>ENA-ORUR01000025-ORUR01000025.1-human-gut-metagenome-genome-assembly--contig:-NODE-25-length-167071-cov-50.5549_pt1 | contig 167071 bp, 123 predicted proteins | sample MGYA00242086_ERZ509223 | MGnify/ENA primary metagenome ERZ509223 (study PRJEB26280, sample SAMEA2338820) | human gut metagenome | biome: human gut; feature: human-associated habitat; material: faeces... | reverse complement strand
CGCACTCGGCGACCGGGCCCCGCAGCGCGGGACCCACTAACCAATGTAATGGGCGCCGCCCAACAGCAACCGCCAGATGACTGTGTATCTGCGGGTTCCCGGAACACCAGCCCCACAGCAAACCAACACTAGAACCCCATATCGCACAACCGCCACGAAATACCGCTGCAATCCACACTCCCCACGGCCACCGCTCAACAACAACCGCCAGATAGACACGCATCAACGGATTCCCGGAACACCGACCAAACAGCAATCGCCAGATAGCTGCACATCTCCGGGTCACCTGAACACCGCCGCAACAGCAAACCGGCACCAGCACACCCAATCACACAGCCGCCGCAAGATAGCGCTACAATCCGCACTTCCTGCGACAGCTGCCGAGCAGGAACCGCAAGATAGCCGTCCATCGGCGGAACACCGGAACACCACCGCAACAGAATATCGGCGCTAGAACACCATATCGCACAACATCACGCGGATACCGAGGCATCCCGGCCATCCTGCGGGCGCCATCCAACAGCAACAGGCGGATTGCCGCTCATCGGCGGAACACCGGAACACCGCCACAACAGCAAACCGGCATCGGAACACTATCTCGCACAGCCACCACGAAATAACGCTACAATCCGCACTCCCCGCAGCCGACCTGTCGCAGGAACACCGAAACGCCCCCCATAACAACGAAAGCCTGCCGGAATCGCTCCCGGCAGGCTCCGAATCACAAGGGTCGCGTCACAGGCCGCGCACCTGGACCTGCTCGTCCAGCGGCATGTGCTCGCGCGGGCCGGCAGGCGCGGTGACCTCGCCGAACGGCATCTGCGCAACCAGCTTCCAGTTCTCGGGAATACCGAAGGCTTCACGGACCACGTCATCGATCAGCGGATTGTAATGCTGCAGGTTCGCGCCGATACCCGCCTCGGCGAGCGCTGACCAGACGGCGAACTGGAGCATGCCGTTCGCCTGCTGCGCCCACACCGGGAAGTTCGCCGCGTAGGAGGGGAACTGCTCCTGCAAGTTCGTGGTGACGGTGGTGTCATCGAAGTACAGCACCGTGCCGTGCGCGGCGTCGAAACCGGCGATCTTCTGCTCGGTGACGGCGAATGCGGTATCGTCCTTGACCACGGCGCGCAGGGCGTCGTGCACAATCGCCCACAGACGGTGATGTTCCGCGCCGAACAGCACGATGACGCGCTGCGGCTGGGAATTGAAGGCGCTGGGGACTTCGCCGGCGACCGAGCGGACAAGATCGACGATCTCAGAATCGGGCAGCGCGGCAGCGTCAGACAGCGCATACTGCGAACGACGGGCGGAAATCGCGGAAACAAGTGCGGACATGATGCCTCCCAAAGTGACGGTTGCGGAGTTGCGGAATGTTCCGGTAATCCGGCTTTTCGGTGATACGAATGATATGGTTCAGCGGACTGCTGCCGAGGATAGATGATGCGCGTACCGTTGCAACGATCCTATCATCTGTCCTGCTGGTTTTACGGTACATGTCGGACCGGTTCGACACCCGTGTTTTCTCTGACAGAATATGTGGGCGACGTCACACGCACGCCAGTGACCGGAGCACGGGTAGAGTGGTCGGTATGCGCGTGATTGCAGGACGATTCAAAGGCATGGCCTTGGCCACGCCGAAGCCGGGGACCCGGCCGACCACCGACCGTACCAAAGAGGCGGTGTTCTCCCATCTTGACTCATGGGATTTGGTGCGTGGAGCCAATGTGCTGGACTTGTTCGCCGGTACGGGAGCGCTCGGCATTGAAGCGCTGTCGCGCGGGGCGCAATCGCTGGTGGCTGTGGAGTCCGCCGGACCCGCCGCGGCGCTCATCAACGGTACGCTCACCCAGCTCAAGCGTTCCAAGGCGTGGCGGCCGGAATTGTCCGCGCGAGTGATGCGTCGGCGTGCTGAAGTGTTCGTTGACTCGTATCATGGTGCGCCGTTTGACTTGGTGTTCATCGACCCGCCGTACGCATATGCGACCGAAGAGTGCAACGCGCTGTTGGAAGCACTCACCCAAGGTGAAGCGACCGGACCGGACACCATGATTGTAGTCGAGCGTTCCGCCCGATCGGATGCGCTCACTCCGCCGGCAGGTTGGCACGAGGCGGATGCGCGCAAATACGGCGAGACCGCGGTCGTCTATCTCGAACCCGACGCTCAGGACGCCGATACCAACGCCGCGTCACCACGCTGACGCCTCTGCTTCTGCCGACGCTCATGGGTCTGCCAGCGTCGGCAGAAGCAGAACCACCACCCACTACCGACGCTCACACACCACCTAGCGTCGGCAGAAGCTGGGGCGTCAGCTGCTGATGAGGTGGGATTCGTTGCCTCGGGTGAAATCGAGGACCGCTCCGGCGAGCTGGACCTCATGCTCCAAACCCGGATCGGCTGCAAGCACCTGTTCGGCGCGGGAGCGGGCGTCCGCAATCATCTTCGCGTCCTTGACCACACGAAGCAGCTTGAACCCTGATTTTCCGCCGGATTGCGCGTCGCCCAGCACATCGCCGGCCCCGCGCAGCTCCAGATCCGCCTGCGCGATTTCGGCGCCATCAAGCGAACCTTGGATCACAGCCAGCCGCTGTTCGGCGATACTGCCCGGCTCGGCACGGGACACGAGGAACGCCCACGAATCCGTGCCGCCACGCCCGACACGGCCACGCAGCTGATGCAGCTGCGACAGGCCGAACCGGTCCGCATCAAACATCACGATACAACTGGCCTGCGGAACGTCCACACCCACCTCAATCACCGTGGTCGCCACGAGGACCGGAGTGACACCGGCGGCGAAATCAGCCATCACCTGTTGCTTGGTCGCATCATCATCGCGCCCGGTCAAGGTCGCGAACCGCACACCCTGGAATTGCGGGAGTGCTTCAAGCCGCGCGGCGATTTCGCTGACTGCATGCAGCGGGGGCTTGGGCTGGGCTGACGATGACCCACCGGTGCCATCCCCCGAGCCGGAGGCATCGTCCGGCTCTTCGAACAGTTCGGCATCCTGACCGGCCTGGTCGTCGCTCTCATCCTCGTCGATGCGCGCACAGACGATGTACGCGCGCTCCCCCGCGTCAATCCTGCGGCGAATGTGCCGGAACATATTCGCCATAGTCGGGCCGTCGGCCTCGGGAATCACGAAGGTGCGGATCGGCTTGCGACCGCCCGGCAGCTCCGTCAGCCACGACAAATCAAGGCTGCCGAACCATGTCATCGCGGCCGTGCGAGGAATCGGCGTGGCCGTCATAACCAGCAGATGCGGGATCTTCTCACCGCGTTGCAGCAAGGTTTCGCGCTGTTCGACGCCGAATCGGTGCTGCTCGTCGATGACCGCAAGGGCAAGATTCGGCGCTTGGAATGTCCTCGAAAACGCGGCGTGCGTGGCAATGATGATGCCCGGCTCGCCGCTCGCCGCCGCCGCGAGCGCTTTGCGACGTGCCGCAAGCTTCATGCCGCCGGTGACCAGCGTGACCGGAATGTCAAGTCCTGCCTTGCTGACCATGCCGCCGACGGTTTCGGCGTGTTGCTCGGCGAGCACCTGCGTGGGGGCGACAAGCACCGCCTGATAGCCTGATCCGACGGCTTGCAGCATCGCGGCGAGCGCGACCACGGTTTTGCCGGAGCCGACTTCGCCTTGCAGCAGGCGCTGCATCGGGTAGTCGCGGCCCATGTCTTGGACGATGTCGTCGATGACGCTGGTCTGCCCGCCGGTCAGGGTGAAGGGGAGTGAATCGATGAAAGTTTCGCGCATGTCGCCGTCAGTGCAGGGGAAGGTCTCGGCTTTGCGCGCCTGCTCGCGTTCTTGCAGGACGGCGGTCTGCGAGATGAACACTTCCTCATATCGCAAGGTGTGAAGGGCTTGCCGGAACGAGTCCACCGAATCAGGTTCATGTATGGCAAGGAAGGCTTCGGCCCGATGCATCAGGCCGCATGCTTCACGCACGCTCTCGGGCAGGATGTCGGGAATGGCGCGACGCAAGGCGGCAGTAGGGATTTTTGGGGATGTCTCTATGCCGTCGGGGGCTGGCGAGAGGGAAGATGCGCGGGATAGTGACGGTGCGGATTCTTGGGGTTCCGCGGGTTCCGGTGATATTGCGGTTGTGCCGGTCGTTCCGTGTGTTCCGGATTGTGTGGATTGCGCGGTAGACAGCTCGGCTTCGTCATCGTCTCCGGCAGCGAGCGCACGCAACACGGTGACGATGGAATCGTGGATATGCTCGCTGGAAATACGGGAATTGGCGTGGTAAACCGGGCGCGGACGGCAGACGCGTCGCAACGCGTCATCGATGCTGTCAGCGTCGAAACGCAGGCCGCGGGCGGATTCCTGCGATGCGGTTGGGGTGGGCGGAACGGTGAGCACTTCTGGGTGGGTGAACTGTGGCATGCCGTCGTATTCGCTGGGTGTACCGCACACGACCACCGACGCGCCGGCGTGTAGTCGGGCGCTGAGCCAATTGACGTACTGCTGCTTGTAGGAGAAGAACACGAGTGCGGTGACGGAGCCGGGCACGTGGCGTTGGGCGGCGAACGCGGAATCGTCGACCATGGCTTGAACCCGGTAGCCGCGGCGGGCGTTCATCTGCATCACGCGAACATCGCGCACAACACCGGCGAAAGCCATCGGCTCGCCGATTCGGCCTTCTCGCACCGCCCGCAGGGGCACGGGATCGGTGACCCGGAACGGGTAATACGTCAGGGCGTCCGCGCACGTGACCAAGCCGAGGCCTTTCAGCGCGCTGACCCGACGACGGTTGGTCAACAGCTTGGCTAGCGGGGTGGTCAGTGAAACGGTCATACCTCTTATTGTCCCACATCAGGTTCTGCGCGGCGGGGAGGGCGACGGAACTCGCCTGTCGTGCGATGACGGAGTCGCACAGCTGGCTGATAGTCCCGACTTCTCAGGGTGAGCCAGCGGCAATCCCGGCGCCGTGCGACACCCCAGTCGCACCACAGACAGATAGCCACCACCAGCCATCGGAAACCGTCGATATCTCACCGCCGTGCGACAGCCCAATCTCACAGCAGGCAGATAGGCATGCAGGAATCACAGGTATCGCCGGTCACCCCCGTCGGCGTTGTGGCGGTAAGCGTGTCATAGTGTCATGGTCCAAGGATGGCCCTTACCGGTGAGCCACTGAATCGTCTGCAGCTTGTCGGTCGGAAAGCACCCGGGGGCCGGAATGCTTCCGGGAGAAGTGCCGGATCCGCACGAAACGCGCATAAACTCCCGCACAGGACACGGGAGTTCTGCACGAATCAGGCACTCTGCGGATAATCTCCCAACAGGAACGTTGGAAATCCGCGATTCAGAAAAACCGATCAAAAAGCCGAAATCGGGAGAACACCGGCAAATCCACGCATCCGCGATAAACTCCCGCGAAAGCCCGGAATATCACCCCAGCCCACCGATTTTCCGACAAACTCCCACACCACCGTCCTGGACATCATCACACGCAAGCCTGTGCAACGATAATCCCCCGCGTCAATCCGGGGCATCACCACCAACCCAGCGCCACCAGAAAAGCAAAACCCCGGAAACTGAAGTTCCGGGGTCTTGTTTCTTCATTCGCGATTCACGCGGCCACACGCTGAACCTTGCCAGCCTTGATGCATTTCACGCACACGCGCAGGCGGACATTCTGACCGTCAATGGTAGTGCGGACGGGCTGCAGGTTCGGACGGAAGGTGCGCTTATTGCGAATATGCGAATGCGACACGGTGAAACCGGTTTGCGGTCCCTTGCCGCACACTGCGCAACGAGCTGCCATGATGGACTCCCTATACATTTCTTTGACTTGCAAGTCGTGTCTGCCCGACCGCCGCATATGCGTCCGCCGAACACACAACTACACAAGACTACAACCAAATCCGATCAAGTGCAAACCTGCGTGCCGCATTCGTGGATAGCAGCGAAATCCCGGCATTTTCAAGCAACATGTCTAACTTCAACCTCCACAATAATCCCAGAAATACCGATAGAATGTGAGAGTCTGCGGCAACCACGTTGCCTCGGTTGCCTCGCATACGCATCGCACAAGGATGAGTCAGGAGGTTGTATGCTTCACGATATCCTCAACTCGCGCAAGCCGGAGCAGAGCGCAGCATCGGTGATTTCGCTCGGCCAGGTATGGGTCGACATCATGATGGGCGTTGGAGAACTTCCACAGCCGGGCGGATTCGCCGTCGCCGATTCGGTGACGCCGTCGGTGGGCGGGAGTTTCCGCGTGTTGCAGGCAGCCGCGCGGTCGGGATCGCCCGCCAAACACGCGGGTATCGTCGGCACGGGACTGTGGTCGTCCGTAATCCGCGACGAATTCGAGGCGAATGGCATCCAGCACATCGGCGGTGACCGGCTTGACAAGGACTCCGGATTCCGACTGGTGCTCAACGACGGATCACACAAAACCTTCATCGCGACGTACGGCGCCGAAGCGCAAGGCGACGAGCGCACCTTCGACGCGATTGAGCCTGAGGCAGGCGATGTCGTCCATATCAGCGGGAATACCTTGATGGACCACTCGGCGGCCGGCATTGAAGGATTTCTGCATCGTGCCGGTGCGAATCCCGAGCAGCGCCCGTACACAATCGTGCTCAATCCTACGAATTCCCTGCATCTGGTCAGCGACCACCTGATTGAGGACACCGTGCTATGCCGCCCGACATGGTCATGTAACCGCCAGGAAGCCAACACACTCGCCGAGCGGCTCGGCATTCCGCCGACGGATGATGCCGAACTGACCATCGGCGGCGGATTCGATGACGCGATGACCACACTGTGCGACGCGCTCGGCACCACGTTGCGCGCCCCGCTGGTGCTGCGCGCCGGCGCGCGAGGTGCGTGGGTGCGCGTACCCGGCAGCGAAGTGATCCACCTCGAGGGCTTCCCCGTAAAATCGACGCATACGCGTTCCGCCGGATCATGCCACACCGGCGTGATGTGCGCAATGCTCGCCCAGGGTTGGTCGCTGTTTGACGCGGTGCGGATCGCCAACGCGGCCGCCTCGATTGCCATCAGCAACAACAAGGCAGGCGTGCCCGACTGCCCGCCCGTCGAGGATGCGATCGCGCTGATCAAACAGCATGAAGGGGACACAGACACCTCCGCGCAAGCGTAGCGGCGGTTTCACGGCAGTACCGGTGACGACAGACGCCGCCAACCCTGGCGCCTTCCGTCACCGGTGTCCCCTCTGACCAGCCATCTCCCACCACCGGTCACCCCCATCACCGGCCCCGAGAAAATCACCCAGTGTTCATGGGCAGTTCATCTGATTCACCCCGTCTGTTGTTTGCGCAAACATACCCTTCTGGTAGACAGACGGGAGTCCCCATGACCAATATTCTTGACACCGCGCAACGACCGGCAAAACCGGCAACCGTGCCGACCGCACCCATCGCGCCCATCACACCCCTAGCACCGACCAACGCCACCACCGACGGCACCGGTAACACCAACCACTTCAACCACCGCGAAAAGCAGTGGGTGCTCTACGATGTCGGCAATTCCGCATTCGTTCTGCTGTCCACCGCCGTCATCCCCATCTACGCGAACTCCCTGCTCAAAGCCGCCGGCGAATCCAACATCGTGTCCACTTGGGGGTACATGCAGACCATAGCATCCCTCATCATCGCGCTGCTTATGCCGATTCTGGGCTCCATCGCCGACGTGCAGGGCATGAAGATCAGATTCTTCATCGGCTTCTTCGGCACCGGCGTCCTCGCCTGCTGCGCGATGGCACTGCCGCTGGGCTGGATTGCGTTCCTCGCGGTATGCATGCTTGCCACCATCGGGCTCAACGGTTCGCTCACCTTCTACGATTCCATGCTCATCGACACCACCACCAACGACCGCATGGACCAAGTCTCCTCGCACGGCTATGGATGGGGATATGTCGGCTCCACCATCCCGTTCATCGCTTGCATCGCGCTGATTTTCGCCGGTCCGTCGGCATTCGGCTGGAGCACCACGGCCTGTACACGCGCCAGTTTCGTCATCACCGCCCTGTGGTGGACCGCGTTCACAATCCCGCTGATCAGCGGCTACCACCAGACCCATTACCGTGAAACCGCCGACCATATGCGCGATGCCGTGCGGGGCACCTTCGCCGAGTTGGGCCACACCTTCCGCGAAATCTCGCGCAACAAGCCGCTGTGGATGTTCATGATCGCGTTCTTCTTCTACATTGACGCCGTCAACACGATCATTTCGATGAGCACCTCGTACGGCACCCAGCTCGGCATCGATTCCACGCAGCTGGTGCTCGCCCTGCTGGTCACGCAATTCGTCGCCTTCCCGTGTGCCATCGCCTACGGCCGGCTCGCCAAGCGGTTCGGGTGCAAGCCGATGATCATGGCCGCGGTCATCGCCTACCTCGGCATTGTCTGTTTCGCCGCGTTCTTCCTGCGTTCGGCCACCGAATTCTGGATTCTCGCGATTCTGGTCAGCATGTTCCAGGGCGGCATCCAGGCGCTCAGCCGTTCGTATTACGGCAAGATCATTCCCAAGTCGCACGCCAACGAATACTACGGGTTCTACGATATCTTCGGCAAGACCGCAAGCATTCTCGGCACCTTCATCGTCGCGGCGACCACGTCAATCACCGGCAATCCGTCACTCGGCGTGCTGTCGATCGGCCTGCTGCTCGCCGTGGCGCTCGTGCTCCTCATCTTGCAGCGCGATTCGGCTACCGCAAGCGAAACCGCGGCATAACGCACGTCAATACCACCGTTTGGCGGATTCACGAATCCGGCTGCCTAGCCGGCTGTCTCTTCGGAGTCCGAATGCTTCGATGAGACAGCCGGATTCCCATAATTACAGCACCTTTTCCAACGATTCGTTCTCATCTGAAGTCGGCCATATTCCAACGTTTCTGCCCTCCCTCTACCAGATCTGCATGACTTTGACTACCAGATTTGCATAACTTTCACTACCGAATCTGCATAACTCTCACTTCCAGATTTGCATAAGGTTGACTACCGGATTCGCGTAACTCCCGTCAAATGCGCGACATCGACCCCCACCGGCCACCTGCACCCGGACACGTTTCCGCCTAGTTTCAGCTTCAAGCGTGTCGTGTTACGATGCGGCATCATAGGTAACGAAGAAAGCCTAGGGTGAAACCATGGATACAGCAGCTACCAGCAACGACACCATTGACACCACGGATGCCGCCGCAGGCGACATCACGACCGCGAAAGGCATCGACTACGACGCCGACGCGAAAGCCGCCGCAGCGGCGGTCAGCGAGGACGCGACAGAACAACTGCGCGACCCCCGCGACGCGACAGTATCCCATATGCCGTTGCCGTTCAGCGGCCCCGCGCGCATCGAGCACGATTCCCTCGGCGAAATGCCGGTCCCGGCGAATGTATACTGGGGCATCAACGTGCAGCGCGCCATCCAGAACTTCCCTGTTTCCGACACGCCCATCAGCAGGCATCCGGAACTCATCGCCGGGTATGCACAAGTCAAACGCGCCTGCGTGGACGCCAACGAGGAGCTCGGCCTGATCGACCCGATGCGCGCCGAACTCATCCGGCAAGCGTGCCGTGACATCGAAACCGGCGAGCTCGCCGACCAGTTCCCCGTGGACGTACGCCAGGGCGGCGCCGGCACCTCGACGAATATGAACATGAACGAGGTCATCGCCAACCGCGCGCTCGAACTCGCTGGCCACCAGCGCGGCGACTACGGGTACATCCACCCGAACGACCACGTGAACAAGTCGCAATCCACCAACGACACGTACCCGGCCGCATGCCGCCTCGCCCTGATCACCGCACTCAAGCCGATGATCGAGGAATGCCGGCTGCTCGCCCGTGCCTTCCACAAGCTCGCCGACAAGCACATCAACGACGTGACCATCGGTCGCACGCAGCTCCAGGACGCGGTCCCGATGACCTACGGTCAGGAATTCCACGCCTTCGCCTCGTATTTCAAGGCCGACAAGGCATCCCTCGACAAGCTGGAGCCTGAACTCGCGGTGATGAACCTGGGTGGTACCGCCATCGGCACCGGCATCTGCGCGGATATCCGCTTCCGCAAGTCCGCAATCGAGCATCTCGGTGAAATCACCGGTTATCCGGTGACCGTAGCGCCCGACCCGATCGCCGCAACCAGCGATATGAGCGCGTTCGTCAACACCTCGTCCGCGCTGAAAAACCTCGCCGTGCACCTGAAGAAGGCGGCGGATGACCTGCGTCTGCTCAACTCCGGCCCACGCTGCGGATTCAATGACATCAATGTGCCCCCGCGCCAGGCTGGCTCGAGCATTATGCCGGGCAAGGTGAACCCAGTGATCCCAGAGTGCGTGGACCAGTGTTGCTTCACCGTATTCGGTATGGACACGACCGTCAACTGGGCGTGCGCCGAAGGCCAGCTGCAACTCAACGCATTCGAACCGGTCACCGTGCATACGCTGCTCGAAGGCATCCGCCTGCTGGGCAATGCGATGCGCACCTTCCGCCTCAACTGCGTGGACGGCATCACAGTCAACCTCGAGCAGGGGCGCCAGTTTGCCGCCGAATCGCCGTCTATCTCGGCTTCGCTCAACAGCGAAATCGGCTATGAGCGTGCCGCGGCCATCGCCAAAGAGGCGTTGCGTACCAGGCGCACGGTCCGCGAAGTCGCCGGCGAGCGCACCGACATGCCCGACGGCCGTCTCGACCAACTGCTTGACCCGATCACCTTGTCCCGCCGTTTGGGCCAGACATGCCGTGAACAGGGCGGCGCGCAAGCCTGACGACTCTGGGCCTCGCGCTGCACGGGGGTTTCGACGGGACGCCCTGCCCGCAAGCGTTACTTGGTTTACTTGTCGACGCGCGATTCATCGCTGCCATGCTGTGTATCGCGCGTCCGACGGCTGGAACGCAACCCTTCCATGCTCTCGCGCAGCTGGTCAATGATCGCATTGTCGCGCACTGAACGCATGGCGGGGAACGCCTGCATCAACCGTCGCTGTTGCCAATTGAGCGTATGCGACACATGCGAATCGAGCACAGCGCGCCTGCGCTCCTCGAGACGCTCACTCGCCGTGACCACCTTCTCGTCAAGATTCGCGACCTGTTCGGCATGCACCGCATTGACATCTTCGCTGATGCGTTTGAGTTTGGTGTCGAAGCTCCACGAGTATGCCGCGGTCAACGAGACGTCCACAATGAGCAGCACTGCGATGACGCCGCATACTATATGCAAGGCCAGCGGCGTCCACTGACGGACAATCCCCATGAACCATGGTTGTACGAAGAGTTTGACCAGCGTCGCACCGGCTCCGAACGCAATGAAGCCGTTGAGGTATACGCGGCCGTTGATATTGAACGGCTTGTTGCTGTAATCCCACAATCTGACGTGATGCAGCTTTTCGATGACGTATGAGGAGATGTATTCCAACGTACATGCGACAACGCCGCTGCTGAGGAACAACGCGACGGGATTGGTCACATCGTTGAGCAGGAACAGGACCAGCAGCGCCCCGAAGCCGTATATCGGGCACAGCGGTCCGATCAGGACACCCCTGTCGACGAAACGACGGCGCACGACGATTGACAGCCCGGTCTCCCAAATCCAGCCGATACAGCTGTACAACGCCCATGTCAGGAACAGCCGCTCCACGAATTCCAATACCTGCATGCCGTCTGCCTTTCTTCTCATCACATCCGCCGATGCCTTCAAACGCGAGCATCGCGGAATGCGGATTCGTCCCGGATGCCATTGTGACGCGTTGCTCGATACAACACACCTGATGACTGTACGTCAGACACATCCGGCTATCCACAATACAGGAAACGCGGCATCTCACGGTGTAACGCCAAACCAGAGCATAAGCCCGCACCGGAGGCCTGGGTTCCTCGACCAGTTCGAGCGAATCAGCGACAAAGTACCCGTGCCGGAACCGATTTCTTGCTTGTTTTACTGGTCGTCCCGGTGAAAGCCCCACCGAGATGCATCGAGTCGTTAGTGGTGGACGGTGATTGTGACACCAGGATTCCGCAACCTTCCAATATCCGCGATATCAATACCCCCCTCTCTTGCCCATCTTCGGCAACGTCAATCAATAATGCGACAATGGTGACCTGTGGTGCAGCGGACGCCACAATCCCAAGAAAAGGAGCAGGCACGTATGGCAAGGCCACGCCGAGACTCGGAAATCCTTCCCGCCAAGGAGCGCATGGAGAACGCGTTCTGGGACCTCCTCGCATCACGCGAATACCGGAAGATCACCGTCACCGACATCGTGCGCGAAGCCGACGTCAACCGCAACTCCTTCTACTACCATTTCAGCGGCCTGCCCGAACTCGCCGACGCCGCAATCTTGCACATGGTGGAAAACACACCGGTTTCGCTGCCGCAGTCAGGCACCGACCCGGAAACAGCTTGGCGGACAAATGTCGCCAATGTTTTGCAGTCACCGGAGCAACGCGAACGGCTTGACCGGCTGTCCTTGGTCACCGGGCCGCACGGTTCGGCGGAACTGCTTGCATCCCTGCGGGACTTCTCGCGGCTCAACCTGATGAGCATCCTGCAAATCGACCCGCAGCAACTGGATTTGAAAACCGACCTCATGCTCGACTTCGCCATCGGCGGCATGTTTGGCGTTCTGCGGCGCTGGCCGGAACTGTCGGGCCGCATCAAGCCGGAAGACCTGCTCAACGACGATACCGCCGCCTTGGCGATGAGCATGTATCTGAGCCTGTCGAAAACCGACATGCTTGGCTATTGGAAGCGGGTATTCAACCCCTCCGCCGCGCCGCGCATCCAATAGTCGGCGACTCACAGGGCCGGCGGGGCTTGACTGTCAGGACTTGGCTACTTGGACTCGGCTGCCAAGACTCGGCTGCCGGCGCGACGAACGTTTCGTTATCACGAACCGTCAACGCAGCGAATCAATCACCAGTTGCGGAACCTGCGGCAAGTTGCGCCAAGCCGTCGCCGGCAACGCGGCCAGCACACCGGCGACCAGCCGACGCGTCTCACGGTCCGTCTTGCGCGCGGCATCGATAATCACCGGGAGCGCTGTCGTCCAATGCTCTGCAAGCTCGCCGAAACTGCGGTAGCCGGGAGTCGAGAAAATCACATACAGTTCGTCGATCACCTTCCGACGGTCAGCCGGGTCGATATCGAGCATCCATGCGTTGACCGTGCTGCCAGCGAACATCGCGGTCGCCGACAATCCGGGCGCTGCGACGAACTCGCCATCCTGCACCTGCCACGACATGCCCAGATGCTGCATGATACCGACGGCATCGGCTTCGATGACCCGGTGCGGCAGACCGTCATCCATCAGCATGCCGACGACCGATGACTGCGGAACGGTTTTGTCCACGCGCGACGCCACCGCATCGAACGCCGCGGATTCGAGCCGCTTGGGGAATCCCGGACCGTCATGGGAGAACACCCGGCAAATACGCGCAGCGTACCGGTTGCGTTGGGCGGGTTGAACGTATTGGGTGGTGCTGTCAGTGGGGAGGTTTTGGCTGTCTTGGCTGCCACGGCTGATATTGCCGGCGTCACCGGGGTCGGCGCTACCGATGCGCAACTGCTTGTCGGATGTCCGGCGGCCCGCCATTGACGTCGCCTCAATCATCGGTAACTGCGATTCGCCGGATTCATCCGCGAGCCACTGCATGGCATCCAGATCGCGCGCAGCCATACGAACCGACGCGTACACCGCCATATTGCCGCCCTTCGAATGTCCACCCACCATCACGGCGGGGGCATCGCCGCCTGGCACGCCCGCCGACCGGTCAAGAATTGAGGAAAGATACTTCGCCGCCGACTCCTGCGACGGGACTGGGCATCGGAACGCCATATTGAAGTCCTCTTTCCAGCCGAGCAGCGTGCCGTCGGTGCCGCGGAAGGCGACATACAACAGACCGCCCGGGCCAAAAGACCCACGGATTCCGGTGCAATCACCAAGGTCGAAGGTCATCGCGGCGAACTGCTGCTCACGGTCGACATCGTCGCGCTGGATGTACTCGCCCACGCGCAAGCCGCGGAATCTCGGGCTTTCAGCGACGGCAACCAGCAAATCAAGACGAGCGTTGTTGACCTGCTGGGAGTCGGCAGCGAACATCATCGGAAAATCCTCCGCCCGCAACAATCCTGTCAACGCGATGGTGTCAATCGAACGCGCCGCCCCGAACACCGGGACCACCAGCGGCAAACGGATATACGACAGCTCGCTGAGCACTAAGGAATCAACAGCGGAGAACGGATGCTCGGCGAAGGTACGGAAATCGGTGCGCACATAATCGACGATGTTGCCCATACCACCATCGTAATCGAGAACCGTTCGACACCGTGACAGGGCATGGCGGCGATTCTTTCCAGTTCTGCGAGCCATGCCCGCAACACGATTGCCGGCAATTCGTTGATTCTGTGCGAATCGGCCACGAACGGGCGCACAGTCGCGACGCGATGGTGCAAGATACAAGATACTGGAACGGGAACGGAACGGATCTGATTTGCCGGATTGGTTCTGCCGGATTTATGCGGTATCCGAATACGGTATCGGCACTGCACCGGCGTTGGTAACCCGGGAATCGAGGGAATATGAGCATCGTCGAATATATCATCGCGTGGCTAAGCGCCAACGCAGGCAAACTCATCTGGCTGGCGGCAGTGATCATCGCCGCCATCATCATCTCAAAACTCGTCAGCCGGGGACTGCGTACGCTGCTTGACCGCTCGCAAGTGCCGAGCGCCTCGATTTTCATCAATCTGGCGCGCGTCCTGATTTGGGTGATTGCCGTGACCATCGTGCTGCAACCGGTGTTCGGTATCAATCCGACCACGCTGATCACCGCGCTCGGCGTTGGAGGCGTCGCGATCTCCCTCGGTATGAAAGACACCATCGCGAATGTCATCGGCGGATTCGGGCTGATGCTGGGCAAAGTGATTCAGCCCGGTGATTTGGTCACCGTAGCCGGTACAACAGGCGTAGTCAAAGACATCACCTGGCGGCACACGGTGGTCAAAGCCCGCAGCGGCGATGAAATCGTCATCCCCAATTCCGTGCTGAACACCTCGTCGCTCGAGCGCGTAACCGAAGCGAGCGAAGGGTGCGTCACCGTGCCGTTCACACTGAAATCAGGAACCGACCTCGATGCCGCCTCCATGCGGATGATCGCAACAGTCGGCAAGGCGACGGCGGAATATGCGGCGGACGGGAACCCGCCGCTTGTCAAGTTCACCGGCTTCTCCCCGTATGGGGTCGAGGGCGAGATCATGGTGTTCGCCAAGCCCGGCATCTTCGCGTCCACCGTGAGAGATGCGGCGGTCCGGTCGTTGGCCGGCGAGGAGTTCCTCGAGCAGCGCGCCGCGACCGGGGAATGAGCCGAAAGGCATCCGTCCGGTTGTGTGAGCAAATCCTCACACAACGGGGTTCAGCGGCATTGATTTCAGCGATATCAAAACTGCGGAAAACGGTGTTGCGGAAACCCAGCAGAGCTTCGGTCCAAGCTCAAACAACACTCCGACAGGGCACAGGCGGAACGCCGGCACCCTCAGCCGATCAGTGCTCCGAGCATCTGTAGCAGGATGGTTGCCGAACCCGCATCATCGACGCCGAACGATCCCTCCGCCGGAATCTTCGACATCACCAACGCGCTGATGGTCATGAGGATACCGACGACGAGGAACACAATCATGCCGGGATTGCCGAGCGCCGTCTTCACGCCGGTACCCTGCTCAAGCTGCTCGGGCGCATCAAAGAAGACGAAACGCTTGCGGTTGCGCACAAGAATGACGATGCCCACGATGAACAACGCCAACATGATTAGCACATAGACACCGACGATAATCAGTCCGCCCATCTGGCGTTGCACCTCACGCATCGCAGCATCGTTGGACTGTTCCATTGCGCGCATCAGCGCTTTGTCGTCGATCTGGGACGTCACCCAAATCGAAATGACTCCGCCGTTGAGATTAACCAGCGCATGCATGAGCATCGAATACCACAGTTTCGACGTGCGCACATACATGTATCCGAAAATCAAGCCAAGACCGAATGCGTAGAAGAACTGCCGCACATTGCCGTGGAACAGTCCGAAGCACAGCGCGGACACCACAATCGCCGTCTTTTCCCCGTATTTGCGGGTTCTGTCGATGATTTCCTTGCGGAAGATCCACTCCTCGAAAATCGGGGCGCACACGCAGGTCAACAGAAACAGGGAGAAATAGTCTGTGTTCGCCAACGCTGATTCGAGCGTATCCTGGTCGTCGCCTGAAAACGGTGCGGAGACGAGATTGCCGATAATCGCGCCGATATACATGATCGGCACAATGGCGACGAACAGCTTGATGAATGTGCCGGGCGACATGTCGAACCGCTTGGTCGCCAGCCTCGGCACGTTGCGGAACACAAGCAACGACAGGGGCATCGCGATGGCATACAACGGCAGGTTGCTCAGCAGAAGAAGCAAACCAGTGGGGATGTTTTCACCATTGTGGGACAAAGCGACGCCGACGGTCACAAGGGACGCGCCGACCAGCCACACCCCGATGATGAGTATCAGCGCCCAGCCGATGATTGAGTAGTCGTGTTTCGCCGCTTGTGTGCGGCGCTTCGCCTGCCACCATGCCTGCCACTGCTGAGGAAACATCTGCGCGAACTGGGCAGGCGGGAAGACCTGCGGAAGATACGGCGGGTACGCGGGGTACGCCGGCGTTGGATACGTTGGATACGTTGGGTATGCAGAGTATGCCGGCTGATAGGGCTGTTGCGGGGACGGCGACGGCTGTTGGCGATGCGGGGTCTGCTGCCCCTGTGGCGCTTGTTGTGGCTCAGGCACTGGCCGGGGTTGCGGCGACGGGGTCTGGAATTGCGGTTGCGCCGCAGATTGGGGCATCTGCGGCGGCATAGCGGGGTATTGCGGGGGCATCGCCCGGTATTGCGGCACGTACGGTTGAGCCATAGGAACCGGCTGCGGAGCGGGTTGTGGAATTGGCGGATACCCCATCGTCGGAGGATACGCCATGGTCTGCGGACCGGGAACAACCGGCGTCACCGGCAATTGCGGTGACTGCGGCGGCACAGCATACGGCACAGCATACGGGAATGGCGCCGCAGAATTCACTAGCCCTTGGTGCGGGGCGAGCAGATATGGCTGTCCCGCCGGCGCAGACTGCTTCTGCTCCTGCGAAATCGGCTCCTGTTGCGGCGTCTGTTCCGGCTGCGGCATCTGCTGAGATTCCGTTGTCCCGTTGCCATCCTGCCGGCTGTCGTCCAGTTGGCTGCCACCTGGCTGGCTGTCATCCGGCTGATTGTTATCATTCATCCATGTCATGAGCATCCCTTGCGTTGTTCGACCACTGTCCACATGCTCAGCCCTCGCCGCAAAGCACTGGTGAGGTTCATCATAGCAAGGGATGCTTCAAGCGCGAAGCAAGCCGAGCGGTTGCAAGTTCCGCCGGCTTGCGTACGACGGCGGTTTCAGTGCTTGAGCACCCCGTCAATCAGCTGGGAAATCAGCTCACCATACGGCAGACCGGTCGCGGCCCAGGCCTTGGGGTACATGGAAATCGGCGTGAATCCCGGCATCGTGTTGATTTCGTTGACCATCACCGAGCCGTCCTTCGTCACGAAGGTGTCCACGCGGCTCAATCCGGCGCCGTCAACTGCCTTGAACGCCTTAATCGCAGTGCTGCGCACCAGTTCGAGCGTCTCCTGCGGCAGCTTGGCTGGCACCTCGACGTGAGATGCCTGCGCGTCCATGTACTTGCTGTCGAAGTCGTAGAACTGGTCCTCACCATCGTCGCGGCGGTCGAGCACAATCTCACCCGGCCAGCTGGCGCGCGGCTGTCCGCCCGGCTTGGGCGAGAACACTGCGCATTCGATTTCACGCGCGTCGATGCCCTGCTCAATCAGCACCTTCCAGTCGTGGTGGGAAGCTTCGAACACGGCAGCGGCCAGTTCGGCGGCATCGCCCTCATGCTCGACTTTCGTCACACCGAAGCTTGAACCGGCGCGCGACGGCTTGACGAACAGCGGGTATGCGAGCCCCGCTTCCCGTACCTGGCAGATCAGCGCCTCACCTTGTGCTGCGAACCCGTCGGCCGCATCGAAATCGCGGGTGTCGAGGGTGATGCCCGGAGCCGTGGCGATGCCGGCGGCGTTGAGCAGCACCTTTGTGAAATGCTTGTCCATGCAAGCGGCGGAGGCGAACACACCGCAACCCACATACGGCACACCCATCATCTCAAGCAGGCCCTGAACCGTGCCATCCTCGCCGTACGGGCCGTGCAGCACCGGGAACACCGCGTCGATATGGCCGAGGGAAGTCAGCGTTCCGTTCTGTTCGCGGGCGAAGAACCCATCCGCCCCACGCGCCGGGTCAAGCACCACTTCGCGCGCGTCGGCACTGGCCTGGACGACCGGGAGTTCACCGCCGTCCAGCGAGAAGGTGCGCGGGTCGGTTCCGCCGACCAGCCACTTGCCGTCCTTGGTGATACCCACCGGAATCGGCTCGAAACGCTCGGTATCAAGCGCATTGAGCATACCGGCGGTCGAAATGCAGGAAATCGAATGTTCGTCGGCCTTGCCGCCGTACAGCACCATAATGCGTTGCTTCGTCATAATCATCCTTTACGTTGTGGGCTGTTCCCCGCCTACGCGCGGGCGCCCGGTTCTCACCTTGACTTCGAATAGACCTCATGGCGGCGGATCGCTGCGCGTTCGTCTGCCGCAACCATAGCGCGAACCATGGTTCGGCGGCCGCGAGGGGCACGAATCGCCGGAAATCTTTACGGTGCCATTGCCTATACAGCGACACCGTTCGGTGATGTCGCTTTTCGGCGACGTCACTCCTCAGTAATGTCGCCGCCGAACAACTCGCCCAGCATGTCGGCGCAGGAGATGCCCTTGTCCAACACATCGCTCATCGCGCTGGCGAGCGGGGTCGGCACGCCAAGCTGACGGCCGAGCGCCACCACCGCATCAGTGGTCGGCACGCCTTCGGCGACGCCATTGCTTGCCTTCGTGGCTTCCTCGACGCTCAGGCCCTTGCCCAGATTTGCGCCGAAGGTGTAGTTTCGGCTCAGCGGGGATCCGCAGGTGGCGACCAGATCGCCCACGCCAGCGAGTCCCGCGAAGGTCTTCGGGTCAGCGCCCGCAGCCTTGCCTAACGCCGTCAATTCCGCCAGACCGCGAGTCTCAATCATCGCGGCCGTGTTCTCCCCGTACCCGGCTCCCCGAGCCATGCCGACGGCGAGCGCGACAACGTTCTTGAGTGACCCGCACATTTCCAGGCCAATGACATCAGTGGTGACGAAAGGCTTGAAATACTTGGTCTCGCAGGCTTTTGCGACCGTGCGTGCGTTGTCGATGTCAGCGCAGCCAACCACAGTGGCCGCAGGCTGGCGGTCGGCGATCTGCTTGCTCAGGTTCGGGCCGGAAATCGCGACGAACCGCTCCTCGGGAAGGTTCAGGGATTCGCGAACCACCTGATCCATGCGCTTGCCGGTGGCGCGTTCGATGCCTTTCATCAGGGAGACGACAAGCGCAGTGGACGGAATCAGATCCTTGAATTCGGCGAGCGCGACGCGGGCGAACTGGGCCGCGATTGCGACGACGATGATTTCCGCATGCGCCACCGCCTGTGCGCGGTCACCGGTTGCGTCCATGGTCGCCGGCAGCTGTTCGACGCTGGGCAGACGGTACGAGTTGCGGTGATGCTCGTGGATGTCCGTGACGATTTCCGGCTCAATCGCCCACATGGTCACGGTGTTGCCCGCGTCGGCGAGAACTTGGCCGAACGCGGTTCCCCATGCTCCTGCACCCAGGACGGTGATGTTTGTCATGTCAATCTCCTTGCAGACGTGTTGCGGCCCCTGATTGTGGTCGTGGCGGTTGTCGCTGCCGCCGCTGGAGCCCGCCTGCTGCGGGCGGACTCCGTAGTGCTGGGCTTCATGGTACTCGCCCCCGCCTATGCACGCGCGAATGCGAGGTGAGAGTACTGGAAGAAAGTCGTGCGCGAACGCCTAGATCACGCGGCTGAAGCCGGTGCGGCGCCCTGCGTGGCCGCGATGAACGGCGTCTCGCCGCCCTCACGTCGGAAAGAAATCTGAGGACGTGGCTTGCGGCTCATCGTGCGGTAATCCCAGTATCCTTCGGCCGGCGGTTGTTCGCCGCGGATTTCGGCCATGACCTCTTCCATTCGGGCACGTACACGGTCGGCGAGCGCCTGGGCGAGTTCGACAGGCGGCTCGTCACCCCACGAATCCTGTGTGACGAGCAAATCGGCGTAATCAAGCCGGTCGTCATAGCACATGACGACGTTCTTGCGCGGCCACGGCCAGAACTGGTTGATGCTTGCCGCGCCCCATGTGACTGAGCAGTACAAGGGGATCTGGTAGCCAAGCCGGCGTGAGGCTTCGAGCGCGATGTATCCGACGCCGGATTTCATGCTCATCGGCCATTTCTGCGGATCACGGGTGAGGGTGCCTTCCGGCCAGATGGTCAGCGGACGGCCGGAGGTGAGGATGTTGATGGATTCCGCCTCGATGGCTTTCGCCTTGCCTGAACGCCGCGGGACCGGCTGCATACCGACGGTCTGGAACCATTTACCGATGACCGGCCAATGCGCCATTTCCGCCTTGGCCATGAACCGAGGGCGGCGGCCCAGGTGGAACAGGCTCATCATCGGGACGAAGACGTCGTACATGGTCACGTGTGTGGCGGCGGTGATGAACGGGCCGGTTTCGGGAACATGCTCCAGGCCCCACGCGTACACTTTGCTGCGCTGGCTGAGCACCACGGACACACCTTTGAGCAGGCGGGCGGTGGCTTTCGGGTTCTGCGCGTTGATTTCCGCATCGTTCGGGGTACGCGGGCCTGTCGGGTATTCCTTGGTCGGATCGACCAGATGATGGCGCTGCGCAAGTTTCGCGACCTGTTCGTCGCTCAGCGGCTTGACCGCGCTGCGCGGCGATGGTTTGCCTTTCGAAGTCATACCACCATTGTGCCGCAACCGCCGGCCAAGGCAGAGGCAGAGGAGGCTGAGGGCTGCGAGCGCATGAAATCCGTCAATCCGTCGGGATTCGACTGATTGTCAGCGGCGGACCGCATTATCAATCGAAAACCGGGTGTTGTGCGGATTCCCGGCGTTCAATCGCCAGGAATCTGACTGTGGTGGGCGGTACGGTGGCGGTATGAGCGATATCAGTGATGCCAATGGCATGAACCGCAGGGACGACATGGGCAGCATGGACTGTGTGGACTGCATGTGCGGCAAGGGCGACAGAGACAGCAAGGACAGCAGAAATCGCAGCAATGTGTCACCGGACGACCGACAGGTGTCTGCCGAACCGCGCATATCCGGTCAGCATGCGTCTGCCGGCAGCAAGCTCGTGTTCATCGATATCGATGGCACACTGGCCGACGAGCACCATCACGTGCCACAATCGGCCATCGACGCGTGCCGGCAGGCCCAGCGCAACGGGCATCTGCTGTTCATCTGCACCGGCAGGTCGCTCATGAAAATCGAGCAGAGCATCCTCGACCTCGGCTTCGATGGCGTGGTCTCGGTCGCCGGGGCGCGGGCGGACATCAACGGCCGCACACTGTTCGAACATCTAATCAGCCCCGAAGCCATCGATGCGGCGACCGCGTACTTCCGGGAACACGACATCCGCAACTACCAGTGGCAGGGGCCGGACGGCATGTACGTGTCGCGCGGGTACATGCAGTATCTGCAGGCGAAAGGATCCGCGTGGAAGGATCCGCAGTTCGCGTCCCGCTGGCATGTCATCGAGGATCTCGACACGCACGGGCAGAGCCTCGGCACATCCATCAGGGCGAGCAAAGGCTCGTATTTCGCCGATCGTGGCAATCCGACGTCGTTCGAGGACACGTGCAAGGCGCTCAGCCGGTGGTTTACCGCCGTACCGGGCGCGTACGGCAAGATTTCAGACAATCATGGGGAACTGCTGATTCCCGGCGCCGACAAGGGCACCGCCGTGGCAAAGGTCGCGCGCACGCTCGGGTATCGCATCGAGGACACCATCGCGCTCGGCGACGGAGGCAACGACATGGCGATGATTCTCGCAGCCGGCACCAGCGTCGCGATGGGCAACGGGATTGAGGAGATCAAGCAAGCGGCGGACATGGTCACCGACAGTGTGGAGGATGACGGGTTCGCTCACGCGTTCAGCCGGCTTGGTTTGATTTGATCCACCGAAAGGGACGTTCCTGCGGGAGAACTCGGCGAATCATGCGATTTGCGGCTAAACTCCCGCGCGGGACGTGGGAGTTTTGCGCAATCCAGTGCCCTGACAGATAATCTCCCAACAGGAACGTTGGAATTCCGCGGTTCTGGAAAAACGTCCAATAAGCCGATTTTGGGAGAACAGCACCGTATTCGCATATCTGCCGTAAACTCCCGCGGGAATCCGGGAGTTTTACCCGTTCTCGACCGATTCGCGCGAGATCTCCCGGGAGCAAATCGCAATGCGCGCAGAATGGCCTACCCGGAATATCACCTGCCCGTCAGCGTATTTCCGCGGCAATCCATCCGTGAGAACGGCACGCCGTTCAAATCAGACGGGAAAGTCTGACGAGCGTCGAGGCCATGCAACAAGGCTGATGCCCGTATCGGCAAACGCTTCACCAGTTCCGATGGGCTAACGAAAAATCTGGCAGATTCTTGAATCATTATTCTGAACCAATCAGTTCAAAAAAGATTTCAATACGCTGCCAGAAGATAGCCACTCCGTCATCAGTTCTGGTCGTAGATGAAAGCGAACGTACCGCGGTCATTGACGATGAGCGGACCGGCCAGCGTCGTTGGGAGCGGATTGCCGACCGTGCCGTACATCCAGCTTTTCACGTCGTCACTCAGCGCGCTGGTCGCGTATCCGGCCGGATACACGGTGAACGTGCCGCACGGGGTCAGCCCGTAAATGCCGTCAACCGTTTCCACCCGGACACCGTCTTTGATGGTCACGTCGCCGACGGTGCCGTTCTGGTGGAACGCCTTTTGGTCGCATGTCATGCTGAACGTGCCGTCATCGTTGCGCTTGGTGTATGTGAATTTGCCTGTGCCGGATGCGATTGCCCTGGATCCATTCGGGTATCCGTCGCCGGTTACCCCAAGGTCGGAATCGTGATAATCTGCGGAAAATGAGCCATCAGCGTTAACCGTCATGATGGTTGACCATGCTCCGGCGCCAACGGAGAATATATACTTCCCCTTCACTTGCCGCCAGAACCCTTGCTCTTGCGCAGCGGCTTCGGATACCTTGCCGTTGGCGTCGCAGTCGGGCAGGCTTTGCCAGTCGGGCTGTCCGGATTCGACGAGATAGTAGGCGTTCGCATCGGTGGGCGCCGGCTTGAACTTCACGGACGCGGAGAATTCGCCGACTCCGGGGACGAAGGGGTCCTGCACCAGCGTCTCCCCGGACGGCACCGGTGCCTTGTTGTACGGCACGCTTGTGGTGTCGTATTGTGAGGCGTCACGGGCGAGAATGAACGGACGAGACGTGTCCGGCTTCGAGCTTTTCTTCGCCGCCGCAAGCGCGCTGTCATCGAAATACCCGCTCTTCTCTATGGCATCCAGATTCGCACCGGAAGCGAAGAACACGTAGAAGTCATGCATGTCGAAGGTCGCTCCGGACATGTCTTGGTCCTGCACGACCTGTTTGCTGGCGTTGCAGCCTTCGTCGTACGGGGAGAACATGGCGGTGCCGCAGCTTGGTGAGCCGCCGAGCTCGCCGAAATCGAAAGCGCCCCACTGATTGGCAATCAGGCGCTTTGCCATGCCGCCCTCCCCTGCCGGCAGTTGTGAGCCGCCGTACGAGCAGGTGCCGATGTCACCGGCGTTGCCGTCCGCGAAGGGGAAGCACATGGTAAGTATCTCGCTGCTGTGCTCATCACTGCTTGTGCCGGTGTCTTTCGCCGTGACGCGGTATACCGAGCCGTTTTCGTCCTGCGCGAGCGTGATGCAATCTTTTGCAACGTCGGTCACAGTGCTCTTGCAATACGTGCCGGTCACCGCGTCGTTGAGTTCCGAAGCGTAGAAATACGGCGCGTTGCTTTGCCCTACAGTCGCCTCCTGCACCTTGTCGGCGCCGACACCGTAGTACAGCGTCACGCTTTCGCCCGAGGACAGCACAGTGCCGGGCGCCGGGCTTGAAGAGACCAGTTTGCCGATGTTCTTCTTCGACGAGAAATGCGGCTTGGTGGTGACGTTTACACCCGCCTTGGCGAGCGCGTCTTTCACGCTGGCGATATCCGTGCCGATGGCGTCATAGGGGATGGCCGGGGTCTTGCCGTCGGTTTTCGCGGCGACGCCGACATAGATGCCTGTCGCTGTGTCGGTGACCGCTTGGCCGGCCAGCGGGTAGGTCGCGACGACCGTGCCGCCGGCAAGTTTCGAGGAGGAGCTCACTGCGATCTGCTTGGTGTGGACCGGCACGCCCATAGTCTTGAGTGTGGCGACTGCCGTGCTGGCTCTCGCATGTTCGACATTGCTCGGGACCCCAGGCCCTGCGGATTCGCGTACGACCACGCTGGAGCCGGACCGCACGCGTTGCCCTGCCTTGGCATTGCCATACCCGAGGAAGGCGCCTTTCTCAGCTCCGGAAAATTCCCTGTGTTTGGCTGAAGTTATGCCTTTGGCCTTCAACCGCGCGACCACGGAATCCGCAGTGACGGCCGCTTTCGCCTTTCCTGATTGTTTTCCGGCGTTCGCACTGGCGGCAGCGATATCAGGCAAGGTCTTGCCGCCCCAGAGTTCAGCATGGTATGTCAGGCCTGCCGCTACACCCGCCGCGACGACAAACACCGCTGCGACAATCGCCGCAATGATGGCTTTGGACCGGCGTGTGGCAGCCGCAGTGGTATTCGGCGTAGTGGCATCCGGCACAGTGACATTCGGTTCGATGGATGATGGCGACGCTGCTGGACGCACAGAATCCGGAGCCGAAGCCGGAGAGCCACCCGGTGCCGTCACCTGACCGGGCTGGGTTTGTACCGCGATTTGCGCCGCTGCTTGCCCCGTGCCCGATTGACGCAGAGGGTTGCCACATGACGCACAGAACTTGGCATCATCGGTGTTCTTCCATCCGCAGTGCCCACAATACATGGCGAATCCCTTCGTCTCAGCGCCCCGAACCCTATCGAACAACAACGCTCGTCTTCCGGACTGTACTTCTCAACTGAGCGCCATCTTAACATCGCGACACGCGGCTGATGATAGGTATCGACTCGTTGCTGTCATCCGTCATCTGCCCGCCGTGTGACTTCCACGTCGCACCGCGTCCAGATGCCGCGCCGGAACCATCCTCCAACCCAGCTGCCCTGCAACCGCCGAGTCGCACAACACCCAGATACCACTGCCAGATACCGCCCGAAAACACGTGGTGCCGCCCTCCACATCGGAGAACGGCACCATCAGTACCAACAGCCATCGGAATCAGCTAACCCGGCAACATCCCCGCCCGGACCTACCCGACCAGCCGCCGAGCACAGAGCACCGCGCGTCAAGCACCAAGCCTACGTCAGTCGATATCAGCCCCGAGCGCGAGCAGCTTGCCACGGAAGTCCGCGTAACCGCGGTCAATCAGCGAAATCCCATGCACGTCGGACGGACCGGAAGCCGCGAGCGCCGCGATCAAATGGCTGAAGCCGCCGCGCAGGTCGGGCACGTCGATATCGCGCCCGGTCAGCGGGGTCGGTCCGAAAATCACCGCGGAATGCTTGTAGTTGCGCTGATGGAAACGGCAGGGCAGCGAGCCGAGGCATTCACGGTACAGCTGGATGGTCGCCCCCATCTGTACCAGCGGCTTGGTGAAGCCGAAACGGTTCTCGTACACGGTCTCGTGCACAATCGACAGGCCTTTCGCCTGGGTCAGCGCGACCACGAGCGGCTGCTGCCAGTCGGTCATGAAGCCGGGGTGCACATCGGTCTCGATGGCCACCGGGTGCAAATCGCCGCCCGGATGCCAGAAGCGGATGCCCTCGTCGGTGATGTCAAATTTGCCGCCGACCTTGCGGAACACGTTGAGGAAGGTCATCATGTCGGCCTGCGTGGCCCCCTTGACGAACACGTCGCCGCGGGTGGCGAGCGCCGCCGAAGCCCAGGAAGCGGCTTCGATGCGGTCGGTCAGTGCGGTGTGGGTGAAGCCTTGGAGCTTTTCCACGCCTTCGATGCGGAAGGTGCGGTCCACGTCCACGGAGATGATTGCGCCCATCTTCTGCAAAACCGCGACCAAATCCATGATTTCCGGTTCGATGGCCGCGCCGGACAGTTCCGTCTTGCCTTCGGCGAGCACAGCCGCCAGCAGGGTCTGCTCGGTGGCCCCAACCGATGGGTACGGCAGATGGATTTTCGCGCCATGCAGGCCGTTCGGAGCGGTGATATGGATGCCGTCCTTGTGTTCCTTGTCGACGTCGGCGCCGAGTTTGCGCAGAGTGTCGAGATGGAAGTTGATCGGACGCCCACCGATATTGCAGCCGCCGAGCGCCGGAATGAACGCCTCGCCCAAGCGATGCACGAGTGGGCCGGAGAACAGGATCGGAATGCGTGAGGAGCCGGACAAGGTGTCCACATCGGCGACATCCGCGAGTTTGACGTGGGAAGCGTCGATGGTGACGATACCGTTCTTGCCGTCCACATTCACGTCCACGCCGTGCAGGCGCAGCAAATCGGACACCACGTGGACATCGCGGATTTCCGGCACATTCTTCAAGACGGACTTACCGGGCGCGAGCAGAGCAGCGACCATGGCCTTGCTTACGAAATTCTTGGCTCCGCGAACCTTGATCGTGCCATGGAGCGGTTTGCCGCCCTCAACATGGAGCACATCGTCTTTCTTTTCGACCACGTCGACCTCTTTCGATTCCCTCGCCCGGACACGTCTGTCGCCCCAATGGGCGGCCGACGCTGACACACTACTGGTTGGTATCACCAATGGTGCCACACCGCATGTGCATAAGCGGTGAACATGCTACCAGCCGAATCGTACGTGAAAAGCGGTTTTCCGCCAATCGCCACAGAACAACGACAACACCGTCCATGACACGCTTGCGAGATGCCGGTTGTCAGCCTTCCTGCGGACATAGAATGTCTCGTTGAAGCACGCTATCGGGCGGTGCTTCGGAGGGATTTGGAATGATCAAGCATGTGGAGGAGCATCACATGAGCAATTCCGGCGGCGCGGGAGAGCGCCAATATTCGAATATCACGCGTGGCGTCTTTTCCAGGGGACGTTCGCTGACCAAGCTGATTGCCGCAATCCTCGCAGGCACAATGCTGGTGCCGTTGTCCGCGTGCGGCGGGTCCGACAGCGATACATCGGCGTTGTCAAGCGATTCCGCGTCGGAGAGCGCGACTCCGTCCGAATCCGCCTCTCCGAGCGAAACGCCCGAATCCAGCGCAAGCCCGTCAGACGACGCATCCGCGCAATCCGACGCAAATTCGGGATCATCCAACGCGTCCGGCGCCGCCGTCGACATGCTGGCAACCCTGCCGGTTAAAGGGCGCGCACCCAAAACCGGATACGCGCGCACCCAGTTCGGTGCCGCCTGGTCGGACGTCGATCACAACGGCTGCGACACGCGCAACGACATCCTCAAACGCGATATGACGAACGTGACCTTCAAACCCGGCACGCATGATTGCGTGGTCAAGACCGGCACGCTCAACGACCCGTACACCGGGAAAACCATCAATTTCGTGCGCGGACAGCATACGTCAACCGCCGTGCAGATCGACCATGTCGTCGCGTTGTCCGACGCGTGGCAGAAGGGCGCGCAGCAGCTCAACGCTGACCAGCGGCTGCAACTGGCGAATGACCCATACAATCTGCTCGCGGTGGACGGGCCGGCGAACCAGCAGAAATCCGATTCCGACGCGGCGTCCTGGCTGCCGTCGAACAAGTCGTTCCGCTGCCAGTATGTCGCGCGGCAGATTGGCGTGAAGCACAAGTACGCGCTATGGGTGACGCAGGCCGAGAAGGACGCGATGACCAACGTGCTGTCCAGCTGCCCGGGGCAGACCGTGCCCGATGGCGGCGGCGTGGTCGCCTCTGCGCAAGCGGACAGCCAGCCTGCGCAGACGCCAGAACCGGCTCAGACCACGCAGGCGGCACCGGCTCCAGCTCCCGCACCAGCGCAAACACAGGCTGCACCGGCTCCAGCGCCCACGCAGCAATCCGGCGGGGATGTCTATTACCAGAACTGCTCGGCCGTCCGCGCTGCGGGCAAGGCTCCGCTGTATCAGGGGCAACCGGGGTATTCCAGGAAACTCGACCGCGATGGTGACGGCATCGCCTGCGAGTAATTGCTGGTCGGAATCGACCGCGCGGTCGGTTTCGGGATGCCACCCGAATCGGTCGTTCTGAATCAGCCGCGCGAATCGTCTCACCAGCGCCGCACATCGCCACGACCAATCGCACCAATCCATATACTGGGAGCAAATACGGGTGCCAAAAGGCAAATGACGGGAGTTTGCAAGCATGACCAACCAGCAATTCGAGCCGTTCTATGACGTCAACCTCACCTATGACGACAATTACCGGCGCGGGCCGTTCGGCCAGTTCGCGCAGGCGCTGGCGGGTGAGGCTTCGGCACTGAAAGGCGAGGCTGCAGCGTCCAACAGCGGCACGATGGATTCCGCGGCGACTTCCGAATCGGCTCCGGCAACCGATGAAACCGCTGCGACACACGCAACCCCCACAGAACCCGCAACCGTGCTCGGTTTCCCGGTGAATCTGCCGTTCGGCATTCCCGCCGGCCCGCTGCTCAACTCACGGTTCACGACCGCCGCCTTCCGTATGGGATTCGATTTGGCCGTGTACAAAACCGTACGGTCGCGCGCATGGGGCTGCAATCCTTTCCCGAACGTACTGGCCGTGCACCCCAAGGCGTCGGACGGATCGCTCACCCCCGGCAGCGCCGAACTCGATGAAGGCGTGCTCGCGGACACCCGGTATGATTTGCCGATTTCCATTTCCAATTCCTTCGGCGTGCCGTCGCGCGATCCTGATGTATGGCAGCCGGATATGCGTGACGCCATCGCCGCCGCCGGCCCCGGACAGCTGTTGGTGCCGAGTTTCCAAGGCTCACGCGTCGCCGGCATGAGCACCGACGAGTACATCGCCGACCACGTGGCCACTGCACGGCTCGTATGCGAAACCGGCGCACAGCTGATGGAAATGAACACGAGCTGCCCGAACGAAGGCCATAACCGCCTGCTGTGCCACGACCCGCATCTGGTCGGCCGCATCACCGAAGCAGTCAAGAACGAGATTAGCGACCGGCCGCTCATCGTCAAACTCGCCTATTTCCCCTCGGATATCGAGCTCGAGACCATGGTGCGCGAAACCGTCGGACATGGCACAGCGCAAGGTTTCTCCACCATCAACACGATTTCCGCGAAACTCGTGGACGCTTCCGGCAATCAGGCGCTTCCTGGCGAGGGGCGCGACCGCAGCGGCGTGTGCGGAAACGCGATCCGTGGGGCTGGACTGGACATGGTCCGCCGCCTGTCGGCGATTCGCGAGCGCCTCGGGCTTGATTTTGCGATCATCGGCGTCGGCGGGGTCATCGAGCCGGAACATTACCTCGCGTACCGAGAGGCGGGGGCAGATGCGGTCATGAGCGCGACCGGCGCCATGTGGGATGCGACGCTCGCCCGGCGCATCAAAGCTGCCATCGGCGCATGAACCAAACCGCGTAGACCAATCCCATCAGAGCGGGCAAACAGGTCAGCACGAGCATACTGTTAACGTGGCTCACCAGCCTTTCTGCTTAGGGTTCTGCGCAGACAATCCTTGGATAATCCGCCGCCAACCCACGCAGGCAATCCTGCGGCTTACCTCACGAAACCGCGGATATCAACATCCTGGACGGCGCTGATCCCAGAAGGTCTGCACGTCGCGCTTGTCCGCGATGGTGAATTCGATAATCTGTTCGAGCACCTCCCACGCGTCACTGCGCTCATACGGAATCTGGAAGGTCTTCTTGCCGCGCTTGAGATGCTGCTGCTCTATTAGCGGCATGGCATGCTCGAATGCGCGCGGTTCGGAGCCGACGGTCACATGGTTGGTCAGCGCGGTGAGCCCGATGATGAATGTGCCATGGTCCATGAACATGGGTTGGTTCCATTTGACTTCGCAGACCAGCTGCGGCCATGTGGCATGCACCCAGTCGAGCAGTTCCTTGAATTTGGTGCGATGCCGCTCGTCGGCAATTGAGCCAAGATATTCCTCGACGTTCGCGTATTTCGCCATGTGTTGCTCCATTCCGGTCGGGACGCGCTCCGGTTTCGTCCGGATGCGGCTGCGCTGTCCCCGTAAGCGTACCGTATCCGGTGCGGCGAATCGCCAAATCGCCAACAGCCGATGGGCGTTGGTTTCCGCCTTGTGATTTCTGAAGTCCCACGGGAGCGATGCCCCAGAAATGGTTGTATTCACCGGATTCCCGCAACCGCTCGCCTGCACAATGTGCCCGTAATCAAGCATCACGTCACCCGCGTCTACAACGCAAAAGGCCGCGGAATCCACACGGATTCCGCGGCCAACAGCGTATGCCCCGACTACTCCCGGCTACCAATCGGCCCGGCCCACGGCTTGGTCTCCTCGGGCTCACGCGCGGACTGGATCGGCACGTCCGGCCAATGCTTGGCCGGCAGCGTCTTCGGCTTGAACGGGAACTTCTCAGCGCGCATCTTCTCGTAGGCGGCGATATCATCCTCGTGCTGGAGCGTCAGATCGATGTCGTCATAGCCGTTCATCAGACGCCAGCGCACGTAGTCGCCCACCTCGAACGGCAGGGTCACGTCGCCGCAAGTCACGGTACGCGCACCCAAATCGACGGTCATATCACGGCCGGGTTCCTCTTCAAGCAACTTCCACAGCAGCTCGATGCTTTCCTGCGGCATAATCGCCGCCAGCACACCGTTCTTCGCGGTGTTGCCGTAGAAGATGTCGGCGAAGCGGGAGGAGATGGCCACGCGGAAACCGTAGTCACGCAGCGCCCACACCGCGTGTTCGCGCGACGAGCCGATGCCGAAATCCGGTCCCGCGACCAAAATCTTGCCCTGCTTGTATTCGGGGCGGTTGAGCACGAAATCAGGGTCGCGGCGCCATGCGTAGAACAGCGCATCCTCGAACCCGGTTTTCTTGACCCGCTTGAGGAACACGGCGGGGATGATCTGGTCGGTATCCACATTCGAGCGGCGGAGCGGAACGCCGGTTCCGGTCACCACGGTCAGCTTTTCCATAACGATTCCTTTCATCGGCCGGCGTCTACCTGCCGGCCTTCACCGTCCGCGGGCGTGTTGTCAGCGGCCGGATTGCGCGTTTATGCGTCTTAAGTTGTTCAGCCTGTTCGGCGTGGGATTGCGGTTTACAGGTCCTCGGGGCTGGAAATCGTGCCACGGATTGCCGTGGCTGCGGCGACGGCGGGCGACGCCAGATGCGTACGCGAACCCTTGCCCTGACGCCCCTCGAAGTTGCGGTTCGAGGTGGAAATCGAGCGCTCACCCGGCACCAGCTTGTCCGGGTTCATGCCCAGGCACATCGAGCAGCCGGCGTTGCGCCATTCCGCGCCGAAATCCTTGAAGATCTTGTCAAGCCCTTCGCGCTCGGCCTCAAGCCGCACACGGGAGGATGCTGGCACCACGAGCACTCGGTGGATGGAATCGGCCTTGTGGTGGCCCTTCATGATCTTCGCCGCGGTACGCAGGTCGTCGATGCGGCCGTTGGTGCACGAGCCGATGAACACCGTGTCCACCGGGATGCTTTTCATCGGCTGACCGGGCTTCAAGCCCATGTAGTCGATGGCGGACTGGGCGGCTGCGCGCTGCTCAGCGTCGGCGATATTGGCCGGATCAGGGACATTGCCGGTGATCGGCACGCCCTGGCCGGGGTTGGTGCCCCAAGTGACGAACGGCGTCAAATCGGCAGCGTTGAGCGTCACTTCCTTGTCAAATACGGCGTCGTCATCGGTCTTGAGCGTCTTCCAGTAGGCGACCGCCTCGTTCCACATCTCGCCTTCAGGCGCGTGCGGACGGCCCTTCAGGTACTCGAAGGTCGTCTCATCAGGGGCGATCATGCCGGCACGGGCGCCCGCCTCAATGGACATGTTGCAAATGGTCATGCGCTCGTCCATGCTCAGCTTGCGAATCGCTTCGCCACGGTATTCGATGACGTGGCCTTGGCCGCCGCCGGTGCCGATCTTCGCGATGATTGCGAGGATGATGTCCTTGGCGCTCACGCCCTTGGGCAGTTCGCCCTCAATGTTCACGGCCATGGTCTTGAACGGCTTGAGCGACAGCGTCTGCGTGGCCATCACGTGTTCGACCTCGGAGGTGCCGATGCCGAACGCGAGGGCGCCGAACGCGCCGTGCGTGGAAGTGTGGGAATCGCCGCACACGATGGTCATGCCCGGCTGGGTGAGGCCTAGAATCGGGGCGAAAGCGTGCACGATGCCCTGGTCGGCGTCACCGAGCGGGTGCAGACGAACGCCGAATTCCTTGCAGTTCTTCTCCAGCGTGCTTAGCTGAAGCGCGGAAGTCTTGTCGGGGTTCGGACGGTCGATGTCGACGGTCGGCGTGTTGTGGTCTTCCGTCGCAATCAGCAAATCCGTGTGACGCGGCTTGCGACCCGCGAGACGAAGCCCCTCGAACGCCTGGGGGCTGGTGACCTCATGCATCAGCATCAAGTCGATGTAGATTAGATCCGGCGCGCCGTTTTCGCCTTGCTGTACGAGATGGTCAGCCCATACCTTTTCGGCCAATGTGGTTCCCATGCTGTCTCCTTTGGCGGAATTTCAACGTTTTCGCCCTAAAATTACTTCAGCCATGCGTTTCCACATGGCCCTCTGTACTCCACTATGTCGGTTTTCGACGGGTGTCTGCTTTTGCGTTTCGATATGTGAGATGGCATAATCCGGAATATGACTTCTTCCACATTGCGCGTCCCCGTGGGACCGGAACGCTTTGACACCAAGGATTTCATGGGTCCCAACCTCGATCAGAATCAGCCGCCGCAGGCTGATGGCGATATCCATTCCGGCGTCGGAGTACTTGACAAAACGGTCAAAATATTGGATGCGCTCGAATCAGGGCCTGCCACCCTCGGCCAGCTGGTCAACGAAACGGGTCTTGCCCGACCGACCGCACATCGTCTGGCCATTGCTTTGGAACGCCATCGTTTCGTAATCCGCGACCAGCATGGACGCTTCGTTCTCGGATCACGATTCGCTGAACTCGCCGCCGCCGCTGGCGAAGACCGCCTGCTCACCGCATCCGGCCCAATTCTGCAGACTCTGCTTGACCGCACCGGCGAATCCGCACAAATCTACCGTCGTCAGGGCGACCAGCGCGTGTGCATCGCCGCTGTGGAGCGCGCCAGCGGTCTGCGCGATTCCATCCCCGTCGGGGCACTGCTGAGCATGGAAGCCGGGTCCGCCGCGCAGATCCTGCTCGCGTGGGAAGATTCAGAACGCCTGCATCAGGGCTTGCGCCACGCGAAATTCACTGCCGCCAAGCTTGCCGCCGTGCGCAAGCGCGGATGGGCGGAATCCATCAACGAACGCGAAGACGGCGTATGCTCCATCTCCGCGCCGATCCGCAACCCCTCCGGCCAGGTCATCGCCGCGATTTCCATCTCCGGGCCGACTGGTCGCATGGGCACGACCCCTGGCCGCCGGTACGCCCCGCTCGTGATGGCCGCCGGCAAATACCTCACCGAAGCCCTGCTGCGTGCCAGCGGCGAGCGCTGAGGGACCGCCGTCCTCGAGGACAGTTTCCAAACCGGCCTAAGATTCCTAGGCACCTCCGATAACCTTCTACCGACGCTGACAATCGCCTCAGCGTCGATAGAAGGTTTTTCAGACTGCAGAAAAGAGAAGCCCCGACGTTTCCGCCGGGGCCAAGGAGAGAGAAGAAGAGAAGAAGAAGGGTTCAGTTATAATTATGGGGCTTCGGACGAAACCTCACCGGTTCGCTTCGCTCCGAAGGGGTTCCGTTTGCCGGTAGCTCTTATATAACCAGCCGATGCTTGGGACAACGATGCAGCACACTGGGTATGCGCTACCAATTGCATGGCAAATCATTCAGCTTCATGCCCGGGTTCGTCCAACCTGACGGCAATCGTCCCCGGGCAACGGTAGCGGAGCATTCCGACCAAATGCGTCCAGCTGGCACAGGGTTCCGCGACCCGCCACGGCAAAACCGGACCTCGCCGAACAGGCCACTCGGCATGCAATCCGGGCCGACGTGCACTAGTGTGGATGACATGAGCGACAAGCAACGTCCCGACAGCCGTCCCAATCATGGAACACGCAACGCCACACGCCGGCCGACATCGGTGTCCGCGCGTCTGGGACGCCTGCAATTCCATGAATCCGGCAAATTCCGGGTGTTACAGCTTTCCGACATCCAAGACGGCCCGAAGGTATCCAGCGATACGATACGGCTCATTACCGCGGCGATAGACGCGGCTCGACCGGATATCGTCATATTTACCGGCAATCAGATCGCCGGCTATGATGGCGCGTACGCCGCTACATTCCGAAAGCGCACGTGGCGCACACCGCTCGAGCGCATACGGCAGAACGAGGCGAGCCACGAGCAGCTTGACCACGCGCGCGATCTGGTGCGCCAAAGCATCGGAGAATTCCTCCAACCGCTAATCGACCGTGGCATCCCGTGGGTGGTCACGTACGGTAACCACGACAGCCAGTGCGGGCTGAGTCGCGAGGAAATGGACGCCATCTACCGCGAGTTTCCCGGGTGTCTCAACGCCGAATCAACCGCATCGCGCCCTGATTTGCCTCGTACCCGCTCAAATTCCGGACTCCCCGACCAGCGCATCTACCCGTGTGAGGCGGGGACGCTCGCGCTGCCGGTGATGGATGTGGACCGCAAGCACACCGTGCTGGGGCTGGCCGTGGTGGATTCCGGGGACTATGCCCGTGCCGGCGGGTATGGTTCGCCATCGGGCGCGGCGTTGAAATTCCTTGGCCTCATGCCCGATGTCCTGCACACTCGCATGATGGTGTTCCAGCATTTCCCCATCCCGCAGTATTACCGGCTGCTCAAATCGGTGCCGCCGAACGCGGCGCACGCCGTGGAAGGGTATCGCGTGTTCTCTGGACATAGCTATGTTCTGGACGAAGACAAGACCTTGCCTGGCAGTTATCTGGGCGAAGGCGTGAGCTGTCCTGATGCCGACAGCGGGGAATACGCGATTCTTACGAACGGCGACCGATATTTCGCGATTTGTGCAGGACATGATCACCGCAATGGTTTCGCTGGTGAAGTCGATGGCATGCTGATGGTCGCTTCCCCGACTTGCGGATTCGGGTCGTATGGTCCGGCGCCCGCACGCGTCGCGGCAAGGCTGTTCGAATTCGATATCCGACACCCATATCATCCGCGCACGCAATTACTGGAATTCGGCGACCTGGTCGGCAAGCCCAACTCGCATAAGACGTATACGTTCGCCATTGCAAGCGAGGCGGACCAAATCGGCGAATCGATGGACCTGCTGCGCAAACCCGGATTGCTCGGCCGCCTGCGTCGCGCCCTACGCAAGAAATAAACCCTGCCTGTCAAACTGCCTACGCTAACACCCTCGTCAGCGTCACCAGTTTGTGGTCTGGTACAAACTGTCTACGCCGACGGAGGGCTCAGCGTAGACAGTTTGGGAAGGGGGACGCCAGTCGCATACGTGTTGACGACACCGTGTTGCATGCATCTGCTTCTACCAACGCTGACTGCATCGTAAGCGTCGGTAGAAGGTTGTGACGATTGTGCTCGCGGTTTGCTTGCTGCGGACACGCATGTTGACGATTGATCTGGGTGGATACGGAAAAAGCCACTGCGTTTGCAGTGGCTTTCCGTTGGCTGGGGTACCTGGACTCGAACCAAGAATGGGTGAACCAGAATCACCTGTGTTGCCAATTACACCATACCCCAATTGGCAGGCGCCGCAGTTCTTGGCACTGCTTCGTCGGTCGTACCCCCGACCGGATTTGAACCGGTGTTGGCGCCGTGAGAGGGCGTAGTCCTAGACCGCTAGACGACGGGGGCGTTTAGTTATCTGTTTACGTCTCTCGACGCAACAGTTGAATAATATACAGCGGATACTTGCACCGCGCAAATCACCCAACCTCATCGGCGTGTCGAAATGTGAAAGCGGTCTGGAACATCACGCTCCAGACCGCCTTATCACTACTGCCACAAGGGCTCAGCGCCGGTCTCGGCATCTACCGCCCGCGCCGGGCCCCGCGCACAGACATCACAGATGCTCGCGCAGCCCCTTGAGGCGAGCCACCGTCACCGGCTTGCCGATAATCTCCATCGACTCGAACAACGGCGGGGATACACGACGGCCAGACACGGCGACACGCACCGGGCCGAACGCCAGACGCGGCTTGTAACCGGCATCCTCGATCAGAGCCTTGTTCAGGGTCTCATGCAGCGGTTCAGCCTTCCAATCGGCCTCGTCCACGGCCTCGAGCGTGGCAATCGCCTTGTCAAGCACGTCGCCGGCGGAATCCTTGAGCGTCTTGCGCGCATCCGCGGCAGGCTCAATGTAGGGCTCCTCGCTCAGCAGGCTGCCGACCATGCCGGACACCTCGCCAAGCAGGCGCACACGCGGCTGCACCAGCGGCGCGGAAGCGGTGAGAATCGCGCGCTCACGATCAGTCAGAGCATCCCAGCTGTCGGCGGACACCACGCCGTCACGGTGCAGATACGGCACAGAACGGTTGAGGAAGTCCTGCGGCTCGAGCATGCGGATATGCTCCGCGTTAATCGAAATCGCCTTATCCAGGTCGAAGTGGGCGGGGTTCGCCTTGACGTCTCGCACATCGAACTTCTCGATCATCTCGTCCATCGAGAACACGTCACGGTCGGGCGCGATTGACCAGCCGAGCAGGGCGAGGTAGTTGAGCAGACCCTCAGGAATGAAGCCGTTCTCGCGGTGCAGGAACAGGTTGGATTCCGGGTCGCGCTTCGACAGCTTCTTCTTGCCTTCGCCCATGACGTACGGCATGTGGCCGAACAGCGGGACTTCCTTGGCGATACCGAGCTTGATGAGATAGCGGTACAGCACGATCTGGCGCGGGGTGGAGCTCAGCAGATCTTCACCGCGCAACACGACGTTGATGCGCATCATCGCATCGTCCACCGGGTTGGTGAGCGTATATAGCGGGTCGCCGTTCGGGCGGACGATCACGTAATCCGGCACGGTCCCGGCCTTGAACTCGATACGCCCGCGGATCAGATCGTCGAAAGCGATGTCCTCGTCGGGCATGCGAATGCGCAGCGCCGGCTTGCGGCCTTCTGCGCGGAAGGCGGCTTTCTGCTCTTCGGTCAGGTTTCGGTCATAGCCGTCGTAGCCGAAGGCCTTCGGGCGTCCGGCGGCGACATTACGGGCCTCGATCTCCTCAGGAGTCGAATAGGACTCGTAGGCGTACCCGGCCTCAAGCAGCTTGGCGGCAACGTCCTTGTAAATCTGGGTACGCTCGGACTGGCGGTACGGGCCGTCCGGGCCACCGACCTCGATGCCCTCGTCCCAGTCGATATGCAGCCACTTGAGCGCATCGAGAATCTGGTTATAGCTTTCCTCACTATCGCGCTGTGCGTCGGTGTCCTCGATACGGAACACGAAGGTGCCGTGCGTATGGCGTGCCTCCGCCCAGTTGAACAGGGCGGTACGGACCATGCCCACATGCGGTGTGCCGGTCGGCGACGGGCAGAAGCGCACGCGCACGTCCTTTGGCAGCTCAGGCTTAGTATCCTTGCTTTCTTTGTTGTCAGCTTCGGTCATACGCTCTATTGTGCCGCGCGTGAGGGACGTACGACGAACGAACGTGTGAACGGACTTTTTATGAAAAAGTCACGAATTCGTCATGAAGTTACATCGAATTCAGGTTTTCTCCTTTATACTTGTGCTATGGCTTGAGAGAAGGAACACCTATGAGCAATCCAAGCAATAATCCCAATGGCGGCGACCCAATGATGGGAGGCCCGGCATGGTCGCCGGCCGCGTTCAATCAGATGCATGGACCTGTCTACCAAGGCTCGGAACTAGAGCTGCCCTGCTACGGCTGCTCGTTCCCAAAGGCGATCGCACGCATGTACCGCAAGTATTTCGTGTTTTCCGGCCGTGCGTCGCGAAGCGAATTCTGGTGGGCGTACCTGTACATATCCATCTTGTGCGCCGTGTTCTACTATCCGGTAGATACCGCGACGAAGCATCACCAAAATATGCTGGCGTTGGTGCTTGATTTGCTGATGTTCGCGTTGGTTTTCCCTATCATCACGTTGACGTTCAGGCGTTTGCATGACACGAACCGCTCCGGCTGGTGGATTTTTGCACCATCTGTTCCGTCGATCCTATGCATCGTGATTGGTTTGGTCGTGATGGGCGTTGGATCCAGACAATTCAATGCCCCGGTGTTCGCAGCGACAGGCGGGCTCGTAATAATGGTGCTTGGTTACATCCTCGACATGGTGGTGTGGCTATGGCTTCTCGCAGGTTCCTCGAAGCCGGAAGGCGCGCGTTTCGACAAGAACAGCATGGTCTGGGTTCCTGGCAGCAGCCAGGTGACGCCGACGAATCTCGGTATGCAAGCCGGGATGACGTACCAGCCGATGGCCCCGATTCCCGCTCCGACAGCTTCTACGACCCCAATGGTTCCAACAGCTCCGACCGCTCAGGCAAGTGGCGGGAATACGATGCCCGCGGCCGCACCGAATATGCAAGGCACGGCGAATCCCGTCGCCGGCGTAGGGGTCATTACGGGTGGCCAGCAGTTCGGCGTACAGACATCCGCCAGCACACCGCAGTCTAGCGATACCCCACAGTTCGGCAACATCCCGCAGATACAGATGCCTGATTTCGGGGCGCCGGCGCAACAATTGCAGGCCATGCAAACGGCACAAGCCGAATGGACCGTCACGCCAATGCCAACGCCGAGCACCAGGTCAGACGGCACATTCCGAGCTCCGGCCGCACCGGCGCAACCGCCTGACACCCAACCAGCCGCTGTTTCCGACCAGCCGGCAGCCAATCAGTCAGCATCAGATCAGCCGGAAACCGCACAGACTACGACGGACGAAGCGAACACCACCAGCGCCGTCCTCGCCGCGATGTCGGGAGTCACGTTCACGCCATCCTCCCTCGGCGTGCCCGATATTCCCGCGGTCAAGCCGCAGACCGTGCACGGCATCCAGATGCCGACCGGAACGTACACACCCGACGCCGATTTCAGCTTCATGCCTGACCCGCAAACCCCGGTCATGCCGACCGACCCGGCTCAGGCTCTCCAATCAGTGTCTTTCCCCACTGATGAGGTCCACGTCCCCGCACAGCCGCAGTTCCCGTTCACCGGTCAGCCGACAATAGCACCGACAGCCCCGGACAACCCCGGCGCGCCAGCGATTCCAACGAATTTCGCGGATTTCGGTGCCGGCACCGCCGTCCAATCCCCTACAACGCCGACAACCCCGTGGGACGTTCCCGGTCAAGACAGCAAACACAACCAAGACAGCGAAAACAGCCACAACAGCCAGGCGTGACATGCCCTGTCCGCCGCGTGAAGCGAGTACGCGCGCAATGTCAAACGGCACCAAACGGTATCAAACGACACCAACACGGCCCGCGCGTTCGCTTCACGCGTCGGCGAAGTCGACCACGTTATTTGGAGAATTTCGCTGACAATTCGGCCTTATTCCGGCGTTCGTCAGCCTCTTTTGCCTGACGCTTCGCCTCTTTCGGATTCCACAACACGTCGCCGCGATGCTTGTCCCATTCCTCGGCGGCGGCCTGAGCGATAACCGAGACGAACGCCTCGCAGACACCATCACCGTTTGCCTCGCGAACGTCGAGCAGCTGCGACAGCAGCTGCGGCGAATAGAACAGCCGCGGCAAGGATATACTGTCACACCACTCGTTCAACGCGAGCAGCACGGCGCACGCCCCTGCCGTCCCCGCCTGCGCGGCATCCGATTGACGGAGTATGGCCGCTGTTGCAAGCGTATATACCGCCAAGTCACCGGCGACACGCAGCGCTTCGGATGCGGTGCCGCTTTCGGCGGCGCCACTTGCAGTTCCAGCATCATTCACCCCATCGCGAGCTACAACATTATCAGCGGCAAACTGTGAAGCCCGCCGGACGATATCCGCGATATCGCCCGCAATCTCGGCATTCCAAGACGCCCCCAACGCCTGCGCGACACCCGCGAACACCGTAGAATCCGGCTGTCCGCGGTATGCAGCAGCCGCATCACAGGCATCATTCGCCGCCAACAGCGCGTCGACGATATCCTGCGGACGGCCAGGAATCGTGTCCGCACCCTCATAGACGTATTCCGCATCGGCACGGGTCACGTCGAGTCCCGTCAGCGCGTGCGCAATCACCAGACTTTCCCGTACCTGTAGATTTTCCGTATATTTCGCGTCGTTGCCCATCATCGTCGCATCGGTCAACGGCCATAGGGACGTCAACGCGGCGCCACGCTCCGCCGCATCGCGGATATCCGGCAGACTGGCGAGCCGCCGCATTTCATCTTGCACTTGTCCGTCCATCATGGTCATGCTCATGCTCCTTTGCCCACATTCCAACGCGTATGTTCGCACTTATTCAACACTACCGCGCTTCTGCAGGCTTTCGCGGCGTGTCAGCACGTTGTCGTCATCGTCGAAGGTGCGCGGCGACCGTTCTGTCGCCTCTTGCCTTCGTGCCGTACCTTCGTGCCGTATCTTCGTGCTCAGTGCACGTCCTTCGCAGGATCGGCATAACTGATGGACAGCATCTTCCCCGTTTCGCTGTCATAGGTGATGGATGTAACCGAGGCGAGCGCGGTATGACGCAGGACCATATTATGCTCGGGATGCCCGGTTTCCAGAAGATGGCGATACGACCAGATCGGCGATTCGTGACTGACTGCGATGATCTGCTTGCCGGCGTATTCGCGGACTTTCTCCTGGGCGAAATCCCCTACCCGCGCGGCGATATGCTGATAGCTTTCACCCCAGCTGGGCTTCCACAGATTGCGTACAAGATGCCAGTTCCCGTTGCGCCACAGCGCCCCCTCGCCGTATCCGATGCGCTTGCCGCGGAATTCGTTGCCCGCTTCGATGATGCGGCTGTCGGTTTGCAGTTCGAGCGGTTGTTCCCCGCGTTCGACGCGGACCTTGTTGAGCGCGCCGATAATAATGCCCGCGGTTTCGCGAGTCCGGTCAAGCGGCGATGAATATACGGCCACGACGCTGGACAGTTGCGGATCCGCGGCCGCGTAATCGGCGGCCGCCCGGGCCATGCGGCGGCCGAGATCAGACAGATGGAAGCCGGGAAGCCGCTCATACAACAGGTGATCGGGATTCTCGACCTTGCCGTGACGGATGAAATGGATGGTGGTTGACGGCATGTGGTCCTCCTGCGTATGCGGTGTGATACGATAACGAGACGCCGAAATCCGGCGCTTGCTTTTCCAATGTACCGCGTGTCATGCACGGCACCGGGCTAAAGTTGCTATGGCTGTCCGAACAGTGGCGAGCGGAGCGCCAAAACACTTTACGTCGCAACAGATGTAGCGCTTCAGTGAACAACAGGCGAACAGACATCGACAAACCGTCGTCCACGGCCGCCAACAACTTGCCAGACAGGCACGCAGGCACAAGACGCCCGGCCGGCAGACACCCAATGCCCCGCCTCAACGCCCCGCCACACAACGGACAGCACGGAAGACAACGCTTCGACAATCACATAGAAGACACGACAACAGAAGGCCGCACGATATGACCACATTCGCCGCGGGAGTCAAGAACCTCACCCAACGCTTGTTCGGAGGATACGCCGAACTGCTGCGCATGCCGCACACCGCGCGATTCGCCATCGGCTCGGTGATCGCGTGCATGCCGTTCCCCATGGTCGGCATGACCATCACAATCTCCGTACAGCATTATTACGGCAATTACGCCCTCGCCGGCGCGCTCACCGCGATTCAGGCGATCGCGACCGCGCTGGTCAGCCCGCTGCTGGGCAAGCTCGTGGACATCTACGGTCAGCGACAGGTGTCAATTCCCACCATCATCGTATGGATCATCGCCTCGACATCACTCGTCACCGCGATCACACACCACGCGCCCGAATGGGTGCTGTACGCCATCGTGCCGTTCATGGCCGCCATCCCGCCGTGGGGTGCAATGAGCCGAGGACGATGGGCACGCTTGCTGCGCGGTGACCGTGAACGCACCGACCGTGCGCTGTCGCTTTCCGGTGTGCTCGACGAATGCATGTGGGTGGTCGGCAATCCGCTCGCTTCCACGCTGGCGGTGATTTCCGGCCTGCTCGCATTCTCGTTCACCGGCATGTGCGTCATTGTCGGCGCATTGATGTTCCTGACCGAACGGACCACGGAACCGCCTTCACAGACGCAACTCGCCCGCGAGGCGGGGCTCACCCGCGCCCAGTATCGTGAACGCGAAGCGCAACAGGCCGCAGCGCTGCAAGAAGCGACGCTGGAAGGAAACACAGGTAAGTCAAAGCACTCACACGGGTCAATCTGGGGGCCGGGGCTGATTGCCGTATGCGCGACCTGGTTCGGCCTCGGCGCGTTCCAATCGGCGGCCGGCATTTCCATCATCGCCTTCGCGACGGAACAGCATATGAAGCAGTACACGGGATTCGTCTTCGCATGCTTCTCGCTTAGCTCACTCGCCGGAGCACTCGTGTACGGCGCGAAAAACTGGATGATCCCGCTGTGGAAACGATTCTATGTATGCCTTGCCGTGGTCAATCTCGGTATCGGCTCGTTCCTGTTCGCCAAGCATCTGTGGGTCATTATGGTGATTTACCTAGTGATTGGCGTATGCCAAGCGCCGACGTGGATCAACGGCAACCAGCTCATGCTGCATCTCGTGCCGCCCTCGCGATTCACGGAAGGCATGGCATGGATGGGCGCGATGAATTCCATCGGCTCGTCCATGGGATCGGCAATCGCCGGCGTTTTCATTGACCGGGCGGGATCACACGGCGGGTTCACGGTCGTCACCGCTTTGGCGATTGGCTCGCTGCTGATCGCGCTGACCGGCATCCGGCAAATCAAATCCAGCACCGAAACACCGACATTGACTGAAGTGGAGGTGTGAAAAAGCATCAGGCAGTGAACGCGGAATCTCCATCCAGCGCGCACTGCCTGACGCTTTACTGCCCGGCGCTTTACCGCCTGACGCTCACCACCCCGTTCGCGGCGCTTACTTTGGCCAGCCCGCCGGCGTATGCTTGAGCGACCACAATCCCAGACGGTGAGAGAAACTGCGCTCCCACTTGGCATCCAGCTCCTCTTGGGTCAGCCTGTTGTCAGCTTTCCGCAGACGATTCGCCGCATTCGTGTGGGTATCGTCCAACAGCCATTTACGAATGACGAAATTCCACACCGCGACCACGGCGGTCGCCACCAGCTTGCCGGCATTCGTCCGCAGCACATAGACGGCATGCTGGGTGACAATCGCGTCGGCCGCCATGCCAAGGGTACTCACCGCGATAATCGCATCATTGATCAGCAGCCCGATAACCGAAGACAGCAGGAAAATCAGCATTTCCATCCACCGGGCCATATCGTCGCGATGCTTGAACACGTACTTCATGCTCGCCAGATAGTTGAAAATCAGCGAGACAATGAACGAAATCGTACTTGCCGCGACATTCGGCATATGCAGGAACCGCATCAGCAGATTCATCACACCGACATCGATGATGAAGGCGATAACACCGACGACGCCGAATTTCATGAGCTGTTCGATGAGTTTTTTCACAACCCACCATTAAACACTCGCACAATGACGATGTCCGTCTGGAACCGGGAATCCTCACGGTTCCTTATCAATCCGGGCCCATGGGCTTGCTGAATCCGTCAGTGCGAACCTGGGCTCATCTCCACAAACCCGCGGTAATACCCATATCGCCGCTGAATCCAACCACGTGGCCCCCTTCTGAATCCGACCACGTGGCCCCCTTCTGAATCCGACCACGTGGCCCCCTTCTGAATCCGCCGCCGCGATCTTTTCTGAATCCCTTCTGAATCCGTGAGTCCATCGCCGTGGCCCCCTTTTCCGCGAACTCGGCCACGCATCAACGCCGCAATCAATCGGAACCCGCTGTGTTCCGCCAATCTGACTTGTATTGTGCCATCACCTTTCTGGGCGGTCTCGTCGATTGATCTAGACGGGTTGAGGGGCGGGGATGGGAGGATGGTGGTGAAGATGATGTGATTTTGGTGGCGGCAGGATGGGCACCCGGCACCGAATCAGAGAATGAAACCCGAAAACCAACCCAGCCCACGCCAACACCGGCCGTCATCCACCCGACAACCACGTCTACACCACGAAACCGCAGAATACCAAGGATTTCACCAACACCCCGAAGACCAGCCGCCAGGGCGCCGGCCACACAACCACCCGAATCCACGGACCGAACCGGAAATCACACCATGGAATCGGAACCAGTCCACAACCGTTCCCGCTGCCACCTGACCACCAACCAAGGCGACACCGTAAAACCGCGGAATCCCAACAATCCACTCACACCATCACAATCAATCACCCCCGGACCGTGATCTGAAAGATTCGGATCATGGACTGCATGAGAGAACGAAGCCCGAAAACCGATCCAGTCCACAACAGCATTGGATGTCACACACCCACCTGCCACAGCCACACCACAAAACCGCGGAATCCCAACGATCGGACCACGCCATCATCACCAACCACCGCCAAATCAACCACCGAAGCCATCCGGACCACGGACCGAACCGGAGAATGAGAGCCGGAATCCGATCCAGTCCGTGCACACACCCGCCGCCATCCGCGCCAACGGCAGCGACCTACCTTCAAACCGCAGAATACCAAGGATCCGTCAACACCCCGGAGGCCAACCGCCAGGACATCAGCAGCACAACCACCCGAGCCCGCGGACCGAACCGGAAATCACACCATGAAATCGGAACCAGTCCACAACCGCACCCGCTGCCACTCGACGGCCAACCAAGGCGACACCGTAAAACCGCGGAATCCCAACAATCCACTCGCACCATCACAATCAATCACCCCCGGCCCGTCACCCGGGACACCTGGCCCCACGGACCAAATCGGAGAACGAAGTCCGAAAACCGATCCAGTCCACACAGGCACCGGCCGTCATCCACCCGACAACCACGTCTACACCACAAAACCGCAGAATACCAAGGATTCATCAACACCCCGGAGGCCAGCCGCCAGGGCGCCGGCCACGCAACCGCGCGAATCCACGGACCGAACCGGAAATCACACCATGAAATCGGAACCAGTCCACAACCGCACCCGCCGACACTAAACCGCCGCCCCTCCCTTCCACAGCCCCGCAACCGGGGCCCACCCAGCAACCCATCAGGAAACCGAACAGCATCCCCCCTGTATTGTGCAACCATCCACACCACCCAAGTTCAACGGCACTCATTCGGAAAAGCGCAGTGAACCAGACAAACCGGCAAAACCATCCACAACTCAGTAATCACAAAGACGACTAGACTGGAAACTGACAGCCCGACCCGATTCCCGGGCCGGCACGCTTCAGGAGGAACCCTATGCCAGTGATCCACACCCATGTATCCGTCTCCACCACTAAAGAGCAGCGCGAGGCACTCAAGGCCGCCTATGGCAAAGCCATCACCGCGGTCCCCGGCAAGTCCGAAGGCTGGCTGATGTGCCCGTTCGAGGACAACATGCCGATTTATTTCGCGGGCAGCGACGAACAGCCCGCTGCCTACGTCGAGGTGAATGTCTTCGGTTCCAGCGTTCCCGGTTCCGCGTGGGAACAGCTGACCCGGCAGATCATGGATGCGCTGCACCGCGAGCTGGGAATCCCCAAGGACCGCACCTACATCCGATATACGGCGACCACGGATTGGGGATGGAACGGCGGTAATTTCTGACTGCGGCTCGGGGTGCCGACGCAGGATGTCCGGCACCCCAACCGGTCCCCGCGATTGTTGAGAACAGACAATCCGAATCATCCCGATGCATCCTGCCGATTCACAGATAGCGCCGCGGGGCGGATGGTTACGAAAACATCGCCGAAAAGACTGCGTCATCATCGCAAGTGAACATCACGCACAACATCATGGTCTTGTCCTATAATTGAAAACACTCGAATCACTGTGGACGAGGGAAACCATCATGGAAGACGATAGGGCTACTGAAGTACCGGAGGACACGTCGCCGGATGACGGCGCGACCGCCGATGATTGGAACTATAGCAACGGGCATCTCTCCGGACTCAAGGGAATAACGATTCCGAGCACCGCGCCATCTTTCGGCGACGCCGGAAATCGTGGACGACACTACTCCAACGAGAACACCTTCGACACCTCCGACCCGCACATGCAGGATCTGCTGAACCTGCTCGACAAGCAGGACGAGCAGGAGCAAGCGAAGGAAACCGACCAGGCACCATCCCAGAACGCCGACCCGCAAGCAACGGCGGCACCGGCAGCGGACAACGATCGCAAAAGCACCAAGAACGCCAAACGAGAACCCAAAAAGTCCGCTTGGGAAGCGGCCATGGACCATGCCATAGCGCAAGCCGCATACCACCGCGACCCCAATAGCAGAGCCAGCAGCGACGCCGCCGCACGCTACGCGAAAGAAACCGCAGAAGCCAAGGCACGCGCCGACGCGGAAGCCGCCGCCAAAGCCAAAGCCGAAGCAGAAGCAAAGGCCAAGGCGGAAGCCGAAGCACGGGCCAAGGCCGCCGCCGAAGCCAAGGCAAAAGCGGAAGCAGAAGCCCAAGCACAAGCAGAAGCAGCCGCCAAGGCCAAAGCCGAAGCCGAAGCCCGGCAGAAGGCCGCCGCCAAAGCCAAAGCCGCCGCCGAAGCGGCAGAGCGCGCCAAGGCAGAAGCCAAGGTAAAAGCGGAAGCAGAAGCCCAAGCAAAGCAGGACACGCATGAGGCGCTATTCGCGGCATCCTCCTTCATCGACCAAGTAGAGGCGCAAGCCAGAGCCAAGGCGGAAGCGGCACAACAGGCCGCTGCCGAAGCGGCACGCGCCCAAGCGGAAGCGAAAGCCAAGGCGGAGGCCGAGGCACGGGCGAAAGCCGAAGCCGAAGCACGGGCCAAGGCCCAGGAAGAGGCGCAGAAGCAAGCCCGCCTGCAAACCATCGCAGCCGCTCAAGCGAAGGAACAAGCGCACTTGCAAGCCATCGCCGCACAACAGGCCCGGCAGGCACAAGCCCAGGCCTACCAGCAGTTCCAAGCGCAGCAGGCCGCCCTGGCACAAGCCGAAATGCAAGCGCAAGGCCAGTCCCGCAACGGCATGCAGTCGAACCAGCTTGCCGAGGCCCAGCAACTGCAACAGGCGCAGATGATGCAGGCACAGCGCATCCGGCAGATGCAGCAGCAGGCAGTGCAAGGCCAAACGCAAGGCCAGACAACGCAAGGGGCGGCAGGCGCTCAAGATGCGCAAGGCCAGACGCAAGCGACAGCGCAAGCCGGTTACGCACAGCAGGCAGCGGCCGGCGGGCATCAGCTCGCGCAAACCGCGCAGCAATCCGCCATCAATCAGGCGCAAGCCCAAACCGAAGCCGCCGCGCAACGCGTACTTGACGCGCAAAACCAGCGTTCGTCCATTGACGAATCTCGGCTTGCGCGGCAACGTGGCGCATCGAATCCCATGGCTCCGCACGGGAACGCCCCGACCTTGGAACCCCCGACACAGCAACAGCCGCAAACGCCCCTCGTGCCGCCGGCAAACCTGCAGGCACCAACCTTCGTCGTTCCCGACAACAAAGGCAAGGACGACGCCGTCACCAAAGAACGCATCGCCAAGGCGCAGCTCGTCGCACAAACCCTATACTCCGAGCACCCCGATGCCGATCCTGAATTCATCAACGCGATAGGTCAGCTCGTGGCCTTCAACGCGTCCGATCTTCACCTAGTCATGGGCGATCACCCGATGCTCCGCGTGGACGGCAAGCTTGTCCCCACGCCGAACACGTCCGTCTGGGATAAGGAGCGGACGTTGGCTGCGGTGCAGGTGATGACGACGGATGAGGAGTTGCAGCGGTTCGAGCAGGAGCTCGAGTTGGATGTGTCGTTCGCGATCGGTGACCTGGTCAGGTTCCGTGTGAACGTGTACCAGGATCGTAACGGCGTGTGCGCGGCGTTGCGTACGATCCCGTTGGAGATCAAGACGGTCACCCAGCTGAGCCTGGACCAGAGGATCGCGGACCTGGCGCTCCTGCCGCGCGGCCTGGTGCTGGTGTGCGGACCGACGGGTTCGGGCAAGTCGACCACGCTGGCCGCGATCGTGGACAAGGCGAACGCGGAGCGGCACGACCATATCATCACGATCGAGGACCCGATCGAGTTCGTGCACCGGCACAAGAACTGCGTGGTCAGCCAGCGCGAGGTCGGCACGGACACGTTGAGTTTCGCGGAGGCGCTCAAGCACGCGTTGCGTGAGGACCCGGACATCATCATGGTCGGCGAGTTGCGTGACCTGGAGACGATCAGCACCGCGTTGACGGCGGTGGAGACCGGTCACCTGGTGTTCGCGACCCTGCACACGCAGGACGCGGGCTCGACGGTGGACCGTCTGATCGACGTGTACCCGGAGAACCAGCAGCAGCAGATCCGCGTGCAGGTCGCGTCCACGTTGCGGGCGGTGATCGTGCAGACGCTGCTGCCGAAGGCGAGCGGGCACGGGCGTGTCCCGGCGACCGAGGTGATGTACGCGACGCCGGCGATCAGCGCGCTGATCCGCGAGGGCAAGACGCACCAGGTACGCACGCAGTTGTAGTCGGGCGGCGACCTGGGCATGCATACCCTGGACCAGGACCTCGCGCGGCTGGTCAACCGCGGCGACGTGCAGCTCGACGTGGCCGAGCAGCGGTGCCAGGACCGCAAGGAGTTCGAGAAACTCGTCCAATCCCGCGTCGCCTACTGAGCCGCGTCGGTAGGAGCCACGTGTCTCCTACCGAGCCCCGGCGTCTGAGTCCCTAGCGGCGCCCAATCCGGTTTCGGCCCCCGTCCACGCAATGCAGGCGGGGGCCGAACCATACCCCCGGCAACCCGGACCGTGGTCGTACGCGCCAATCCTCACAAACCGACGCCCCCAGCCCGCCAACCAACCAAATCCAGCCACCCGAACCGCCATTGTGTGAGCGAATCCTCACACAATGGCCCCCTCACACCACGAAATCAGCCAACCCCAACAACTCCACCCGGTGTTATGTGAACCAAGCCTCACACAGACACCACCGGACACCACCGAAACCACCACCCACCGCAATCCGACCCGCCACCGTGCAAGCCAATCCTCACACAATGACACCCCGACCCCACCAAGCCAGCCGATTCCGCCAGTCCGCCCGTCACCGTGTGAGCAAATCCTCACAAATCGACGCCCGGAACAATCATCGGGAAATTAGCGCATGTCCCCACATACGCAACACAACAGAACCCACGCACACCACGCTCACCGACGCAGCCAACCCCACCACCCGCATGCGCCGACATACGAATCACGACACATCGGACGACAAACTCTGGCCGAGCACCACCAATCATCATGGCCCGTATCCGCCGGTATGCACAACCCAACACATCAGCCAACAAACCCTGTTACCAAGGCCAGCAACCATCGTGACCCGCATGACACCACATACGCAACGCGACGCATCACATATCCAGTCTCCGCCAACCCGGCGATATGTGAGCGAATCCTCACACAGTCGCCCACCGGATCTACTGCATCGGACAAGGACTCGGGCGCACCTTGATGACATCCACCACGGATCCGACTCTGCTTCTGCCGACGCTGAGAACACTGTCAGCGTCGGCAGACGGTTACACAGACAACATGGGTAGGACGGAGCTTCACTCCAAATCGGCCAAGGCTGTGGCTTTCGGAGCCATCCGCGCACGGGTGAGACGGTGAACCGCCACGGCTCTTCGGTGATTCCGGGCTATTGCCTCGTAATGCGGGAATCGATACCGATCCGCGCGGGTGAGCACCAGTCAGGTGTCCGAGTCAGACCGCCGCCGGCTTGGGCAATCACTACACCGCATAAGAAACCCCGCGCACCAATCGGTACGCGGGGTATTCGTCACTCGTCAGGGTGTCGGCAGACTGGTTCCGGGTCGTCTGATTCCAGTCCCGTGTCAAGCGGTGACGCGAACAGGAATCAGACGTAAAGCATAGACTCGATGGCGTAACAGCGGCGCCGTGAGTCAAGCGTCCAACCCGCAGACCGGTTCGCGGACAACGGACTCAGCACACCTGATTCAGTCAAGCGACCAGTCCACACACAGCCGGCCTACGAACAGCCCGTCTGCAACGTCCACAGCCGACCCGCAAACAACCAGCCCGATCCGAGCGTCAGACGATCTTCGGCATCGGCGTGGTCAGCGAGGTGGTCAGATTGACCTGCACCAGACCGGCGCCGGCATGCACCTCGACCTTCTTCAGGGTCACGGTACGCTCGTCAGCAGGTGCGGAATCATTGTCGGTCATGGTGGCCGGAGACTTCACAGCAACCAGCGCAAGATCATTCAGGCTGAATCCAGCATCAGCGCACAGCTGCTCGGCCGCAGCCAGCGACTCGTCAAAACCGTCGCGCTTGACGACACGCTCGGCGGGTACGCCGTACGCATTGCCGGCAACCCAGCGGATGTCATCGATCAGCGGCATGCCCTTGTGGCTGGCCGGGCTGGCCGGAGCCTTGCCGTCGCCAACACCCAGCACGTCGACGAACGCGTCCAGCTGCGGGGCAAGCGCCGCACCGCCGTCACGGAACAGATTGCCGATAATCGGGTCGCGGAACTTCAGGTCCTTCGCGGTCGCGCGCAGCGAATCGACTTGGTCGTCCTCGCCGCTCCACAGGTTGATCAGCGGGAAGGTCGGGATGTTCAGCCCCTCGAGACGCTGCACGTGGAATGGATAACGCCACTGCAAAGCCGGGTCGTCGCGCCAGGTGGTGGCACGGGTGACCACAACCGCGGCGGACGGCCATTGCGCGCCGTACTCGCGGCAGGCGATATCCAGCCACTTCTGAGCGCCCGCGTCGGCGCCATAACCGGCTTCGACGATGACGACATCATGCAGTGCGCAGGCGAGTTCGACGGACACGAGCGTCGGGATGCCGATGGACACGTTCGCGAACGGACCGCCGTGCACATACACCGGCGAGCCGTTGACCGTCTCGGTGAGGGCCGGCTTGACGGCATCGCCCAGAATGCCGGTGATACGCCACAAATCAATGAATTCGCCGAACTTGACCGGCTTGCCGTCCTTCGTGCCGGCGATCATCGCGGCGACACGCTCGGCGATTTCGTCCATCGAACGGGAAAGCACAACAATTTGCATGAGTTCGCAGGTCGGGGTGAGCACCACGCGCTCGGCGACGTTGTTCTTGCCGGCGTCGACAACAATCTTGCGCAGCGAACGGGACGGAACCTCCGAAACGCGCGGCACGAGCACGGTGTCGAGCTTGCCTTCATCCACGGCCTTCTCTGCGAAGGAGACGAGCAGGTTCTGAGCCGCCTCGATCGCGGCCATTTCACCGCACAGACCCCAATCGATGAGCTCCGGGTGGGTCAGGGACGCCTTGCCGCCGCCGGACGCACCGCCCTTGGAACCAGCTGCGGTGATGCCCATGCTCGGCTGGCGCAGCACGGCGGTCGCGTCGATGCCACGCGCACGCAACGCGTCAATCAGCGCGATGGTGGTGGTGGTCTTGCCTTCGCCGCGGGATGCCTTCAGCGGCGTGTCAGCGGTGACGAGCACGATTTTGCCGTGTTTGCGCGGCGCTTCGGGATGCGTCTTGAGATAGTCGAGGTAGTCGTACGCATCGATCTTGCGGACCAAGCCGTACTGGCGTGTGTAATCCTCGATACCGGTCATGGGGTCTCCTTACCTGTCGGTGATACTGCACCGTCGGCGGCCGCCGACGGCAAGTCTGGTCGGGCAAGTCCACACTGTAGACGCGATGCTACAGCCACAAGCAAGAAACCATGCGCAAGCCCGCGTTGCGCACGTCTTCACTATAATCGATGGCCCTGTCAGCAACGCAGGGTTGTCCGGAAAACAGACAGCGCTTATGGCGAACAGGCAGATACGGAAAACCCGCGTGTCAGGGCGTGGTCATGTCTACACCACAGACACGCGGGCTGGCTGACGCAGCCGGGAAACCACGGCATTTCCGCGGCATGGCCACGGCAGCAACCGTAGGTCAGTTGTCGGAACGGTTGAACCCGTTCTTCATCTTCATGCTGGTGATGTACAGCACGGTGTCGAGCAACTTGTCGGTCTCATCCTTAATCTGGTCGGCCATGGTCTGGTTCGCGGCGGCGAGCACGTCGCGCACCTCCTGATCGCGCACAACCTCGATGATCTGGTCGGGCTCAAGCGGCTCCACATCGCCATCGAGATTGTCCACTTCGAACTCGTCCTCCAGCTGCTTGGCCTTCGCCTCGTTCTCACCGCCGAGACGGGACACCTGCTCGTCGGCCGCGGCGATCAGACGGTGGGCCATACCGCCGGTCTTCTCCTGATAGCGTTCCACAGCGTTCGCGGTGTCGGAGAACGCCGCATCGCACAGCGCCGCGATAATGCGATTCTCCCAGTAGAAGTTCTCGGAAGTCACGCGGGTAGTCGTGTCCTCGAAGTACTTCGGGGTCGTATCCACGTTCGGGAAGAACGGGACCAGTGTGTTGAACGGGTTGGAACCATAGGCAATCCACTGGATTGCGCGGTTGGACTGCGGACGGTACGGACGGATCTGCATGACCGACAGCTGGCTCTGACGGTTGATGCCAATCGTGCGGTACATATGCCGGGTGTGTTCGTCGCCCAGATGCCCGTACGGATCGAACGGCGTGCCCTGATAATGCGAGCTGAGCACGTATTTCACGTCCTCGATGGTGATCTTGCGCTCCGGCTGGCGGGCCCACGGGATGTCGTTGCTTTCCGGCGTATGATCCGCGTCTTTGCCGTCCCACACCTCGTCATACGGGTTGAGGAAACGCTGCATGTACCATGCGCGCGGCGTGTTGTACACGTGGTCGGAATCCGAATGGGATCCGAACGCGTCACGCGGGTTGAACGGCGAGGTCGATTCGACGGCGAGGTCGAGATGGTTGTGCTCGATGAACTCGGCAAGATCGGCGGAGCACATATGGCTCTCCTGATCTTCCAAAGCGTCGTCCAGATCGAACTCGTCAATGCCCAGCTGGTTCGGCATGGTCACATACGCCTCATCAGGCACGCGCTTGGCGATCCAGTGATGCCCGCCGACCGTTTCCAGCCACCAGATCTCATGCGAATCGGAGAAGGCGACGCCGTTCATCTCGTATGTGCCAAACTGCTCAAGCAGCGAGCCGAGACGCTTCACACCTTCGCGAGCGGTTTTGATGTACGGCAGCACGAGGGTCAGGAAATCTTCCTCACCGATGCCGCCAGGGGTTTCAGGCTCGTAGCCGTCCTCGCCGGGCTTGCCTTTGGCCGGGGTGAGTTCGACGAACGGGTCGGCGCCGAGCACGCGTTCGTTGGTGGTCAGCGTTTCGGTGGCGCTCATCGCCACGTTCGCCTCGTTGACGCCCGCTTCGCCCCAGATACCTTCCTTGGTGTCGGCGTTCGGCACGGCTGTGTATTGCAACGGATTGTCCGGAAGATCAACTTCGACGTGGCTGAGCACACTGCGGTAATGCCGCGGCTGTTCGGTCGGGCGAACGACGATGAAACGCTTCGGATTGAATTCGCCGTTGGCGGAATCCTCGTTGCGGGCGATGATGGTCGAGCCGTCATAGCTCGCGTCCTTACCTACCAAAATCGTGGTGCAGGCCATGGTGTTCCTTTCAGTTTTGCCGAATTTCCAAGCCTTCGCGCGTATCCGTCGGTCAGGTCACAAATGGGTCCGCGGTATCTGACGCGGGGATCACGCGATTGAACCGAATGGAACCGGATTGAACCGGTTGCATCGATTGCATCTGTCAAGCGCATTGTGTCACGCGGGCCATACGACAGGCCGGTCGCTCAGGCGCGGCCGGTGAAGAAAGTGGCCCCCTGATCGACCAAGCTGTCCGCCTTGCGCAGGTCGTGCAGCATCTCGTTGAACCAGAATCCCTGATTCAGCCCAGGCAGCTCCTCGCGAGAGGCCCACACCTGCAGCAGGTAGTCATGATCCTTGTCTGGCGGCTGCGGGCCGTTGTAACGCATGGTCACCGCGGGGTTCGTCGCGCCGACAAACTTGCTGGCCGCCGACGTACGCCCTTGCACTGCCTCGGGAATCATCGAAGGCAGGGAGCGGGAGAAATCAGCCGGGATCTGCAGGGCATGCGAATCGTTGAAATCAAACATGAGCGCGTCAACCGGCACGTTGGCGACCACCCAGTGGATCCATTCGAAACCACACACAGGAATGGAGTCCGGATCGGACAATTCCCAATGCAAGAACATCGCGTCAGGTGCGAGGTCGTCGATATAGAAGGGGAAGGAGACAATAGGCGTGCCATCCACGCGGTTCTCGGCGGGCGCACGCTTGGCGAACTCATCGGGCACAACGGTAAAATCAGCGGAAATTCTCATGTCTTCAGTATCGCGCATCGTGATGACGTGCGTGCAACCGCAACAGGCCCAAATACGACGACGGGCCGGCCCGTGTAGGAACCGACCAGAAACCGTCCAGGAACCGACTCATCGGCGATACGCCCTATTGCCCGGTGTAGCGCCTGATGCGCCAAGCCTGATTTCATCGGGCTCGGCGCATCAGGCTGAAGCGTCACTCCGCCGGCTTGTAGAAATCACCGTTGAGTGCCGCGGCAGCCTTTTCTTTGGCCTCCTCGAAGGTGACGGAGGCGAGCTGCGCGCGCACATCGTCCAGTGCGACCGGGGTCATGGACAGCGAGTTGACGCCGATGCCGGCGAGCACGACCGCCAGATCCGGGTCAGCCGCGGCCTCGCCGCACACGCCCACCGGCATGCCGTTCGCGTTGCCCGCGTCGGCGATCAGCTTGATGGCGCGCAACACCGCCGGATGCCATGCGGTCTGGTAGTGGGCCACAGAACCGAGCGTACGGTCGGCGGCCAGCGTGTACTGGGTCAGGTCGTTCGTACCGATTGACACGAAATCGGCGACCTGGGCGACTTTGTCGGCCATCAGGGCGATCGACGGGACTTCGGCCATGACACCGACCTTCTTCAGGCCCTTGGACTTGCCAAGCTTGACGAAGTAGTCGGCCTCCCACTGGTCGGCGACCATCGGGACCATCACCCACAAATCGGCGTTGGTCTGGGCGTCGGCACGGGCGATCGCCTCGAGCTGGTCCTCAAGGACCTTCTTGTGCACACGAAGCGTACGCAAGCCGCGCAGGCCGAGCGCCGGGTTCGGCTCGTCCTCAGGGGTCAGGAACGGCAGCGGTTTGTCCGCGCCGGCGTCCAGCATACGGATCACAACCTTCTTGCCCGGGAAGCGGCTGAGCAGCTTGGCGTACGCCTCGGTTTGCTCTTCGACGCTCGGCGGCTCCTCGTTGCCGAGGAACAGGAATTCAGTGCGGAACAGGCCGACGCCTTCGGCGCCGTATTCGAGTGCCGGATTGGCGTCCTCCGGCTTGCCGACATTGGCGAGCAATGGGATGAGATGGCCGTCCTTGGTCTGCCCGGGCTTGCCGCGCAGCTCCTTGGCCTTGGCGGCGTTCGCCTTCGCCTCGTGCGCTTCGGCAATCTCCTCGTCGTTCGGGTCGATAATCACGGTGTTCTTCGCGGCGTTGACCACGACGGTCTGCCCGTCCTTGATGTCATCGGCGCCTTGAGCGGATACCACGGCCACGATGCCGCGGGCGCGCGCCAGAATGGCGGTGTGGCTGGTCGGACCGCCCTGGCTGGTGACGATGGCAAGGGTCTTGTCCAAGTCAAGCGCAGCGGTGTCAGCCGGGGACAGGTCCTCAGCCACAAGTACGAACGGCGTGTCACTCTGGGGCACACCCGGAGCCGGCAGACCCATGAGATCCGCGATGACACGCTGGCCGACATCGTGCAGGTCCGCAGCGCGCTCAGCCTGGTAGCCGCCGATGGCCTTGAACATCTCCTCAATCTGGCCGAAACCTTCCAATACCGCGCGTTCGGCGGTCTTACCGCCGGTGATGAGATTCTTGATTGATTCGGCCAACGACGGGTCGGAGGCGAACATGGCAATCGCTTGCAGAATCGGGGCGGCTTTCTTGGTGGCCTCATCGCCGTTCGCGGCTTCTTCGGCACGGCGGTTGAGATCGGCGTTGACGGTATTGAGCGCCTTCATCGCGCGATCGATTTCATCTTCGGCGCTCACACTTGCGTTCCTCGGCGTGTCCGCCGGTTCGGGAAGCGGGGCTGCCATACGGACAACAGGACCGACAGCGACGCCGCGACCGATTCCAACACCAGTGATGACCATGGGGACTCCTTCTGTATCGCCGGCGTCCGCCGGCGGAAATCGTATGGGAGACGCTCACACCATCGCAGGCGTCTCTTTTCTGCAATACATAACTATATATCAGAAATCCGCGACGCAACGCCGGTAAACGTTTTCTATTTTTCAGAAAAACGTGATACGATTATCGACAGAACGCTACAGCCAAGGTTGTGGCGTGCAGCGGGTGCAATGAGCATCCGCATGACATACCGCATGACGCAAAGGAGTGTCTCATATGGCAACCGCAACCCGTACCGCAACAGTCAACGATCCAGTCGGCATCCACGCCCGTCCGGCAGCTGAATTCGCACAGGCAGCCACCGCTTCCGGCTGCGCGGTCACCATCGCCAAGCAGGGCGGCAATGCCATCAACGCCGGCAGCATCCTGTCCGTGATGGGACTGGGCATCAAGCAGGGCGACACCATCGAAATCACCGTGGACGGAGACAACGCGGAAGCCGTCGCCGACAACCTCGTCACGACCCTGATCAAGGACTGACCAAGGAAAAGCCAGGGCTGAGCAGGGGCTGAGGTCAGGCGAATCCGGACCATGCCCCGTCCTCACACACACCCACGAACCAAGTAAGCCGTCCCGTTGACAACCGGGGCGGCTTACTGCTATCAGCGCGACGCCGGAGCACTGGTACACCGGGTATACCGCCGATACCGCCGCCACCGGAGCACGGCGGGGCGCAGCCCGGCGAACACGGTTGCACGGCCGACGCCTCAAACCGCTATAATCCACACGGCGGAAGGCATGTTTACGAAAACAAATGCTTTCCTGGAATCACTGACTGGGAGCACACATGGCATCATCACACGGCAAGCAGAACGGCACCTCAATCACGAACGTCGCCGCCCTAGCCGACGTCTCGATTGCCACCGTCTCACGCGTCCTGTCAGGCAGAAGAACCAAAGACGACGACATTGCGCGGCGGGTGCGCAAAGCCGCCCACGAACTCAACTATTCGGTCAACAACGCCGCCAGCGCGTTACGCAGTGATGTGAGCAACACCATCGCCCTGTCCATGCCGGCGACCTCGACGCTGATGGCCGCAAGCGTGGTCACCGCCGTGAGCGAGGCGGCCAGCACTGCGCACATGCAGCTGCTGCTTGGCATTGACGGCACCGCGGCGGCGCAACATCGACGCATCAAAACGTTCTGCGGGCACCCTACCGACGGCATCATCGTTCTGCCGTGCCCGCGCGCCGGCGTATCCCTCACCTGGGGCATCGCGGCGGACACGCCGATCATCCAGCTGCTGGGATCGACGAATCTGCTGCGACACGATTGGGTCAGCATCGACAATGGCGCTTCCGTCGAATTGGCGGTCACCCATGTCGTCGAACGCGGGGCGGCGTCCGTCGCGTATCTGAGCGATGAGGTCGCCTCCAGCGATGGTGCGGAAACCCTGCTCGCGTTCCAATCCTCACTCAATTTGCTGCACGTGCGCGCCGACAACGAGTGGATCACCATCGCCGATGGAACCGTACAACGTGGGTTCTCCGACACCATGCGGATGTTCGCCGGCCGTGGGGCGGACCAGACCCCCGAAGCAGTGATCTGCTCGTCATCGGACACGGCGATTGGCGTGCTCATCGCGCTTGGGCAGCTTTCCATCAACGTGCCCGGGCAGGTTCAAGTCGTTAGTTTGCAAGACAACGAGGCAGCAGCATCCAGCATGCCCGCATTGACTTCGATGCGTGCGCCTTTGCAGCAAATGGCGGCGGAGAGTCTGCGGCTTATCGCCAACGCTCAGGCGAACGGATCCGACACCGAGATGGGGACACGGCTCGGGCGTCATGTGATGTTCCCTCGCCGCGTCATCGCCAGACAATCCACCCGCGAGTCCAACGACGATTGACATTGTTTGGGTTGACGTTGTTTGGATTGACGTTGTTTGGATTGACACGGCCCGAGTTGATGTTGCCCAGGTTGACACCACCTGGATTGACATGCCCCTAGCGTACTTTCGCGCTCGGAAGCGGCAACACCCGTCAAGAACAGCGCCTAGGCAGTAGGCAGATCGGTGGACGCAAGGGCGGAAGCATTCCGCGGGAAGGGCGCAAACGGAAGCGCGCCAGAGCGGAAAGGGCGTTACAGCGGAAAAACCCTTAGCAGGGCAACACGCCGAGTCGGCTCAAACAAGCAAAGCGCAGAACAACGCCTCGAACACCAGCAGCGGATTGCCGTTTCCGGCAAGTCTGCGACGAGCCGTCGCAATGTCCTCCAGCCTCCGCACGGCATCCCGGCGCGTCAATCTGACCGAAAGCTCGGTGATGGCTGTGCGATTCTCGAGATTGATCAGCCCGACGGCATCATCAGCGTTGTTCTGGATGACGGCGACATCGCGGTACACACTCGCCACAGTGGTCAACGCACGGTCGAGCACATCACGCGTACGTCTGGTGGCGCGACGCTTGAGATCATCCTTCTTGCTGATCGCATGGTAGGCGGAACGCAGCTTGGGCGGAATCCGGTCCTTCTCCCCCAGTCCGTTGACCCGCCTGAACTCGCGTTCATCCTGCTGCGCCTGACGGTCGACATCACTCTGCGCTTGCGCCTTGGCACTGTCGGTCAGCCGTCCGGCGAGCAACACCGCGTCCGACGCCCGATGCATGCCAAGCACCCCGACCACGAGCTCATCGCGGTCGGCAAGCACCTGATCATTGCCAGCGTATAGCCGGGCAATGCCGATATGCCCTTCAGCGAGCCGCGCCGCACGGGACGCCAAGGCGGGATCGACGCCGTCGTGCTGTTCCAGGAAGCGCGCCACCGCAGCATTCGAGGGCACCGCCAGATTCACAATACGCGTACGCGAGCGAATCGTCGGTAACACGTCCTGCGCGCTCGGGGCGCACAACAGCCAAATCGTATGCTCGGCGGGTTCCTCGATTTCCTTGAGTAGCACGTTGGTCGTGCGTTCGAGCATCCGGTCGACGTCTTCAATGATGATGATGCGCCACGGCGAAATGCTCGGCATCTGCTCCGACATGCCAATCAACTCGCGGACTTCGTCAATGCCGATAGTCACTTTGTCGGTTGACAGGACCGTGACATCCGGATGTGTTCCGGCCAACACCAGATGCGCGGCACGCGTCGGTTCGTCGCCGAGCCCATGGTCCGGACTCTCCAAAGCCGTGGCGAAGGCCTTGGCGACATTCGAGCGCCCCGATCCGGGAGGCCCGCAAATCAGCCATGATTGGGCGATGGCCGCAGGGTCGCCGGCCGCAATCGCACTCAGCTGACTGACCACGGGCTGCTGCCCGACAACCGAATCCCATACACTCATGAGCTGCGTTCCCCCGTCTGCCGTACGTCGCCTGATACTCCCGGAATTCCCGATATTTCTGATATTTCCGGAATTCCCGTGGATGCCGCTGCTCCCCCGAGCAGCTGTCCGGCATCGTTACGAATAGTATTCCAGACGGCCTCGATTCCCTGTGACGCATCCACCACCAGGAATCGCGCAGAATCCGCACGAGCGAGATTCAGGAATTCCTGACGGGTGCGACGCTGGAAATCATAGCCTGCAGATTCCATCCGATCCTCACCGTGGGTGAGTCGCCTATGCGAAACCTGCGGATCAACATCGAGCAGGTATGTGCGTCGCGGCAGCAATCCGCCGGTCGCCCACATGCTCAAACCCCGCACATCATCGACGGTCAGTTCCCTTCCCCCCGCCTGATACGCGAGCGAAGAGTCGAGATATCGGTCAGTGATGACGATATCGCCGCGTTCCAACGCCGGGACGATGATCTCTGCCACGTGCTGGGCACGGTCGGCGGCGAACAGAAGCGCTTCCGTTCTGGGGGCGATATCGCCCCCGTGCAGCAGCATAGTGCGCAATTGCACGCCAAGTTCGGTCCCGCCGGGTTCGCGCGTCACCACGACGTTTCTGCCCATTCCCGCGAAATAGTCGCGCAGAAGTTCGACCTGCGTGGTCTTGCCCGCCCCGTCAACGCCTTCGAAGGATATGAACAGGCCTGCTGGGGCGTGTGTGGTCATTACTGCTCCTTCGTGGCGGCTGCGCTCTTCGTGCTGCGCTTCGTTCCGGATGCCGATGAGCTGGCGCCTGCGGTTTTCTTCGTGGTGGTCTTCTTGGTTGCGGTTTTCTTGGTTGCGGTTTTCGCTGTAGACTTCTTCGCCGTCGTCTTCCTGGCCGTCGTCTTGGAACCGGACTTCGAAGCACCACGTCGGGTGCGCCGCTTGGACGGGCCCGCAGCACGTTTCTCGGCGAGCAGTCGGAACGCCTCCTGCGGATCGATTGATTCGGGCGTGTACTGCTTGGGCAGCGTGCGATTCGTCTCACCGTCGGTGATATACGCCCCGTAGAAGCCGTCCTTGATAGTCACGGGCTTGCCGGTCTCCGGATCGTTGCCGAGGGTACGCAGCGGCGGTTTGGCAGAGCCACGGCCGCGGCCACGCCCATACTTCGGCTGGGCGAATAGCTCTTGGGCTTTCGCCAAATCCACAGTGAAGATCTCGTCCTCACTGCTCAACGACCGCGTCTCGGAACCGCCATCGGCCGTGGTCTTGGTCAGATACGGGCCGTAACGACCGTTGCTTGCGGAAATGGTCGCCTGCTTGATTTCGCCGGTCTTCGCATCTGTCTCCTCGACCGTACCGACGACACGCGGCAGACTCAGCAGCTGCAACGCCTGCTCCAAGGTCACGGTCTCAGGCTTCATCGACTTGAACAACGACGCCATCTTCGGTTTCGGAGCGCTGCTCTTCTTGCTGCTTTTGGCCCCTGCCGCCTTGCTCTGTGCATCCTGCGACTGCGGGATGGTCAGCGAGACATACGGGCCGAATCGGCCGTTGCGCACTTCGACAATGCCGCCTGTCGCCGGATCGGTGCCCAGTTCACGCGGACCGCCGGCGTTGCTTTCGATCAGCTCATGGCCTTTCTCGACGGTCAGCTCGTCGGGGGCGAGCGTCGGCGGCAGGGATGCCCGCTTGGGGTTGCCTTCGGCATCCAGATGATTCATATCCTCGAGATACGGGCCGTAACGTCCGACGCGTACATGCAGGCCGTCACCGATTTCAATGGTGTTGATCGCACGGGCGTCAATCTCGCCCAGTTGCGCGACCTGCTGTTGCAAGCCTTCATGCGCTTCATCGGCGTTCGCCGCCGCACCGTCGCCGGACCCGAAATAGAAGCGGGTCAGCCACTCCTTGCCGGTCTCCTTGCCACGGGCGATGCGGTCGAGGCCGTTTTCCATATCCGCCGTGAACTGGTAATCCACATACTTGGGGAAATTCGTTTCCAGCAGCTTGACCACAGCGAACGCAAGCCATGAGGGAATCAGCGCCCGGCCGCGTTCATACACGTAACCGCGGTCGATAATCGTGGAGATGATGCTCGCGTAGGTGGACGGGCGGCCGATTTCCTTGGCTTCCAAAGTCTTGACCAGCGAAGCCTCCGTGTATCGGGCCGGCGGCTGCGTCTCATGACCATCCGCCTGGACATCGTCGGCGGCGAGCACGTCTCCCGGGTGCATCGGAGGCAAGGAGACGTTTTCGCTCTCTTTGCCCGACTTGCCACGCGTCGCGAGCTGCGCCCCGCTTGCCGAGGCTTCGCTCACAGAGGTGGACGCCGATTGCGCGGGATGCTTGCCTTCGCCGGTCGCCCGCATGAATCCGGGGAATTCGATAACCGTGCCGGAGGCTTGGAACACCGCCTCGCCGCGGGACCCGGCGGCTGCGTTCAGGCGAACGGTCGCCGTCGAACCGGTGGCGTCGGCCATCTGCGACGCCAAGGTGCGCTGCCAGATCAACCGGTAGAGTTTCGCTTGGTCCGCAGGCACTTTATGCGCCACATCGTCAGGATCGCGGAAGCTGGAACCCGCCGGACGGATGCATTCGTGCGCCTCCTGCGCGCCCGCGGTCTTGGTCGCGTACTGTTTCGGGGCGTCGGAGAGGAATTTCTTGCCGAAGTGGAATTCGACAGCGTTGCGCGCCGCAGCGATCGCCTCCTGCGACAGGGTGACGGAATCGGTACGCATATATGTGATGAAACCGTTCTCGTACAGCCCCTGCGCGGCCCGCATCGTCTGGCGGGAGCTCATGCCGAGCCGGTTGCCGGCCGTCTGCTGCAAAGTGGATGTGGTGAACGGCGGCAGCGGACGTCTGCGATACGGGCGGGATTCCATCGATTCCACAGTGAATGGCGCTTCGCGCAACACCTGCGCAACCTCCGCGGCCCCTTCGGCGTCCAACTGGCAGACATTGTCCGCGAAGCCCGCCGGCGTGAGCTTGCCGTCAGCGCCGAAATCCTTGGATGTAGCGAGTCGTTTACCGCCGAGCTGCACCATACGCGCGTCAAAGCGCACCGGTTCGCCTTCTGCACCCGGCGCCGACAGCGTCGCCACGACATCCCAGTAGGGGGCCTTGACGAAGGCCATACGCTCGCGTTCCCGCTCGACGATCAGGCGCGTGGCCACCGACTGCACACGGCCGGCCGACAATCCCGGACCGACCTTGCGCCACAGCACTGGCGAAAGCTCATAGCCATAGAGACGGTCAAGCACACGCCGGGTCTCCTGCGCGTCCACCATATGGTCGTCAACATCTCGAGTGTTGGTCAACGATGCCTTGATCGCCTCAGGCGTGATTTCATGGAACACCATACGCTTGATGGGGATCTTCGGCTTGAGGGTCTGCACGAGATGCCATGCAATCGCTTCGCCTTCGCGATCCTCATCAGTCGCCAGATAGAGCTCGTCGGCGTTTTTCAACGCGTCCTTGAGCTGCGACACGGTTTTCTTCTTGTCAGGGCCGACGATGTAATACGGCTCGAATCCGTCATTCACATCAACGCCGAATTTGCCGAATTTGTCCTTCTTCGATGCGGGTACCTGGCTTGGCTGGGCAAGGTCGCGAATATGACCGACCGATGCGAGCACGGTATATCCATCCCCGAGGTATCCCGCGATTTTCTTCGCTTTCGTCGGAGACTCCACGATAACGAGCTTTGTGCCGGCTGTCATTGCCCCTCCTTACGTACTGCTTACGGAACGCCATAATACTCACGGCGTATGGTCAACGCCGTATCTGGTGTGCCGTACTACTTTGACGGCGGGGCCGGCGGGGCGCCGACCAGACCGAGTTTTGTCAACGGTGAAGCGGTGAGTTGGCGCATCGCAAGCACAAGCCCGAATACCAGCATCGACACGCCGCACACCAGCATGATCGTCGCCGCGCAGGCGCCGGATTGCGTCCAGCTAGCACCCAGCGAAAGCCCCGGTTCAATCTGCCACACGAGATACGCCCCGTACAAGCTGACCATGATGCCACCGGTGATCATCACGCTGCCGACAATCTGGATACTCGCCGAAGCCGAACGGGTGCCGATTTCATCCATGCCGGATGTGCGCGTGCAGGCGAGCACCAGCAACGCCCATCCTCCGACGATCAGCAGGCTCATCACCACATCCGTAGGGCGATGCCACTTTCCGGCGACCAGGGACAACGCAACGAGCAGCGTATAGGCCGAACCGACTGCGGTGCACGCGGCACGCCAAGCGCGAGGCACCGCGCACACCAGAACCACGACAGCCGCCGCGGCGAGCAACGTATGCCCCGACGGCGCAGTATTGCTGGCTGAAGAATTGATATTCTGCAGGTACGGGCGAGGCAGGACGCCTTTCAACAGCGAAGACCCGTAGCACAGGCCGGCGAATACGACTAGCTGGCCGAGCAGCCACCACCGCTTGCGGACCGCGGCGACAACGATTCCGACGAGTGCGAAGACGACGCTGATGGCGATCACCGTACTCGACACCGCGAGCAGATGCACCAGCGATCGCAGCCACGACGGCAGCGAGGTGTTGAGTCGAAGCCACACTTCGTCATCGAAATTCTGCCCGTTTGCCGTGCGCACGCCAAGCCACCACACGCCAGCGGCCGCGGCGAGCAGCAACAGCCCGAACACCACGCACAGAATCCTGCTGGACAGCCGCGGGTGGACGGCGAGCGGGTCAAGTCTGGCAAGGCCTGAATCCATACCTTCGACCGTGAGATCGCTATCCGACGAGGCTGCTGCGTTTGCTGAAGTCGCCGGGGAACCTGCTGATATTCCGGCCAATAATCCGGAGTCTGCGTTATCGCCGGCACCGGTGAGCGTGTCTGCATTGCGTCCGCGTTTGGATGACGGAGATGCTTCAAGCGGGTCGGACGGCCAAAGATTGCGCATGCGCGCATCGGCGAGGTCGCCGGCATCGGTACCGTCCGGAATCGGCGCGAACATCGGTTTCGTTGGCGTCCTGGGCGTTGTCTGGCCCTGCGCGTCATCGGTCTGTGGGAACAGCATGGACGACTTGGGGTGCTGCAGCTGTTGCGGTTGCTGCGGGGCTGTCTGCGATGGGCCGGTAGGGCTGGACAGGCGTTCTGATGCCCCCGACCGGGACGGTGAGTGTTCCGTGGACTGTTCCGCGGTATCCGTGTGGATGGTATCTCCGCGACCAGAGACGGCATCATGCGCGGGTTGCGATGAAGCGATCCCGGAAGTGGGACGCAACTGTGCGGACTGGTCTGAAGGCGCGGTATGCATTGCCGGCATCGGAGGCATCGGAGGAACGCGGGGAGCTGGCGGCACTGGTGGCGCTGCAGGTGTCGATGGCGCTGGCGTAGACGCTGAGTCAGCATATTCCGAAGGCACAGAGGCGGCCGGAGGCGCAGGTACGGCAGGAGGCACGGTCGAAGCCGGCGGTACCGCGGATTGCACGGATGCAGCGGGAGGCTCAGCTCCGCCTTGTGCGGCATTCCGCTCGGGGGCTTGAACCGGTTGCGTCACGTCCTGTTCCTCAGATCGCAGGTCTTGTGCATTCTCGTCCATAGTCTCTGACTATACCTTCAGCGCTTCTGCACGCTTGTGCAATTCCCGGTGATTGTTCACAACCGCGGCACATCAAGTCAATCAGGACATGTAAAAAGACCGCAGCAGGGATCATGCAATCCGGACGCCGAATTATCCGGAGGTCGTCGACAGCCACCGCCATCTCGCCCTCCTGCATCTACCGACGCTGAGAACCCCGTCAGCGTCGGTAGAAGGTTGAAAGACGACGCATACGACACATTGTCGGGCACCCAGCTTCCGCCGACGAGGAAAAAGAAAAACCTCCGCACACCCGTCAGAGGCCACTTACCCTTGCTGCATTCCTGCCCTGGGGGAGTTGGGTGACGTAACGCCATGCGGAGGCGTATGCGAGTATACACCATTGTCGGGGACAACACGAATCGGCATGGTGGCATCGTGGGACATGCCGGCTACCAGGGGATGATATTGTCGCGCGAATAATACACGTATCCCGGGCGCGGGTACTGCCCGGTCAGTTCGTCGATGGTCACCATCCGATAGCCTTTGGCGTGCAAGGCGTCTAGGATATGTGGCAACGCCGCAGCAGTATGTTCGTGGATGTCATGCATGAGGATGATCGAGCCCGGCCTCGCCTGCGCGGTGACCTTCCACTGGACAGATCGGGCGGATGCGCCTGTCGCCCAATCGTAGGAATCGACATCATACAACGCGATGCCCACACCAAGATGATCTGCCAGGTACCGCCGGCTCGCCTCGTCCGCGGCGCCGTGCGGCGGACGGAGCAGATTGACCGGGCGGCCCGTCGCTTCGCTGATGCGCGCGGAAGCGTCATCGAATTCCTGACGTTCGGTTTCCGCCTGCATAATCGCCGGCAGATCCGTATGCGACATGGTGTGGCTCCCCACCGGCATGCCGTAGCGCGTATCATCACGCAGAACCGGGATTGTGGCATCGTTGATTGCCCCGCCAACCGCGAAAAACGTCGCCCGGTCGCCCTTGTCCCGCAGCGTTCGCACGACACGACGGCTCGTTTCGGCTCGCGGGCCGTCGTCGAATGTCAGTGCGACACAAGCCGTACGGCCGCAGTCGATGCCTCGCTCCGCATTCCTCGCGCGGATGAGCGCGTCCGCCTTCGCGAACAACGTATGCTCAGCATCGGCGAGGGTACGATACGTGGAGCCGGGATTATCCGCCGCAGATGCCGCCTGGGTCAACGCGTCGCGCAATCCGCGCCCGGTACCGGCATCGCGCAGGCCAGGGGTATCCCGATACAACGCGCGCATACCCGGCATGACCGCGCGGATACGATTGACGACCGCAGCCCTGACTTGCGGATCATGTTCGAATACGCGCGCCGCGACAGGCTCGAACGCGCTGTGAATACGCCCGATCTCGGGCCGCAACCGATTCGACGCATCGCGGAACGCTTCGACATGCTCATGCAAGGCGACCGGCGACTGCTTGGCGGCGCAAGACACTTGAATATCAGTGATTGCGTGCACGGCCATATCGGCTTGACGTCGCTGTTTCGAGGCTTCTGCGGCAACCGTTCGCAGACGTTGCGTCTCACGTGCCTCACTGTTGTCGGGGCGCGATTCGGCGGCATCCCGTGTGACGAGCGCATCCGCCTGATCAGTCAGCGCCGCGACATGCTCGTCCATCAACCGATAGGTGTTTCCCCATTCCACGCAGTCCGCCAGTGCACGGCGATACCAGGCGTATGCAGACAAGCATCCCAACAGAACAGCGCTGCCGGCGAGCGTCATGATGACGAGTGCCGCGACCACGCGCCGGACGAGCGTTCGGGACGTGGGATGGGACCGAGAGTGAAGTATGGGCGATTGCGCCGGTTGGGGTTGAGACTGGGGCCGGGGCTGGGACTTCGATTGCACATGACCGGCTGATACGCAACTGCGCGTCGGCAGGTCGTCATGGTCTGTCATCATGCCATGTTCCTTTCCCATGTTCCTTCCGGAATCGCCACCGCCGCGATGCATCCCCTTCATACGGCCACGCACGCCTCACGCTCGATACACCATATCCGTTCCGTACAGCACAGCACACTGCGCTGTGCCAAATAGATGCGCCGTGTCAAGTAAATCCACGATGCCGTGACGGTTCGTGCAGACCTTACGATTATCCCATACTCTGATGATTGCTGCAAGGATGCCAGGCTGATGATTGACGAAGGTTCGCAGGCCTAGATCCAAGATCGCAACCCGAAAACCGAATCAGGCCAGGCCATGGCCGACCCCACCCCATCACCACGACCGACAGCACACCGAAAACCGCAGAACACCAACAATCTCACCCACAACCCACGCACACCCCACCCCGCCGGCCCGCACCAAACCCAAGATCACACCCCGAAAACCGAATCAGGACACCGACCCAACCACCCACAACCCCACACCCAAACCAGCCATATACTCAAACCCGCGGAATTCCGCCAAAACCCAAGCCACATACACCCACAACCCACACCACAACAACCACTATCACGGGTCCAAATCCAAGATCGCACCCCGAAAACCGAATCAGGACACCGCACCGACCGCCCACGACCCCGGCACCACGGCCTTCCGCCAACTCAGCCCAGCGACCTCCGCCACGTAACAACACGAAAGCCCCCGGATTCGGGGGCTTTCGCATGCTTAAGCTCAGACTGTTATGACCATGTCATGAGCCGAAATCGGCTGCATGGCCGGAGTCTGGAATCGGTTACTCCGCGACGACCTTGACGGTGAAGGAAGCGGAGATCTCCGGGTGCAGGGCCACGGTGGCGGGGAATTCGCCGGTGGTCTTGATGGTCTCGACCTTGATGGACTTCGGGCTAATCGGAGCCTTGTCAGCAAGGGCGGAGGCGATCGCGTCAGCGGACACAGCGCCGAAGAGCTTGCCAGACTCGGACACCTTGGCGGCGATCTCGACGACCGTACCCTCGATGGCGGCCTTGGCAGCGACGGCATCCTCGCGGGTGGCGAGGGCCTTGGCCTGGCGTGCGCGCTTCATCGCTTCAATCTGAGCAGCGGCACCCTTGGTCCACTTGAACGCGAGACCCTGCGGGAAGAGGTAGTTGCGGGCGTAACCCGGACGCACCTCGACAACGTCACCGGCGTGGCCCAGGTTGGCCACGGTCTGGGTGAGAATGATCTTGGTTTCAGCCATGTCGATATCCTCCTGTTCAGCGACCGGTGGTGGCGTATGGCAGCAGAGCCATCTCGCGGGCGTTCTTCACGGCCTTCGCGATCTCGCGCTGTTCCTGGACGGTCACGCCGGTGATACGGCGGGAACGGATCTTGCCGCGATCGGACACGAACTTGCGCAGCAGCGCGACGTCCTTGTAATCGATCTCGGTGATCTTAGCGGCCTTGAGTGGATTCGGCTTCTTCTTGAACGGCTTGACCGGCGGTTGCGGCCTCTTGCGTGACATCTGATGTTCTCCTTAGTGCAAACTTGATTTACTGCTGGAAGCAAAGTCCGGCGTCAGAACTCGGGTTCTTCCGAATCGCCGCCGAAATCGTCGCTGGATCCGAACGATCCGAAGCTGGACCCCGACTGGCTGGAGCTCGACGTGCCCCACGGATCCGCTGCCGGAGCGGCGGGTGCCTGTTGGGCAGCCGGAGCGACGGAAGCGCCGCCGGTGTAGCCGCCCGAGTAGCCTGCGCCACCCTGGTAGCCACCGTTGCCAGCGAACCCGCCATTACCGGCGTTCCCCGAGTTTCCTGCGAATCCGCCACGATTGCCGCCAGCGAACCCGGAGCCGGAGCTCTGACGGGTCACCTGCGCGGTGGCGTATCGCAGGGATGGACCGATCTCATCGACCTGCATTTCGACGACAGTACGGTTTGACCCGTCCTGCGCCTGATAAGAACGTTGCTGCAGACGGCCTTGCGCAATGACGCGCATGCCCTTGGTCAAGGATTGGGCGACATGGTTCGCCAAATCACGCCACGCAGAGCAACGCATGAACAGCGCCTGTCCGTCTTCCCACTGACCGCTGTTGCGGTTGTAGGAGCGCGGTGTGGATGCAATGGTGAAACTTGCGACCGTCGCCCCGCTGCCAATGGTGCGCAGCTCAGGGTCGCCGGTGAGATTACCGATGATGGTGATTGTTGTCTCGCCTGCCATGACGCTACCTTCTTACCTGTTGCGGACTCGTCTGTTGCGAATCGGATGTGACCGGACTTGTGAATCGGACGGCTCGTTGAGCCTTGCTTCAGCAGTGCTGAACGACTTACTTGTCCTTGCGAAGAATCTTCGTGCGGATAACGGACTCGCTGAGGTTAAGCAGACGGTCGAGCTCGTCACTCGTAGCCGGCTCAGCGGTGTAGTTGACGACAACGTAGTTGCCCTCGGTGTTGCCCTGGATCTCATAGGCGAGCTTGCGGCGACCCCAGTAATCGGTGCCGTCGACAGAACCGCCCTCCTTGGTGACGATCTCCAGATACTGCTCGGTCAGCTTCTTCAGACCGCGCTCATCCAGCTCAGGATCGGCAATGAACATCAGTTCGTACTTATGCGCAGACATCACCCACCTCCTTCGGACTAAAGGCCGTGGACCTTCCACGGCAGGAGTGTGTATGCGACTGCCCGCAGGTGCTGCGGACAACCATGCCAGCATACTCCCGATGCCTGACTTTCGACATGCGTCGCGCGGCACGCCTGATTTGTCGCGTTCCCCCGGATTTGACGCACATCCCGCCTCCACCCGTACCGTCTTATGCCCCTGCCTTGTTATATTAGGTGATGTTTCAATCCCATCAATCGACCAAAGGGTCGGGAAGGCGCAAGATGTCGGCAATTCTCGAAGGCAAACCGGACAAGCGATTAGCAGTGGTCACGGGACGCGCCTACCCGCAGCTCGCTCAGGAAACCGCCGAATACCTGGGCACGCATCTGCTGGAGACCACCGCATATGATTTCGCGAACGGCGAGATGTACGTACGGTTCACCGAACCGGTTCGCGGCACCGATGTATTCGTCATCCAATCGCATACCGACCCGATTAACAAGTGGCTGATGGAGCAACTCATCATGGTCGACGCGCTCAAACGTGCCTCCGCACGTTCCATCACCGTGGTCGCGCCGTTCATGGGCTATTCGCGTCAAGACAAGAAGCACCAAGGCCGCGAGCCCATCACCGCGCGCCTGATGTTCGACCTGTTCCGCACGGCGGGCGCCGACCGCATCATGACCGTGGACCTGCACGCTTCCCAAGAGCAGGGCTTCTTCAACGGTCCGGTCGATCACCTCACCGCCATGCCGGTGCTGCTTGACTACGTGCGCAGCTCCATGCCGATGGAGAACGCGACCGTCGTCTCCCCCGACGCCGGGCGTATCAAGGTTTCCGAACAGTGGGCCGCGAAGCTCGGCGGCCTGCCACTGGCGTTCATCCACAAGACCCGCGACACTACGCGCCCGAACCACGCGGTCGCGCACGGCATCATCGGCGAGGTCGAAGGACGCGATTGCATCGTCGTCGATGACATGATCGACACCGCCGGCACGATTTGCGAAGCTGTGCGGACGTTGCGCGACGCCGGTGCGAAGAGCGTCACGCTGGTTGCCACGCATGGTCTGCTGTCCGGCCCCGCTATCGACCGACTCAAGGACTGCGGGGCGCGCGAAATCGTGCTTATGGATACCGTCCCCGTGCCCCAGAGCAAGCGCCTGCCCAATATGACCGTCCTGTCGGTCGCGCCACTGCTGGCCGCCGGCATCCGTTCCGTGTTCGAGTCCAGGTCGGTGACCACGCTGCTCAACGGGCTGCCTGACGACATGCGCCCACGCAATATCTATGCGTGATTTACGCGTGAACGAATCCGTGCGATGCGTTCATGCGTGTCTATCCTGCGTGGACAGACACGCATGAACGGACATTTGTAAACGGATGCCTGTGAGCTGATACCTGCGACAACTGGTTCGTGCCACCGCAACGACGCGGTGGTACGAACTGCGCAAAGCCTACTGCTGGGCCGAAACCGGCCGACCACGATATGAAAACCGGACGCTTGCTGAGTATGCGTTCTGCTAGCATGGCTCGCACACGTACACGACCGAAGGTTCGGGCATTGTACTGCGCAGTTACCCTTGCAATCGAAAGGCCATAATGTCACAGAAAATCAAGGTCGGCATTCTCGGCGCAACCGGCATGGTCGGGCAACGCTTCGTCACCCTGCTCGAAAACCACCCGTGGTTCGAGCTGGTCACCCTCGCGGCGTCGGCGCACAGCGCCGGCAAAACCTACGAGGAGGCCGTCGGCGGGCGTTGGAAGATGGAAACCCCGATGCCTCAGTTCGTCAAGTCCATGGTCGTCAAGGATGTGGCGGATGTCGAAGGCGTCTCCGCGGATGTGGATTTCCTGTTCTCCGCAGTCAACATGCCGAAGGACGAGATTCGCGCGATCGAGGAACGGTATGCGAAAACCGAAACCCCGGTGGTGTCCAATAACAGCGCGCACCGCTGGACGCCGGACGTGCCGATGGTCGTGCCGGAAATCAATCCGCAGCATTTCGATGTGATCAAGTACCAGCGCAAGCGTCTGGGCACCACGCGCGGCTTCATCGCCGTCAAGCCGAACTGCTCAATCCAAGCGTATACGCCGGCTCTCGCCGCATGGAAGGAATTCGAGCCGCACGAGGTCATCGTCAGCACGTATCAGGCGATTTCCGGCGCCGGCAAGACCTTCAAGGACTGGCCGGAAATGGTCGGCAACATTATCCCGTACATCGCGGGCGAAGAAGCGAAATCCGAGAAGGAGCCGCTCAAGGTCTTCGGCCACGTCGATGACGCGACCGGCCAGATTGTTCCGTTCGAAGGCCCGCTGCGCATCACCTCGCAGTGCATCCGCGTGCCTGTGCTCAACGGTCACACGTCCACCGTGTTCATCAATTTCGGGAAGGACCCGTCCAAGGAGGAGCTCGTCGACCGTCTCGTGAACTACACGAGCGAAGCCGCCAAACTCGGCCTGCCGCACGCGCCGAAGCAGTTCATCCAGTACCTCACCGAGGACGACCGTCCGCAGGTGAAGCTGGATGTCGATTACGAGGGCGGCATGGGTATCTCCATCGGCCGCTTGCGCCCGGATTCGATTTTCGATTGGAAGTTCGTCGGACTCGCACACAACACACTGCGCGGTGCGGCCGGCGGCGCGCTTGAATGCGCTGAGATGCTGCACGCGCTCGGCTATATCGAAGCGAAGTAAGACCAGCGTCGGCGAGCGTTGAGAGCAGGTGGACGTCTGTCGGCTGTTGCAGTCCAGCTGCGATGACGGTTGCCGACAACAGCGACGATTCAACAGCGACGATTGCTGACAACGGTAACGGCGGTATTCGTCTTCTCACGTATGTCACGGCATACGCGGGCGGGCGGATACCGCCGTTCGTTGTTGCTACAGCCTGTCCATTCGATCAGTTGCGCATGCCGAGACATACACAACGCAACGCATACGCCAACATTCTGTCACCCAGCGACCCGTGCGTTTGAATCGTGTATGCCGTGACATACGTCATATGCCAAATGCGGCAACGTCCGCCGCATTGGTACGTCAAACCACCCGGTCACGCATGCCAAGACATACACGACGCGACACATACGGCAACGTCCGCCGCCCAGCAGCCCATTCCGTCTAAATCACGCGTGCCAAGACATACACGACGGGCAGAACACACCTGACGCGTCAGACACACCAGACAATCCCCAACACCCACCCCCAACAACACACAATCCCAAACCACAACAGGAAAGGCCCGCCGCCGGCATACAACCAACGACAGGCCTTCGCCCCATCAACGCCCTGCCGCCCCGAGGCATGAGCATCACCGAGTTTGCGACTCAGAAGCTCACAGCCCGGCGATTCAGCGACCGGTGCCGCCGTAGACCACGGCCTCCACCTGATCGGCGTCGAGGCCGTAGGCGGTGTGCAGCGCACGCACCGCGTCATCGAGCTGGTCGAGCGGGACCAAAGCCGCGATGCGGATTTCGGACGTGGAAATCATCAGCACGTTGATGCCCGCGTCGCTCAGCGCGTTGAAGAACTTTGCGGCCAAACCAGCGTGCGTCTTCATACCCACGCCGACCACAGCGACCTTGCCGACGCTCGTGTTGACGTCGAAGGACTGGTAGCCGAGCTCGTCATGCTTGTTCTGCAGCAAATCCTGCACCTGCTTGACGGCGGTTTCCGGGACGGTGAAGGAGATATCGGCGGTGCCGGTGGAAGCGCTGGCCTGCACAATCATGTCCACGTTCACGCCGACTTCAGCGAGCTTGGTGAACACCTTCGCGGCCATGCCGGGCTCGTTCGGCACGCGACGCACGGTGACCAGCGCCTCGCTGCGGTCGTGCGCGACACCGGAGATGACCGGGGTCTCGGGACCGAGGTCGGGGAACAGGTCGCCCATGGATTTGTTATCGTTCTCGTTCATTGTTTCCTCGAATCAGTGCAACTTGCGGTTGTGTTGCGGACAGTTGTGTTGGTATGGATATGTCGTGTGTCGTGCGCCTTGCGCAGGCGCCCCGGAATCCTCCGGATGCTATTTGCGCGTAAGGTTCGGCACCGATGCGGGACTGACGCCCTCGGGCAGAATCAGCGTGCCGTTGCGGTGGGAGAAGGAGCTGCGCACATGCAGCGGCATGCCAAAGCGCTGCGCGTATTCGACGCAACGCAGGGCGAGCACCTTGGAACCGCAGGATGACATTTCAAGCATGGACTCGTAATCGATGACCGGGATGCGGCGGGCGGTCGGGACGATACGCGGGTCGGCGGTGAACACGCCGTCAACGTCGGTGTAAATCTCGCACACATCAGCGCCAAGCGCAACAGCCAAGGCGACAGCAGATGTGTCGGAACCGCCGCGGCCGAGCGTGGTAGCGTCGCCGTCCTCATTGATGCCCTGGAAGCCTGCGACGATGGCAACGCTTCCCTTCTCAAGCGCATGGCGGACACGGTCAGGCTTGACGGCGCGAATATGCGCCGCACCGAACCGCGCGTCCGTCATGAAACCGGCCTGGGACCCGGTGAACGAGTACGCATGGGAACCGGCGGAGTGAATCGCCATGGACAGCAAGCTCATGGAAATACGCTCGCCTGCGGTCATGAGCATATCCATTTCACGGGCCGGCGGGGTCGAATCGATGCTCATCGCCTGGTCGATGAGGTCATCGGTGGTGTCTCCCATAGCCGAAACCACTACAGCGACGTCGTTGCCAGCGTTTTTCGTTTCGATGATGCGCTTGGCAACACGCTTGATCGAGTCAGTATCGGCGACCGAGGAGCCGCCGTACTTCTGCACGATAAGAGCCACAATTGTCCTAACTTCTCTAAAGGTATGTCCTGCGCCCGTATTGTACGCAAGTGAGACGATTATACGAGTCGCGCAATCCGGCAGGATAGCCGGTGACCAGCATACGGAACGGCATGATGGCAAGGTTTTTACGCGTTATGCCTCACGTCTGCCGGCGAGTGCCCGGCCGAGGGTGATTTCGTCCGCGTATTCAAGGTCGCTGCCGACGGGCAGGCCGCTGGCGAGCCGGGTGACTTTGATGCCGAGCGGCGACAGCAGACGGCTGAGGTAGCTGGTGGTCGCCTCCCCTTCGATATTCGGGTCGAGGGCGAGGATAATCTCCTTGATGTCCGGGTTTTGCAGGCGCCCGAGCAGTTTGGGGATGTTGAGGTCCGCCGGGCCGACGTTGGCCATCGGGTTGATGGCGCCGCCGAGCACGTGGTAGAGGCCGTGGTATTCGCGGGTGCGTTCGATGCTCATCACGTCCTTGGGCTCTTCGACCACGCAGATCATAGACTGGTCTCGCCTGGGGTCGGAGCAGATCGGGCAGGGGCTGGTCTCGCACACGTTGCCGCACACGTCGCAGAATCGCACTTTTTCTTTGACATCGGTGATCGCCTCGACCAGGTTGCGCACCTCGTCGTCGTTGGCGGACAGCAGATAAAAAGCGATGCGTTGTGCGCCTTTGGGGCCGATGCCGGGGAGTTTGGCGAATGCGTCAATCAGGCGTTGGATCGCGCCGTCATATGCCAATGCCATTGTTGGGCTCCTTTTACGATAAATCTGCCGATTGAGCGGGTGCCCCACCGAACCCCGGCGATATACGCCGGTCAGGCGATTGCGGGGTTCTGCATGCTATCCGCCTGTTATTTCTGGGACGAAGCGTCCATGTCGTTGTGACGGTTCGGCGGCTGAAGGTTCTTCGGGTTCTTCGGGTCGTCGGGGGCGAATTGCTCGACCGTTTTCACTTCGAAGAGTTCTTTGAGCTCTTCGACGCTGAGTGCCGTGGCGGTTCCAAGTGATTCGTCGTTAAGCGAGTACTCGTCTTCCTCCGGGGGAACTTGCGGGCCGCCCGACGCACCGGAGTACGGCTGCGGGTTGTGTGCACCGAGGTCGCCCGGCTGCTGGGCCCAAGGGTCGTCCTGAAGCTCCACCGGTTCCGGATAATCCTGTGGTTCCGCGGTCTGTGCTCCTGCTGCAGGCATGGAACCCCATACATCGCCTTCACCCTGGCGCACCGGCGTCCGGGGATTGCCCCGGCTTGCCGAGCCTGATTGTGCGGCGGACGGCGATGCCGGGTTACCCACGGCAAGTCGTACTGTCGGCGCAGCTTGTCCGGAATGCGTTGCGGATACATTCGGCACGGCTGGAGCGGTTGAAGCGGCATGTGTCGCAGGCGTGGCCGGCTTCGCCCACGGATCGATGCCATCGCTGATGTCCGGCACCGCCACATGCTTGCCGTGATGCGGCTGCGCGGTGCTCTGGCCACTCCTGCCGCTCTGGTCAACCAGGTTTGACGGGGATCCGCCGATTGCAGACGGCACCGAACCATTGTCTCCTGTCGGCTTGTGCACCGGCAAGGGCTGCAACCACGGGTCATCCTCGGCAAATGTCGCATCGACGGACGCGATTGGCCCAGAACCCGCCGGAATCATGGAAGGGGCAGGTGCGGCGGACGTCATCGCGGGCGGCGTCATCGTAGCCGTCGGTGCTGCAACGGCCGCCGCCTGAACACTCCCCCGCCCCCGGTGACCGGGGTCGTCGGCGTCCTGCGCGTCATCACCGGACTGCCCCGGAGTCTTCGCCTCCTTGCCAGTCGGACCTGCATGGATACCGACCGTCACCGCGGCAAGGGTGGCTGCGCTTTGTTTCGCCTTTACGAGCGCGATTTCACGTTTGACCTGGCTAACCCGCTCGGGCGACATGCGTCTGACGGATTCTACGGTTTCTCCGTTCGCCGCGGTCGGCGTAGGCGAAATGCGCGCGCCATCGCCAAAGATTTCCTTGACGATGTCCTGCACCACGACAGCCGCTTTCTTGCCGTCATACGCTTCATCTGACGACACTGCAAGCGCGAAGGCGTGCTGGTCGATGGGCTTGGCGAAAGTCATGAGGAGCTTGGATTTCCCGGCGGGACCGGCGATGAGCCGGACGGACGGCACCCGCTGTTGGTCAACGTATTCGCGGATATCCGACGGCAACTTGGTCAGAACGGCCTGCCAACGTTCCTCGACGCTGCGGGCGTCCTGCGGTTCAGGCATGGCGGGTGCGGTCGCGCCGTCAGTGCGCAGGACCTGATTGCTTCCAGCGGTCGGCGGCATTGCGGGTGCACCGGCCTGCTGTGTGGCGGGTTCAGCAGACGCCTGCACGCCGTCGGCTTGCGTACCGGGTGTACCGGATGTCTGTGTTTCCGTCGTCCGCACTCCTGTTGCAGCATGGTCCGGCAATGACGCGGCAGGGGCCTGCTGGCGTGCCGCCGCCTGAGTGTCTGCATTGCTTGACGGTTGCGTGGCGGTGTTGCCTGACGCGGCAGTCTGGGCTTGTCCCTTACGCTTGTTGCGGGCCGAATCGATGAAACCGCTGCGCATCGGAGGATTGCCAGCGCGCTGCTGAACCGGGGCACCGGATTGGGCCGTCATATTCGCCGAAGACGTGGCTGACGGACCGAATACGCTTTCCTCACGCCCTGCCAGCAGGCGGGCGACCAGCAGTTCCAGACGCATACGGGGCGACGTGGCACCGCTCATCGTGCCGAGCGTGTCGTTAATCGTGTCGGCAATGGATGTCAGCGAGCGCAATCCCAGGGCGGACGCCTGCCGGTGCAAATCGGCGATATCCTCGACTGCCGCATCGTCGCTGAGCACACTTTCGGCACGGTCTCCACCCAAAGTGAGCACCAGAAGGTCGCGCACACGCGCCAGCAGATCTTCCACGAAACGTCGTGGCTCGAATCCGCCGACCACAACCTTCTGCACGACCCCATACAGCTGTTCGCCGTTGTGGTCGATAATCGCGTCGATCGCCTCTCCGATCAGAGAATCCGGGGTAAATCCGAGCAGTGCAACCGCCGAATCATGGGAAATGACGCCATGCTCAGAACCCACCATCAGCTGGTCGAGCACCGACAGAGTGTCACGTACGGAGCCGCCGCCCGCGCGCATGGCGAGCTTGAGCACGCCTGGCTCCGGCTTGATTTGTTCTTTCTCGCAGATTCCCTCGAGGTACGGGCCCATGATTTCGGGCGGAACCAAGCGGAACGGGTAATGGTGGGTGCGGGAGCGAATCGTGCCAATCACCTTGTCCGGTTCCGTCGTGGCGAAGATGAACATGACATGTTCCGGCGGTTCCTCAACGATTTTGAGCAGCGCGTTGAACCCCTGCTGGGTGACCATATGTGCTTCGTCGAGGATAAAAATCTTGTACCGGTCGCGAGCGGGCGCGAAGCCTGCGCGTTCACGCAGTTCGCGGGCATCATCGACACCGTTGTGGCTTGCGGCGTCGATTTCCACGACGTCGATGGATCCCGGTCCTCCTGTGGCGAGATCCTTGCAGCTCGGGCATTCACCGCACGGATGAGACGTGGGGCCTTTCGCGCAGTTGACGCATCGCGCGAGAATACGCGCGGAACTGGTTTTGCCACATCCGCGCGGCCCGGAGAACAGGTACGCATGGGTGAGCCTGTTCTGGTCAAGCGCCCGGCTGAGCGGTACGGTCACCTGATCCTGTCCGATGACCCCGTCGAACGTATCGGGACGATACCGTCGATACAATGCCAACGCCATGTCCAACTCCTTCATAGGCCGCAAACGTGCCCTACAAGCATACGCGGCGCAGGCTACCGCACCGCGACCACCAGTGTCCCTTTCACCAATCTAGCGTTGCGGCAGAACACGCCACACCGCCTCATCCGCAGGCCACGGGTCCGGCGCGAGAGGTTTTCATAATCACCATGCCGAAACCCTGCCGGTATTCGTAGCGCACGCTCACCGTGACGTCCTCGCCATCAACTGCGCAAGCCGCGACACCAGCCCCATCGGCGCGAACGACACGCCCTGCCACCGCGCATGGGTCGCGATGGCCTTCACTCAGCGCCACTGCGGCGGACACCGCAGCATCATCAGCCCACGATCTGACACGATTGCCGGTGATTCTCGCATGGCCGACGCCGGCGGCGGCAAGCGCCGCTACGCATGCGACGGATATGATCATCACCATGAGCACCACCGCCGACCCCTGTTCGCGGGATTCGCGGGATTCATGGGACTCACAGGTTGTATGGCGGCGAACACCGGTCACGAGGACGCTCCGCTCGCAGACCCTTGCACCGATGCCGGCAAGACGCTGCTCATCCCGGACACAACCGGGCACTGCGTGTGCACAGTGACCAGTCCCCCATCCTCCGAGATCGTGGCCGTAGCGTCTTTCCCCGCGACCGCGGCAACAGCCGTCGATACAAGGTTCCGCGCCTGTTCGCCGTGCGCAGGCACCCGGGCGACCACCACTTCGCGAACAGCTGAAGATGCCGCGTCCTGACACGCCATCGACGTGGTCACCACATGCGTCAGCGAAAGCAACATCGCCATGAGCACCGCCGCGACGGGAAGCACCATCGCGAATTCCGCGGTGATGGCACCCCGCTGCCCATTTTGTTCAGGGGCATGAGAACGGCCCCACGCGGCGCCGGATTCCCCCGGCCACTGTTCCCCCGACAACCGAGTGGGCCATGCCGCCGACATGCCGAATCCCCCATCGGCATTTCTGCAAGCGCCCGATGCGCCGTTCATCCCCTGCACGGCGCCGTGGCTTCCGGCTGCCCTCATGCGGGGCCGTTCACATGCGTATCCCATTTCAGCCCTTCTTCAACTCCATAGCACCCTTGATCAGAGCGAGCACGAGATTCTTCACGATATCCGATTTGATGACCGCGAACAGCACAGCGGCGAAACCGCAGGCAGCAACGAGAACCATCGCGTATTCCGCGGTCGCCGCACCTTTCTGCGGTTCGACGGCCATCAGGCGGATTTTCGCGTCAATCATGCACGCACGTTCTTTGGCTTTGCGCGCCGCCGTTATCGGAGCGCTCCGCATGGCTGTGATGAATCCTGTTTTCCCTTGCATCAGGGGTTGGTGAATGCCGGTCATGGTTGTTCCTTTCTGATATGGCCCGAGGCTTCGGGCACCGCCTGCCTTGGCGGTATCCCCAGTGTGCCCGACCGGGACCTCTCGAGGGAAGCTCGAACGGGCAATGTGGTCGAAAGACGACTGTTATCCACATCGACTTATCCACATTGACTTATCCACATCCCTGTCCATGTCATCCGTCCATGTCATCCGCACTGATTCCGCCCTCATTCCGGTCGGTTCCAAGCGGGTTCCGTCAAGTCGCCAGGCGAAACGCGCCATCGAAACAACAAACGACCCGCTCAGCCTCCTATCAGCGACATCGCGGTCGGCACCACGCCAATCACAACGAACGCCGGCAGAAAACACAACGCCATCGGCAATAGAATCCGCACCGACAACCCCGCCGCCCCCTGCTCAATGGCATGGCGGGCGTCACGGTCGGCGCGTTGCACTGCCAATTCCAATCCGCGCACCGGGGAAGACCCATGCTCCCACGAATCACGCAAGCCCTCACGAATCAGCCGACACACCGAAATGCCGGCATCGTCCCCGATCAGCCACGCATCATCCCACGACGTACCCCGGTACAACCGTCGCGAGACCGTACACAGCGCGTCCCCGGTCAATCCTCCGGTCACCTCGCCCACCGCGTCCAACGCGCATGGAACCGATGCGCCCTTACGCAACGCGACCGCAAGCATCTGCACCACAAGCGCATCGCTCGGGCGTAGCCCCTCATCCGCAAGCCGGCGAGCCGCATCAATCCGGCCAATCATGCACGGTCCCGACCTACGCAGCATCAACAACAATGACACGCAACACGAGGCCAACACCGCAAACGCCACAGCAGCCTGCACACCCATCAACTCCCCTTCCATCCCTGCAGCCCGGTTACGCTTCTTGTAAAGCCGAACGCACCATGGAACGCACCCACACGGCACCAGCCGCATACCCGGACAATCCCAGACACAGGCACGCCACACCGACAGGCGAACCGAGCAGAGTCTGCAACGGATGCGCGCCAAGCAGGGCGCCGAACCCCCAGGTGCCGAACGGCAAAACGAGCAGCAGCTTCACTGTCGCCTTCGGCATCGCACTCGCTTGGGCGACCAGCTGGTCACGGCCCACCGAGCGGCGGAACGAAGCGCTTACCGCTTCCAGGCAGGACCCCAGTTCGCAACCCAAGCGACCGCTCAGCTGCGCGACGGCACACACTTCCGCCGCAATCCGCTCAAGATACGCCGACTCGCCGTCCCGAGCGTGGGCAGCGAGCGCTCGAATCACCGCAAACCGGTCCACAGCGTGCCCCGATAGGCCAGATAATCGGGTGGATTGACCCGACTGATCTGACTGGCCTGACAATTGGCTCGATTGCCCCGATTGCTGCCCGGAAAGTCTGGAAAGCGAATCCTCCAACGTGCCTCCCGCACGCACCCCGGCAGTCAACATCGCCAGCGCCGCATCCAATCCCGCGGCGGCAGGCGGCTCCACTGCCCGACCATCAGCGGCATCGCGCAACCGCCCTCGGCACGACGCGCCATCCCACACCGGCAACATCAGCAACGCCGCACAGCAGATTGCGGCGATCAACGGCCACAGAATCATTACGCTTCCACCACCTTCAGCGAATGGTCCTGCCACGATGTCGCCGCCGACGCGAGCCAGCGCGCCGCGAAATCCTGCCACCCCTCAATCGCGAGCGGCCGGCCGACACCATCCCACGCCAACAACGGCACTCCGACCAAAGCGCCGTGAACCACCGCAAGGGTGCCCACCTGCGCGATATGCCGCCCGGCCGACGTACGCTCCACATGGATCACCGCATCAAACGCGTCCTGTGCGAGCATACCCAAAGCCCGAGCGTCAAGCCCCGCCAACAACCCCAACGATATCAACCGTGCAGGCACACGCTCCACGCCATCGGCATGCAAGGTCGTGGCTCCACCACGATGCCCGGAGTTGAACGCACGCAACAAATCAGCAATCTCCTCGCCGCGGCATTCACCCAACACCACACGGTCGGGGCGCATCCGTAGCGTCGCCTTCACCAGCTCGGGCAAGCCCACCGCCCCAGCGCCCTCGACATTTGCCTCCCGCGCAACCAGCGACACATGATTGCCGCCGGAAACCGCAGCCAATTCGCCAAGCTCGCGGACTTCCTCGACGCTGACGATACGCTCGCCGATTTCGCAACGACCGAGCAACGCCTTGAGCAGCGTGGTTTTCCCGGCGCCTGTGCCACCGGTGATGAGTATCGTGGCACGGCCGCGAACCAAGCCGTCCAGCAGGGCAAGCCATGCCGGCGGGAACATGCCGGAGGCACACAACGATTCCAATGTTGGCGGCAGGCTTCCCGGCAGACGGATCGAAATCGAGGCGCCTTGTGGCACAATCGGCGCGATGACCGCGTGGACGCGGATTCCGTCAGCTGTTGACGCGTCCGCAATCGGGCAAGCATCATCAAGACGACGACCCATCTGCGCGCACAGCCGCACTGCGTAATCGCGAACGACCGGCGGTGAGCGGAACGGCACGGCGATGCGGCACGGAAGCATGCCTGCCCCGCGATCGGCCCAGACCCCGCCGTCGCAGGTCACCGCGATATCAGTGACCTGGGTGTCCTGAGCTAGCCATTGCAACGGGCCGAACGCGATGGACAATGCTCTGCGCGGCGCTGCGGACGCGGGGATTTCCGGGTTTGCTGGGTTTGCTGAGTTTGTTCGACTGGCTGGGCTGGCCGGGCTTGTAACTTTGGCGCTTGCGTTGTTCCGGGAATCATCACGATTCATGCGATGTCCTCGTTGCGGCGACTTGTGCCGGCGTGCTTGCTGGCGGCGGAGTCGGTGGGGTGGCCTCTGGTGTGGCCGTTGGTGTTGTTGCTGTCAGCTGGGCTGATGTTGGTACTGGCACTGGCTGCGAAACTGGCGCTTGCACTGACACAAACGGCGAGACTGACTCTGACGCTAGCGGCGCCGTTGCAGTCATCGTCGTTGTCGCAGTCATCGCCAGTGTCGTAGTCACCACCGATGTCGCCGATACGCTCAATGCCGGTGTTCTCATCGCAGTTCTTGTCGGCATTGTTCCCGCTGTCATCCCAGATACAGCCGCCGCAGGAACAGTCATCCCAAGTACAGCCATCCCAGATTCCACCATCTGAGGTGCAATCATCGACGATGCAATCATCGACGATGCAATCAGCACAGTCGTTGCAATAATTGCAATCATTGTCGTTGCGACCGTTGCATTCATCGCAGTCATCGCCGCCCCCAACTCCCCGCCGGCCTCGCCGACCCCGTCCTCCTGGCATCAAGCCACGATGCCACAGTGCGCAATGCTTTCGCGTTCGCCCGGTTCGGCTTGAGCAAGCCGGTCCCCTCAAGTATCGCCGCGCACAACCGCGTGTCAGGCTGGATGCTGCACAGCACGTCGATGCCCAGGTATTCCGCCGCCTCACCAGCGCCAATCACACCACGGGCGGATGCACGGGCGGTCGGCGGCAGAACCCCGACCAGCGCGATATCGTCCTCTGTGACCGTTCCCGAAGCGGTACGATTGGCGAGCGTGGCGCAGCGATCGGACGACCGTCGACTGCCCCGGCCGGTCAGCGCCTCGATGCACGCCTGCGCGCGGACCGTGCCGAGAACGGACAATTCAACCAGCAGAATCATCGCGGAGCCTTTGAGCGGCAACGGAATCGCCTCACCGGGCGAATACCCGGCACGCCCCGCATCGACAACCACCATGTCGTATAGCTCGGCCAGTGCGCAGATCGTCACAGCGATCTCCCAATCCTGCGGCATCGGGCAAATCCACGGGCGGCTGGACAGCACGTCAACGCCATCCCACGCGGTAAGCCGACGACGCAAGGCAGCGCCGTCCACCTCGCCCAACGGAGCCGTGACGGCATTGAGCAGGACGCCAAGCTCGCTTTCCACGCCAAGCAGGACATCCAATCCGCCGCCGGACAGGTCAGCGTCTACCAAGGCGAAGTCTCTGTCGTCGTATAGACCGTGCAGTGTTTGCGCGAGCAGCGCCGCGAAGGTGCTCGTGCCCAATCCGCCGCTCGCCGACAGTACAATCGCCGCATTCGGCGCGCGATACACCGGCGACGGGCATGGAATGCCGAACGAATCAGCCCCGGTCCGGTAGGGGACGTTTGCCGCCGCGTTAGGGCGGGCGACCTGCTCAGATTGGTGCGTATTCATGTGTGTTGTATGTGTCATATGCGATGTATGTGATGTCATACCATCCAATCGAACACGGTATGGACGCTCGAGCGCCACTTCGAACCGGGAATGTGGTCGAAAGATGATTCCCGCGGTGTGGCTGGGTTTCTGGCTGGTGTGCGGGCGATTGTCCCTCACGTGATGCCGATGGTTTCGAGCGTCTTAGGGTCACTTGGTATCGCGAATCGGGACGGACCGCAAGTGATGATGCCCTCCCGTGTTGGCCGATGGCGGAGTCAGGCTGCGGACGGGAGCGTTTGCAATCATCTGCGGTCCGCACTGGTGGTTTGACGTCGGTATCTTGCGTATTTGCGGTACTTGATGGTGCCTGGCAACGTGTATCTCGACTGACTGTAGTACCTCGCGGATTGCATCTGCGTTATCTGCGTGCGGATAGGTTCGATACCGCGAGTACGACCCGCGGAATTTCAACGACGCTACTTCGGGTCTCGGGCGCCGATGAACGCAGGTACGCAAGATACGGTCGGGCAAGTACTACAGATACCGCAGATACCCACTCTGAGCGCATGGTATCGCGGTGTATCAAGACCGCTCCTGAGAGTTATAGGACAAAATGTGTATCCGGTGGCGGGTCACTCGGAGATGCCGTGGCATTTGGGGCATCGTGGAGTGTTCATCCCGCCAATCTGGCACATTCGAGCCGCCCGTATGCCTTGCACCGCAACGGGTCCACGCTGATTCCGGACACACATTCTGGCCGCGCTCGAAAGTGACGGCATGAGGGCTCGAAACCGCGACACGCCTGGCAGGACAACCCCTCACACCCGATTCCGGCCAACCACCCCACCACCCAAACTAGTTACACTAACGACCGCCCCAGCGTAACCAGTTTGGGAAAAGGACTGCAGCAGGCACACGCACCGCCCAGCCACCGGACCACTGAACGCACACTGGCCTATTGCTTGGGGATACAATCGAACAAGGCCCCGGACAAACGAGAAGGCCCGCCGAAGCGGGCCTTCCGTACAAGGCTTAATGAGCAGAACCTCTTCACAACACCATCGTTGTAACGGTAAGTCTTTCCAATGCCCGTCCAACGTAACAACCTTTCGTGGCTATACACTACTGTGGACTTCTGCTCTCTTAAGTTTTCCTTGTACTTGTTATTATGCCCCGATTCTTGCAGCTCGCAACCCGATATCTCATCTGCGGCGGGATTGTTCGTTTATTTGCGCAAGTGTTCGACGGCACATCTAAACGCGGCAATCTTGCGGATTCATGTGCATATCGAACCGGTTCGCATGTGCGATTATGTGCGCACCGAAAGACACGCCGGTCGCACCGGTCCGGCAGCCCTTCCCCCAACCAACCATATCCGCACAAACCAGTACCAGAACGCACATTCTGTTCCACCATTGACGTCATCGGATCACTACAGCAACCAGCGAGGCGCGGGACGGCATGCTCTGCCGACCGCCGAGCTATCCGTCACTCGATTCTTTGCCGACAGATCGGGGATATCGGCAATCTCGCGTATGCGGAGACATACACCATGTGCCGAAACCAAGCGCACTGACGCTCAAACGCACCGGAACCTCCAAGTCATGCATGCCATGACATTCGCAGACCGACAGATATGATCACACAGCGCATTCAAGTCGCCGGGTACCACTCAGTCCTGCAATCATCTGTTGTGCCACAAGCCAATACCGACCGCCAAGTCCCAGAACACCCCACACGACACCCCGCCATGCAACCCGCCGGTCGCACCACAACCGGGTACCATCCAGCAACCACCGCACCCATCCCACCCGCAACACGCCGAAATGTAAACACCGGCTAAATTTTCCTGACTTTGCCGCGACAACTCCCAGCCAAGCGCCTAGAGTAGTGGTATGGCACAAATTTTTGACGCACCCTCGAAGGCGATTCTGCGCAGCCAGATTGCTGAGCACATCGCCGAGACAGACAAGAACGACAAGCGGGAGACCCAGGAAGGCGAGCAGCCGCTGCCGCCAGACCGGTTCTTCGACCGCGAACTCAGCTGGCTGAAGTTCAACAAGCGCGTCCTCGAGCTTGCCGAGAACGAAGACGTTCCGCTGCTCGAACGCGCCAATTTCGGCGCGATCTTCGCCTCCAACCTCGACGAGTTCTTCATGGTCCGCGTGGCCGGCCTCAAGCGCCGCATCGACACCGGCATCGCTGTCACCTCGCCGAGCGGCCTGAGCCCGCGCCAGCAGTTCCGCGCCATCAGCGAACAGGCCCACCGCCTGCAAGACGAGCACGCGCACTACATCATCGACCATATCCTGCCGGCGCTCGCCGATCAGCATATCGTCCTGCTGAGCTGGGACAAGCTCACCACCGCCGAACAGGAGCGCCTGTCACGCTACTACCGCCAGCAGGTGTTCCCCGTGCTCACCCCGCTCGCCGTGGACCCCGCGCACCCGTTCCCCTACATTTCCGGCAACTCGCTGAATCTCGCGGTGCTCGTCGAGAATCCGACCAGCGGCAAGACTCATTTCGCCCGCGTGAAGATTCCGGGCAACCTCAACCGTCTGGTCCCGGTCGATGATCTGACCGATGAGGAGAGCCGCGAGGAACGCTACGGCTTCATCACGATGGAGAACCTAATCATCGCCCATCTGGAATCCCTGTTCCCCGGCATGATTATCAAGGAGGCGCGATCCTTCCGCGTCACCCGAAACGAGGATATCGACGTCGAGGAAGACGACGCCGAAAACCTGCTCAACGCGATGGAGAAAGAACTGCTGCGCCGCCGCTTTGGACCTCCGATCCGCCTCGAGATCTCCGACGCGACAAGCCCGTTCCTCTCCCAGTTGCTCGCCGACCAGCTGCGCGTCAGCGCCGACGAGGTCTACCGTCTTCCCACCCCGCTGGACATGACGGTTCTGTTCGAACTGCAGGCCATCGACCGCCCGGATCTCAAGTACCGCCCGTTCATCCCGATCACCAACCGGCAGATTGCGGAAGTCGAATCCAGCCATGCGCAGGACATTTTCGCCGCCATCCGCGAGCGCGACATCCTGCTGCACCATCCCTACGATTCCTTCTCGACTTCCGTGCAGGCGTTCCTCGCCCAGGCGGCCGCCGACCCGAAGGTGCTCGCCATCAAGCAGACGCTGTACCGCACGTCCAGCAATTCGCCGATCATCGACGCGCTGATTGACGCTGCGCACGCCGGCAAGCAGGTCCTCGCGCTCGTCGAGATCAAAGCGCGGTTCGATGAGGACGCGAACATCATGTGGGCCCGCAAGCTCGAACGCGCCGGCGTGCATGTGGTCTACGGCATCGTCGGACTCAAGACGCACTGCAAGCTCTCGCTTGTGGTCCGCCAGGAGGCCGATGGCCTGCGCCGCTACTGCCACGTGGGCACCGGCAACTACAACCCGAAGACTGCCCGCCTGTACACCGATCTCGGCCTGCTGACCTGCGACCCGGTGGTCGGCCAGGATCTGACCCGCCTGTTCAATCAGCTGTCCGGTTACGCACCGAAGTCCAGCTTCCACCGTCTTCTGGTCGCCCCGCGTACCGTGCGCACCGGTCTGATCCAGCGCATCCGCCGCGAGGAGGACGCCGCCCGCGCCGGCAAGGAGGCATGGATCAAGATCAAGGTCAACTCGATCGTCGATGAGAAGACCATCGACGCGCTGTACCGCGCAAGCCAGGCGGGTGTGAAGATTGATATCGTCGAGCGCGGCATTTGCGCGCTCAAGCCCGGCGTTCCCGGCCTGAGCGAGAACATCCGCGTGCGTTCGATTCTTGGCCGCTTCCTCGAGCACAGCCGCATCTACGCCTTCGCAAACTCCGACGGCCCGCAGATCGGGGAAGGCCCGATTTCCGGCCCTGAGGTGTGGATCGGTTCCGCCGACCTCATGCATCGCAACCTCGACCGTCGTGTGGAGGCGCTTGTACGCATCACCGCGCCGGAGCAGGTGGAGGAGCTCATTCATTACGTCGATTTGCAGATGGCCGACTCCACCATTTCGTGGCATATGCAGCCGGACGGCGCTTATGTGCTGCATTCGCGCGATGAGGAAGGCCGGCCGCTGGTCGATTGTCAGGAATACCTGATTCACAAGCATCAGCGCAAGCCGGGAACCAACACGCTCGCTCACTGAGCCCACCCGGCGTAAAACCGCAGGAAATCAGGAAACGGGATGCGAGGGATTCGCCGCGTACGACACCCTTGCGATTGCCACGACGATGATGGCGACCGACTGCAACCGCTCGGCCGCCATCATTCATGTCCGGGCCCTGTTCGCGCGGGTTTCGCCGTCACGACCGCATCAGTAGCTGCATCAGCAGCCTCTTTCGCAGTCGTATCCGCGCCGCGCGCAAACAACCCGTGCGAATCCAAGCGCTCGCGAACGGTATCGTTGATAGTCAAGGGGAAAGGAATCAGTATGCCAAGAATCGTCGAAGCCGCGGGAGGTATCATCTACCGCCCGCAACAAGCCGCATCGGGCGTGATGAAGTTCTCCGATGACGGGAGGCTGCCCGTCGGATCGAATCCCGCATCAGCGCTCGACGCCATCGAAGTATGCGTCGTGCATCGGCCAAAATACGATGACTGGAGCTGGCCGAAAGGCAAACTGGAGAACAACGAAACCCACCGGCACGCGGCGGTACGCGAAATGGGCGAGGAATCCGGTGTTGCCGTGGAATTGGGGGCGCTGATCGGGGACATCGAGTACCCGCTGGCGGATGAGGGCCGACGCAAGCGTCGCGTGAAAAACAACACCGTTGACCAGAAACATGTCGTGTTTTGGATGGCGACGCCAATCACTGAAAAAGCCGAAAAGCGCCGTCACACCGCGCTTGGTCCGGTCCTGCCTGCGGACAAGGACGAAATCGACACGGTGGTGTGGGTGCCGGTATCCCGCGCGCGCAAACTGCTGACCCATATCCTCGACCGCACGATTCTCGACAAGTTCGTGGCTCTAGTCAAAGCCGGCGCAGCGCAAAGCCGCACGTTGCTGATTGTCAGGCACGGCAAAGCAGAGGCGCGTAAACAGTGGAAAGGGCTGGATGGCGACCGCCCGATTACTCCGCGTGGAGCCGCGGCTGCATTCGCACTGAACCGCGAGCTGGCGTGCTACAGCCCTGACCGTCTGGTCAGCTCACCGTGGCTGAGATGCATGCAGACCATCGAGATTTTCTCCTGGCAGACCGGCCTGCCCGTTGACATGGCCGACGAGCTGACCGAGGATGCGTTCGCCGAGAACCCTGATGCGGCATGGCAGCGGTTCCGTAAGGAAATCGACCGAATGCTGGACACCGGCATGGACACAGCCATCTGCATGCACCGCCCGGTCATCGGCGGCATGTTCAGTCATCTGCGCGGGATGTGCGCGTCCGAGGCTTTGGCGAAACGGCTCATCGCGAAATCGCCGTATATGCCCACCGGCAACGCGATTGCCTTGGCTATCATCGAAACGGGCGACGGCCCGAAAATCATCGATATTCAGAAAGTGAGCCCACTTGTCTACTGACTCCTCCAGTTCCGGATCAATCCAATCCAGCAGATCGGGGTTCCTCGCTTCACTGTCAGGCTCGGCGCGGCCAGCCCGTCCGGCGCAGCTCGACCCGGCGATTTTGGACCATCTGGGGGGCGGTCTCGACCCGGAGGTCATCAGCGAGATGAGCCACGCTTCGGCGGCGGCGCTGCTTGACCGCGTGCACCACACCGAAGATCCGCAGATTGTGCGGCGTGTCATCACGCTTGTGGACACAGAAGGCGTGGATATCATCGCGCAGCTGTGGAGCAATGCGGAGCCAGATTCCCTGCCGGGTATTCTGTGGCGCCTGTATCTGCTGCGCACATGGATGCAACGCAATCGTGAGCAGATAGCGCGATTGTGGCGGCTCGGCGAACCGGTGGCAACCACGGCTTCCGCCATTGTGGGGGTCGATGAGACGCCGTATGCCGAGGATATCGCCCGGACCGCGGATTCCATTCTGTCAGGTGCGTTCACCGGTGATTTCGCTGTGGCGTTGGACCGGGCGAGCGCGTTCACCGATGTCATCGCCAATGGGTTGCGTGTTCAAGCGCACCGGATCACCGCGGCGCAGAAGGATGCAGCGGCACACAGCGGGACGCAAGCAGCACAAGAGGCGTCGCACGACGCGCAGACCCGCGCCGCACGGCTCATGCACACCGCGGCGAATCTGCTGACCACGTCGCGCGACTTCCATGAGGGCGCGCACCTGTGGCGTCGAGGGCGGTTGGAGTAGCACAACGATTCAGCCTGTGCGGCGGAACCTGCATCTGCACGAATGCGCACGCCACGCCGTGACAGAAAACCTCCGGATACCGATATACTGGGCTGTGCGCCGAGCCGTGCTTAAGCCCCGGGCTCCATTTGTTGCCGCTGCGAGCGGCGTTTGCGCCGACAGGCGCTTTCACGGTCCGGCGCATTTCTTTCATTTTCCTTTCTTTGCGGCGGCCGCCGAATAGCGCGTCACCTCAGGTCCGCATCGTCGTCATTCGCCACGCCGTCGGACCGGCTCGCCCAATCACGCAGATGGCGGTAATCTGGGAAGCATGGAATTGCATGTACTCAACCACCCGCTGGTGGAACACAAGCTCACTGTGCTGCGTGACAAAAACACGCCGTCCAGCACCTTCCGCGAACTCATCTCCGAACTCGTCATGCTCGAAGCCTACGAAGCGACGCGCAACCTTGACGTGGTCGACAAGCCCATCGAAACCCCGGTCGCCCCGATGATTGGCAAGCACATCGCCGAACCGCGCCCGATTATCGTACCGGTACTGCGCGCAGGCCTCGGCATGCTCGACGGCATGACCAAGATGATTCCGTCCGCAGAAGTCGGCTTCCTCGGCATGAAGCGCGACGAAGACAATCCGACCAAGCAGATTACCTACGCAAACCGCCTGCCGGAAGATCTGACCGGACGCCAGTGCTTCCTGATCGACCCGATGCTCGCCACCGGCGGCACGCTGGTCGCTGCAACCCACTATCTGGCCGAACGCGGAGCCAAGGACATCACCGCGATCAACATCATCGCGGCGCCCGAAGGCCTGAAGTTTGTGCAGGAGCAGATCGACCCGAGCATCGCGTTCAAGGTCGTCGTCTGCGCTGTCGACGAGAAGCTCAACGACAAGGCATATATCGTGCCGGGTCTCGGCGATGCCGGCGACCGTCTGTACGGCGTCATCGACTAGACAGTGTAGCGGCACAACCGCTCACGAAACCTAAGAAAGCCGGGAATCCTCGCTATTGCAAGGGTTTCCGGCTTCTCGTTTCCTGCGGTCCATTCCGACTGCGGTCCATTCGGGCCTGGGGTCATTCCAGCCGGGGACATTCCGGCCGGCAGCGATTGATGAATCGGCGATTACGCCTTGTCGGACGCGCGTTCGGGGACGAAGGCCTCAAAGATGTGGCGGTCGAACCACCGGTCGCTGATTTTCAGCTCCGCGCGGCTGCGAACCGTCCACGACACGGCGGTCGCGCCCATCGCGCGGGTGGCGCGCATCTGCGGAAGGTCGCCGCCTTGCCAGTCATAGGCCACAAAATCAGGACGACTCATCCAATCGAAACCGAGCAGGCCAGCGAGCCAGCCCTTCCAGTCGGACTGACCCGGCTGCGGCGGCTCGGCGAGCTGGCCGCGGCACACCTCCGGACGGTGCTTCCGATACCATTGCACCGCCGCCGGGTTGAAGGACTCAATCACATACTGGCCGTCATAGCGGCGCAGCAGCTCGTCACCGCGCTGCATCAGGGCTTCGTCACGCTCGCCCCACAGGGAGTTGTCGTCGAACTTGTACTCCACGATCAGCGGTACGCGGCCGTTGACCACGCGCAGAACATCCGCGAACAGCGGGACATGCTGGTAGTAGCCGTCCGGCGCGGTTTGCGGAGTGGACGGCTGCCCACCGGCAAAATCAATCCGCTCTGCGGCGGCGTCACCGGGGGCCGCGGGGGCTGGGAACAGCGGGATCCTCGTCAATTCGTCATAGGTGAGGTCTTCGATTCTGCGCGGGTCGCCAGCCACACGCAGCAGGTCGCCGTCATGCACGACCACGACCTGGCCGTCACGGGTCAGCTGCAAATCAAGCTCGATACCGTACCCAGCCTCGCACGCCGCCGCGAACGAAGCCAAGGAGTTCTCGGGCGCGATCGGACCTTCGACCGCTGGCGAGCCGTACCCCGCCTGCATGGCCATGCGGCGCGCCAACGCCACGTATTCGCCGCTTTCCGCAGCGTACTGCTCGGTCAAGCCGGAACCGGCATCGTGCAGACCGCGATGCGCGTACCACACGTGTGGCACGACGGGTACGAAATTGTTGCGTTTGTCATTGAATGAACGAGGCGCGATGGCCCATGCCGCAGCTCCGGCCGCGGCGGCGGCGCCGAACAGCAGATGCGTGAGTTGCTTATTACCGGACATGTTTCCTCCTCGTGGACATGCTTATTCGAGCCTACCGTACCGGCCGAACCAATATCGAGGAATCCGGTGAACGCAGCGTAACCATCCGACAAACCGTGAGAAACCCCGCCGCCGATCGCCCGCCTAGCGTAGACAGTTTGGGGATGCCACGGGGTGGCGATGCCTGGCGGGCGGCTCGATTCAGTGCTTCTTTTTGCGGCCTTTGAAATAGATGTCGAACACAATCCATACCGATAAGATGAACGCGATGACATACCCCATGAACCCGACCACGGGAATACCGAAGATAATCGGCTTCATGCCGGCGTAATACACAATCGATGAACCGATGAACAGCCCGACCACAATCAGCGCCATCGTCAAGCGATTGACCATATCGCTCAGCAGTTTGAACGGCTCATCGAATCCGACGAGCTGCATATTGGCACGCAATTGGCCGCGAGTGAGCATCCGCGAGGCGGTTTTCATCTCGGCGAGCGTCTGCAACGCGCCGTGCAAGGCCTTATGTCCCTCGATACCGAGCGTCTGGACCTCATTCTCGATTTCGGCGAAGTTTGTCTTGCTGTTGGCGATGTGCTGGGAGATGATCTCGATCATATTGACATCCGGAATGAACTCGTCCAGCAGCCCTTCCAGCGTCACCAACGCCCGACCGACCGTGGTCACCGAACTTGGCACCTCGATGCCGTGCCGTTGGGCGAGCTGGGTGAGTGACGTGATGAAACTGGCGATATCCAGCTCATCGAGGTCAACCGTACCGTATTCTTCGACAATCAAATCAAGATCCGCAAGCAATTCCGGGTAGTTGTCCACCGCGGCGCCCGTCGTTGCGAATCGCAGCAACCCGTCGGCGAGCGCCGGCGAATCCTGCTTGGCGACGGCGAAAATCATATCCTTCATCACCGTGCGGGTCTTTTTGTTGAGCCTGCCGGTCATGCCCAAGTCGATCAGGATGATCTTGCCGCCGGAGATGATGATATTGCCCGGATGCGGGTCGGCATGGAAGAATCCCTCGTCCAGCACCTGAGTCGCGTAATTATCGACGAGTTTGGTGCCGATTTCCTTCAGATCGTAGCCTTTGGCGACAAGCGCGCCCGGATGCGACAGCGAGATGCCGTCGATATAATCCATGACGACCACGTGTTCGGTACACAGGTCCATATATGGTTTCGGGCAGTCCAAATAGGCGAATCGCGAGCAGAACCGCTTGAATTCCTGCAAGTTGCGTGCCTCGACCAGAAAGTCCGTCTCCGATTCGAAGGTGTCCCACAGTTCTTCGACGACGCCTTGGAAGTCGACGACCTGCGCGTTGTGCATGATTTTCGTGGCGCTCCTGGCGATGGTGCGCATGATGGACACGTCTTGCGCCATGGTTTCACGCACGCCCGGACGCTGGACTTTGACGGCCACATCCTGCCCGGTCACGAGGGTCGCGCGATGCACTTGCGCGAGTGAAGCCGAGCCGAGCGGAGTCGAGTCAATAGATTTGAAAATATCTTTGACCGGTTTGCCGTACTCGTGGGACAGGGTGTCCAGCACGGTCTGGTAGGGCATCGGGTCGGCGTTGGCACGCAGTTTGGCGAGTTCGTCGCAGAAGGATTGCGGCAGAATCTCCGAGCGCATGGACAGGATCTGCCCGACTTTGACGAAGGTGGGGCCGAGCGCCTCGAACATGAGACGCATGTTGACCGGCGTGAGTCCGTGGATTGCGTCGAACTGGTTGGCGATCCGGATGATCTGGTCGAGACGCTTGAGTTTGCCGCGCCGGGTGAGATGGTATTTTTCGGAGAAATCGTTCTTCCGGCCGCTGAACAGGCCTATTTTTTCGCCGGCGTATGTGGGCGCGGCGCCCGAGGTCTCCTGCTGGGGACCATCGTGCGCGAGCGGCGTATTGTCAGGCGAGGCGTCACCAGAAGCAGCAGCGCCGGAAGCGGCCGCATCGTCACTCCGGAATGACGCGCCCTGCGTTTCCGTGTGCTCTTCCGGCTCAGGCGCTACCGGCCCGCCGGATTCCTGCTTCGCGACATCGCGCGATACCTCGTGTTGATCGTCTGCCATATCAGCCATATGCTACTGCCTGACGCCGGGCATGCCACATGCCGCCATCGGCCCTGCCGCATGTCATAGCACGCGACGAAGGCGGACGGCGGCATGGCAACCGACCGGAGTCAGTCCTTCTTCTCGTCGGAAGTGGGCTTGGTTTCCTCGGCCTTCGCTTCCTCAGCCTTGTGCTTGAGCTCGGCGTTCAGCGCCTTGCCCTGTTCAACGGTAATCTCGCCCTTCTTCACGAGATCATCCACGATTTCCTGGCTCTTTTCGACCGTAGTCGCCAGAGCGCCGACACCTGCGAGGAACACCTTGTGCAGCAGGCCGTCGTTGAAGTTGAAGTCAGCCATCATTACCTCCTTGTATCAAGTCCTTGTACGTCCAACATTACCCCACGAAGGTCACGGGCGGGAGGTATGACACTCCCATTCGCGCGTCGCGTAGGCAAAATCCGGCCTGGAATGACGACGACAGGCGCTTCCGCCTTCCATCTGCCAATCCCCGTCTGTCGTTTATCTGGGCCGGGATGCGGCCACAACCCGAGCATGCTGCGCGAAATCGTCGATTCTGCGCAGCTCGGCGGACTGCTGCTCGTCCTGCTGAGGAGAAAACGCGCCATACCGCCGTTCGGCGGCGATTCGAATCAAACCGTCCGCCAAACGAGGGTTCTTCGGCAGAACCGACCCGTGCATGTATGTGCCGATCACGTTGCCGAACCGCGCGCCCTCGGTGTGGTCGGTGCCGTTGTTGCCGGTGCCGTCGGCATCCACGCGGCCCAGAGGCTTGGTGTCGCCGGTCAGGAAGGTCTGCCCGGAATGGTTTTCGTAGCCGATGATGTCGCCAAATTCCTCGCTGTGCTCGACCAGATTGCCGATCATGCGGTGTTCGCGGCCCACGGTGTACGCACCGAGGATGCCAATGCCGTCAAGCCTGGTGCCGTCCACGGTTTCGAAATACTCTCCGAACAGCTGGTACAGGCCGCAGATCATGAGCATCGGCACGCCGTCCGTGGCGAGCGCACGCAGGGTGTCCGCGCGGGCGAACAGGTCTTCGGTGATTTTCTTCTGCCCGTTGTCCTGTCCGCCGCCGCCGAGAATCAGGTCCACATGTTCCGGCCACGGGTCGCCCTGGTTGTATTCGTGGAGAACCGGGTCGTAGCCGTACAGCGACAGCCGGCGCATGACGGTGAGCACGTTGCCCCAATCGCCGTAGATGTTCATATCCTTCGGGTACAGGGACACGACGTCAATGCGGCGGCCCGGACGCGTGTCGGCCTCGGTATCCGCAAGGTTCCGGGTTGCTTCGTTCATTGCTGGCATGACAAGCTCCTTCATATTTCGCTGATTGCGTCCATGCATTTTGCGTCTATGCATGATGACGATGGCGTCGTTGGCGCGGTCATCTGCCGACGCCCGCGTCCGCGACATCGGTGATATGCGAGAGTTTCGCGCGCGTGCGCAGCATCGCCGTGTAGGTGCAATAGATGCGTTTCGGCGTGGTCGGGTCGGCGGCGACGAAATCGGCGACCGCCTGTTCGAGGTCGGTATCAACATGGCTGACCGGCACTTGGTCGTATTCGAGGCGCAGGGCCATATCCCAGGCGCGCGTGCCGGACACCGCCGCTACTCCGGTGCCACGCAGGCCGGTGAAATCAACATCCCACAGCCAGCTCATATCGCGGCCGTCGGCGTATTCGTCGTTGATGATGATCATCGTGTCGTGCCCGGCGGGCGGGAACGAGGCAAGCGACAGGCGGAAGCCCATCGGATTCTTGACCAGCAGTAGCTCGACGGGCGTGCCGCCGACGCTGATGGTCTCGCCGCGGCCGAACGCAGGGGTCACGCGGGACAGCGATGCGATCAGATCGTCATCCGAAGCGACGCCTTGCGGGGTGTCGGCGGTGACCGCGCGCACGACCGTCGCGGCAGCGGCTGCGTTGAACAGGTTGTAGACGCCTTCGAGTTTCACGGATGTGGCGATGTCGCGGTCGCCGATCCGGTACGTGGCTTCGTGGTCGCCTACGTGGGTGAGAGTCACGTCGGCATTGAGGCGGTCGGGATTGTAGGTGGCCGGAGAGGTGGCGGTGGCGGTAGCCGTGCTGCTGCCGGCGCCTGTGGGCTGTGCCCCCGCGGCTTGTACGGCGGCGGCCTGCACTTCAGCAGTTTGTACTTCAGCGGTCTGCATATCGGTGTTGTGCATGTCGTCGTCAGACGGGAAATAGCTGCGCAACGCCTGGGACAGACCGAAATAGCGCACCTGCACGCCCGGCTGCACCTCGTCGGCGAGCCGAGCGATACGCGGATCCTCGCGGTTGAGCACCACGGTCCCGGTGGTCGCGCGCGCCACGTGGGCGAGCAGGCGGGCCGTGTTGTCGATTTCGCCAAAGCGGTCAAGCTGATCGCGCATCACGTTGAGCAGCAGCGCGTAGCGGGGGCGGACCTGCCGGACGAAATGCACAGCGTACGCTTCGTCAAGCTCCAGCACCGCGATATCCGCGTGCAAATGCCCGAAGGCGCTCACTTGAGTGAGCAGCGAGGAAACCACGCCGCGCGTGAAATTCGAACCCGTCGGGTTTGTGAACACGCGCAACCCCATGTCGGAGAGCATGGAGGCGACCATGCGGGTCGTGGTGGTCTTGCCGTTCGTGCCGGACACCAGCACCACCCCGTAGGGTAGCGAGCTCAAGGTGCGGGCGAGGAAGCCCGGATCGATGCGCTCGACCACCTTGCCGGGCAGCGCGCTGCCGCCGTGATGCAGCAGACGGGACGCGTGCCGGACGACCCGGCCGATTGTCGGTGTCGCGAACGCGTACCACGGACGCTTCGGCGCGGGCGTCGATTCGGCGGCGGAAGCAGGCCGGGCGGTCACGGTCTGCTGTTGGACGGGCTGTTGCTGACCGGACTGTTGCTGACCGGACTGGGCGGTCGCAGGTTGGGCGGTCGCGTCGGAATCCTGCCGATCTCCCGATACCGGAGAAAGCTGCTGTGTCATATCACACCTCCTGCTGTTGCTGGTAATCCTGCGGCATGTCCTTGAACTTCGACGTGGCGCCAAGGAAGGCAAGATGGAACGTTTCTGTCGGGCCGTTACGATGTTTCGCCATGATGATATCGGCCTCGCCGGGGCGATCCTCTTTATCGTAGAAGTCCGGGCGATGCACGAGGAACACCACGTCGGCGTCCTGCTCAATCGAACCGGATTCACGCAGATCGGACAGCTGCGGCTTGCGGTCGTTACGCATTTCCGGACCGCGGTTCAACTGGCTCAGCGCGACGACCGGCACCTCAAGCTCCTTGGCGAGCAGCTTCAAGGCGCGGGAGAATTCGGAAACCTCCTGCTGACGGCTTTCCACCTGCTTGCCGGAACTCATGAGCTGCAGGTAATCGATCACCACGAGTTTCAAGTCGTTCGTTTGCTTGAGTCGGCGGCATTTCGCGCGGATTTCCATCAGGCTCATATTCGGGCTGTCGTCGATGAACAGGGGCGCGTCCTGCATCTTGTTCCAGAAGTTATTCAGCGTGTTCCACCGTTCCGGCGTGATGTCATCCGCTCGACGCAACGCGACCAACGGAATGTTCGTCTCGGCGGAGATGATACGCTGCGCCAGTTCCACGCGGCTCATCTCGAGAGAAAAGATGATGGTCGTCATATTGTGGTGCAGCGACGCGGAACGCGCGAAATCAACGCCGAGCGTGGACTTGCCCATGGCCGGGCGACCGGCGACGACAATCATCTGGCCCGGCTGCAAGCCCTGCGTCACGTCATCGATATCGCGGAAGCCGGTCGGCACACCGCGTTCGACCTCGCTGTTCTGCAGTTTGTCGAGCTGGTCGAGCGCATCATGGACCACCGGGCCGATGGCCGAATAATCCTGACGAACCTTGCCGACGCTCATTTCATAGACCTCGGCCTGGGCCATATTCACGACGTCCTCGGCCTGCGAACCTTCCGCCGAATAGCCGAGCTGCGCGATTTTCGTGCCCGCTGCGATCACATTGCGCAAAATCGCGCGCTGATGCACGATTTCAGCGTAATACGTGGCGTTTGCGGCGGTCGGGACGGAGGCGACCAGGCTGTGGAGGTAATCGGCGCCGCCGACCTTCTCGAGATCGCCGTTCTTCATCAGCTCGTTTGCGACGAGCACGGCATCGACCGGCTGCGAGGCTGAGAACAAGTCGATGATCGCCTGATAAATCGTCTGGTGCTTCGGCTGGTAGAAATCAGACACGCTGATCATCTGCGAAACTTCGCCGATGGCGTCTTTGCTCATAAGCATGCCGCCGAGCACGGCCATCTCCGCGTCATCGTCATGCGGGGGCACGCGGTCGAACACCGCGTCGCGGACCGGAGTGCCCGTCTCACCCTTCACATAGCCGGTGTTTTGCGATTGCCGACCGGCGCGGGTATTTTCCCAAGGATTTCCTTCAGCCATACCCTTGAGTATAGGGGGCGTTGAGTATCGGCGGCCAAGTGTTTGCCGTGGTGGAAACCGTGCAATGCGAAGCCGATTGCCGGTGCGATGCCTCAAGTCTCCTACGCATGCCCGCGTGTCATCGGCGGGTGGGGCGGGGAGCGAGGCGGCGGGCGGCAGGGAAGCGGGCGTGTACTCCGACAGTGTGAGCGAATCCTCACACAATGACGGTGTCATCAGCCCGATTGGTCATTCTCAAGTCGGTGAAGGGTGAGTGTGCGAGCCAATCCTCATGCACAACCGGTGTGTGGATGTTCAAGACTGCGCATTCACTTTCGGTTCGTCGTGCCGGCATGTGGTTTGCGCGCTGTTTACCTGCGCGACACGCGGATGCTACGAAATGTGGACAGAAAATCGAGTTATCCACATTGTGGGGATAACCGTGTGGATAATGCATGTGATTATCCACATATTGGGGATAATTCTGTGGATAGCTTGGGGACAATCTGCCGGCTATACCAGATCGACTTGCATCAATCTCGTCAAAGTGCTATGCGAAGCGATCTCCGCAGCATGGCCCACACACCGTCTTCCCCGCAACCCCCTACCCCGCAACCGACCATCTGCAAACGCCCAGCACGCCCCACTTCCCCACACAACAGCACCGTCATTCGGAATTATTGACGCTGGCGTCAGAAATTCCGAAAACAATAGGTTATCTGCGGTGCGACTAGGTCAGGCCGCAGGCAAGGCAGCAGCGCCGGTTCGGCTTAATCCGGCCGACCCACAATCAGGCTGACCGAGACCAGCGCCGCCGCCTGTGTTCCGCCAAGTTGACTTTGTATGGTGGCATCGCTTTCCCAGACAGCACCGTCGTTCAATCCGGGCTGATTGTCCGGGGCGGGACTGCGAAAGAACGGCGAGGAGAAGGATGGGATTTAGGCAGACAGCCGGATGCCTCTGCACCGAATCTGAGAACACAGGATGAAATCGGAATCAGTCCTCAACAGGGACTGGCAGCAATGGGCCGCCAATCACGGAGCTGCCGCAAACCCGCGGAATATCGAGGATTCGCTTATACCACGATAACCAGCAGCAGCCATCACGACCGCCAAAGACACCCGAGACACGGACCGAATCGGAGTACACCAGCCGAAAACCAGTCCAGTCCATACAGGCACCGACCGCCACACACCCAGCGACCACGCCCAAGCCGCAAACCGCAAAACTCCAACGGTCCCCCAACACCACGATAACCAGCCGCCGGCACACCGGCCACACAACCGCCCGAAACCGCGGACCGAACCCGAAATCACAGGCCGAAACCGGAACCAGTCCATACAACAACCTGACTGCACCGGGGCCGCCAATCATCGTCCTACCGCAAAACCGCAGAATTCCAGGCATCTGCTTGCTGAGCTACAATCTTCCACCGCCGAATCAGCTGCCCGGTCCGCCCGAGCTACGGACCGAACCGGAAAACACCAGCCGAAAACCAGTCCAGTCCACACAGGCACCGACCGCCACACATCCAACGGCCACGCCCGTGCCACAAACCGCGAAATACCAAGGGTCCCCCAACACCACGATAATCAACCGCAGCCAACGCGACCGCAAAGACGCCTGAACCTGCGAACCGAACCCGAGATCACAGGCCGAAACCGGAACCAGTCCACGCCCACCCTCGCCAACACCCAGACGCCAACCACCACACCACTGCAAAACCGCGGAATACCAACGGTCAGATCGTTTCACCACAATCCGCCACCGCCAGACCAGATACCCGAGATGCCCGCGCCACGGACCGAATCGGAAAACGAACCCAAAAAGCCGATCCAATCCCACAATGGCACCAGGAGCCCCGGCACACCGACTACGACCACGCTGGAAATGCGCAATACATCAACTATCCGTCAACACTGCAAACATCAGCCACCAGCACTTCGATATCCCGACAGCCCATACTTTCGGAATTATTGACGCTGGCGTCAGAAATCCCGAAAGTTATGGATGATTGTTGTGACGAACGCTGGGCTTGGGCAGGGACAGTTGCGCGGGTTCGACAGCCCAACCCAATCAGGCCGTTCCGACCACAACGCAGTGCCAGCCGGATCACCGGACCGGCCCTGCCCGATTTCACACCAGCCCGGCCCAACCAGCACAGCCGCCACTGTTCAAACCACCGCACGGTTCGACTTAATCCGGCCAGCTCAATCAGCACTGCGCCAGCCGGTCCGCTGTACAGCCAGCTCAATCCAGCCCGCCCCAACCAGCGTTGCCGCCATCCCGCCCACCGTTCAGCCCGGCTCTAGCCGACTCCGGTAAGCTTCGCCACAGCCCCGTCAGCCCCGGCCCGTCAGCCCAGCCCAGTCTCGCTCAGCCCTCCATCGCCTCGCGCGCGGCCTGATACATCATGCGCACGGTCGCCTCGCGCCAATGCGACCAGCCGTACTGCTTGGTAATCGCCTCGCCGGAGGTGGCGCCCAGCGACGAGCCGTCCGCCCGCGTCAGGTCGAACAGCATGTCCAGCAGCACCGGGTCGTTCTCAACACGCCCAGCAAGCTCGCGGCCAACCGCGGGATCCTCCGGATCCTTGCCCGTAGCGAATTGCGAGAGCGTCAGATGCTCGCGCACCAGCAGCGTCGCCTGGGCGACCACCTGGTCATCGAAGCCCATACGCCCTAGAATGACCGGCACATGCCTCGCGCCCTCTGCCGCATGGTCACGCACGCCCGGCCGCTTGCCGATGTCGTGCAGCAGCCCCGCCAGCAGCAGTGTCGCGTATTGTGTGTCGTCGTAGCGCATGCCGCTCGGCGCTTCACGTCCAAGCCGTGAGACGACTTCGATCATATGGCGGTCAATCGTATAGCGGTGCGCCGCAGACGCGGACGGCCGGTTGCGCACGCCCAGCCACTCTGGCATCCACCTGCCCGGCAAATCAACGAAATCAAGCTCCTCCCACACCGGCGGCAGTGCCTGACCCGTGGCCAGGAACCGGATGAACAGTTCGCGCGTCTCGCGGTCCCAGCTTTTATCGGTGACCGGGCAATGCTTGAGATTCAGCAGGGTTGACGGGTTAATCGGCAGGCCGTATTCCGCAGCCGCCACCCCGACGCGCAACGGGAGGGTCGCGTCCCCACTCGGCTCGACACCCACGGCCAGGGCCACCTCCTGCTCATGCTCGACCACGCCCGGCGCGATGGCTTTGAAGGTCGGCGCCTCACGTTTGCCGCCCGCCCGGGGCTGGAACATCTGGAAGAACGCGAACCGCGGTTTTTCATGGGTGAGCGTGTGCCGTGCGTGCGAAGCCGTGGAATCCAGAGAGAACGCGATGCGGCGGCCCAGCGTGGCCAGCAGGGTTTGCAATCCTTCAACCGCATCCGCCTCGCGCTCGCCTTCCGGCAGTGTCGGGTCGGCCAAGCCGAGCATCGCGGCGACTTTCGGCTGGTAGGCAGGCAGCAGCAAGTTAGTTTCCTTGCCGACGACCACGTGCAGGCAGTCGCGCACATCCAGCAGCCGTTCGACCGCCTCATCATACGAGCCGTGGGGCCGGTCGGCGAGCCATGATGCAGCAAGCGCCGACACCAGCACGGTGTCGCGTAATCCACCGCGCGCCTCCTTGATATCCGGCTGATTGAGGTACGGCAGCCGGCCGAACTCCTCAAGCCGCGACGACGCCGAATCAAGCAACTCCTGCAATCGTTTGCGCGCCGCTTTACGCCAGCGTTCGAGAATGGATTTCGCCGTTTTCTCGATGAGTTCAGTGTCCCCGGCGACCGACTGCACGAACAACCAACCCATCGCCGCCGGCAGATCATGGTCGGTCACCGACTCGCACTGCTGCCGGGTGCGGACCGCATGGTCGAGGTCGAGACCACTGTCCCACAGGGGATACCACAGTTTGTTCGCCAGCTGGTTGAGCTGGTCGTCTTTCAACGTGTGCGGCTCGACCATGAGCACGACGTCAATGTCAGAGCTCGGGCCGATCTGCCCGCGTGCAAGAGAGCCGACCGCGGCAAGACCCACGCCATGTTCGGGCACGTCGAAGGGCACGGATTCGACCGCTTCCTTCCACAGTTCGCGCAGGCTGGTCATCGCGAATTGCGTACGCTGCTTGCGTTTATCCTTGCCGTGACGGTAGACGCCGTCGGCGTCCGGCTTGCTGACGTCCATGAAGCGTTGTTTCAATCCATCAACCGCAGAAGCCATATCCCCTCCAAACGAGCCATATTTCCCGCGATTTGGGCGGACCGCGCATCAGACGCGACCCACCCCCGCACGGGTGATGAAAGTCCAGCGCACCGCCCGCCAACAGTCCGCTTGAACCTCGATACGGGCGTATAAAGAATCCCCGCACTGCGCCAGCACGTGCGGGGACCTGTCTTATCAATACCCGACCGTCAGCGCCACGGCAAACAGACGAAACCGCGGCACCGGGGACGGGAGCTTTCAGATGGCGGCCGAACCGGTTTCGCCGGTACGGACACGGGTGACGGAGTCAAGAGGCGTGACCCACACCTTGCCGTCGCCGATGGTTCCGGTGCCCGCGGACTTCACGATCACACCGACCAGCGTTTCCGCGTCGGCATCGTCGGAGAGCACTTCCACGCGAATCTTCGGGATGAGATCCACCGTGTACTCGGCGCCGCGGTAAACCTCGGTGTGGCCGCGCTGACGACCATATCCATTGGCTTCCGAGACGGTCAGGCCATGCACGCCCGCAGCAGCGAGCGCTTCCTTGACATCATCAAGCTTATGGGGCTGAATAATAGCGGTAATAAGCTTCATCTCACTTCACCTCCTTGAGAACGGAGCTGGCAGTGCCAGCGAAATCATATGCACGCTCGCCCTGGTCGGCCATATCGATGCCTGAAACCTCCTGGGCTTCGGTGACGCGCCAGCCCATCGTCTTCTCAAGCGCGAAGACGATGATCGAGGTCACTACAGCGGAGTAGAGGACGGCAATCAGGGCCACCAGGATCTGGACGACCAGCTGACGCCAGCTGCCACCGGTGAACAGACCGGTACCGACACCGAAGAAACCGATGAGCACGGTACCGATCAAGCCGCCGACGCCGTGAACGCCGACCACATCGAGCGAATCGTCATAACCAAACTTGAATTTCAGACCGCACGCCAGGCAGGTGACCACACCGGCGATTGCACCGATCACCATGGCCCACAGTGGGGAGACCACATCGGCCGCAGGGGTGATGGCGACCAGACCGGCCACCATACCGGATGCCGCGCCGACCGCGGTGTAATGGCCGGAACGCACCTTCTCAGTGAAGCCCCAGGCGAGCATTGCGGCGGCCGCAGCGGCGGTCGTGCTGACCCACGCGTAGCCGGCGGTGCCGTTCGCGCCGAACGCAGAACCGGCGTTGAAGCCGAACCAACCGAACCACAGCAGGAACGCGCCGAGCATGACGAACGGAACGTTGTGCGGGCGGATTGGCTGCGTGCCGAAGCCCTTGCGCTTGCCGATGATGAGCACGGTGACAAGAGCCGCAGTAGCCGCGTTGATGTGGACGACCGTACCACCTGCGAAATCATGCGCGGCGGCGCCGAGAGCCTGAGAGATGGCACCCGTCGGGGACATCAGGCCGCCGTTCCAGACCATGTGCGCCATCGGGGCGTAGTCGAAGGTGATCCACAGCGCCACGAACAACATCCAGGTGCTGTACTTCACGCGCTCAGCGATCGCGCCGGTAATCAGTGCGACGGTAATCATCGCGAAGGTGGCCTGGAATGCCACATCAATGCTGCCCGGATAATCTCCGGATGTGTTGGCGGCGGTGAACACGCCGTCCTTGGCGACCATGGAGTCCTTGAGCAGGAAGCCGGTGGCCGGATCGCCGAAGATCCCGCCGATATCCTTGCCTGCGTAAGCGATCGACCAGCCCCAGAACGTCCAGATGATTGCGGTGACCGAAATCGCGGCCGCCGACAGCATCAACATGTTCAGGACGGCCTTCGCGCGGACCATGCCGCCGTAGAAGAACGCCACACCAGGCGTCATCAAGAAGACCAGAGCCGCGGATGTTAACATCCACGCTGCATTTCCGGTGTCCATACATTACCTCCCTCTCCGGCGCCCGCCTTGGACGAGGCGGGCGGGCGAGCGAACCACTCACTTGTAATCCCCATGTGGGAACTGACACGGTTATGGAACGCCCGCCGGGTTTTCGAAACGTTACGGAATGTTACGCCAACGTTACAGCGCTTGTACAATTATCCGCGACTTGTCCCGAATTCCGCGCTTCGCGGGGAACCATGGACAGGAATCCCTGCCGAGTTTGATGACCACATTGTGGGCATTGTCTAACGGCGTGCCACAGGTGGCGGGCCACAGGACGTGCCTGTTTTGCTACTTGGCGGCGGCGGCCTCCTTCGCCGGTGCGCCAGCGGCACCAGCCGCACCAGCGGCCTCGGCTTCAGCTTCACGGGCGACACGGGCCTCATAGGAGTCCTCACTCTTGGTGAGCACGCTCGGCTCGAAATCAGCGTAGGCGGCGACCAGGCCGTGCTCAGGCAGATCAAGGCCGGACAGCTCCTCCTTGGCGGAGACGCGCAGGCCGATCGTGTGCTTGATGCCCCAGAAGATGATGATCATCGTGACCGTGGTCCATGCCGCGACCGCGACCACACCGAGCAGTTCGACGCCCAGCAGCTTCAAGCCGCCGCCGTAGAACAGGCCGCCGTCCTTCGCGAACAGGCCGACCAGCAGGGTGCCACCGGCACCGCAGCAACCGTGGGCGGCGAATGCGCCGACCGGGTCGTCGATCTTGAACTTGTTCTCGACGATGGATGCGGCGTACACGTAGATGAACGCGCAGATCAGGCCGATGAAGAAGGCGCCGACCGGGCTGACCACATCGCAGCCCGCGGTGATGCCGATCAGGCCGGCGAGCGCGCCGTTGATGGTCAGGCCGACATCCGGCTTGCCGTACTTCTTCCAGGCGAGGAACATCGCGGTGAGCGCGCCGACAGCAGCCGCCAGGTTCGTGGTGATGAAGATACTGCCCATCTCCACCCAGGTGTCCTTGCCGTCAGCGGTGATCGTGGAGCCGGGGTTGAAACCGAACCAGCCGATCCACAGCAGGAAGATGCCGAGCATGGCGAGTGTCATGCTGTGGCCCGGGATTGCGCGGGCCTTGCCGTTCTTATCGAACTTGCCGATACGCGGGCCCAAGAAAATCGCGCCGACCAGCGCGGAAATGCCGCCGACCATGTGCACCACGGTGGAACCGGCGAAATCATGGAAGCCGAGCTGGGCGAGCCAGCCGTCCGAATTCCAGCACCAGTGGCCGGCAATCGGGTAGACGATGGCGGAGATCAAGGCGCTGTACAGCAGGTAGGCTGAGAACTTCGTGCGTTCCGCCATGGCGCCGGAGACGATGGTCGCGGATGTCGCGCAGAACACGGTCTGGAACATCAGGTACACCATCGTCGGAACGTATTGGTTGTACTGGTAGCTGCTTGTCACGAAGAAATCAGGCTTGCCGATGATGCCGCCGATGGACGGGCCGAACATGATGCCGAAACCGAAAATCCAGAACAGGACCGTGCCGATACAGTAGTCCATCAGGTTCTTCATGGCGATATTGCCGGCGTTCTTCGCTCGCGTGAAGCCTGTCTCAAGCATCGCGAAGCCGGCTTGCATCATGAACACCAGCGTCGCGGCGAGCAATGTCCAGATGACATTGGTCGATGACTTGGCACCCACTTCCTTTCCTCTCTTGGGGATGGCTGTCTGAATCCAAAGGACGTGGACGGTGTGTCCGAAGGGCGTGAACGCCGTGTCCGAAGAACCGGCCTCAACCCGTCTCTTGTGCGTCCCGGATTCTGGCAACCATGCTAAACAAACGGATTTCGGGGGAACGCACGCCTTGTTACGGGCAGGTCATGTAGATTGCGCTCGTGTAACAGTCGATACCGTGGCGAGATTACAGTGAATCCGTAAGTGAATCCATATATATGATGTCGGTTTGCGGGCGATTGACGGCAGGCAGGCTGAATGTATGCGTGCCGCGCGCGTCATGTATGTCATGCGCATCATATGCGCGAAATGCGCTATGTGTGCACGCCGGGAGTGACGGGGCGCCGACGGTCGAAATGTCCAAGGCGTTCGGGAAGGAAGGTTCCGATGGCGGTGTTCGTCGCAACGTTATGCGCGATCTTGGTGCTGACCATGATATCCGGTGCGATTTGCCGGAAAACCGGGCTGCCTGAGGTCGTCGGGCAGATTGTGGTGGGCATTGTCTGTGGCCCGGCCGTGCTCGGAGTGATGCAGCCGAGTGATTCCACCGAATTGTTCAGCAATATCGGCATCATCGTGCTCATGTTCCTCGGCGGCGTGGGGTGCGACCTGGGGCTGCTCAAACGCTACTCCAAGGCGGCGCTCATCGTGGCGTGCATGGGCGTGATCGCGCCGGTGCTCATCATGGGCGGGGCGAGCATGGCGTTCGGCTTCGACCTCATGTCATCGCTGTTCATCGGCGTGGTGTTCTCCGCGACGTCGGTGTCTATCTCAGTGGCCGTGCTCAAAGAAGCGGGGCGGCTGGACACGAAGGAAGGCGCGTCGATTCTGGGTGCGGCCGTGGCGGACGACGTGATCGGCGTGATCCTGCTGAGCATCATGAGCACGCTGATCAGCACCGGCAGCGTGTCGATTCAGCAACTTGGGTTGATTGCGCTCAAGCAGGTCGCGTTCTTCGCGGGGACGGTGGTCGTGGTGTTGTGGGTGGCGCCTTGGCTGATGACTTTGGCCGCGCTCATCAAAGCGCCGAGCGGCATCGCGATCATGGCGACGATCATCTGCCTGGCGATGGCTTGGTGCTCGGAGCTGGTGGGATTGAGCTACGCGGTGGGCGCATTCTTCGCGGGCATCGCCGTAAGCCGCAGCGACTACCGCGAGCAAGTGGACCGCGACATTGAGCCGATTGGCGACTGCTTCTTCGTGCCACTGTTCTTCGTGAGCATCGGTTTGGACACTGAAGCGGTGCACGACATGCACCTGGTGTGGTTCATCGTGGCGATGACATTGCTGGGCGTCATCACGAAGATCGTCGGATGCGGGCTGGGCGCACGGATGGCCGGATTCAACGGATGCAGCTCCCTAGTGATCGGCACGGGTATGATTCCGCGCGGCGAAATGGCGCTGATCACCGCGCAAATCGGCTTCTCGCAACATATTCTGTCGGACAACTACTATTCGACGATTATTTTCACGATTTCACTGGTGACACTCATCGCGCCGCTGTTCCTGAAGGCTGCGCTGCGAGGGGCGCCGGCGAAAGGCGAGGCGGCTGGGGCCGAGGCTGCATACGAGGCCGAGGCTGCAAACGGGATCGGTGCTGCGGCGACAGTCGCCTGATTCCTTGCTGGTCGGGCGGTCCTCATATGGCGGGGCTCAGCAGCGGGTCCCGATGGTGGATGTAATCAGCGAGTCCCATCAGCGAATCTCGTCGCGGCCACGAAATCTCAATATCTCAATCCTGTGCCCCGAAATCACGAGATATTGAGATTTCGAATCGCGAGGAAACACGACACAGTAGATGAGGATGCCGCCGATGTGCTCCGTTGCGCACGGCGGCACCACTCCGCACCGCCCAGTGTCAGGCGAGAATGCCGTCGACGAAGTCCTCCGGATTGAAGGGCGCCAGATCGTCCGGGCCTTCGCCCAGACCGACCAGCTTGACCGGCACGCCAAGCTCCTTCTGCACGGAAATCACGATGCCACCCTTTGCGGAACCATCCAGCTTGGACAGTACGACACCGGTGATGCCGATTGCCTGGGCGAATACCTTCGCCTGTTCCATGCCGTTCTGGCCGGTGGTCGCGTCAAGGACGAGCAGCACTTCATCGACCGGCAGGTTCTTTTCGGTGACGCGGCGGATCTTGCCGAGCTCATCCATGAGGTTCGCCTTGTTCTGTAGGCGGCCCGCGGTATCGATGATCAGCACGTCCGTGTTCTCGTCCTTCGCGCGCTGCGACGCCTCGAACGCAACGGATGCCGGGTCGGCGCCATCCTTGTCGGAACGCACGACCGGCACATTGACCTTCGCGCCCCAGGTTTCCAGCTGGTCGGCCGCCGCCGCGCGGAAAGTATCCGCCGCGCCGAGCATCACGCTCTTGCCGTCGGCGACGAACAGGCGCGCGAGCTTGCCCGCGGTCGTGGTCTTGCCGGTGCCGTTGACACCGACCATGATGATGACGCTCGGCTTGTGCGCTTCGGGCTTGTCAGCGTTCAGGCGACGGTCGGTATCCGTGCCGACCATCGCAAGCAGCTTGGAACGCAAGGCCTCGCGCACTTGGGCGGGGTCATGCGTGCCGGTGATGCGGGCGTCGTTGCGCAGTTCATCGACCAGCTGCTCGGAAGCGTCCGCGCCGACATCAGCCATGAGCAGCGTATCCTCGACATCCTCCCAATCAGCCTCGGACAGGTGGTCCTTGGCGAGAATGTTGAACAGGGCCTTGCCGAAGGGGTTCGCGCTGTTCGCCAGGCGCGCCTTCAGACGGGTCATGCGGGAGGTCGCGGATTCCGGCGTTTGCGGCTGGGATTCAGCGGTCTGAGAGGTCTGGCTCTCAGGTTGGGCGGATTGGGCCGAACCGGCGGATTCGGTTGACGAAGCCGCTGATTGCGCTGATTCGGCTTGTTTCATCGATTCAGCCGATTCAGCTCCCGACTTCTGGTCGGACGGCGTCGATGCAGCCCCGGCAGCGGATCCGGCTTCGGAACCGGCAGCCTGTTTCGCCGCAATCGCCTTGTCGGCGGCCGCTTTCGCCGCGGCCTCACGGTCTTCACGAGCCTGCTCCGCCGCATCGATGCGCTTCTTGCGCGAACGGTCAGCAAGCACGCCGGCGACAATCAGCGCGATGGCGATAACCGCCACCACAACAATCGCGATAATCTGTTGAGTATCCATACCCCCAGCCTATGGTTTTCAAGGGACAGACCGGACTGGACGCATCCGTCGCCCCCACCCGCCGATCCCACCCGGCACAACGTCTTCGACTCGCCTTGATACACCGGGTTAAGCGGAAGGCACATCGTTGTATTCCGCATCGCTGTATTTCCATGCTGCTGCGTTTCGTCGGCTCCCGTATCCGCACAGCCGCATGTGACGCGAGATATAGACCATCGACGGCAGGACATGATATGAACACCAAACATTCGCTCACCGCGCTGACCGCGTTCGAAGCCGCGCAACCCTACCTGTTCTGGCTGTTGGTGTTGTTCCCCGAAATGAACTTGGATGAGGGCGGCAGATTCCTCGACGCGATTCCGTGGGTTTCGGTCTGTTGGATTGCCGCGACCATCATCGTGGGCGGGGTATACGTGTGGATCAGCCGCGGCTGCGCATTCCGCGCCATCGCCAGGAATGCGATGATCATCAAGCTGGTGCATATCCCCTACTATCTGCTGGTGTTCGCCTTGGCCGTGGTATCGATTGTGTTCTCGCTGAAGATACCATTCATCACGCTGACCGTATGGGGGTTCTGCTTCATCGCCGATGCGACGCTGATTGTGACGAGCGGGCTGTATGAACTTGCAGCGGTGATTGCCGGGGTGCGGTGCAAACGTATGACGGGCGGGCAAGGCGTGGTGTTCGCGATTGCCGGTTTCCTGTTCTGCGTGGATGTGGTCATCGCGGTGGTGACGTATGTGAAATCGCGCGAGGTGGTGACGGTTGGTGTGGGGCCAGGCAACGGGGCTGGTATGGTGCCGGGTGTTGGGATTAGCGCGCTGCCGGGGACGGTGCCCGGGCAGGGGCCGTTTGGCCAGGGCTGGGGGCAGCGCCGATAGCACAGGATCCCGGAGATAGACGCGCAAATCCGGGATGCCGAAAGGGCGCAGCCACAGAAACCGGCAGATGGGCACGTATCTGCGCAGCGTGGATGAGATACGCCCGCATCTGCCGGTTCCCGCAGCAGCGGCACGGTCCACCACGCACGGCAACCCGCAGATAGGCGCGCAAGTCCGGGATGCCGGACAGATGCAACGACAGGAACCCGCAGACGAACACGTACCTGCGCAGCGCGGACGAGATACGCCCGCATCTGCCGGTTCCCGCACCACTCCACGCCCGGCAACCCGAGGATGGGAACGCATCTCCGGCAAGTCGGCGTCGCCCAACCGCAGCAACCCGCGAATACGCACGCATCTCAACGGCACCGGCAAGATACGCATCCAACCGCCGGCTTCCGTACCACCGGCACAGTCCGCCACACACGGCAACCCGCAGATAGGCGCGCAAGTTCGGGATGCCGGACAGATGCAACCGCAGGAACCCGCAGACGAACACGTACCTGCGCAGCGCGGACGAGATACGCCCGCATCTGCCGGTTCCCGCACCGCTCCACGCCATCCCGCACCCGGCAACCCGCAGATGGGAACGCATCTCGGACAAGCCGACACCACCCAACCACAGCAACCCGCAGATACGCGCACATCTCAACGGCACCGGCGAAATTCGCGTCCATCCGCCGGTTCCTGCACCGCCAAGAAAACAGGAACCTCGAGATACCTTGCTATCTTTGAGCGCCAGCGCCCCGGAACGAGCCATCTGCGCCCGGACGGAAACCCGCGCCCCACCACCCCTCCCCAGAGCTGAAATCCACAAGGGGTGAGAAACTAGACACTATGGCAAGTAGTTCGAGGATGACGTCGTATCAGCGGCGCGAGCAGCTTATCGAGATAGGGCGGGCACTGTTTGCGTCCAAAGGGTTCGAAGCGGTGAGCGTCGAGGAAATCGCCGCGAGCGCTAAAGTCAGCAAGCCCATCGTTTACGAGCATTTCGGCGGCAAGGAAGGCCTGTACGCCGTGGTCGTCGACCGCGAAATGCGCGCGCTGACCGACGCGCTCATCGGTTCACTCAGCGACACGGACGCCCATCCCCGGCAGATTGTGGAACGCGCGGCCCTCGCGCTCCTCACCTACATCGAGGAGAATCCGGAGGGATTCCAAGTGCTGGTGCGGGATTCCCCGAGCACCGACCCAACCGGCTCGTTCAGCTCACTGCTCGGCGATGTGAGCTCAAAAGTTGAGCAGATTCTCGTCGAATGGTTCAAACGCCAGCATCTTCCCGTCAAAAGCGCGCCGTACTACGCGCAAATGCTTGTCGGCATGACCGTGTTCACCGGCCAGTATTGGGCCGACCGACCCAAGCTCGGCAAGGAACAGCTCGCCGCGCTCATCGTCAACCTCGCCTGGCACGGTCTGTCCCACCTCGAAGCCAAGCCGGAACTGCGCTATGAGGGCACGAAAGCCAAGCGTGCGCGCGAAGCGGCCGAGAAAGCCGAGCAGAAGGCTGAACAAAAGGCGAAACGCGACCGAGACGATGGCGAGGAACAGCGTAATTCTTCCGCCGCCGGCGCTGATACCGACACCAACGATACCGATGCCAACGCCACCGCCGAATCAACCCCGGCAGACCATACAAACCCCGCAAACCCCGCGAATCCCAAGTCTCCGGAAGACGCGGCGTAATCCGCGGGAACTTGCCGCGTTCTGAACCCGCGGTAACGCCTTTGTGAAATCATCATGCAAATTATGGTGATTTCACAGCAAATGAGGCAATTCCGGCATCGCGTCGTTCCGCCTCGTGATAGCCTTGCACGGGACATACAGAAGGTGGAACAATGACCAATTTTACGGGCACCACGCCGCAGTCTCAGCCTGATCTTCAACGAGGAACGATTCCGCAGACGCACGGCGAGGGCGGCAAACTGCCACAGGAACGCACGCTGATCGATACGCAGGAGAACACACAAGGCGACACGGCCGACAACACGGCGGACAGTACGACTGATAACACGACCGGCACCACACCCGGCAACACGACCGCCAAAACACTGACGTTCGTCGTACCCGCATACAACATGGAGCAGTATCTCGAACGTTGCGTCGCTTCGTTGATTGACACGCCCGATACCGGCGACATCCAGGTGCTCATCGTCGACGACGGGTCATCCGACACGACTCCAGAGCTCGCCGACCGGCTCCAGGCAGCACATCCGGGCGTGGTCAGGGCAATCCACCAGCCGAACAAGGGGCACGGCGGCGCGGTCAATACCGGCATTCGCGAGGCCGCCGGTATGTACGTCAAGGTCGTGGACGCTGACGACTGGGTCGGCAAGGCTTCATTCGGCCAAGTCATGGAAACCCTGCGCGCGCAACGCCTCGAACGGGAGCCCATCGACCTGCTGGTCACCGATTACGTCTATGACAAGGTTGGCAAACGCAACAAGCATGTTGTGCATTTCAGCAACGTCATGGATGCGAACCGTAGGCTCGGCTGGGACGATCTGCGGCATTTCGGCATCGCGCAGTACATGATCATGCATGCGCTGACCTTCCGTACCGCGGTCGTGCGCGAATCAGGCATGATTTTGCCGGAGCATACCTTCTATGTCGATTTCATTTACTCGTATCAGCCGTTCCCGTGGGTGCGCAGGCTCATGTACCTGGATACGCCGTTCTACCACTACTTCATCGGGCGCGAAGGCCAGTCTGTGCAGACCGATGTGATGATCCGGCGCGTGCGGCAGTTGCAACTCGTCAACCATCTCATGCTTGAGGCGACGCCGGAACGCGGCACCGTGCCGGACGGGCTGTACCGGTACATGATCCACTTCCTGTCGATCAACAGCGTGGTGACCAGCGTGTTCCTGATTCTGTCGCGCGACCGTAAAAATTACCGCCAGAAGGACCGGCTGTGGCACGACATCGATGTTACTTCGCCGCAAATCGGGCATGATGTGCGGCATAAACTCGTCTCACGCGCAATCAACCTGCACGGGCGGACCGGGCGATTCATCATCCGGCACGGCTACAACATCGCCGAACACGTCGTTGGTTTCAACTGATTCGCTCCGTTCGTTCCGTTCTCTCCGGATTCGGCCGGACTCGTGAGCGTTGGCGCAACTTTCTACCGACGCTCACAAGCCGCTCAGCGTCGGTAGAAGGTGGAGCGGTCAGCGGTCGGACATGGCGAAGGCGTTACGCATCAGGTTGCTGGACGTGTACAACACCTTGCTGAGCAGCTCCTGGGTTTGCGAGCGCAAGTAATGCGCCATCTGCTGGTTCGCCTGCTCGAGGGCGTCGCACGCAGTACGGCAATCGGCGGATTCTCCGGAAGCAGCATCGTCGGCCGCCCCGACGGCAGCATCCACGCGCACCCCGCTATGCTTGATGCCTTCGACATCCTCGATATCGGCGCAACTCACGGCATGCCCGGCCCCGGCGCCAGCACCAACACCCGTCGCACCCCGCAGCGAGGCATCGACGCGAGCGATATGCGCATGCCCATGCGACATGACGTTCTCACGGTAATGCTCGATCGCGTTGCTGTTCGACACATAATGCGGGTCGGCGAGCGCCGCGATAATCCGGCTCGTCCAGTAGAACGAGTCCGTCGACACCTCCGCGCCCGTATCACGCAAATACGCAGGCGTGTCGCGCACATTCGTGTAGAACGGTGTGAGCGTGGTGAACGGGCCGGACCCGTATTGCAGCCACATCACCGACCGGTTCGCTTCCGGCTCGTATGGGCGGATTTGCAGCAATCCCATCTGCCCGGTGCGGTTGATACCAATCGGACGATACCGATGCCGCGTCTCATCCGTGCCGCGCGTACCATACGGGTCATAGGGCGTGTCCTCGAAATGCGAAGCCATCAGAAACGCGACATCCTCGACCGTCACACGGTTCTCCGGCCGGCGGCACCACGGAATGTCATCGGATATCGGCGTATAGCGGGCGGCTGGCGAATCCCAGTCCTCGCTAGGATTCAGATAGCGCTCCATATACCAGGCACGCGGGGTGTTGTAAATATGGTCTTTTGTCGTGCGCGTGCCGAACAGCGTGCGCGGATTGAACTTCTCCGTGAACCGCACGGCATTGCCCATGCCGTTGCCCATGCCGCGGTCAAGATGATTCTCGCGGATGAACTCCGCCAAATCGGCGCTGCACATATGATTGCGGGCATCGCCGAGCGCGTCCTCCACATCGAAATCGTCAAGCCCCAGCTGGTTGGGAATCGCGGCATAGCAGTCATCCGGCACACGCTTGGCAATCCAATGGTGTCCGCCGATGGTCTCCACATACCACACGTCGTCCACATCCGAAATGGCGATGCCGTTCGCCTCATACGTGCCGAACCGTTCCAGCAGCTCGCCCAGCCGGCGCACGCCTTCACGCGCGGAATGCACGTACGGCAGCACCAGCGTGATGAAATCCTCCTCGCCGATACCACCGGGGATTTCCGGCCGGTAATCATCATCACCGGGATTGCCATGGGCCGGCTGCAATTCGACCATCGGATCAGCACCGAGCACCCGCTCGTTCACTGCGATCGTCTCGGTCGCACTCATCGCGATATTGCGCTCGCTGATCCCGCATTCCGCGAGGATTCCGCGGCCGGGCAACGCGTTCGGGACAATGCTGTAGCGGCACGGGTCGTCCGGCAGGTCGATGCTCACGTGGCTCAGTTCGCTGCGATAATGCCGCGGCTGGTCGCACGGATTGACGGCGATGAAGCGTTTCGGATCGTAGCGGCCAGAACCGGAATCGTCGTTGCGGGCGATCATGGTCGAGCCGTCGATAGTGGCGGATTTTCCGACAAAAAGCGTAGTACAAGACATGATTCCACTGTAGGACGGTATCGGGATGGGCTGGCGTGGGCGGGCGCTGATAGCCTGCAATAGGCGATTGGTATAGCCGCGCCGGAAACGGTCACCGGCCCGGCCTATACAGTTGCCTATACAGTTGATAGATACAAATCCGCCATATAGGTCCCGTGAAAGGAGCGTCAATGATCACCATCCGCGACGTGCATAAACGTTTCGGCGAGCATGATGTGCTCACCGGTATCGATCTTGATATTCCGCACGCGGCGACGGTCACCGTCATCGGTCCGTCCGGATCTGGCAAATCCACGCTGCTGCGTGTCATCGACGTGCTCGAACATGCCGATAGCGGCACCATTGATTTCGGCGACGGCCCGGTCGATTTAGCGACCCGCGACAAGGCGACGATCCGCGCAATCCGCTCACGCATCGGCTTCGTGTTCCAGAACTACAATCTGTTCGCCAACAAAACGGCGTTGCAGAACGTGACCGAGCCGTTGATCTACGCGCAAGGCAAGTCACGCAAGGCGGCCGAAGCCATCGGGCGTGAACAGCTTGACCGCGTGGGGCTCGCCGACTTCGCCGACCGCTACCCCAGCACCCTGTCCGGCGGGCAACAGCAGCGCGTGGGCATCGCACGGGCCATCGCCGCGAAACCTGAGCTTCTGCTGCTTGACGAGCCCACCTCCGCCCTCGACCCGGAGATGGTCGGCGGCGTGCTCGAAGTCATCCGGCAGCTTGCCTCGGACGGCATGACCATGCTCATGGTCACCCACGAGATGCGGTTCGCCCGGGAGGCTTCCGACCATGTCGTGTTCTTCGAGCACGGCGGCATTGTGGAGCAAGGCACGGCAAGCGACATTTTCGACCATCCGTCGCAGCCGAGGACCGCGGAATTCCTGCAATCCTTCGCTTCATGACCCTCGTTTCAGGCCGCATGCAATCGACTGTCTGCCAGCGCAGTCCCCGCAATCGGCACGTCTCTGCCATATGCCAAACGTTAAACGTCATACGTCATACGTCATCGTCGGCAATCAATCACCATCAATCACATACAAGGAGAGCAACCATGACCACACGCACACGCCATACCCTGCGGCTCGCAGCCGCGGCCCTAGCCGCCATCACCCTGATCGCGCCGCTTGGCGCTTGCGGCTCCTCCAGCTCGTCCACGAGCGCGCTGCAGGAAGTCAAGAACAAGGGAACGCTGGTCTTCGGCACCGAAGGCACGTACGCGCCCTACAGCTACCATGATTCGAAAACCAACAAACTCACCGGCTACGACGTGGATGTCGCCACTGCCGTCGCCAAAGATCTCGGGGTGAAAGCCGAATTCTCCGAAGCGAACTTCGATTCGCTGCTCGCCAGCGTGGATTCGAAGAAAACCGACAGCGTGGCCAACGAGATCACCGTCACCGCCGAACGCAAGGCGAAATACGATTTCACCGAACCGTACGCCTACTCCTACGGCGTGGTCGTCACCCGCAAGAACAACAATTCCATCAAATCCTTCGACGACATCAAAGGCAAGAAAGACGCCGGGCAGAACGGCAGCAACTGGGCGAAAGTCGCGCAAGATAAAGGCGCGACGCTCGTGCAGGTCAACGATTTCTCGCAGGCCGTGGAAACCCTGACCTCCGGACGTGCCGACGTGATTGTCAACGACGGGCTCGCTGTGCTCGACTACCTCAAGCAGAAGCCGAACGCCGACATCAAAATCGCCGTGAAAAGCGAGAAAACCCCGGCCGCACACTTCCCGCTGCGCAAGGGCAGCGACGACCTGACCGAAGCGATTAACAAGTCCATCGCCAAGCTGCGCAAGGACGGGACGCTCAAGAAGATCTCTGAGAAGTACTTCGGCGAGGACATCTCAACCAAGTAACCCTCGGTTGCGCTGGAAACTGAAAACCGGCATAGATTACGAAAGGAGCCGCAATGGACGGCAGGGTCTGGCAGATTGTCGTCGATTCATTCGGCAAACTACTGATTCCAGGAATCACGGTGACGATTCCACTCACCCTGGTCTCCTTCGCCATTGGCTTGGCGCTGGCGATCATCGTGGCGCTCACCCGGGTGGCACGTACGCCGGTGCTCACGCAAATCGCGCAGTTCTACGTGTGGGTGTTCCGCGGGACGCCGCTGCTCGTGCAACTGTTCGTGATCTTCTTCGGCCTACCGTCCATCGGCGTGACCATTCCGGCGATTCCGTCCGCCATCATCGCGTTCTCGCTCAACGTGGGCGCCTACGCGTCCGAGACCTTGCGCGGGGCGATTGAAGCGGTGCCGCGCGGACAGTTCGAGGCCGGGTACGCGACGAATATGTCGTACGTGACGATCATGCGCCGCATCGTGCTGCCGCAGGCGTTCCGGTCGGCGTTCCCCGCGCTGTTCAACACGCTCATCTCACTGGTCAAGGACACGTCGCTCGCCGCGAATATCACCGTCGTCGAGATGTTCATGACCGCGCAGCGCATCACCGCCGTGTATTACGAGCCGCTCGCGCTGTACCTTGAGGTAGGGGTCATCTACCTGCTGTTCTGCACGGTGCTCACCTGGGTGCAGCACTGGTGCGAACGGCGGCTGGCGGCGCACAGCTGATTGCGGGGCGCGGCTGAGCTGCGAGCCGTGAAGCGCGGAAGGCTGTCGCGGGGCCGGGCGGGCGCGGGGCTACGCTGTCTGTTTTGCGCGGACTGCGAATCCTGATGCCGGACAGCTGCATCCGCCATCGTCTTGCCTTAGCATAGGCAACCAACGCGCGGGGTGAACGGACGGGAGCCCCGCCGGCAACCATCAACGAAAGAAGGAACCATGAGCGATATCAACGTGTACGGCGCAAGCTGGTGCGGCGACTGCAAGCGGGCCAAGGAGGCGCTGAACCGGTTCGGAGCGGCGTTCGACTGGCACGATATCGAGCAGGAGGACGGCGCCGCCGACAAGGCCGTGGAAATCAGCGGGCAGAAGCACATCCCGGTTGTCCAGTATTCGGACGGATCATTCCAAGTCGAGCCGTCGGCCAACGATATCAAGGCGAAACTGCAGGAGCTGGGTGCGCTGCCGGCAGAGGCATGAAGCGCGGCTGAACGTAAACATGGCTGAACGAAAACATGGCTGGGACTCGCGCAGGCCTGGCCTAGACCGTTAAACGGTGCAAGTGTGCCAGCGGCTCATTCCCGCGAATCCCAGCCACTCACACGCTTCATCGGCGATGGCCGGCGTGCCGGTCGAGCCATGGTGTACAATACCGTTTGTTGCCCCTCTAGCTCAATTGGTTAGAGCAGCGTCCTTTTAAGTCGTGGGTTGTGGGTTCGAGTCCCACGGGGGGCACCACCTAAGCCCTTGGAACCCAGAAGTTTCAAGGGCTTTGTTTTTCAAAGCATTCCATCTGTCTGGTTGCGAATGCCACGTTTTCCCTTATGCGTGGTAGATTTCCGACGATTTTGCGGGGTATCCGGCTTATGCGCGACGGATTTGTGCCGCTCGTAGGGCCGCTAGGACCGCCCGGACCGCCGACCCGGCGTTTTGGGCGGCGAGGGTCATGTCAGACTGGTGACGGTTGAGATCTTCGTACGCCTCGCCGCAGCGGTTGCTCATCGCACGCACGGCTAGGAAAGGCACACGGTTCTTGGCACACACGTGGGCGGCCGCCGCGCCTTCCATCTCCTCGCAGTCGCCATGCCAGACGCGGCGGGTGTGCTCGAGTACGTCGGGATCGGTGTTGAACTGGTCACTGGTCGCAATCGTGCCGAGCGTGTACCGGCGGTTGGAATCGTTGTCAGTGGCGGCAACAGCAGTGGCGGTATCGTCCATTTCGGCCAACGACGGCACGCGACGATACCCCTGTTCGTCCAGAACCTGGCAGGCGAGCGCGGAAAGACGATCATCGGACGCATACGTATGCAAGAAGGGGTCGCATTCGGCGATGATGTCGTTGTTGGTCTCCAAGTACACCAGCGAACGGCCGACCACGATATCCCCAATTTCCAGCAGCGGATTGAGACTACCCGCAATACCGCTGAATATCAAGGCATCCGGATGATATTCGCAGATCAGCATTTGGGCGGCGGCACCTGCGGCGACCTTCCCCATACCGCCCACGCACACGACGACAGACACCTCGCCGAACTGTCCGGTGACCAGATCGGTGCCGTACCGGCGGCGGCGCTCGATTCCATGCAAGCCCTCGATGATGGGTTCAGCTTCCTGCGGCAGCGCACACAGCACCGCAACGCGATGATGAGTCTCCATACTCCGATCGTCGGGCACGGTTGCGACATTCGACGGGCGGCAGACGGACGGCGGCGGGTGGATGGCGTACGATACCCGGCCGTTGTGCGACGCGGCAGTCGTACGACGGGCAGATAGCCTGATGGCAGAGCCGCGACCCGGTGATATCCGACCGCCATCTGACAGCCGTGCGATCGGGCAGTCACAACAACAGAGCGATATCCCACCACCGCCCCACAACCGGCCTGTTTGGCGCGATACGCCAGTCGTGAAATCAGCCTCGCAGCGCGGACGGCCCGAAACCAAACACCTCCCCCACACGTATGATGGCCATTATGAGTAACACACCAACCTGGACCAACCCGCTGCGCGACCCGCGCGACCTGCGTCTTCCGCGCATCGCCGGCCCGTGCAGTCTGGTGATTTTCGGCGTGACCGGTGATTTGGCTCAGAAGAAGCTCCTGCCAGCCGTCTATGATCTGGCGAATCGCGGTCTGCTGCCGCCGAGCTTCGGCCTGACCGGCTTCGCCCGCCGCGACTGGACCAACGAACATTTCATCGAATTCGTCAAACAGGCAGTCAAGGCCCGTTGCCGCACCCCGTTCAAGGAATCCACGTGGGAGAACCTTGCCAAGGGCATCCGCTTCGTACAGGGCACCTTCGATGACCCCGCGGCGTTCGAACGGCTGAGCAACACTGTGCAGGAGCTTGACCGAGACCGCGGCACGCAAGGCAATCACGCTTTCTACATGTCGGTGCCGCCGCGCGCGTTCCCACTGGTATCCAAGCAACTCGCCGCATCCGGCCTGTCACGCTCCACCGAAGGCGCGTGGCGCCGCGTGATCATCGAGAAACCGTTCGGCCATGACCTGGAAAGCGCCCGCGAGCTTGACCGCGTGGTGTCCGAGGTTTTCGACCCGAGCTCGGTGTTCCGCATCGATCATTATCTCGGCAAGGAAACCGTGCAGAACATTCTCGCGCTGCGATTCGCGAACGAGATGTACGAGCCGATCTGGAACTCCAACTACGTGGACCACGTGCAGATTACGATGGCCGAAGATATCGGCATCGGCGGCCGCGCCGGCTATTATGACGGCATCGGCGCCGCTCGTGACGTCATCCAGAACCATCTGCTGCAGCTCATGGCGCTCACCGCGATGGAGGAGCCGGTGAGCTTCTCCGCGCAGGATCTGACGGCCGAGAAGACCAAGGTGCTGTCCGCTGTCCGCCTGCCGAAGGATTTGCGCGCCCACACCGCCCGTGGCCAGTACGCCCGCGGCTGGCAGGGTTCGCACGAAGTGGTCGGATATCTGGACGAAAAAGGCATCGACAAGTCAAGCACCACCGAAACGTATGCTGCGATTCGCCTCGACGTGGACACCCGACGCTGGGCTGGCGTCCCGTTCTACCTGCGCACAGGAAAGCGTCTGGGCAAGCGCGTCACCGAAATCGCCGTCGTGTTCAAGCGCGCCCCACACCTGCCGTTCGAGCAGACCGCGGTTCGCGAACTCGGCAGCAATGCGGTCGTGATTCGTGTGCAGCCGGACGAGGGCGTGACCATGCGGTTCGGCGCGAAAGTCCCCGGCGGCTCCGCGATGGAAGTGCGTGACGTGTCCATGGACTTCAGCTACGGCCGTTCCTTCACCGAAAGCTCCCCGGAAGCCTACGAACGCCTGATTCTTGACGTGCTGCTCGGCGATCCGCCGCTGTTCCCGACCACCGAGGAAGTGGATCTGAGCTGGAAGATCCTCGACCCGATCGAACAGTTCTGGTCGACGCTCGGGCAGCCGCAACCCTACCGTTCCGGCACGTGGGGCCCGGCGGAAGCCGACGAGATGCTGGCCCGCGACGGCCGCCATTGGAGGATGCCATGATTATCGACCTGCCTAATACACGAACCCGCGAAATCTCCGCGAAAATCGACGAACTGCATGAGGAGCGCGGCGAGTCAGCGACCGGGCGCGTGCTCACGCTGCTAATTCGTACCGACGACGCCGAGCTTGAGAACTCGCTGGAAGTCGCGAATGCGGCGAGCCGTGAGCATCCTTGCCGCGTGATTGCGATTGTGCCGAACACGCACGCCACCATCGCTTCTGGTGCGGTGCCAGCTGAAGGTGAGGATGGCACTGACGGCGAAGGCTCCAGCGCCAAGACTGCCAACGAATCTAATCTCGACGCGCAAGTGCGGTTCGGCGCGGATGCCGGCGCCGGCGAAGTGATTGTGCTTCGCCCACGCAACGGACTGGTTGACCATCTTGATACGCTGGTCATCCCGCTGCTCGTGCCGGACGCGCCGGTCGTGGCCTGGTGGCCGACGAACCCGCCGTCCAACCCGTCGAAGGACCTGTTGGGCGCCATGGCGTCGAGCCGTATCACCGACGCGATGCGCTCCAGCAACCCGGAAGCCACCATCGAACGGCTCCGTCGCAACTGGTCCGCCCAGGATGTGGACCTGTCGTGGACGCGTCTGACCGTGTGGCGCGCCATGCTCGCTTCCATGGTCGACCAGCCGCCGCACATCCCAATCGTGCGCGCCCGCGTCACCGCGCCGAGCGATTTTCTGCCCGCGGATTTGCTGCGCGCGTGGTTGCGGCTCAAGCTCAACATGCCGGTTGATTTCGAGGTTGATGAGAACGCGGCCGCGGTCACCGGCGTGTATCTGACCCGTCAGGACGGCGGCGTGCTGTCGCTGGAACGCCCGCACGAGGACCAGTCGATCATCAGCGTCCCCGGGCAGACGCCGCAGCCGATCAGCGTGCCGGTGCGTACGCTCGAAGACTGCCTGACCGAGGAGCTGCGCCGCATGGACCCCGACGAGGTTTACGCGGACGTCATCAACAAGGGCTGGGATTTGATCTGGCACTGAGCCAGGCAGATTGGCGGTTTGGGGCCGATGACCGGATACCAACTATTCGGTCATCGGGTTATTCACGATAACGCGACGCCCGGCTGTGCGGCGCCGATTGGGAATTGCTTCCTGATCGGCGTTATGCAGCCGGGCGTTGTTGGTACTGATATGTTGGGCCGGTGTTGGGGAACCAGCGTTGGGGTGCTGGGCGAGCGGCGACGCTCATACTGCTGAGACGCAATCGAAACGCCGCGCGGACGATGCCTGGGCACAATCATCATGTCATCGGGACGCTGTCGGGACGCAAGCATCATGCCGTCAGGACGCACCCGCGACACACCCACAGTGATTCAGCGGGCGAACGCCTCGCGGATTACAGATTCGGCGGGTTTGTTGTAGAACTCGTAGTAGCGGTCGGAGGCTGCAGCGTCGGCGCTGTACAGGACCGGCGGCCAGCTCCACAGCACGCAGCCGCGAATCCAGTCACGCGAGGCCATCGCGTCGAACAGGCTGCGATACCAGTCTGCCTGCGCTTGCAGATCGACCGGTCCTTCGAGCGTCCAGCTGTTGGGGATGTGCTGCGATCCGGCAGTCCCACGAAGACAGTCACGCATCCAGTCACCCGCCCGGTTACCGCGCTGCGACTATGCTGGCAAGAAGATCGAAAACATGCCCGCCGAACGCAACCGTTGGTTTGAGGCACGCGGAATCAGGAGGAATCATGACTCAACGCACACTCGTGGTATATCCGACCAAAGACGCGGTCGCCCAAGCCGGTGCGCAACGTCTGCTGCTCGCCATCGCCGACCTGCTCGGCGAACGACTCGCCGGCGGCAAAACCCGCACCCGCGTGGATGTGGCGCTCACCGGCGGTTCGGACACCATCAAAGCGTTGGAATACATGGCATCCAACCCGTTGACCGACACCATCGACTGGACGCGCGTGCACCTGTGGTGGGCGGACGAACGATTCGTCGCCGCCGATGACGACGACCGTAACTCGCTGCAGGCCCGCCGCATGCTGCTCGACCGGCTGGTCGCCGAAGGGCGGCTCCCCGAGTCCAATATCCACGAGATGGCTGCGGATACCCGGAATACTGCGGATATCGCGGCGGCAGACGGCACGACGACCGATGCGCTGCTCGATGAGGCGGCACGCGCGTACGAGCGCGAACTGGTCCGCGAGCTGGGTGCCGTACCGGTGATGGATATCGCCGTGATGGGTATGGGTCCGGATGGCCATTACGCATCGCTGTTCCCGGGGCATGCCGAGGTGTCCGTCACCGACCGCCTGGTCGTCGGCGTGAATCACTCCCCCAAGATGCCGCCGCTGCGTCTGAGCATGACCGCACCGCTGCTCGCGCAAACACGACGCATGTGGTTCCTGACCGCCGGCGCTGGAAAGGCCGACGCGCTGGCCCACGTATTCGCCACACGCAACGACCCGGCATGGCCGTCATCCTTCGCGGATGCCACTGGCGAGCTCGTCTGGTTCACCACCCCCGACGCCGCCGCACAGCTGTGAAGCGCCAGATGCGTGCGCAACAGGTCTGCCGCCGCCAGTCTGTCCTAATCTCTCAATCTCTCTCACAAACTGGCTACGCTGAGAGGGCGATGAGCGTAACCAGTTTGTGAGGGATCGAAAAATCTCGATTCAACAGGCTCGATTTACGAGTTATTGAGACTTCAGTCTGAAAATCTCGACTGGAAAGGCAGATTCCGAGAGAAATTGAGAGATCGGGATGGCCGTCTCTACGGCTGGTTCCGCGAAAACCGCGGAATTCCAACGATTTTGGGACAGGCGCTTGAGACATCATGGGCGTGGAATCTGCAAAAGTCCGTCGGATGGCGTTCAGACGCGAGATGTATAGACTTTTCTCTAAACGTCTCGCGGCGAGGGGGCGGAATCGAAAGATATTGGGATGATTGAGATCGGCGGCTGGACATCGAGTGCCCTGTACCGGAACGGGATGCGGCCGGGTGAATACCGAGACCGATGCGGGAGTTCTGTTATGAATCGGCTCGAAGACAGCAAACTCCCGGGTGCGCGCGGGAGTTTAGAGCGAAAGCATGAATCCGGCGGAGTTCTCCCGGGAACGGCTTCGAGGCCGATTTTTGAAAATCGCGGAATTCCAACGTTCTTGTTGGGAGATTATGCATGAGAGTGCCGGATTCTCGTAAACTCCCGCGTCCGGAACGGGAGTTTAGCGGCGAATTGCCGAAATCAGCGTAAACTCCCGCAGAATCTGGGAGATCACGGCCCGACGAGGTCTATCGGCACGAACTCCCGGATTGGCCGCCAACACGGCGACCCGATTACACAAACTGGTTACACTAAGAGGCCGGTGAGCGTAGCTAGTTTGTGAGGGACTAAGAAGTCTCAATTCGGAACGACAAATCGGAATTGGCCGCCGCCCAACAGACGGAGATGACCAGCACTGGCGGAATCGTAGAATCAAGCACCACACCGATACCTCCGCGCGCGACCCAACTACACAAACTGGTTACGCTGACGAATCCCTCAGCGTAACCAGTTTGGAAAAGCAGCAAGCCTCTTGGTCCTGCAGGGCGCGATACGGCGTAACTACCACGCGCGCGCAGCCAAACCCTAGGCACGACCCACCGGGCCGGCCCACCGGGGGGCACGTCTACCGGAACACGCCCCACCGCTCCGAAATCACGCAGTGATTTCAGGACGCCCCGGCTCGCCTCCGGCCCTGCAATTATTGACCGGCCTACGGCCGGACCCAATATCTACTGCGGCGCGCGATACGGCGCGCCGCAGCCGAGCCTTGCGACAGCCCCACTGGGGCTGTCGCAGGCGTCGTGAAATCACGCAGTGATTTCAGGACGCCCCGGCTCGGCCCACAACGTGTGGAAGGCGCCGGGCTGGTCGATGCGGCCGTAGGTGTGCGCGCCGAAGTAGTCGCGCTGGCCCTGGATCAGGGCGGCGGGCAGACGGTCGGAGCGCAGACCGTCGTAGTAGGACAGCGAGCTGGCGAACGCCGGGGTCGGCATGCCGTTCAGCGCAGCCTGGGCGACCACGCGACGCCAGGAATCCTGCGCCTTGGCGGTCGCATCCTTGAAATACGAGGCGAACAGCAGCGACACGTTCGCTTCGCCGGATTCGAAGGCCTCGGCCACGCGGTTCAGGAACTGTGCGCGAATGATGCAGCCGCCACGCCAGATGCGCGCCACCGCAGCAAGATCGATATTCCAGCCGTACTCCTTGGCACCGGCCTGAATCTCATCGAAGCCCTGCGCGTAGGCGACGATCTTCGAGGCGTACAGCGCGTGGCGGATATCCTCGATGAACGCGGCACGTTCAGCCGGCGCGACATCAAGCTTCTGCTCAGGGCCAGCAAGATGCTGCTTCTGCGCTTCGGCACGCTGCTCGGTCATGCCGGACAGGCCACGCGCGAACACCGCTTCGGCGATGCCGGTCACCGGAATCGCCAGCGACAGCGCGGTCTGCACGGTCCACGTGCCGGTGCCCTTCATACCTGCACGATCGACGATCACGTCCACCAGCGCCTTGCCGGTCTTCGCGTCCACCTGATGCAGCACTTCGGCGGTGATCTCAATCAGATACGAGTTCAGTTCGGTCTTGTTCCACTCCCCGAACACGTCACCGATTTCGGCGGCATCCATGCCGAGCCCGCGGTGCATGAGATCGTAGCTTTCCGCGATAAGCTGCATATCCGCGTATTCGATGCCGTTGTGGACCATCTTGACGAAGTGCCCGGCGCCGTTCTCACCGATATGCGTGACACACGGCTTACCTTCGGCGACCGCAGCGATGGACTTGAGGATCGGGCCAAGGGTCTTCCAGGATTCCTCAGTGCCGCCGGGCATGAGGGACGGGCCGTTGAGCGCGCCTTCCTCGCCTCCGGACACGCCGCAGCCGACGAAATGCAAGCCACGAGCGCGGATGTCCTTCTCGCGGCGAATAGTGTCCTCGAAGTAAGAGTTGCCGCCGTCGACGATGATGTCGCCCGGCTCCATGGCGTCGGCGAGCTCGTTGATCACCGCGTCGGTCGGGGCGCCGGCCTTGACCATGATGATCGCGGTGCGCGGGCGCTTGAGCGAGGCGACGAACTCCTCAACAGTTTTCGCGGGCACGAACTTGCCTTCGCTGCCGTGCTCGTTGATGAGCTTTTCCGTACGCTCGTAATGCCGGTTGTACACGGCTACGGTGTTCCCGTGATGCGCCAGGTTGCGTGCGAGGTTAGAGCCCATTGCCGCCAGTCCGACGACGCCGATGTTTGCAGTAGCTTCTACGGCCATTACGTTACCTTTCCCAAGTCCAATGACAGGTTCGATGACACGTTCATACACGTTCATTCGCAGGCGCGGCTGTTCGCCGCGTACATCAGCTGTCAGTCTATCGCGAACCTTGGGCGGAGTGCCCGCTGCGTTCCACGAATACGCCCTGAGCAGTACCGCGGATTGCCCTGACAGCAACGAACACAAGATGCACCCGCGATACCCGCACTCGTGCACACGGACATGTCAAGTCCGAACCACGGATTTGTCGGATACCTCACATTTCGATTGCCGGTCGGCATCGTCGCCGCCCAGAACGCGCACACCCCGAAATCGTTCTCCCGACTATGATGAGCAGCTTCCGGAAATCACTAGATGTAGTGGCGACACGCTCGACACGCCACTAGCGATGGTGGTTTTTTATTCCTGCCCAGTCGTGTAGCGTAACAGTTCCGACACCGCCACGACGGCTTCCGTCATGACGCTTTCGACCAAGGAGGACAGTTGACCATCACCGTGTTCACCAAACCGCAATGCCAGCAGTGCGAGGCGACCAAACGCCGCCTGCGCGACCGCGGGATCACCTTCGAAACCGTCGATTTGAGCGAGAACCCCGCGACGCTGAAGCAACTAGTCCAGGCCGGATACCGCCAAGCGCCCGTCGTGATTACGCCGGATGCCGCGTGGTCGGGATACCGGCCGGACCTCATCGACCAGCTCGCCGGAGCGCTCGCGACCGCAGACACAGCAACAGACACGACCGCGAACGCAAGCGCAGACACGCAATCCGCCCTGGCAACCGACGGGAACCGGGCATGACCGACGCAACCGCACACATGACGGGCGACTTGGGTTCCAGCGTCGCGGCACCCGGCAGCACGGCACCCGGCAGTCCGACACCCGGCATCCAGGATTCCAACGCCCCAGCACCCGGCGCACCAAGCCCGAGCGCCCCGGAATCCGCAGCAACCGCCGCCCACATCGGCGCGGTCGTGTACTTCTCCTCCGCGTCGGAAAACACCGCGAGATTCATCGCGAATTGCCACCTGCCCGAAGTCGGACTTAACGTGTATCGCATCCCGCTGCGCCCGAAGAGCGCCCCGCTGATCGTCAACGAACCGTTCGTGATCGTCGTGCCGACGTATGGCGGTGGCGACATCTCGAAAGCCCTGCCGCCGCAGGTTCGCCGTTTTCTCAACGACCGCGGCAATCGCAGCCTGCTGCGCGGAGTCATCGCGTCCGGCAACACGAATTTCGGCGATGCGTTCTGCGCGGCGGGCGACGTGATTGCCGCGAAATGCCACGTGCCGTTCCTGTATTCCTTCGAGCTGACCGGCACGCCTGAGGACATGCGCAAGGTCCGCGAGGGACTGCGCGGCTTCTTCCTGCGGCTCGCGGCGGCCGAAACCGACCGGTCCGATTGAAACCCTTGAAAGCTCCGCGACCAATCAACCATCCCCACCATCACTCATCTCCCCCACCTCATCCACAATCACCGCACCAACCAGAAAGGCCAACCATGACCGCAACCGCCACATCGCCCCAATTCACCATTCCGCAGGCGGCTCCCGACTATCACGCCCTCAACGCGATGCTCAACCTATACGACGACAACGGCCGCATCCGCTTCGATGCCGACCATCAGGCCGTCGACGCGTATATGCAAGACCAAGTCGAGCCGCGCACCATGCGGTTCGCCTCCACCCGCGAGCGCCTCGCCTACCTGCTGGATCAGGGATATTACGACCGTCGCGTCTTTGACCAGTATTCGGACGATTTTCTGGACAACTTCTATGACCATGTAGAACGCCAAGGTTTCAGATTCGAGACTTTCCTCGGCGCGTTCAAGTTCTACGCATCCTACGCACTTAAGACGTTTGACGGCTCGCAGTATCTGGAGGATTTCCCACAGCGCTGTGCCGCCGTCGCTCTGGAGCTTGCGGACGGTGACGAGCAGCATGCGATCGAGTATGCGGACGCCATCATTTCCGGCCGCTATCAGCCCGCCACGCCGACCTTCCTGAATCTCGGCAAGGCGCAGCGCGGCGAGGCGGTGAGCTGCTTCCTGCTGCGTATCGAAGACAATATGGAGTCGATTTCGCGCGGTATCAACGCGGCTCTGCAACTGTCCAAGCGCGGCGGCGGCGTAGCGCTCCTGCTGACGAATCTGCGCGAGGCGGGCGCCCCGATCAAGCGCATCGAACACCAGTCAAGCGGTGTGGTCCCGGTCATGAAACTGCTCGAGGATTCGTTCAGCTATGCGAACCAGCTGGGGGCGCGCCAAGGCGCCGGAGCGGTGTATCTCAACGCGCATCACCCTGATATCATGCGCTTCCTCGACACCAAGCGCGAGAACGCAGACGAGAAAATCCGCATCAAATCGCTGGCCCTCGGCGTGGTGATTCCGGACATCACCTTCGAGCTGGCCAAGCGTCGCGAGCGCATGGCCCTGTTCAGCCCGTACGACGTGGAGCGTGTCTATGGTGTACCCTTCGCTGATATCTCGGTCACGGAACGCTATGACGAGATGCTGGCGGATGACCGCATCCGTAAAACGTATATCGATGCGCGCGAATTCTTCATGACGCTCGCCGAATTGCAATTCGAATCCGGCTACCCGTACATGCTGTTCGAGGACACCGTGAACCGCGCGAACCCTCTCAAGGGCCGCGTGACCATGAGCAACCTGTGCTCCGAAATCCTGCAGGTGCAGGAGCCAAGCACCTACCGCGAGGACCTCGGCTACGAGCATGTAGGCCGTGATATCTCCTGCAATCTGGGGTCACTCAATATCGCGAAGGCGATGGACGGGGGTCTTGCCGCGAGTGTCGAAACCGCCGTCCGCGCGCTCACCTCGGTCAGCGACCACACGCGACTGGATTGCGTGCCGTCCATCCGGCGCGGCAACGAGGAAAGCCACGCGATCGGCCTGGGGCAGATGAACCTGCACGGGTTCCTCGGCCGCGAAGGCCTGCGGTACGGCAGTGATGAAGCGCTTGATTTCACGGATATGTATTTCATGACGGTCGCCTACCACGCGTACCGCACCTCGCATGCGATCGCCACCGAACGCGGTACCCGTTTCGCTGGGTTCGACGACAGCGCGTATGCCAAACCGACCGGCAAAGGCAACTATTTCGACAAATACATCGACGGCACATACCACACCGAACCGCGGACCGACACCGTACGCGACCTGTTCAATCGTTTCGGCGTGACCATCCCTTCAGCCGACGATTGGCGCGAGTTGCAAGCCCAAGTGCTGCGCGACGGCATCTACAACGCCTACTTGCAGGCCGTGCCGCCGACCGGGTCGATTTCGTACATCAACCATTCCACGAGCTCGATCCACCCGATCGCCGCGCGCATCGAAATCCGCAAGGAAGGCAAAACGGGCCGCGTGTATTACCCGGCGCCCTACATGACCAACGAGAATCTCGACATGTTCGAGGACGCGTACACCATCGGCTGGAAGGCGATCATCGACACTTACGCCGAAGCCACGAAGCACGTGGACCAAGGCCTGTCGCTCACGCTGTTCTTCCCTGATACCGCCACGACGCGTGATCTCAACAAGGCGCAGATCTACGCGTGGCGCAAGGGCATCAAGACGCTGTATTACATCCGCATCCGCCAGCAGGCGCTCGAAGGCACCGATGTCGAGGGCTGCGTCAGCTGCATGCTGTGAGCGGCGTCATTCCGCCAATCCTTGTCCCATGAACCAATGAACCATTGAACCGACCGAAGGAACATCATGACCACCACCCCCGCCACACCCCGCACTGTCCGCATCGCCGATGACGCGATGATGACCGCGTCCATCACCCCGGCGCAATACCGCTATCATCACGGTTCGCGCGTGCGGCCGATTAACTGGAACCGCATCACGGACGACAAGGACCTCGAGGTGTGGAACCGTCTCGTCGCCAACTTCTGGCTGCCCGAGAAAGTGCCGCTGTCGAACGACGTGCCCGCCTGGCGAGCGCTGAGCGAGCGCGAACGTACCACCACCGTGCGCGTGTTCACGGGGCTCACGCTGCTCGACACCACGCAGGCGACCATCGGCGAAATCTGCCAGATCGAGCATGCGCGCACCGAACACGAGCAGGCCGTGTACACGAATATCGCGTTCATGCAGTCCATTCACGCGCGTTCGTATTCGTCGATCTTCTCCACGCTGTGCTCCAGCGAGCAGATTGATGAAGCGTACCGTTGGGCGGTGGGCAACGACATTCTGCAGGAGCGTGTCGATACGGTGCTCGAACAGTATGAGAGCGACGACCCGCTCAAACGCAAGGTCGCCGCCACGCTGCTGTCGTCGCTGCTGCTGTACGCGGGCTTCTATCTGCCGTTGTATTTCGCGGCTCGCGGCACCATGATGAACACCGCTGATATGATTCGTCTCATTCTTCGAGACAAGGCGATCCACGGGTACTATTCGGGCTACAAGTTCCAGCGCGGACTTGAGACCCGCAGCGCCGACGACCAGCAGATGCTGCACGACTTCACGATGGATCTGCTCGAGCGCCTCTACGAGCTGGAAATCGAGTATTCCAAGGACGTGTATGCGGGCTTCGACTTCCTGCCCGACGTGCTCGCGTTCGTGCGATACAACGCGAACAAGGCGCTCATGAACCTCGGCTACCCCACGCGCTTCACCGCCGAGGAAACCCAAGTGAGCCCGGAAATCCTGGCCGCGCTGTCCCCCTCGGCGAACGAGAACCACGATTTCTTCTCCGGTTCAGGCTCATCCTACGTGATGGGCAAAGCCGAGGAAACCGACGACGACGATTGGGATTTCTAGGTCAGGTTTGTCTCGTAACAACCACAGTCGATGGCGCGTCCGGAGCAGTAACGTTCCTGGACGCGCCATCGGTTTTTCTTGAGACTCACCTTCAACAAGCTTAGACTCGCCCGGAATACACGCACGAGCGCCCATGTCACGACCTGCGAATGCAGAACGTGCAAACAGGCATATAATTATCTTCAATGCCGACCATCTCGCGGACAGAGAATCCGACCGCGAGACGGCACAAACCGCCGAAGGATATATCGAAGTATCCCGGCGTACGGAGAGAGACAGCTTCCAGAGGCAGAAGCTGGTAGCAGAAGAAAGAGAACAGCACGACATGAGCAGTATCGCCGTCATTCACCGAGATTCAGGCACGCCCAGAACCTACCGAAACACTCACTCGCAACTGGGGCACACCCTGATTGAGCTTCTGACCGTCGTCATTGTCATCGGCATTCTCGCCGCCATCGCAGTGCCGGTCTACATGGGCTCCCGCAAAGCAGCGTGGAACGCCGCAACCCTATCTGATGTGAAAAACGCGTCAAGCGTCATCGAAACCTACAGCTCGGAACTCGACGGAAAACTGCCTCCAAGCTTTGAACGCAAGGCAAGCCCCAATGGCCGCGTCTACACGTTGAAAACATTCGATGAGGAAGCCGGCACCAATACCACCTCGGATATCCAGCTCACCATGTCGCCCAACATCTCGCTGTGCTACACGCCCGGAACCGCTTTCGTAGACAAGGACGGCAACACCATCCCATACACGCCCGATACGCAGACTGGCGATTACGGCGTCTACAACGGCCAGAACTACCGCATCTACGCCACGAACAGCAACAATCTCGACGTGTATTATGTCTACGATTCCTCGACCGGGCAACTTACCAAGGAACAGAACCCGGACCACATACCGGCGTCATCCCAGGACACCGAGGGCTCAACGTCCAAAACAACCACGAAGACGAACGGATCCAACGACTGGTGGCGCTACGGGACCTTCGGAACAATCATGCTGCCCCACCCGACGCTGTGGGGAGGCCCCTTCGGCTGGGACGGGGACTGGGACTGGTGGCCGTGGAATACCGGCAATCAGAATCACGGAAAGAACAAAGGCGAGAATCCGGGCAGAGGCGGCTCCGGCGGCGGCACCACCACCGAGAAGAAGACAGGAATCACCTACTGCGATCTTGAGCTGTATTACCATCTGTACGGCAACTGACCGCCAACCGCGGTAGTCGTTAACAGCGGCTTGCCGACAACTGCGGTTGACCACAACGGCTACCAACTCCACCAACGGCGGCCGACTGTTAGCTGCGGCACCGCACGCCATCGGTTGCATCGGTTGTCTTCGGATATGTTCCAGGCACGCGCAAACGCCCATCGCATGGTTCACGGGAAACGCAGTTCCAAATCCGTCGGAGTCACGCCATACGCCCAGACTTCGACGGGTCGATGGTCATGGTCTGGAACCGGTGTTGCATATACGCATCGTTAAAATGCTCGGCGAAGAACTGCGTGACCGGGGCGTTCTGCGGCACGCCAGAAACGCGGCTGTACCAGCAGTCCAGCGCCATCAGCGTCATCACGATGTCAACCAGCATCAACACCGTGCACACCGCGGTCAACGAATACCTAATCTTCCACGGAATCCTATTGATCAGGCGCAACAGATACGGCAGCACGAACTTGATCCACGCGAGCCCGAGCAAACCCCAGAACACCATGTACTTACCAGACGTACGACCACCAATCGACAGCCATTGACCGGTGTAGTCCCAAGCGGTGATGCCGAACGCCGCCTCCATGAACCAGCTGACGAAGAACTCAAACGCGCCGCCGATCACCGCGCTCGCGAAGAAAATCAGCACCGGATTCTTACGCCACAACCGGTTCAGGCACACCGTCAAAATCACCGCGCCGCAGCCATAAATCGGGGAAAACGGACCCCACAGCAGTCCCGCGCGGTCCTGGTATTCATGCACGAGCACGAAATGGTAGATGGTCTCGATGATCAGCCCCACCACGCAACCGACGACGAACAGCCAGAAAATATTGAAATAGTCAAGGGAAATGTAGCCCTTGCCGCTCTGATCGCGTCCGAGCATATCCTCACTGACGGCCTTGGTGTAGGCATCATGGTCGTCCATGCGCTTGAGATGCCACTGCAGTTGGCGTTCCTGGAGCAGCGTCGGATCAAGCGTGACTGACAAGGCGATCAGGATAATCATCTGCACGAACGGTCCGAGCAAATTCGTGCCGAAACCTTCCAGCGCAAGCGACAGCATGCCATGCGTGAGCGTGAGCGGCATCAGCGCGTACGCCCACCGGGCGGCATGCCGGCGGTGGCTGCGCAACAGTTGCACGCCGAACACCGCCATGCACGCGGCGTTGGCAATCAGCACCACCACTTCGACGCAGGAGAGGATGAACGGCAGGGCGAGCGCGTCGATCGTGACTTTGCCGTCAAGGACCTGGCGAATTTCATACGTGAGTTCGTAGATGATCAGCGGGATGGTGCACACGCCGAGCAGCATGACCAAGCCGCCGTAGAGACGGGTGATGAACGGGAGCGTGTGTTTGCCGTCGTCAAGCAGGGAGGATGATTCCTCGTCGGTACTCAATTGGTTGGCTGTCGCCTCGCGGGTCGCGTCGGAGATTGTGAGCGCGGCGATGACGTCGGATACCGCGGACAGGGTTGCAGAGGCGGCGGCTGCGGTGGTTGCAGAAGTGCCAGTCGAGCTGGGGGCGTTGCCAGCAACTGCCCCATCATCGCCCTTGCCGGCGGTATCACATACGTTCGCAGTGTTGTCGGAGCCGCTCACCAACGACGCCCCATCCGCGCCCGCCATTTGAAGACCGGCGTTGTCAGTTCCTGCCATATGCTGCTCCTATCCAGCCAATCGTCCAACCGAAATCCGCAAGGGCCTGCGTCGCCACGATGCATCTGTTGCCAGCGTACCTAGTTGTTCTAACTGTTTCTAACGTAACATCATCCCGGCCCTTACTGTGCGACGCATGCGCGACCAGCCAGACAGACGTGGAATTCTCAATATCTTGCAAAATCGGCCGGCGAACAGAGATTTTCAGAAAAATCTCTAAACAACTCTCCGCAGAGACGAAATCCGCGATTTTTGCAGACTTTTCAACGCGTGCGGCCGACACCGTCAACCCTGGAATCGTTGATATTCCGCGCTTTTCCTGATTCCGCACGTCGACGACGACGCGTGACAATCTCAATATCTCTCAATCACGCATCGGACACGAGATTATCAGACTTTGTTCTCAACATCTCGCGAAATCAGGACGGAGCCGAAAGATTTTTAGATTTCAAGACTCGGAGATTTCTTTGGTACTCGGTCGGCGGCTACCGGGAGTCGAGCTTCGAAAGAATCAGAGGCCTAGAACATCGCGGCGTGGAACGGGTAACCCGGAATCGCAGATGCAGAGCCGACAATCTGAGACCGCGCGCGAAACCGGAGCCAGAGAAACGGAAGTAAAGAACCAGCAACAACCCCAGCGTAGACAGTTTGTATCGGTGCGCACACTGGTTTCGCAGAGCGCACCGCCGGCTCTGGTAATCTCGCGCTTTCAGGTTACATCCATGATTTTGGCAGACCTCCGTGTGCGACTTTTGGGATGCTCATACGCTGATTGGCAGTGCATCCAAGGGTTGATGAGGTTAGCTGAAATCAATAAGGAAGCCGGGCAACATGGCTCGGCGGTCCGCGACAAGCCGCGACTACCGCGGCACGGCGAGGACAGCGAACCGACATTGAAGGGAGCATAACATGAGTGCAGATCAGCAGAATCCGCAAGACCGGCAGAACCAAGACGCACAGGAAACCCAGCAGATTCAGGACGTGCAGCAGACACAGCCGATCACCGACGCGAAGGCATCTGTAACGGGCGGGAAAACCAACGGCGACAAGGCATCCGTCGTGAATGTGCCCGCAGGCGAAGCGTCCAACAGCAAGACGACGAATACCGATGTTACGGCGAACGGCGACACCGCAGAAGCCCCGGACATCGACGGGGTTTCCTGGAACTGGGCTGCCACGCATCGCGGCGAAGCGCAACCGGCAGATGCCGTCGCCAAAGCTTCGGCACAGGCACGGCAGGCCCCGGGCGGGCAGCCTCATCAGCCATCGCAAGCGCCAGAGCAGAACAGACAAGTGAGCAGCGCCGGCCAAGCGGCTAGGGCGGGTCAAGCAGCCGGTGCAGGTCAGGCGCAAGCCCCGCCGCAAGCATCGCCGTACGGGTATGCACCCCAGTCTTACCCGCAGCAGCCCTACCCACAGCAACCGCAATATCAGTCACCGTACGGGGTTCCCGGAGCGTACCCTGCGCCGACAGGCACCCAGAAGAAGCCGAAAAAGCCGTCAAAAATCCGCACCTTCCTCGCCAGTCTCAACACCGGCACCATCGTGTTCGCGGCCGTGGCAGCACTGATCTGCGGACTACTCGGAGGCGTTGCGGGCGGATTCATCGTGCGCGCGGCCACGCCCAGTCGTCAGCAGCAGACCGTGCAACCCTACGGCTACGGGCGTATGATGCCGGGCAGCTCGAATGGATCCGGGTCCGGGTCGAGCAGCGGATCCGAAAGCAACGGGTCGAGCTCGTCAAGCGATGACAGCGGCCTAGGACTCGGTGGAAGCAGCATCTTCAACGACACCGGCAGCATGTGAGTGAGCGGGCGGCCGCAAGTGAGCGGTCGGGCGGCGAATGAGCAGACAAGCGGGCGTGCGGGCGAATGCGCACGAACTGTACGGCCGCTTGATCCGCGCGATCGCGCGATCCACAAGACTGCAGGACCGCACGACTACGTGGCATACTAGCTGCATGATTTGCGCGACTGCATGATCCGCACGGCTATGCAATCCGCGCGATTGCGCGATATGCACGACTGCATGGCGTACGCGCCCGCATGATCCGCACGACTATATGATTTGCATGACTGTGCAATCTGCATGTCTGCATGGCCCGCACGACTACGTGATTTACGCGACTGCAAATCCGCACGACTGCGGCATTCCTCAAGGCCGCCGACCTTGGCTGCGACACCAAGGCTCAGATGCATCAACATCTGCCGCACCCCCGTCGTGGACTGGATCGGGTTTCAACGTCTGATTCCCAATCCAGTCCACGATAACGCCACCACGGCAAACGCCCTCAATCCGCACCCAGCCGGGAAAGGCGGAATTCGGGGCTCTCGAACCCCGCTCACCAGCTGCGCAGCGGGACACATCACCAATTCCACCGCAATCCACGGACCAAACCCAATCTCGACGGCCAATCTCCGAATCAGTCCACGGGTAGTCGTCACTGCTGCGAACAGCCACCGTCCACACCCAGTTGGAAACAGCGGAATCCTGCGGTTCTTTGATTACCGCCGATCAGTCGCGCAGCCACGCACACATCGATTCCAGTGTTCTCCCCGGCCCGAATCCGATTTCGGTGTTCGATTTCCGAATCAGCCCACGGAAACAGGCGGTTCGGCAGCGGACGCAATCCGTATCAATCCGGAAACGGCGGAATCCTGCGGTTCCTGGACCATGACCAGCCAGCCGCCAAACCGGCCACAGTCCCGAAGCCGGACCAAACCCAATCTCGACGGCCAATCTCCGAACCAGTCCACGGGACAGCGGCCACTGCAGCAGACAACCACCACCCGCAACCAGCCGAAAACGGCGGAATCCCGCGGTTCTTTGATTATCGCCGATCAGTTGCACAGTCGGGCACACATCGATTCCAGTGTTCTCCTCGACCCGAATCCGATTTCGGTGTTCGATTTCCGGATCAATCCGCGGAAACAGGCGGTCCGGCAGACGGCCTCAATCCGTACTCATCCAAGAACGGCTGAATCCCGCGGTTCCCAGACCATGACCAGCCAGCCGCCAAACCGGCCACGGCCCCGAATCCGGACCCAATCCAATCCCGACGGCCAATCTCCGAACTGGTCCACGACGGTGGTCCCCACGGCAGACGATCAACACCTGCATCCAGCCGGAAACAGCGGAATCCCAATGCTCTCGGAATCCGGTCAATCAGGAACACAGCCGATTCCGCAGCCACGCTAGGATCGAATCCGATTTCAGCGTCCGATTCCCGAACCAGTCCGTGGAAACAGGCAGTCCGGCAGGCGACCGCAATCCGCAATCATCTAAAAACAGTGGAATACCGCGGATACCGAAACCAATACCAGCCACCACGCCGCCCGCCACAACACACCACACGGACCAAATCCAATCTCGACGGCCAATCTCCGAACCAGTCCACGGAGAAGGCCGGCACGGCATGTGGTCGCAATCTGCAATCATGCGAGAGCCGCGAAATACCAAAGCTCCCGCAATACAGCACACCGAACAGATCGATAATCCCACCGCCGTCCACGGACCACATCGGGTTTCGGCATCCGATTCCCGAATCAGTCCGCGGATACGACCAAAACTGGGTCGACAGATTCAAAGCTCGGCAGTCCGCCGGCCACAAGAGCAACAATCCTGTTTATCTCACAGAAGGATGCCATTCTCATTAACCGTATAGGTACCATCTTCGAGCCGCCCAATCTCCTGGCGGACGAAGTCCAATACCGTCCGCGAGCTCGGATTGACATACCCGTAGTCGCATGACAATACGAGGGAATCCTTGGCATCGGGATCATGACAATCAATGACTGTTTGCGGCAAATCACCGTCGTAGACGACGAGAGGGACATCCCACAGGCACATCGCGCTGGTTCCGCCGTTGAAATCCTTGACATCATTCTTATTCATATGATGTGTCGGATAGCCGCCATCACCCTCGCCCCATTCCCAAAGCGCGCACATCCGCTCGGCAAGCTGGAATGCGACGGACAGCGGCGGGAATCCAGCTCCTGCGAAGATTCCCGGCGTGCTTTCCGCTTTGCCCCGATACCCCGGGCAGTAGGGGAGGGTGCCTTCGCCGTCGTGCCACATCCACACGGCGAGCGCATCCTCGGTCAGTGTGACGTCATACCCGGCGGCGATCCGCTGCGCATCCTCACGGGTGAGCCCGGGACGGAGCCGGCGTGGCGCAGTGCCTCCTTTTTCGGCGACCTTGGCCTCATACTTGCGCAATGCCTCGGTGACTTCACTGAACGCCATGACCGTCTCCTTCCTGGGTATCGTCAGCTTTCCCGCCCGCCGACGCATCCGTCTCGGCCTCATACTCCTGCGCAGCCTTGATGAAGTCAGCAATGCCACTCAGCAGACCTTGCCGCTGCTCAGGCGTCAACTTATCCAGATATGACCTGCCACGTTTGGCAGAAGGCTTCTTATTGGCTTTCTTCGCTCGTTGACGGTAGTCCTCGATTTGCCACTTCCGATCACAACGTATCTGTCCATCCGGGTAGATACGCCAGATTCCAGACTCGATGCACTGCTCGCACATGGCGACGTACTCCGGTATAGTCCAGCAATCCCCGCTTTCCAGCGCATAAGTATCGTTGCCGCTGCCGGGGAACACGATTGCCGTTTCTCCATCAGGGCAGACAAGCGACATTCTCGGCTCACCGAGATAGTAGGCAATCGGAGGAATACTGCGGAGCGGCACCTGAGATTCCGTACCATCTTCGAGGGAAATATCGACTTGCAGTCCCGGATTCGGATACGCCTTTTCCAGCATGGTGAGTGTGGATTCGAGGCTGGGGAAGGAATACCAGGCGACGATGCCGGGCTGGCCGGTCCACCCGTTGTCCTCCCATGGGCCGGCGGCATCACCGTCATGCCACATCCACAACGCGCGCGCATCCTGCGGCAATACCGCGTTATGCTGCCGGCACAGGTCGTCGATCCGCCGCCCGTCCAACCCCGGACGCAGCCGCCGGACCACATCAGCGCCACACGAGGCGAGGAAATCCTCATACCCGCGCAACGCATCCAACGATTCACTCAGCGACATCGCACACACCTCCCGACGTGTCTCGCGCCAATACCGCCATCACGCGTTTGAACCGCGTCCACGCCCCCGATGCCCGGGCTGAACCCCTGTGTCGCATCATCGCCTCCGATCCGCAACCGCGCGCCGCGACGCCGAACGCCCCGGCCCCGACCCGGGGCCATGCCGTGCCAGCCGCCACCGCGCGACCTTCTCTTACAGCCAACGGCATACCGGCCACCGAGAACGCGCACGGGGCGCACAGGCGGTTCCCGGGATGACGCAAGGCTGGTTCCAGTCTACGTCCGGGACACCGTCATACCGGCGGTGACACGCCCCGAAACTGGCAATCCACGCAAACGGCATGCCGGCGGCCACGTCCGATGCGCGGGGACCGGATCCGATTCCCGCATCCGATTCCCGGACCGGTCCACGAAAACAAGCAATCCGGCAGACGGACGCAATCCGCACCCATCCTAAAACGGCTGAATCCTTCGGTTCTCAGACCATGACCAGCCAGCCGCCAAACCGGCCACGGCCCCGAAGCCGGACCAAATCCGATTTCGACGGTCAATCTTCGAATCAGCCCACGGAAACAGGCGGTCCGGCAGGCTGGCACAATCCCCATCAATCCAGAAACGGCGAAATACCGCGGTTCCCGAAACCGATATAAGTCATCACATCGCCAGTCACCAACATCCCACACGGACCAAATCCAATCTCGAGGCCTGATCTCCGAACCGGTCCACGGGACAGCGGCAACTGCGGCAGACAATCACCACCCGTATCCATCCAGAAACGGTGGAATACCGTGGTTCGTTGATGATGACCGGCCGGTCGCACAGCCGGGCACACACTGATTCCAGTGTTCCCCTCGTACTGAATCCGATTTCGGGGTCCGATTCCCGAATCAGTCCACCAAAACAAGCAATCCGGCAGACGGACACAATCCGTATCCATCCGGGAACGGCGGAATCCCAATGCTTTCGGGATCCGGTCAATCAGGAACACAGCCGATTGCGCAGCTATGCAAGGATTGAATCCGATTTCGGCGTTCGATTCCCGAATCAGTCCACGGAAACAGGCGGTCCGGCAGCGGACGCAATCCGTATCAATCCTAAAACGTCGGAATCCCGCGGTTCCCAGACCATGACCAGCTAGCCGCCAAACCGGCCACAGCTCCGAAGCCGGACCAAATCCAATCTCGACGGCCAATCTCCGAACTGGCCACAGGTAGCGGCCACTGCGGCAGACGGTTCCAACCGCGTCCACACGAAAACAGCGGAACACCAAGGCTCTTTGATTACAGCCGACCGGCCGCACGGCCAGGCACACACTGATTCCAGTGTTCCCCTCGGACCAAAACCGATTTCGGAGTCCAATCCCCGAATCAGCCTCACCGAACCCACCCCGGAACAAATCATCACCCCAGAGCCGGACGCAGCATATCTAGACACACCGGCACGACACGCACAGAAGCCTCAATCCGGCAGCGAACTCTTCCACACCTGCCGTTACGCTACTTATCTCGTAGCGCTACGTGTCGCGTATCACTTTTACCATTAAGGTATGCACGTCAAACAAGCAAGGGGCCGCCATATGAGGAATGCGTTGAAAATCCTGCGCCGCGATCTGCTGCGCTGGATCAAAGCCCCCACTGCTTGGGTGATTGCTTTCGGATTGTGCTTCATCCCACCGATGTACGCGTGGTTCAACGTGCGCGGTTTCTGGAACCCGTACAACAACACCAACGGCATCAAGGTCGCCGTTGCCAACAAAGACAAAGGCACCACCAGCACGCTGACCGGCGATTTGAACGCGGGCAAGCAGGTCGTGGCCGAGCTGAAGAAAAACAAGCAGATCGGCTGGACGTTCATGAATGAGAGCGACGCCTTGGAAAGCGTCGAATCCGAGCGCTGCTATGCGGCGATTATCATCCCGTCCGATTTCAGCGATTCGCTCGTCAACGTGGTCACCGGCAGCGGGGATCGGCCCGAACTGAGCTATTACGTCAACGAAAAAGCCAACTCCGTGGCCACCAAAGTCACCGACACCGGCGCCAATACGCTTGACCAGCAGATCAATAGCAATTTCGTGTCCACCGCAAGCAAGGCGATTGTCAATATCGTCAACAAGACCGCCGACACCATTGACGACCAGGCATCCACCGCCGGCGGGAGCGCAGCCAAGGATCTCAGGACCACGTCCAACAACCTGGCGACCATACGCCAGACCATGACCGACCTTGACACGACACTCGCGCAGGTACCCACGAAAACGTCGGCAGCGCGCGCGTCCTTAAACACCGCAACCCAGCTGGCGGCCCAAGCCGGCAACGGGCTCACAGGCACCTCGCAACTACTGAAAACCGCGCAGACCAGCATCAACACCTTCACATCGGAATCCTCAACCACGCTTGACACCAGCTCAAGCCTGCTGTCGCAAGCCAGTTCGCAGACCAGCCTCACCGTCGCCGCCCTCGGCACGGCGCTAACCGAGGCGAACGGCTCGGTCCAGAACGCACTCGACGCCGCCCAGAACGTCAGCGACACGAACGCCACCATCATCACCGAACTGACAGAGCTCAACACCGAACTCGGCAACGCCGGTATCGCCACCGACGCCGGCACTGCGGCGCTCAAACGCCTCCAACAGCAGAACGACAATCTGCAAGGTTCCATCAGCGACCTGACCACCCTGAACCGCGACATCAACGACACGGTCACCGCCGGCACCACGGCGTCACAATCGCTCAACGACGCCACGCAGAACACGCTGCAATCAACCAACGAAGCCCGCACCACCATCAACACGACGGCACTGCCGAAACTCAACAGCGGGCTAAGCAGCCTCGCCTCGACCAGCGCAACCCTGAGCGCCCTAGTCACCGGGCAGGATTCACTGGTCGCGCAGGTCAACACCGTGCTCGACCAGCTGGACCAGTCCGCTGCCAGCACGCGCAGCGCCATCAACAGCGCCGGCGATAGCCTTGACCGTGTGCAGAGCAAGGTTGACACCCTGGCCACGGATCTGACCGCGCTGAGCACATCCAACGCGCTGAGCAACATTCTCGGGGAGAACGGCAAACTCGACGCCAAGAAGATCTCCGACTTCATGCTCTCCCCCACCGTGCTCTCCACAAAAACCCTCTTCCCGGTGAATTCGTACGGTTCCGCGATGGCGCCCCTGTTCACCGCGCTCGCCCTATGGGTGGGGGCTTTCGCGCTCACCGTGATTCTGCGCACCGAAGCCGATGACGACGGCATCGAAAACATCACCCCAGGCGAACGCTATTGGGGCCGATGGCTGCTGCTCGCCATCCTCGCCGCCGGGCAAGGCATCACCACGACAGTCGGTGAAATGCTGCTTGGCGTGCAAGCGGTCGATCCGTTCGCGTTCGTAGGCACCGGTATCATCGTCGCGCTCGTCTACCACAGCATCATCTACGCACTGGCCACTACCTTCCTCCACATCGGCAAAGGCATCGCCATCGCCTTGGTTATGGTGCAGATTCCGGGCGGAACCGGCTTGTATCCTATTGAGATGATGCCGAGCTTCTTCCGCAAGGTGTACCAACTGTTCCCGTTCACCTACGCGATCGGTGCACTGCGTGAATGCATCGCCGGCTTCTACGACGGCCAATGGCTCGACGACATTGCCAAACTCATGATCTTCGCCGTCGCGTTCTTCATTCTAGGCCTGTGGTTGCGGCCGAAAACCGCCAATCTCAACCGCCTGTTCACGCGCGAACTTGAGGAAGGCGACATGGTCGTCAGCGAGAAAATGGAAATGCCCGGCCGCACGTACGGTCTGACGCAGGTCATCCGCGCACTGGCCGGACGGGACGAGTACCGCGAGCGCATCGAACGCAGAGCCGCCCGCTTCACCATGCTGTACCCGAAACTCAAGCGGGCCGCACTCATCACGGGTATCGCCGTGCCGGTGATTCTCGCCGTTGTGCTGTCCATTCTCACGCCGAGCAGCAAGGTCAACGCCATGGTCATCTGGCTGATTTGGATTCTGCTCATCATGGGATTCCTTATGACCATCGAACTCATCAAAGACAACATCGAACGGCAGACGCGCCTAGGCAATCTTGACGAAGAGGCGATTCAGCAAATCCTGCTCGATGAACAGGACAACCGCCCAAGCCGCATAGGAAGGCATTCCGCATGAAAACAGTGAAAACAGCATGGAAACTTTTCACCGGTGATATGCGGCGCATGTTCAGCAATGTTGTCTCGGTGATCATCGTGATCGGGCTTGTCGTCATCCCCGGCCTGTTCACCTGGTTCAACGTCGCCGCCGCTTGGGACCCGTTCGGCAACCTCAACCAGTTGAAAATCGCCGTCGCCAACACCGACAAGGGGTATAAGAGCAGCCTTGTCCCGGTGAAGGTCACTGTCGGTGACAGCGTGGTCAACGCGCTGCGAGCCAACAATCAGCTCGACTGGACCATCACCACCAAGGACGATGCGATTGACGGAGCGAAATCCGGCAAATATTATGCGGCCGTAGTCATCCCCTCCAGTTTCAGCAAGGACATGATGACGTTCTTCTCCGACGACGTGCAGCATGCGAAACTCACCTACTACACGAACGAGAAAATCAACGCCGTCGCCCCGAAAATCACCGGACAGGGTGCCAATCAGGTGGCTGCGCAAGTCAACCAGACCTTCGCGCAGACCATCGCCACGGTCGCGCTGAGCGTCGCCAGCGACCTGTCCGATGAGCTTGGCAGCGAAAAGGCGTCGAAACTGCTCACCACATTCAACGCGAATGTGGGCGATATGGCGACGCAACTGGGCGACGCCGCATCCATGCTCAACACCTTCGCCGGGCTTACCGACACCGCGCAATCCTTGATTTCCAGTTCCGACCTACTCGTGGACAGCGTCTCTGCGAGCGCGAAAAGCGCAAGCAGCTCGCTGAAAGACACCAAGCAGGGCACCAGCGACATCACCAGCGCTCTCAACACCGCGTCGAAAGCCATGACCACGGCGTTCACCAACTCAAGTTCGAGCTATCAGGCTGTCGCTGATTCCATCGACTCCACGCTCGACAGTGCGGGGACGGGTGCATCGGACGCGTCCGCGGGGCTCAAACGACAGGCGGGCATTGTCGACCAGCAAATCACGGAATTCCAAGCGCTCAGGGACAGTATCGCGGGCATCACCGTGCCCGACATGTCCGACACCGCTGCGCACGACCGGCTCGTCACGGCACGAGACAACATCGTCAAGCAGCTGGACACGGCGATCAGCGCGCAAACCCAAGTGCGAAACGCCATCAATACCGCGGCGACCGCCATCGACACCGGGAAAACCGATGCAGAGGCGAAACGCGCCGAAATTAGCGGACTCGCCAAACAAGCCAAGCAGTCCATCAGCGGCCTGAAAACCAGCTATACCAAGGAAATCAAGCCGCAAATCACATCAATCAGCAATTCGATCTCCAGCGTGACATCCACGCTCGCCAGTGGATCGGACACTTTGGACTCCACGCTCAGCGATCTCGATTCCACGTCGAAAACAGCTGGTAAAGCGCTGTCCAACATGCGCAGCGTGCTGACATCCACCGCGCAACTGCTCGAGAAGAACAGCACCAAACTGAATGATTTGAACAGCAAGCTGGCGCAGGCGCTCAACAGCGGTGATATGAGCGAGGTGCGCAGCGTGCTTGGCAATAATCCGGAAACGCTGGCCGCGTCGCTTGCGGCACCGGTGAAACTCAATCGTAAGGCGCTATTCCCCGTGGAGACCTTCGGCACCGGACTCACGCCGTTCTACACCTTCCTGCCCCTGTGGGTCGGCGCGCTACTGATGGCGGTGACCCTCAAGACGCAGGTGTCGGCGCGCATCCGCAAAGAGCTTGGCGACCCGAAGCCCAGAGTCCTGTTCTTCGGACATTACGGAGTGTTCGCGGTGCTGGGGCTGTTGCAAAGTACTTTCTCATGCGGCGGCACGCTATTGTTCCTGCGCGTGCATGCCGTGCATCCACTCCTGTTCATGCTCAGTGGGTGGCTCAGCTCGCTGGTCTACTCGTTCTTCATGTATGCGATGGTCGTGAGCTTCTACAACGTCGGCAAGGCGATTGGCGTAATCATGCTCGCCATGCAGATTTCCGGCTCCGGTGGCGGCTACCCGTTGCAGGTGCTGCCTGATTTCATCACGTGGATCAGCCCGTTCCTGCCGGCCACGCATTCGATTATGGCGATGCGAGCGGCGATTGCAGGCATCTACAACAACGACTATTGGATTGCCATGGGCAAGTTGGCGCTGTTCATCATCCCGGCGCTGCTTGTGGGACTGGTGATCCGCAAGCCGGTCATGCGGTTCAACCGCTGGTACGCGCACACGCTCGAGGCGACCAATGTCATCCAGTAGGTGATGCGCAGTAGGTGATGCGGCGACCGAATCCGTACGTAGGACTCGCGCGGCAGGTCATGTGGCAAGCCGCGTGGTGGGAGCGTGCGGCAGGCGGACGAGCGAACAGAGAGTAAGAAGAGAGCGGGAGAGAAACATCATGGACGACAATTCGTCAGCATCGAGACGGCTTGACGCCTCAACTACGTTGGAACAGGCGACTGTCACGGCGGTGGCTTCGGTGCAGACCCCGGAACGGGCGGCGCAACGAGCCCAGTCGCGAGCGCATATTCAAGCGCATTTGCAGCGCGGCGAACGGCGTCGTGAGGAAACCGACCGGAAAATCCTGCAAGCGACACTGCAAATCGTGGCGTCACAAGGCATCGGGGCGGTGACCATCGAGGAAGTGGCGCGGCGTAGTGGAGTCGCCAAAACCACGATTTACCGCCGGTATCGCAACACCGACGACATGATGCATCGTCTGCGGACCATGCAATGGCCCGAGAGCATCCTCGATACCGCGGATCTCGAGCCGAATCGTGGCAATCTGCGTCGCATGCTCGAATCCATCACCAGCCAGTTCGATGAGGAAATCGGGTTGAAAGCCGTCGGCGTGGTGCTGTCTGCGAGCAACGGGTATTTTGAGCAGATTGTCGCGCAGGTGATTCAGCCGGTCAAGCAGCACGTCAGCGACTTCTTCATCCGCGGGCAGCAGGAGGGAGTGTTCCGGAGCGGCTTGGATCTGGGCTTCATCTTCGCGACCATCATCGGCTCGATGATGGCGAACCATGCACTCACCGAAGAGACGAGCGCATCCTGGGCGGTGAAGATGACCGACCTGCTGTGGCCGATGATTGCGGCGTAGCGGGTGAGGCGGTTGCGGGCCGGCGGCTGAGTGGGGCGCTGTCCGGCGGGCTTAGTGGGCCGACGAGCCGAATCACGGCCACACCAGCCCGCCATGCAACCGCCCAGTCACACCACAGGCAGATACCCCGCCAACCACTCCGACAACCAAACCAATCCACCCGCCGTGCAACCACACAGTCGCACGGCGGGTGGGTATCCAGCATGACGGCACACCAGCACCGCGGCACACCGCCGCGCCACGCTCACGATTCCAGCACGGCCAGCACCTTGTGCTCGTCGTAGAACGCGAAGATGAAGCCACCGATTGCGCACAACACGGCCGCGCAGATCGCCGCGACACGGTAGCCGGTCCCGGCCGCCGCGCCGATGGTGCTCACTCCGGTGAACAGCAGCATCGCCACGCTCTGCCCCATTTTCATGGCGAAGGTACGGGCCGCATAGAACATGCCTTGACGGTCCTGGCCGGTGGTTTTCGCACTGGCGTCCGCGATGTTCGCGACAATCGCCTGCGGCAGAATACCGAACGCGGCCATCGGCACCGCACCGACCACCGACAGCAGCACGCCCTGCACCATCGGCGGAATCGCACTGATCACGCCGGATCCGAGTAACCCCACGAAGGCGAACGCAACCGTGAAGATCACGAACGCGATAAGCAGCAGCCGCTTCTTGCCCACCCGGTTCGCGAGCATGTTCACCGGCACATAGAACAGCACGGATACCGCGGTCATGAGCACGAAATACACGGTGGTCACGGATTCAGGCAGTTTCAGCAGATTGGTCACGAAGAACGGCAGCCCGGTCTGGAACGTGGTGATCGCAACCCAGTAGATCACGTCAGACCCTACGAAACGGCGGAATTGCACGTCTCCGAAGGTCTGCTTCAATGATTCCAGCGTCGATTCGCTGGTCGGCTGCGAGCGCACGTAGCGTTTCTCGTCGATGGCGAGCGGCGGAACGAGCATGCAGATGAACGCGACGATCGCCATCAATGTGAAGGTGAGCCGAATGGCGGGCACACGGCCCATGGACGGCACGAACGCACCCCAGATGACGGGCGCAACATAAGCCAGCGCAGTACCGGCAACCCATGTGAACGAGATGGCGGTGGAAATGGCGAGCTGCTGCTTGGAATTATGGCCGAGTTCTGCGATCAGCGCGTTGTATGGCGTGCAGTAGAAGGTGAGCGCCACGTAGTAGGCGATGACGGCGACGAACAGAAAGGCCGCGTTCAGCCAGCTGGTGCCGTTGATCGGGCTCCAGAACACGAGCACGGTGATGATGGCGAGCGGTAGCGCGGCGAGACGCAGGAACGGCATGCGGCGGCCGCGCGGGGAACGGCAGCGATCGGACAGGCTGGCGACTGCCGGATCGACGAACGCGTCAAAGAACCGCGCGAAGGCGGTGATGCCGCCGACCACGGTCACGATGCCGAGAATGGCAAGGCCTTGCGGCACGAATACGGTTTGTCCTTGGCGGATGGTTTCGGCGTCCGGCTGATAGAAGTACACGAGCCAGTTGGAGATGATGCCGGACAGCAACGCCCAGCCGAACTGGCCGATGGCGAACGCGCGAATTTTGGAGCCAGGCAGCGATTCGGGCGCAGCGGCTGGCGATGCCGTTTGTGCTACGGCAGGCGTAGCCACCTGTGCAGCTGGCTCGGTGCCACCGCTTGTGTTGTGCGTATTGTCGTGCTGTGTCTCATCCATGAGAACGCCTCCGTGTCCGTGCCGGACTTCATTGCCGGTCTCATAGCAGTCTACCGCGCATTCGCGTTCGCTGCTGACAGGTATGGGCATTCAACGGATGAGAATTGGCAGTCGGAGTATGGTGGGCCGAATGTACAAAGATTGCAACGCCTGCGAAGACTCTCAGCAATAACCTAGGTTCCCAAATACCTCACCTGATGGTCGACAGGGTGCCCTTCTCGGAATCATAGGTGGTATGCGGTTTGGCGGACTCGTACATCTTGCTACCGCCGTTCAGGTTTTCGTTGAAGCCGATTACTGTGTACGTGTTGCCGCTCACCGTGATGATGATGTGATTATCTTTAGATACGGTGATTTCCGTATCGGTGCCGCTCAAGGCAGATTTGCCTTCGTCGTATGTCTTGCCACCGTTGCCGATGGAGATTGGAATGGTGCCGTTGCTCTGAGCAGACACCGTCTCGATGGGCAAGGCGAGCATGATCCCCTTCGGCGAAGTGGACGCATATATCGGGCACGAACCGGGCGGCGTGTGCCCCTTCGGCATCAAGGACGGCGTGCGCGTCTTCCTCGACCGCAGCCTGCGCGAATTCGACACCGCCTACCCTGCGGGCGGCGACGACCACAGCGCGGTGAAACTCACGCCCGACGAACTCTACGACGTCTCCGGCGCCGACGAATGGGTCGATGTGTGCAAGGAGTAGCGCGACGTGGCGCGACCGGGCAGTCGCACGGCAGATATATACCACGGCCATCAGCCGGAATCATGGCAGTATCCACCTGCCATGCAACACCACAGTCGCACAGCAGACAGAATCGGCGACCACCAACCGACCCCAACCGACCAAATACCCAAACAACCCCCAAACAACAGCAAAAGGGAGTGACCGGAACCCACGCTAGGATCCCCGTCACTCCCCTTCACACGCCTGCGCCTACCATCAGCGCAAACGGCACTCACGCACCGAGATAGGCCTTGCGCACCTTCTCGTCATGAAGCAGATCGCTGGCCTTGCCTTCCATGGTGATGCGCCCGGTTTCCAGCACATACGCGCGGTCGGCAATCGATAGAGCCATTTTCGCGTTCTGCTCGACCAGCAACACAGTGATGCCTTCATCGTGCAGCTTTTCGATGATGCGGAAAATCTCCTTGACCAGCTTCGGCGACAAGCCCATCGACGGTTCGTCCATCAGAATGGTGTTCGGCCGGCTCATCATCGCCCTGCCCATCGCGACCATCTGCTGTTCGCCGCCGGAAAGCGTGCCCGCAAGCTGGCGACGACGCTCCTTGAGCCGCGGGAAATACGTGTACACCTTATCCAGATCCTCACTGACATGCGAGGTGTCCTTGAGGCTGTACGCGCCCATTTCGAGGTTCTCCTGCACGCTCATGCGAGTGAACACGTGGCGGCCTTCGGGCACGTGCGCCATGCCGAGGGTCACAATCCGGTTCGCCTTGGTTTTCAACAGGTCCTGGCCGTTGAACATGATGCTGCCGGATTTGGCCAGCACCAGCCCGGTGATGGTGTGCAAGGTCGTGGTCTTGCCGGCGCCGTTCGCACCAATCAACGACACGATCTCGCCGTCATCCACGTGCAGGCTGATGTCCTTTACCGCGTCGATGGCACCGTAGGATACGCTCAGGTTCTTGATATCAAGCATCGTGCTCCTCCTTGCCATCAGCCGCGTTACCGTCCGCAGCCGCATCGCCCTCAGCCTCATCAGCCGCGTCATCCTCATCCTCGTCGCTGCCGAGGTAAGCGGAAATCACGCGTGGGTTGTGCGCAATCTCCTCAGGCAGGCCGGACGCGATCGTACGCCCGTAATCAAGCACCTGGATGCGCTGGCACACGTTCATCACAAGGCTCATATCATGCTCAATCAGCAGAATCGCAATGCCAAACCGGTCGCGAATCGTGTTGATGCATTCGAGCAGATCCTCGGTCTCGGTCGGGTTCATGCCGGCAGCCGGCTCGTCAAGCAGCAGCAGCTTCATGCCGGTCGCAAGCGCACGCGCGATTTCGAGCTTGCGCTGGGCGCCATACGGCAGGTTCGCCGCCTGCGTCTGAGCGAGGCCTTCGAGCTTGAAAATCCGCAGCAAATCAATGGCTTTCTGGTGCATCTCGCGTTCCTCGCGCCAAAAACGCGGGGTGCGGAAAATCGCGCCGCCCATGTGGTAGCTGAAGGATTCGTTGAACGCGACAAGCACGTTCTCCTCGACGGTCATCTGCTTGAATAGACGGATGTTCTGGAAGGTTCGGGCGATGCCGGCGCGCACGACCTGGTAGGTCTTCTTGCCGTTCATTTTCTCGCCGTCCAGCCAGAATTCGCCGTCGGTGGGCTTGTACACGCCGGTGAGCAGGTTGAAGACGGTCGTCTTGCCGGCGCCGTTCGGGCCGATCAGGCCGACAAGCTCGCCCTTGTTGATGGTCATGTTGAAATCGTCGACAGCGCGCAGACCACCGAAGGTGATGCCAAGATGTTCGGCGCGCAGAATCGGTTGTTCAGCCATCTCACGCCTCCTTTCCGGCGGATTCAGCGGTTTCGACTTCGGTCGCGGCCGCTGTTGCAGTCACGTCGCCAGATTCCGCGGTTCCCGCCGCGATGGCCGCCTTCGCCGCGCCGCCACGACCGTTGCGGTAGACGATGCGGTTGATGAGCTTCGGCAGCGAGAACTCCCAGGACCCGAAGATGCCTTGCGGGCGGAAGATCATGAACACGACCAGCACCACCGAGTAGGCGAGCATGCGATAGTCGGAGAACGCGCGCAGCGCCTCCGGCAGAATCGTGAGCACGATAGCCGACAGGATCGAACCGGTGAGCGAACCCATGCCGCCGAACACGACCATGATCACGTAGTTCGTGGATTGCAGCCAGCCCGCGTACGCCGGGGTGAGCGAACCCATGTACTGCGCGTAAATGCCGCCGGCAAGTCCAGCGAAGAACGCGGAAATCGCGAACACGAGCACCTTCAAGTACGTAACGTTCAATCCGGACGCGCTGGCCGCGATCTCATCGTCACGAATCGCCTTGACCGCACGGCCGTAGCGGGAACGCGCGAACATGAACAGCAGCACGACAGTGAGCACGGTGATCCAGAACACCACGTAGAGGTTGGCGATACGGTCGATGCCGATAAGCGCCTGACCGGCCTGGCCCTTATCAAGGCCGACACCGCCGGCGGCGGGGATGTTCTGCAGCACGACGCGGATAATCTCGCCGAAGCCGAGGGTGATAATCGCCAGGTAATCGCCATGCAAGCGCAACGCCGGAATACCGACCAGAATGCCGAAAATGCAAGCGATTACAGCGCCCACGAAAATCGTGAGCAGGAAGCGAGCCGTCGGATCCATCGCAATACCCTTGGCGACAATCAGCTTGCTGAGCAAAGCGGCGGAATAGGCGCCAATCATTTCGAAACCGCAGCAGCCGAGGGTCAGCTGGCCGAGCACGCCGACCGTCAGATTCAGCGATGTGGTCATGATGACCGCGATGCAGCAGGTCATCAGAATGCCCTTGATATACGTGTTCGCGGCCCCGGATTCGCATACCGCCATGAGCAGGCCGAACAGCACGGCGATACCTACAGCGCACACGAAATAGGACTGTTTCATGGAAAGCGCGGATTTCTTCATCGTCACACCTTCTCCGTCTCAGGCTCGCCCATCAGGCCGGACGGGCGTACGAGCAGCACGATGATGAGAATCGCAAACACGATCGCGTCGGAGAACGCGGACGTGATCACGCCGCCGGTAATCGTGCCGATATAGGCTTTCGTCAGGCTTTCGATCAGGCCGATCGCCAAACCGCCGACCATGGCGCCAGGAATCGAGCCGATACCGCCGAGCACGGCCGCCACGAAGGCTTTCAGGCCGAGCATCATGCCCATCGTCGGGGAGACCTGCGGGTAGGACACGCAGTACATGAGCGCGGCGATGGCGGCGAGACCCGAACCGATGGCGAAGGTCAGGGTGATGGTGCCGTTCACGTTGATGCCCATGAGCAGGGACGCTTCCTTATCTTCGGACACCGCACGCATGGCCTTGCCTTGCTTCGTGCGCTTGACGTACAGCTGCATGGCGACCATCATGACGACGCCGAGCACGATGGATACGATGGTCGCGCCGTCGATCTTCAGCTGGCCGATCGTCAGGGTCGGAATGGAAACGATAGTGGGGACGGTCTTGTAATCAGCGCCGAAAATCGCCTGCGAGCCGTTTTCGAGCAGCAAGCTCATGGCGATGGCGGTGATCAGGGCGGTCATGCTGTTGCCCTTCTCGCGCACCGGCTTGTATGCCAGGCGTTCGACGAGCACGCCGACCAGCGCGCAGACCAGGGTTGCGGGAATGACAGCCGTCCAGGCGGGCATGCCCATGGCGGCGAGTGCCGGAATGCTGAGCATCAGCGTATATGCGCCGATCATGATGAAGTCGCCGTGGGCGAAGTTCAGCAGTCGGATGATGCCGTAGACCATCGTGTAGCCGAGCGCCACGAGCGCGTACACGCTGCCGATCTTCAGGCCGTTGAAAATCTGGCTGATGAACATGACGAAACCGCTCATCATTCCTCCTTTCGTGTGTGTGTGAATGTGTGTGAATGCGTACGAAATGTGCGTCAATCGTTGACTCAGTCAATCAGCGAATCAATCAATCAGCGAATCAGCGAACGCAAGCATAAAGCAATATGCATGTAAGCGTGATGTCGCCTGAAAAGGCGACTAGTACGCGAATGGAGAGGGCCGAAAACGACCCTCTCCTACGGGATTGGTTGCCTCACCGCGTCGGATGCCCGCCGCGGACTGCGGTCAGCCTCACTTGGTGGACGGCTGGATGGTGGTGCGGTACGTCGGCTTGCCGTTCTTGAGCTCAAGAACGATCACGGACTTGTTCGGCGAACCCTTCTTGTCGAGCGTGAACTTGCCGGTCACGCCGCTGAAGGACATGCCGGAAATCGCGTTGCGAATCTGCTCGCGGGTCGGGTTCTTGCCGGCCTTCTCGTAAGCCTGCTTGAACATGTACACGGAATCGTACGCGAGTGCGGTGAAGGTGTTCGGCTCCTGATTGTTGTTGGCCTTCTTGTAGGACTTGATGAAGTCCTGCACCTTGCTGTTCGAGGTGTCGTCAGGCGAATAGTGCGTGGTGTACAGCACCTTGTCGTACTGGGACTTGTCGCCGGTGAGCTTCAGGCCGTCGTAGCCATCGGGGCCCATGACGTAGCCCTTGTAGCCGAGCGAACGAGCCTGCGGGATGATGTACGGGCCAGCGACCGAATAGTAGTACGGCGCATACAGGAACTCGGCGCCGGATGCCTGAATCTTCTGCAGCTGCGAGGAGTACTCGGTGTCGTCGGCGCTGGAGGAGTTCTCCTCGTCGACCACGTCGAGGCCGGCCTTCTTGGCCGCCGCGGCGAAGGCCTTGCCCACGCCGGAGGAGTACGGATCGCCGGTGCCGTAGAGCACGGCGACCTTCTTGACCTTCAGGGTCTCGGCGGCGAACTTGGCTGCGATCTCGCCCTGGTAGGAATCCTTGAAGCAGGTGCGGAACAGGTAGCCGCCGGTGGCGATGGAATCGGAGGTTGCCGCCGGTGCGATCGCCGGGAGCTTCGACTGGTCGGCCAGCGGGGCGACGGCCGCGGTGGTCGAGGAGATCGTCGGGCCGAGCACGGCGAGCACACTGTTGTCGCCGGCCAGCTTGTTGAAGGCGTTCGACGCTTCGGTGGCGTCGCCCTTGTCATCCATGCTTTCCAGCTTGATCTTCTTGCCGTTCAGGCCGCCCTTGGCGTTGATCTCGCTGATGGCCAGCTTGAAGCCCTTGAGCTCAGCCTCGCCGTAGGCTGCGGCGGTGCCGGAATTCGTGGTGATGCTGCCGAGCGTGATCGTGTTGCCGCTGGCTGCGCCGGCGGAGTTGCTGGAATCGTCCATGCTGCCGCCGGAGCAGGCCGCCATGGACATCATCATGGCCGCGGCCGCTGCGATAGCGGTCGTCTTGCCGAAGAACTTTGCGTTCATCAGGAATCTTCCTCTCTACAAAAGATTCTGGGAATAATCGTGAGAATTCGTCAGAATGTTGCATGAAATGCTGATTCTGAATGCCACAGACGCGCGCGACACGTGATCGGGTGAATCCGTCAAACGCCGTCAGGCAAAGGTTCTTCGGGCTTTTGGCCTTACTCGAGTAAACCTCGTCTCAATCTATTGCTGGGTTCCTTTTATACGCGAGGATTGCGGATATGTAAATGGCTTGTCCTTATATTGAACTTTTCGATAACCTCATCCTGAGACGATTTATGTCCACAATGTGGACACCGTGGGCGAAATCGTTGGAATTGTGCGGGTTTGCTGGGTTGCTCTGAGGAGGTGCGAAGGTTTCGGGCGCGGGCTCTTCAGGTGATCATCATGTTGCCGGCGTATTGGCGCGGGGGTACGTGCGGTTGTCGGCAACGCGGGCGTGGACGGGGTGCCACAACGACCGTCTCACCGACCAGACCACACGACCCGAACCATCAGCACCGCCACCATGCGAGGAAATCCTCACACGATGACCCCTCCCGACAAGCCCAACCGCCGAACCCGACCACCCAACCCGCCAGATTGCGAGCAAATCCTCACACAACGGCTCTCGGCACAGGCAAACCGCACGATTGAAACCACCGGCACCGCCACAATGTGAGCCAATCCTCACACGATGACCCCCGGGCTTCTGCTCCGAGCCGGCATCAATGGCCGGGAGCGCCACCATGCGAGCAAATCCTCACATACCGACCCTTGAACCCCTACTGCAAACCGGAATTAATGAGCGGAAGCGCCACCATGCGAGCAAATCCTCACACGATGACCCCCGACCAAACCAAAACACCAAACCTGAACCGCCCAACCCGCCAGATTGCGAGCAAATCCTCACACAACGACCCTTGAACCCTACTACGAACCGACATTAATGGTCAGAAGCGCCACCATGCGAGCCAATCCTCACACAACGCCCGGCACAACCAATGGCGGGCGAATCAGCTGGGTCCCGTATGTGTGGGCATGCGCCATCCGACAGACCCCGTCATCGACTGCGATATCAGACGCAATCCGGCACATCGCGCGTGTCAGGACATACGCGACGTGCGGAATCCCATACCGATTGACTTCCAGTCCAGGACATCTGACAGGTTACGCATGCCAAGGCATACACGACTGGACAGAACCCCAACAACCAGCAAGCCACCAAGCACACACCCGGCAAATCACGCATGTCACGGCATACACAACTCGCAAGAAAGGTCCGCCAAGTAACCCCAGCTACGTACCATCCGCCTCGCCGCGTACGCCCCGACATACGCAACCTGACAGAACCACAACCGCACCGCCATCCGGCATCAGCATTCGACACGCGACGCATGCAACGGCATACACAACTCGCGGAATCCCGCGCCCAATCGTTTCCAATCCAAGGCATTCGACAAGTTACGCATGCCCAGACATACGCAACCAGACGAAAGACACACGAGAACGACAGAACCCCCGACACCTGCCGATTTGTGCATGCCCAGACATACACAACCAGACGGAAGGCGCAGAACAACTGCAGAATCTGCCGGCACCTGGCGGCTCACGCATGCCAAGACACACACAACACCACACTGACGGCATACACGGGCTGCCAGGCGCCGACTTCCGACACGCTTACGGCCGCAACGCCTGCGGGAATGGTCAGCAACAACCGCAGACCGATACGCCCTTACTGCCGACGAATCATCTCGGCGTATTCGTCCAGAGCATCCAGAACGCGACGCTCCTCCCAGACCCGCCCACGTTTGCCGCCAGACACTTCCACCAGCACCCCGGCGCGCTGAAGCTGGTCCACCGCACGCGTCGCCGAAGCTGCCGACACGCCCAAGACCCGCGCGACATACGGCACATTGACCACCGGCTGCTCCACCACCAGCGGCAACAGCCTCCAGCCAAGCGCGTTGCGCCGCAACGGCAGGCCATGCAGCCGGTCGGCATCATCATCGAGAATCGCGCTCAAGGTGTCGATAAGTTCCGTCCCCGTGTGCGCAGCGTATCGCGCGGCAGACGAGAAACACTCCAGAATCGGCCGCGCGTCGCCCTCCCGGTACGCAGTGAGCGCATCGAAATACCGCTCAGTATCATGCAAAATCCCGGCGGACACCGGCGGCGTTATGGTCGACGTCAAGCCCTTGCCGCGCAGCATAGCGTGAATCAGCGCCCTACCCACACGCCCGTTGCCATCAATGAACGGATGAATGGTCTCGAATTGCGCATGTGCGATGGCACATTGCGCGAGAATGGGCAAGTCGTCGCGGTCGATGAAAGCGACCAGGTCGGCCATACAATCCGGCACCTGGTCAGGCTGCGGGGCCACATGCGAGGCACCGCGCGGACCGGCGGAACTGACGCCAACCCATACCAGCTGGTCGCGGTACCGGCCCGCGCGATCTTTCCACTCGTCGCTACCGCCCAACAACGCGGAATGCATCGCAAGAATATTCGCTTCACTCAGATTCTGGGCGAATTCGAGCGCTGTTTCCATGGCCCGCACATTGCCCACCACCAGCGCGGCGTTGCCTCCCTGGGAGCCGTCAAGCGATTCTCGCGCAAGGCGTCGCGCACCCACGGTGAGGTTTTCTATACGCGACGATGACGTGGACTCAGTTCGCAGCAGCACCGCAGACAGCTGGCCCAAAGCATGACCGCCAGCGCTGAACCGTTCGGCGGCGCGACTGTCGAATGCCACGAGCTGCTGCGTCGCCTCGTCGAGATCGGCGGCAAGATCGGAGGGAACCGTCAGACCGATTGCCGCGATACGCGCCGGACGGGTGGAATAGTAGTTTCCTGACGCTTTGCGACGCGCGGTGCGCGAATAGTATCCGTCATCCGATGGGGTCCAGCAGTGCTCTTCGAGCTCCACCGGGGGCACGCGGCACGGCTCCGGAGGAGCAGGTTGCGCAGCGTCCATCGGCGGTATGGTCTGCGCGATGTTCGCCGTCGGCACGGCATCCGCAGACGTCCCGGTGCTATCCGCATCGCCAAAAGACACACCAAAAGACAAGACGCTCTGAACTTTGGCGTTTTGGGCCTTGATGTCCAGCTTTTTCACGGCGCCTGTCGTCGCGCGGTACGATCCGTCGCCGGCGGGGCGGCTTGCATTGGTGGCAGTCATCGCATTCCTCTCGCCTGTGTTCACGCTACCTGTATTCGTGCTACCTGTATTCGTGCTACCTGTATTCGCACTATCGGGAGCGCCATTTCAGCGACATCCGATTCGCGCTTATTATCACTTAGCCTGTAACTGATAATAACATCGTCCCTTATTATTACTTAGCGGCTAACTGATAATAAGGGACGATGAAAACGACGTCAAATGCGAGACGCCGGACGAAATGCCTAGCACGAAACACCAGATGCGAAACGTTCAACGCGAGACGCCGGGTAACACGCCAGACTCGACTGTCGGTCCGCCGATTCCGGGCGCCCGACCACCCACTTTGTGAGTGAATCCTCACACAACACGTCATCCGCGACTGTCAGACCGCCGATTCCGGACGCGCAACCCCCACTTTGTGAACCAATCCTCACACAACACGTCATCCACACCCGTCAGCCAGCCAATTCCAGGCGCCCGACCACCCATTTTGTGAGCCAATCTTCACAAAGTGGGTGTCTGCGGGCGGGGCGCGGGTTAGTTCGGCGATTGTGGGTGCCGTTGTGTGAGCGAATCCTCACAAAGTGCGGTGCGTGGGATGTGTGGCGGGTTGATTTTTCAGTCGCCAAGTGCGCATTGTGTGAGCCAATCCCCACACGGCGAGCGCCGGCGTCACGCGAGCCACTCCACTCAGACGCCGGCCAACCTCGCCTCACGCAACAAGCGAAGCGAACTGGCTGTTGTACAGGTCGGCGTAGAAGCCGCCCTTGTCGAGCAGTTCCTGATGCGTGCCACGTTCGATGATGTCGCCGTGGTTCATAACGAGAATCATGTCCGCGTTGCGAATCGTGCTCAGGCGGTGAGCGATCACGAAGCTCGTACGGCCGACAGTCAACTGGTCCATGGCCTTCTGGATGAGCTCCTCAGTACGCGTATCCACCGATGACGTCGCCTCGTCGAGAATCAGAATCGGCGCGTCCTGCACCATCGCGCGGGCGATGGTGAGCAGCTGCTTCTGCCCAGCGGACAGCGCGGCCTTGTCGTCAAGCACGGTGTCATAGCCTTCCGGCAGTGATTCGATGAAGCGGTCAAGTCCTACTGCCTTCGCGGCGGCCCGCACCTGCTCGTCGGTCACGCCCTGCTTGTCGTACACGATGTTGTCGCGCACAGTGCCCTGGAACACCCAGGTGTCTTGCAACACCATGGAGAACTGGCGGTGCACTTCGGAACGCGGGATGGACGCGGTCGGCACGCCGTCGATGCGGATTTCGCCGCCATCCAGCTCGTAGAACCGCATCAGCAGATTGACCATCGTGGTCTTTCCGGCGCCCGTCGGGCCCACAATCGCAACCTTCTGTCCCGCCTTCACACTCGCGCTGAAATCATGGATGACAGGTTTGCCCGGCTTGTATCCGAAGCGCACATGGTCGAAATCGACATCGCCACGAGCCCGGTCACCCAGCGCATCACTGGCATGCGCATGGCCTTGTGCCGCCTCAATCTGGGCACGATGCTCAGCGAAGCTCCCGGTCGCGTCAACGCCCATCTCCGGCTCCTCGAGGAACCCGAACACACGTTCCGACGCGGCCGCGCACCGCTGCAGGTTCTGCGTCGCCTGAGCGAACTGCGCCAGCGGTTGCGTGAACAGGCGGATATACATCATGAACGCCACGATGACACCGAATTCGATACGCCCGTCCATCGCGAGCGCCGCACCCACCACGCACACGGCCACATAGCCGAGATTGCCGACGAAATTCATCAGCGGCATCATGAGGCCCGACAGGAACTGCGACTTCCAGCCGGATTCGTACAGGCTGTCATTGTAGCGTTCGAAAGTGCGGATGGAATCGGCCTCACCGGAATACGCCTTGACAATCAGATGCCCGGCATACATTTCCTCCACATGCCCGTTGGTCTGGCCCAACGCGATCTGCTGCTGCAGGAAGTACTTCTGCGAGAACCGCATAATCAGCGCCATAAGCACGAGACCGATGATGCTTACGCCGACAGCGGTGAGCGTCATTGTCACATTGTTGGCGAACATCATGATGAGCGCACCGAAGAACAACGTTACCGACGTGACGAGCGCGCCCAGGCTCTGGCCGAGCGTCTGGCCGATGGCATCCACATCGTTCGTGATACGGCTCAACACATCGCCATAGCTTGTGTTGTCAAAGTATCGCAGCGGCAGACGGTTGATTTTCTTGGAAATATCGTCACGCAGGCTTTGCGCGGTACGCTGGCTGATCGTCGCCATAATCCAGCTTTGCGCATAACTCAACAGCGCGTAGCCCACGTACAGCGCCACCAGCGTGAACCCGATACGGCTGACGGCCTGCAAATCGATGCTACCGAACACCGGCTTGCCGTGCACGATGGCAGGCGTCACACCTTTGATGATCTCATTGGTGATGTCCTTGAGCTTGTCCGGGCCGACAATCTGGCAGACCGTGCCGGCGGCACCCAGAACCAGTGCGATGATCATCGCAGGCAGGTAACGCTTGCAGTATGCGGCAAGCTTGCCCATAACAGCATTGAAATCCTGCGGTTTTTCAACCACTCCACGAGCCCCCGGCCCATGGCCCATTGGTCTTGGCATATCTTGTCCTTTCACGAAACAAAAACGCGGGATCCGGCATGCGCCGGGCGCATGTCAGGAGGCGAGTTCCGCCTCGCTCAACTGGCTTTCAGCGATCTGACGGTACACATCACAAGTGCCGAGCAACTCCTTATGCGCGCCCTGACCCACGACACGACCCTGATCAAGCACGATGATGCGGTCGGCGTCCATAATCGTGCCGATACGCTGGGCGACGATCAGCTTGGTGGTGTCCCCCGCCTCACGGGCGAGCGCCTCACGCACATCGTGATCCGTACGGAAATCAAGCGCGGAGAACGAATCATCGAATACCAGAATCTCCGGATGACGCCACACGGCACGGGCGATGGACAGGCGCTGCTTCTGGCCGCCTGACACATTCGTGCCACCTTGGGCGATATCGGCCTCATACGTGCCGTCCATCCGCGTCACGAACTCGTCGGCTTTCGCCACGGCGACAGCCTGGCGGACATCCGCCATCTGGGCATCGTTCAACGTCTCGCCATTGCCGGACTGCGCCAGCAGCGCTTTCTCACGCTCACGGCCATGCGGCGTGGACGTGTCGGCAAGCGCGATATCAGCCACACTCTGGCCTGCTGGGCGCACACCCGCCTGACTTTTATCACCGAACGCCACGTTCGAGGCGACGGTTCCCTTGAACATCACGGACTGCTGCGGCACATAGCCGATCTTGTCGCGTAGCGATTGCAAGGTGTAGTCCTTCACGTCCACGCCGTCGACGAGCACCTGGCCGTCGGTGGCGTCGTAGAAGCGCGGCACGAGGTTCACAAGCGTGGTCTTGCCGGAGCCGGTGGAGCCGATGAAGGCGACGGTCTGGCCGGGCTGTGCGGTGAAGCTCACGTGTTCGAGCATGGGTTCGCGCGCATCAGGGTAGGTGAAGCTCACGTCGCGGAATTCCACACGTCCGCGCACCGGCGTGCCGTCGGCGTTCTTCGCGCCCTCCGTGCGCGTGCCGTCGGTGACATGCGGCTCGGTGTCGAGCACCTCGAGGATGCGCTTGGCGGACACGTCGGCGCGAGGCCACAGCACGAACACCATGCTCATCATGAGGAAGCTCATGATGACCTGGATGGCGTAGCTGGAGAACACGACCATGTTTGAAAACAGCGTGAGCTTGTCCATGAGGCCGGCCGCATCGATGAGATACGCGCCGATCCAGTACACGGCGAGGGTCAGGCCGTTCATGACGGTATTCATGAGCGGCATCATGACGGACATCGCGCGGTTGGTGAACAGCTGGGTTTCGGTCAGGTCGCGGTTCGCCTTGTCGAACTTGCCTTGCTGGTAGTCCTCGGCGTTGTAGGCGCGCACCACGCGCAGGCCGGTGAGGTTCTCGCGGGCCACGCGGTTGATGTTGTCGGTCAGGGCCTGCATGCTGCGGAATTTCGGCATGACCATGGCCATGATGATGGCGACGGCCCCCATGACCAGCACGAGCGACACACCTGTCGCGGCCGTCCATTCGACACCTTTGCCGGCGATCTTGGCAATTGCCCACACGGCCATGATCGGCGACTGCACGAGCATGAGCAGGCCCATGGTGAGGAACATCTGGATCTGGGTGACATCATTGGTGGAGCGGGTGATAAGGCTCGCAGTGGAGAAGCGGTTCAGCTCCTCGGGGCCGAAGGACTCCACGCGGCGGAACTGCATGGAGCGCAGCCGCTGGGTGAAGGATGCGGATACGCGCGCGGTGATGAAACCGACGGCGACGGTCGTGAGCATGGCGCCGAGCGCCACGGCGAGCATCTTGCCGCCAGCGACCCACACGTCGTGCATTTCGCTGTTCGGGGTTTCCACAAGCCGGGTGATGTCGGCCATGTAATCGGGCAGCTTGAGCTGGAGCCAGACGCCGGCGACGATGAACAGCAGGCCGACGAACAGCTGGAACCATTCGGCCTTGGAGAGGTATTTGCAGATTCGTATCACGATGTGTCCTTTCGGGGACGTTGGTTGGGAAACGGGTGTTATGTGGGACGGCTGTTGCGCCGGTTGATGGCTAAGCCGCGGGATGTGTCGGCGACGGGGTATCGTCTGGCATGCCGCCCGGGTGCCGCCCACCGGACGTATTGTGCGCGGTTATTGGGGTGACGTTCACGCGGTCCTCTGCGGGATGGTATGGGATGCCGCGGCGTTCGAAAGCCTTCGCAATGGCCGCCTCGTCGGGGACAGGATCGTCCGGCCCGCACAGGCTCATGTAGGTGATGAACCGTGTCAGCAGGTCAAGGAACTGCTCGGTACGCCGTTCGCCCATCTGCCCGAACACCCAGCGCATGCGGTCGTCCATGGCTTTTTTGTGCAACTTGACGAGCCGTTTGCCTTCCGGCGTGATGCGCACGATGACGTGTCTGCGGTTCTCCGGGTCGATGGTGCGCGTGGCCCAGCCTTTTTTCTCCAGCGCGGACAGAATCGCGGAGATGCGGCCCGGACTGTTGCCGGTCGCATCGGCGAGCTGGCTGGGTGTGCGCTCCCCTTTGACGGCGAGTTCGCGCATCACTGCCGGTTCACCACGATGGACACGGTTCATGTTTTCCATCATGGCTGATCTGCCGTCGGTCATGATCTTGTGCATTCGCTCGAATGCGTCATCTTCGAATGCCATCCTGTCTCCTTTCTGGCGTTGACGCTGGTGTCTTTGCATTGACGCGGACACTATTGCGTGGGCAGGAACGTCTCGACATCAATCTGCATCATTTATACCCTTCATATTTTACGGTGTCAAATATTGACGATGGCAACTATGCCTGGAGAGAAGCTGAGTGCGCCATTCGGCCGGGCGTATGCAAGGTGGGCAGTGCGCAGACGAGGAACGAATCAAGCCCAAGCTGCAGTATGTGAGGATCCGCTAACACAGTGACGGCACAAGCGGCCCCGGGAGCACGATTCGGGCGGGAAAGTCGCCATCATGTGTGAATCGGCTCACACGACGGCGGGTCAAGTGGCCCAGAGATAGAGAGCCGGCCGCGAAGGTGGTCGCAGTGTGAGAATCCACTCACACGACGACGCCGGCAATCATGGAATCAACTAGCCGCACGAGCGGGCGCCCCAGCCGCACCGCTCCCTGTCTGCTGCGCATTGACGATCTCATCAAGCGCGAGATACAGACTGTCGAACAATTCCAAGCTCTGCCGGGCAATCTGACGCCCAGGCTCGGTCAGCGCATACGTGCCGGCGGCGTCATCCTTGACAATCAACCGGTCTTCTGCGAGCGCACCCAACGTCGCGGACAGCATACGGTCGCTGATGCCATCAACCCGCTCACGAATCTGCCCGAAGCGCAACGCCCCATCCAGCAGCGACGCGAGCACGAGGATGCTCCAGCGGCGCGTGACGTCATTCAGCAGTTTGCGCGACGGGCACGCCGCAGCAAAAACGTTGAAATTATGCGGATTCTTCGGGTTCTCGGAGGAAGTCATGCCATCCATTGTACCGACGACACGCCGTATGCGCTAACAAAAAGTTAGTGGTAGCATCATCTCAACACTAACAGATTGTTAGTTGTTCCGCAGCATCACACACACGGACGCGACGGACACAAGCAACAACAAGCAAGCACAAGCAACGCGGCCGACACAGTGGACGCAAGACCACCGCGGACACACCGCAACCAGAAACACAGCGGGCGGCACACATCCGCCGACACGAAAGGAACCACCATGGCAACCATCACGATTTTCGGCACCGGCAACATGGGCACCGCAATCAAGAGCGTCTTCGAGGACGCCGGCGCAACCGTTCAGTCGCTCGATTCGCACTCCGAGAACCCGACCATCGAGGGCGACATCGTCGTGCTCGCCGTCCCCTACCCGGCCCTCGCATCCATCGCCGAGCAGTACGGCGACCAGCTGGAAGGCAAGACCGTCGTCGATATCACCAACCCGCTGGACTTCTCCACCTTCGATTCGCTCGTCGTGCCGGCCGACAGCTCCGCAGCCGCCGAATTGCAGGCCAAACTCCCCAAGTCGCACGTGCTCAAGGCGTTCAACACCGTGTTCGCCGCGAACATCGCCTCCAAGAAGACCGGCGACGCCCAGTCCACCGTGCTGGTCGCCGGTGATGACGATGCTGCCAAGGCCGCGTTCATCGACCTGGTGAATGCGGGCGGTCTCGACGCCATCGACGCGGGCGCCTTGAAGCGTGCGCGCGAGCTTGAAGCCTTCGGATTCCTGCAGCTGGCCCTCGCCGTGCAGAAGAAGATCAGCTTCACCGCCGGTTTCGCGGTGTACCGCTGACGTCGCTTGTGGTTTTCGCAGCCCAGACAGCGCGCGGAAATCGCGTCACATATTCGACAGGCCGTCTGCATCCCGCAAAGTACGGGGTACAGACGGCCTGTCAGTTGTTACCGGGCGAGCGCCGACGACCGCGAGCGGCCACCGGCGCCAGTTCCGGCATTCACGGCATTCACACCGCAACGTTCACGACATCGCGCTCATCCGCGGACTTGCGATCACGCATGGCCAACAGAATCGCCACCAATGCGACCGCATACAACACGGCAAGCACCGGAATCAGGCCAGCGTAGCGGTGCGATTGGTCGGCGGCATGCGTCACCACGAAGGACGCCAGCTGATTGCCGGACAATCCGGCGAACGCCCATGCGCTCAACGCGAGCCCGTGCACCGTCGAAACCGAAGACATGCCGAAATGCTGCTCCAACAGCACCGGCAGCGTGGAGAAACCGCCGCCGTAGCCCGCGTTGACCAGGAACAGCATCACGAGAATCATCCACAACGTGCCGTTGTCAATCGAATGGAACACCACCTGCAGCAGGCAGACGACGACCGACATCACGAAAATCACCGCGTAGCTGGTTTCACGGCGACGGCAGTGGTCGGACAGCGTGGAGAAGCCCAGTCGGCCGACCGCGTTGAACACCGCGTCAACCGCCAGCACCGTGCTGATTACGCCGGCGGTCGCAGTCGCAAACGCAGCAGCATCAAGCCCGGCGAAGCGCGGCATCACCGCAAGCGCATCATGCAGAATGTCCTTTTCCTGCGAAATCAGCGCGAGGCCGCACGTGATATTGAGATAGAAGGCAAGCCAAATCGCCCAGAACACGGGTCGACGCATCACCGTGCGACGCCTGACACGCGCGGCGGCCGAGTACACGTAGCCTGCGGGACGGCGAATCAGCAGGAATCCGGCGAACATCATGATCGCGTACACCACGGCAAGCACGTAGAACATGTTCACAAGACCGACGGAGGCGATGAGCCAGGTCATCACCGGGCTGGCGACCGCCTTGGCGAGGCCGAAGCCAGCGACCGCGATGCCCGTGGCCAGGCCTTTGTTGTCGGAGAACCACAGCATGAGGTTCTTGACCGGCGTGAGATAGCCGACGCCCAGACCGACGCCCATAATCGCGCCATAGCAGATGAACACGCCGGGAAGCCAGCCGGCGGCGATACTTGCGCCTGTGCCGGCGAATCCGGCGACGAAGCAGACCAGGCTGATCAGCGCGGAGCGGCGGATGTCCTTTTCCACGACCGGTCCCAAGAACGCGGCGGACATGCCGAGGAAGAAGATTGCGAGCGAGAAACCCCATTCGATGGTGCTCGGCGCGACGTGCATCTGGTCGGCGATAAGCTGTTTGAACACGCTCCAGCAGTAGACCGTGCCGATGGAGATGTGGATGAGCAGCGCGGGGACGACCGCGCGCATCCAACGATTGTCAAGGCGGCTCGGGGTGCGGATCGCAGGATTTGGCGCAACGGGTGCAGCGCCGGACGGACGGGTGGATGATGTTGAAATCGGCTGGGTGGTGATTGCCATAACTTCCTCTCCGCAGCGAGTGCAGAGATGTTCGGTTAACACCTCCGCATCCCTGCCCGCACGACTGTATCAGGCTTTTTCCGCGGGCGCAGGAATGTGAGTGGCGTCACACGCGAACAATCAAAATGTTCGTTTCCGTGATGATTTCCGGGCTGATTGTGCGGTGCTGCGCGGTTCCGACGAGCGATGATGTTCAGTTGCGATTGGGAGCGGCGTTATGGCGCGAACCGTGCAGCGTACGACAGCTTGACACAAAACAGCTCGAGGAGAATACAAACCAGCTACACCAAGAAGCCCACCAGCGTAAACAGTTTGAGAGGGGCTCTAATGCCTAGCTCCGGCGTTGGCAACCAAACAAAGCCCCACTCCACCACCCGACTTTTCACAGGTAAATCGACACTACAAGACTGATTTATACGGACTTATACACCGCTATACAACGCTATACACTGCGATACTTTTCTATACTCGTGGCAAATATGGCAGAAACACACCCATCAGTAAAGTCGCAGCATTCCCTCAGATTACGCACGACCGTGACTAGCAAACCAGCATCACATTCCAGCGGCCATCGTCTGCCGGCGGGCGGCGACGGAAGCGTTGAGGCAGGCGAGGTCGTCCGGGGTGAGTTCGAGCCGCGTGGCGGCGAAGGAATCGTGGATTTCCTGCGGATTGCGGGCGCTGGGGATGGTGAACAGACGCGGGTATTGCGCCAGCTCCCAGGCGAGCGTCACCCGCTGGTGGGAGACACCGAGTTCCGCGGCGACCTCGCGGAACGGGTCGTACGCATGCTGATCAACCGGGTCAAGAAACCCACCGAGCGGACTCCAGCACACGAACGCCAACCCCAACTGTTCGCAGTATTCCAACGTATGTTCCGGGTCGGGGTGTGACGGCGAGAACTGATTTTGCACGGCGATCAGCTTGTCGCCAAGTATGCCCCGCGCGATATCAATCTGCTCGCGGTTCACGCGCGAGATTCCGGCATATCTGATGACGCCCGCATCCAGCAAATCGCGCAGCGCTCCGACCTGGTCGGCGTACGGCACCGCCGGGTCCGGACCGTGCGAATACAGCAGATCAAGCGCCTCTACCCCGAGATGCGCCGCCGATTCCTTCGCGTCGCGAATCATGGTCTCCGGCCGTGAATCCGCCATCCAGCCATAACGGCTGGCC
>ENA-ORUR01000021-ORUR01000021.1-human-gut-metagenome-genome-assembly--contig:-NODE-21-length-173443-cov-29.918_pt1 | contig 173443 bp, 129 predicted proteins | sample MGYA00242086_ERZ509223 | MGnify/ENA primary metagenome ERZ509223 (study PRJEB26280, sample SAMEA2338820) | human gut metagenome | biome: human gut; feature: human-associated habitat; material: faeces... | reverse complement strand
AAAACCATGAAGGATTTATCGGAATGCAGGATCACGGTGACGATGTTTGGTTCCGTAATATCCGCGTGAAGGTTCTGGATTAAAATTACTATTCTATTGCTAATCTGTTTTAAACAACTCCATTGAAGAGCTGTCTCAATGATAGCGTTCTTCAATGGAGTTCATGTAAATAAATTCACAAATTAATGTATCATACGATGAAAGCCAGATATTTATTAGTACTATTCGCTTTATTAGTAGCCTTGCCACAAGCAATGAACGCCAAAAAGAAAAAAGAGGTTTCTATCCAACTCTATTCTGTCAGAGATGTAATCAATAAAGGAACTGATCTCAATGTTGTTCTTAAAGATTTAGCTGAGATGGGATATACCAGTATTGAAGCAGCCAATTATGACAACGGAAAGTTCTATGGTAAAACTCCCGAAGAATTCAAGAGTGCAGTAGAAAAAGCCGGTATGACAGTGCTGTCTTCACATTGTTCAAGAGGATTGTCAGGCGAAGAAGTGGCTTCCGGAGACTTCTCCGAATCTTTGAAATGGTGGGATCAAAGCATAGCCGCCCATAAAGCCGCCGGTATGAAATATATCGTAAACCCGGGAATCGGTGTTCCTAAAACAATGAAAGAGATGAAGATGTATTGCGACTATTTCAATGAAATAGGCAAAAGATGTCAGCAGAACGGTATGAAATTCGGATATCATAACCATGCACATGAATTTCAGAAAGTGGAAGACAAAGCGGTTATGTTGGACTATATAATTGAAAATACCAATCCTGAGTATGTCTTCTTTCAGATGGATGTATATTGGATAGTCAGAGGTCAGCACAGTCCGGTAGATTATTTCAATAAATATCCGGGACGCTTCACCATGCTTCACATCAAAGACCACAGAGAACTGGGTCAAAGTGGTATGGTAGGATTCGATGCCATCTTTAATAATGCAAAAACAGCAGGAGTGAAAAATATCGTTGCCGAAATAGAAGATTATAGCTGCCCTGTAATGGAAAGCGTAAAAAAGAGTATAGATTATTTGCTGGAAGCTCCTTTTGTGAAGGCTTCTTATAGTAAATAAGAGTATGTGGTAAGTATCCTTATGCGATAAATCCACTTCTTAGGAAATAACAGAAAAGAAAACTTACGTCAGATAATGTATCAGCATTCCATCTGAACGAAGTCCAATTCTCTGTGTCATGAATGAACATATCATACCTCCTTTTTGCAAAAATAAGCATTTCATTGGAGTTTTCAGTAAATTTGCGGTTAATAAGTAGGAATAAGCCGCATATTTTGCGGCTTATTCCTACTTATTAACCGCATTATCATGACCTACCAGTCATATATTATCAGTTTCTTTATTCTAGTTATTGCATTTAATACCATTGTATATTAGTTTATGTCTGACTTCTTTTTTCATATTTTAAATCCTGAAGAATACTTGCATTGGCACGAATGGTAACATTGTAGTATTACTATTCACTAATCATCTTTCTTATCAAATCTCTATTCTCCAAATCATCCGCATCAATCACCTCGCCATATACCGACCTTACTTTTGCGTTCTTCCTCATTAAGATACACAGTAGTAACAGTACCGGCAAACAACATATTCAGTCGCAAACGGCAAATTGCTATCTGGCAATAGCCCATTCCCAAACAGGAAACACTTCTACGTCTCCCGATACTACAAAAAACAATTGATTCCCTAAACGTATTTAGGTAAAACTGCAATTTTCCCGAATCATACTTCGGTATTCAAACGCCTGCGTGCAAAGAGCCCCAAAGCAAGTACGACACACAACCCTGCTCCCCATATCCATAGCAGTAAATCTCCTCCTTCGGTCTTTCCGTAAGAATGCAGACCGCTCAGGTAGTAATTCACTCCAAACCAGGTCATGATGACAGAAAGAATAGCAACCACTGAAAGCAGATTGAAACACCAGGTTGTCTTGCCTTTCAGCAGAGGGATAAAACGGATATGGAGCACCAGTGCATAGACAACGATGGAAATCAGAGCCCATGTTTCTTTGGGATCCCATCCCCAGTATCTTCCCCACGAGACATTCGCCCAGATGGCACCCAGAAATGTTCCTGCTGTCATAAAGAATAGACCGAGGATCATTGCCATCTCATTCAGTAAGGTAAACTCACGGATACGAAATTGGAGCTTCACCCGGTTGGTGGCAGAGAGCAGACTCATCAAAATGAGATTAAACAGTCCCGTCAGAGCGCAAAGCGCAAAGAATACATAGCCTATCATGATAATGGCGACATGAGACATCAGCCAGTACGACTGAAGTACCGGCACCAAAGGAGTAATTTCGGGATTCAGGTGGTTCAATCCTGCCACAAAAAGCATTATTCCACCTAATAACCCTGCAAGTGCGGGGAGAATACGGAACCGGCGGGCAAACAGGAGTCCGCCACCTACCAGCATCCATGAAGTACAGATCATGGACTCGTAAGCATTTGCCCAAGGTGCACGCCCGCTGATATACCAACGCAACAATACACCGGATGTATGAGCCAAAAAGGCGATCACCAGAAGAGCAATTAAAATGCCGCATACCTTTTTTCCCCATTTAAAGTCTGCAATAATCTCACCACAGGCTATAAAAAGTAAAATTCCGCCTAAGATAAGATAAGCCAGACGACACCAGAAAAACAAATTCAGCTGATTATAAAGAAGTTCCGCTTTCACTCTCTGGTTGTCAATAGCGGGAGTCTTACTCTTTGCCTGCTGAAAAATATTCATCATGCCGACAATCTTGTCCGCTTCCTCCCAATTGCCGGAACGAACTCCATTCCCCAGCTCATAGATATACCAATCCATGATTTTGGAAACAAACAAAGAATCTTTTCCCTGAAAAACATTCAGTTCATCTCCTGCCGAATACCATTTCCCCTGTGCATCATTCTCGTCCGGGAAAAGTGGCAGTAACTGATGTTGCATGATACGATATACGATATTCACAGATTCATCCAGTTTCAATAAATCCGAGTCCATCCGTTTCCGTTCCGAAGCGGGTTTGGCGTAGATATCATTCACTTCATCGGTCAGGATATAGTTGCCTTCCGAATCGAAAACGTCCTCCCAGGCAATGTATTTACCGCTCCTGCCAAACCGCTGGAGTAGTTCTTTGTTATCGACTTTAATAAAAGGATAGGCTCCCCATTCGTCGGGAAAAGAGAGCAGGTTCAGGAAAAACTGGTCAGAGTTGATGCCATTCAGTTTATCGGCTCCATAAAGCTTACGCAGAATAGCGGAGGTATAGCTATTGACCGGTTCGAGGCGCCCATTAGGATTCAGCACTACCAGGCTTCCGAATTTCCCGGCGTGCTGAGAAGACACACAAGGTTGCTGTGCGTGTACTGTCTGCCCACCGGCTACACCGGACAAGGCCAAGAGAAACAGTACACAGTAAGGCATGTTTTTCTTCATCTCTCCCAATTCCCTGCGCAGACGACCGAAACGGGATTTCTTACTGAATAATGTAAGCACAAAGCCTGCAAACAGCAAAAAGTATCCTATATATGTAAGTTGCATTCCGGGACGATCGTAACTGACGGACAGAATGGTTCCCTGCTCATCCGGATCGAATGACGACTGAAACAACCGGTATCCGTCTATATCAATCACTTTATTCATACGGACAGTTGCCTGCACTGGAACCTCATCCCCCTTCTTTATCACCAGATCGCTCTCGTAAGACATCGGGCTATGGGAACCCGGATAGCGTTGCAACCTGAAATCATCCAGAGTAACGGAGAAAGGCAGGGAGGTTTTACCCATCCCTGCACCTTCATCGTGCATCATGCTACTCACCGTTTCCCCCTCACGGATGTGCATGATTCCTGTTACTCCTACATAGTGAGTAACAGCAGCCCCCAACCAAATAAATACAAAAGCCCCATGAAAAATCAAACTTCCTTTACTGATTCTTTTGAAATAGCTTCCCTGAAGAAACATGGCCAGCAGATTGACAGCCTGCAACAACTGCAACAGGATGAACCAGGGAGCATAATAAAAGTGTTCGCGGGCAACAGCAGGTCCATACGAGTTTTCCACAAATGTGGCTGCCGCCAATATAAGTGCATAGAGTCCCGCCAATACATACATTAACACCGGTGAAGCTATCAGTCGAATCAGTTTCATTCGTTTTTCCGTTATAAGTGATTATCTTCTATCAGTAAGATATGCTTTTTATAAATGAGCAATACCTTCAATCTCTACAAGTAATTCCTCCCTGCACACATCTGCATAAAGATAGGCGACAGGAACGCCCGGACAAAGTTTATCCATATCTTCTTTCACAATCTGCGCATCTTTCTCGTTTTTGAGATATACGCGGAGAAGCTCCAGCTTACCGGAATGTTCCGGTAGTTTCTCCTTTCCCTCTTCCAGACCGATCAGATGCTGGATATTTTCAAGAGTAATCTCTGTTTGCCAAAGCACATCTCCGGTCACCATACTTTCCTCGCCCCGAATAGCAGCCGTCCCGGAAATATAAATCACTTCCTGCTGATGGTCGGACAGTGATTTGCCTCTTTCAAATTTAGGGGTTCCTTTCTCCGTATCCGGTCGATGACTAATCAGTACCTCATCCGAATAAACATGTGCGGCTCTTTGCCAGTCATTATCCAAAGGAATAATCCCAATCTTTCCGCTCACTGCATTGAAGTCGATCTGTATACCACCATGCTGCGCTCCGATTCCCGTTGCTGCCGGATACCCCGACTGCCACTCCGAAGTAGCATAGAACTGGGAACGAACATCATTAAAATCCTGATAGCACTGATTGCCATGTGCAATATCCGTGATGCCTTCCAGATAATTCCATTGACGGACGATATCACCAAAATTCATCTGTTCCGCCTTCAGGATTTCTTCCGCTTTCCGGAAAGTCTGTTCCGACTGTTCACGAATGGGGAGATTCAAATCATCAGCGCAAAGTCCTCCCGCTATGATTTCCCGATAATCGGCAGACGTTATCCGCAGATAGCGGACAGAAGAGGCAAAGCGCTCTTCCAGCATCACTGCCTCATCAACCGATAACGGTAATGAATGTACTTCCAGCACCAACTCACCTTCCAAAGGCTTTTGGGCCACCACCGAAACAACCGGTCGGGGAGACGGAAAATGGCTGTCTGCCCATTGTTCCAGAAAAGTTCGTTGCTGCCGGTATTCCTGATTATCCTTACAGGCAGTAAAGAAAATAAGGCGGACGACTCTCTCCCTACGAACGGCGGACAGAAGTAATTCTTCTGCCATCCGTTCCCAAGTTTTCCCTTCCGCTTTATAGATTTCACATTTTATTCGATGATACTTCATATTGAAAACCTCAGTGATATTTCATGCACGATGCATGGATTAATGAAAAGAAGCTACTCCTGCCGGTATATCCGCACTATACACGGAAGACATTGTCTGTAGCTCCGGAGTGTTCTCCAGAGAGTAGAGCACATTCTTCTGACGGTCTACCAACAGCAAATGCACTTTATCTTTCGGATTCACATGTCCTGTCCAGTTCGTAATCAGAAAACGTCCGTCGGAGAAATACTGAAAGCCGCCGAGGAATTTCAAAGGCTTTCCGGGAATATCCGCATTCGACAGTTCCCAAATCGTCTTTCCTTCTCCGGTTACTTCTATCAAACGGGGATTTCCGTCCTTATCTGCTACGGCAATCAACGTATGTCCGTTAGGCAGGCGGGTCAAAGAATGCGGACCGCCGGGAACATCCAGCTTCCACACGACTTTACCGTTCGTATCATATTCCTTCACACACTGATCTCCATAATGTGCCACGAGAAAATGTCCGTTATCCAACCGGCGGGCATTGCGCATAAAGGCGAATCCGCCATCTTTCACGCCTTCCGGCAAAATGCAGACTTCCTTCACAATCTTCCCCTTCGGAGATATCTCCAGCATCCGTCCGGACACACATTCACCGACAAATGTATTGCCGTTCTTCAAACGTTGACAGGCAAAAATCGGACTTTGGGACTCATAATGAAAGATGGTATCGTTCTGACGAGTCATCTCGAGCACTCCGTGTCCGGTGGTGAAAAGGATATTGCCATTAGGCAATATCCATAAGTCATTTGAATCGGGGGCTTTGTGTTTCCATACAATCCGGTTGTTTTCCATCACAAATACGATCCCTTGCGAATAATCGGCTCCGGCAAATGTCTTTGTCTGTGCAAACAGAGACACAGAGAACAGAACTGCCAAAATCGAAATATATATTCTTGTCATAAATAATAAGTCTGAATTAGTATTATTATAAAGAAGCTTTCAAGCACCGATTACTCACTACAGGGATAATACATATTCCTCCAACTCTTCCAGTTCCTTTTCAGTAACAGGCTTATGAGGTCCGTGTATCTTCAGCATATCTTTCATCGAGTAGCTGCGTCCGTCATAAAGATAAGGAGCCGTACGCCAGCATTCGTTCAAAGCAGGAACGTCCATCGACAACCCTTTATCCGGTCCGGTGGTCCAGTCTACCTTATACTGTTTCTGGTCTGTGTAGTATTCGCCTGAATGACAGCTTGCACAGTTCTCTTCAAATATCTTCTTTCCCTTCTTCGCTTTCCCGGAAAGTTTGCCATTCACCAGATAAGGGCTTGGCAATGGTTTCAGAGATTTCAGATATTCGTCGATAGATTCATAGATTTCATCATTTCCTTCCATAAACAGAATGTACTTCACACCCGAACGTACTGCCACTTCAGCATTCTTACGGATACCGGTAGCCATACAAGGCGGAGTCTGATGTGAAAGCAACAGTGTCTTCGTGTTCTTCGGATTTCCCATGCCGTCGTTCAGCAAGTCCCAGTTAAGTCCGTCCATGCGCGCATCGTTCGGATGGCAGGTAGCGCAACTCTGCCAGTTCTGGAAGCAGATTGTCGCATCATGGAAATACATGTCTCCCTTGCCTACTTTGGTGAAAGCCAGCGGAGCACCCAAAACTTGTTTATTGAGATTCTTGCCGTTCATATCCATAGAAACCAGTTCCGAAGTATAATAATTGGCTGTATAAATCTTATTGCCGGTAGCAACAACCGAACGGGGACCTTTACCCTGTGTAGGGATAAAGTCGCGGATGCCATACAAAAAACCGGCATCATTCGGTATATTATTCCAGGACTTCACGGAAGGTGTCACCATCACTCCTTGTTTTGCCTTCGCCAGACGTTCGTGCAGGGCAATGCGGTCAATGCGAACCAGCTCCTGACTTCCGGCAGCAGCTACAATAATCTGCTTGTCATCCGGGGTGACAATCACCGACCACGGATTGGCAGCTCCTTTTTGGGGAGTATCCAACAATACGGAAGTCAGCAGCTTTCTCGCCTTCAGATCGATAATGGACAACGTATTCGTAGCCATCCATCCGCGATCCAGCTGATTGGTAGGCAACTGATAACGGGCAATCAAGTGAGTGACATACGCATACGCACGATTCTTGTCTACCGCTATCGATTTCACATCTGTAGAACCGTTGGGAAGCATGATACGGCTTGCCACCTTCTTTGAAGACACATCGACAATATCGAGCTGGGCTGCAAGCGGATAGGCTGTAGACGGCATTTCCGGCATATTGTTTGCTATCAGCAGACAAGAGTCACCGGCAAAGGAAGCCATTGCCACCGGCTCACGTCCGACAGTGATTTTCGCTTTTACCTTACGTGTTGCGGGGTCTATCTCCCACAGCTCGTTGTTGAACCGTTGTGCTACCCAAAGTGATTGAGACAAAGGGTTGTACAAAATATCCGAAGGAGTAGCACCGCTTTTTGTTTTAGACTGTATCGAAAGTTTTTTTCCGTCCAGTTGGTACATCATGCCGTAGTTTCCGTCGCACACTACCCAGAGGTTTCCGTCAGGGTCTTGTGTCATGGCGTTGACCGGAGAAGAGAACTCCACTTTTTGTTCCATCTCCTTTCCGTCAGCCGACATTTTTATCAGTTCGCTACCTGCTCTGTTGGTAACAAACAAGGATTTTCCATTATCCGCCAAAAACAGACGATCCGGCGAAATAACTGTCTGATCAGCATCTTTCGCAGCAGTGCAAAGAAGTACAGCTATGATACTAACAGGTATTAATATCTTTTTCATTATTTCTGTTGTTTAGTTTGAAGGGATTGAATGTACTGGCGAATATTCTCCTGCTCTTCCGCACGAGCTGCTTTCCTTTTCTTGTCGTAGCGGTCGTAATATTCGAGGTCATGTTGTGACCAGTTGTTCGCTTCACGGTAATCTCCGATCTGAGGAACGAGCAAGTCGATCCAGAGAGAAACTTTACGTATCTCCTGCGGAGTCAGTTTGGTGCCTCCATGACCTTCTTCCAGGCGTTTGATCAGATTACTTGTGTTAGACCCTGCAAAATAAGGAGGTAACAAAGTCGGCTCGGACAAAGCGCTGATCCAGTTTACTTCCGGATGATGGGCATTGCCTCTCCACGGACCATCAGGACCATCCATACGGGCATGCGTCAGACTCAGATAAGACTGTGCATATTTTCTCTTGCTTCGCTTATCAAGCACCTGCAACTCGCCTTTCAGACTCATCGGCTGTTTCACTCCGTCATGGCAAGAAATACAATGCTTGTCCCAAATCGGCTGAATTTCTTTCAGATAGCTGAAGTTACGTTCTCCCATTTCATCTTCCGGTATCAAAGCCTTGATACCTTTGTTCATTGCCATAGATACCGGATGTCCTGCCACCGGAACGGTGTTCTTATGTTCATGACATCCCACACAACTCTGTACCTCGTTCGGCTGAAGGGTAGACCAGCTGCGCATAGTCTGTACCACACGGCCATTTTCATCCAATGCCTGGAAATATAACGGTCTGCGTGCAGGAACTTTAAAGAAAGCGGAGCCATCCGGATATACATCGGTCACCCCTATCACTCTCTTCACATCCCAGGCAGCATTACCTACTCCTACCGGAGAACTGGCCAATGCACCTCCTCCTTTATCATCACCGTTCACTTCGCCGATACCTGCCGCACGGAACTGTATTTCTACCACACGAAGCTGCTTGATCGTTCCCGGTTTCACACCTTTCAAACCATTGCCTTCGTAAATGTTCTGCATATAATACACACCGTCATTCTTCGTATAGTCTACCGAAGACGAACGCTGGAAGGGACGGGTGCGCGGAGCCACCAATATAGGCTGGTTGCAGGATATCTTCGAATCGGAAACGAGCAATTCACGTTCTCCGTCTACATTCATCCAATAGATTCCAAATTCCATCGGATGCCCAACATAATATCCCAGCGGAGTATAAGAAATAAGAAAATCCGTTTCATTCATCGGGAAAGGATGCTGGTACTGATCAGTAAACTGTCCGTAGCTGTCGATACGTTCTGCTTCGGGCTTGCGAAGCGGAGCTACGAACATCGTTCCTTCATTCTCGTCACGTCCGGCTTCGGGATCGATAATACCCAATTTACCATGTTGAGGAGTATGATGTCCCATAAATACAGTCATCACTTTACGAGTACCGGGAATCTGGCGGGTTTGTGCCACCGTCGTCGGGAACCAGCTGTTCATACCGTAATATTCCGCCTGTCCTGTTCCATCAGGATTCATCTGGAACAACGGTTGTGCCCATACCTGTCCGCGGTCGTTATAATCCCAACGGGTATAAACGATACGACCGTCATCGAGCAATGTAGGAGTAACGGTATGCACCTGGTCGAAACCTACCTGGCGCATATAGCGTCCTTCTCTGTCACACAAGTACATATTGCTGACTTCGGTAAACCAGCAGTCTACCGCACTTCCGCAACGGGTGGAGTTGAAAAGGATATTTTCATCGGGCAAATAGATTCCTTCGATATCAGCATGTCCCTTACCGAAAGTCAACTGCTTGATATCGCGAGTCTTCAGGTCCATCTCATACAAATGGAAATCGTCTTCCTTAGCCGACTTCTTCCATGAGAAAAGCAGATGCTGACCATCGAAATGCAGATTCGGATCACGATATACACCATCTTCATCTGTCATCAGTGTTTCCTCTTCCGCCCAGATGCCGTTCATCTTAATCTTCGACAATGTACCGCCTGCAATGTAATTACATTCGGCACGGGCATCCGAAGCTCCTTCGGTATAAGCGAAGAAGGAAGGACGCAGTGTTCTGAACTTTGTGAATACAATTTCCGGACTGTTGGCAGTGAATGAAGCCAGACGCTTTGCACGTCTTGCTTCACATGCTTTCAGATAGGCCTGAAAAGCGGCTGTAATACTTTCCGGAGTATCATTAACGGTAGTAGTGACATTCAGCTTCTGCAAACGCATGGAAAGCTGACGGCTGAGAGTGCCTCTAAACCAATTGACATCTTTGCCATCTTTTTCATTCTTCGCATCTTGTCCGTCTTGCAGCCACCAATCGTAATAGACCGGATAGGTGTGCATCAGCATCCGGTGCGTATCTCTCATTTTACGATCTAATTCTTCTCTATGATTATCTTTCTTCCTTATCGCCTGCACTTCTGCAAACTGCTTTTGCATTTCGGCGATAAAACCGTTTGTGTCGATCGGCTGAAAAGAAGTGTCTTTCGTTTGCCAGGCAACGACAGAGACGAGCATGCAACATGCCATCCCCCACTTCAACAGCTTCATTAATCTTGATTTTATCATTTTGATTTCTTATTTACCTTAATTACCATCCTGAAAAAGAGATATTACATGCCTTTCTTCAATTCTTTATAGGCTTCCACAATCTGAATACCGCTTGAAGTACCGATACGGGTAGCTCCCACCTGAATTAAAGCCAAAGCAGTCTCCAGGTCACGGATACCGCCCGCAGCTTTCACACCAATTTCCGAACCGACTACACGACGCATCAACGCTACATCATGCACATTGGCTCCCGCTGTGCCGAATCCGGTAGAAGTTTTCACAAAGTCTACACCGGCCTCTTTGGCAATGCGGCATACTGTCTCTTTCTCTTCGTCAGACAGATAGCAAGTTTCAAGAATCACTTTACAGATCACTCCGGCAGGTTTGCAGATAGAAACCATATCTTCGATTTCTTTCTTTACGATGTCAGTCTGTCCTTTCTGTAAAGCACGGACATTGATCACTGTATCTATTTCTGTGGCACCTTTGGCAATGGCATCACGAGTTTCAAATGCTTTGCATTCTACCGTATTCTGTCCCAGAGGGAAACCGATAGCTGCTCCTACACGTACTCCGGAACCTTCGAGCAATTTCACGCAAGTTTCTACTTCCGCAGGATTGATAGCTACCATCGCAAACTTATACTGACGGGCTTCGGCACAAAGTTTTTCTATATTTTCGGCTGTTCCGAAAGGTTTAAGGAATGTATGGTCAATCATTCCTGCCAATTGTTCTACTGATAAATTTGCAATTACTTCGTTTATATTCTTAGTTTCCATTCTTATAAGGTATTTAATTATGTTAGTTAAAAAATCAATACACACTTCAATACTTCGCCACGTTTCACTGCAGCAAAGGCTTCTTCAATTTCTTCTATCTTGAAACGGTGTGTGATAAAGTCGGATGCAGAAAGTCTGCCTTCCTCAATCCATTGAGCCAGCGTGGTCATAGCCGCTTTCTCTTCCGAACGGGTAGGCCACTGATGCATGTGCAGGTCAAAGTTATAAGGTGCTTTCGACAAGTCGAATGTCGGATTTTTCGTCATAACACCATACACACAGACGTCTCCGCCCATCTTTACCAACGGCAATACGGAATTGACTACTACATCGAGTCCTACGGCGTCAATCACTGCATCGTAAGAGCGGTTGGCGGCTGCTATAAATTCCGGTGTGCTGATTTCGGCAGGTGTATATCCATTGTCGGCTCCCATACGGCGGGCAACTTCCAGTTTGGCAGGAAGCATATCAACAATATCAATCTGCCCCAGGCCGAAGAGTTTGCCCAGCTTTACGAAGCTCAATCCTACCGGACCGGAACCTACTACAATCACTTTCTTTCCCGGAGTCAGGTTGAAATCCTTGAAAGCTCCCAGTACTTCACGCCAGGTACAGGAAATTACCGCTTCTTCCGGCTGCACATGCGAAGGAACCGAATTCTGAATTTCAAAGCTGTCCCAGCATCCCTGTTCGGGTGTGGCAAGTCCTTCTTCCTTCAGCACTTCGAAGTCATTCACTACTACATATTCGCTGAAACCGCCCCAGCCGCTATTAATGCCTTGCGCGCCAAAGTCGGAAATGAGGCCGCCGATCGCACGATCGCCTACTTTAAAGTTGCGAACCTTCTCGCCTGCCGCTACTACGATTCCGGCATTCTCATGTCCCAGAGCCAACGGATATGCATCTACGCCGGGAAAATGTCCGGCAATCAGTTTACTGTCGGTAGCGTTACACAATGCCACCATTTCTGTTTTTACCAATGCCTGATATGCATTGATTGCAGGTGTTTCCACCTCTCGTATTTCAATTTTGCCGGGAGCCGGCACAATCACAGTTTTCATTGTATTCTTATTCGATTATATAATTTATAGTTCAGTTTTCGCTATCTCGGTGTACATCTCACACAATGCATGATAAGCCTGATCGAAAACAGGCATCCAGGCTTCATACTTCTTCACGTTCTCCGGAATCGGCTGTACGGTCTGTTCAATACGAACAAAACGGTCGATCACAGAGAAGTCCTTAAATATACCCGCACCGATACCTGCCAGAATAGCAGCTCCCATCGAAGTCGCTTCTTCCAGATAATTGGGTACGCGGATTTCCGCCTGATAGATATCTGCCATCATCTGACGCCAGATCGGATTCTGTGCACATCCGCCAATCACTGTTACCTGATCGATAGGAACATGCTTGCGGAAGATGTTCACAATAAATCCGAGATTTAAAGTGATGCCTTCCATGACGGCGCGCAACATATCTCCGTGTGTATGCCCCAGCGTCAGACCGATGAATGCACCTTTGGCATCAACATTCCAGCGAGGAGTACGCTCACCCAGCATATAGGGTAAGAAGAGTAGCTTGTTGGCACCGATCGGAGATGAGATAATTTGTTCGTCAATCAGTTCGAATACGCTGCGTCCTGACTGAGCCGCCAGTGTCCGTTCGTTTTGACACAACTGGTTAATCATCCAGTTGTAAGAAGAACCTGCCGCCTGCATTGTTCCCGACGGATGCAGCATACCCGGTACTACGTGCGCCCAGTTCATCGTGCGACGCTGTTCGTCCACAATCGGCTTTTCCACCGTCAGTGCTACCCAGGATGAAGACCCCAGATAGTTGTATGCATTGCCCGGAGCCACACAGCCTACTCCTACTCCGGCACAGCTGCCGTCGCCACCACCACAGATGACGGGAGTTCCGGCAAGCAATCCTGTTTCACGGGCTGCTTCGCCTGTCACTTCCCCGATGACATCGATAGAAGAACGGACTTCCGGAAATAAAGAAAGATCGAGTTCTGCCGCTTCAATGATTTCTTCGCTCCATTGCCAACGATTCAGATCATAGGCGTTCGTACCCGAAGCATCTGAAGGGTCAGTGGCAATAGTACCACACAAACGGTAGTTAATATAGTCTTTTGCATTCAGCATCTTTGCTGTCTGCGCGAAGATTTCCGGTTCGTGCTTCTTCACCCACATCAGTTTTTCTACAGAGTAGGAAGCGCTGATTCTGTGTCCCGTGATCTCATAGAAATGCAGCGGGTCTATCTTATCGGTCAACTTTGCTTCTTCTTCCTGCGAACGCTGGTCACAGTAGAGCATGTGCGGACGAAGCGGCTGACCGTTCTTATCCACACAAAGACATCCCATCATTTGTCCGCTAAGTGCTACTCCTGCGATATCATTGGGCGATACCAGTTCGAGAAGTGCCTGTGTTGTGTCTACAATAGCTTTCCACCAATGGTGCGGATTCTGTTCCGCCCGGTTGCCGGAAGCGTAGTCGGTAGGGTAAGCAGCAGTACGCGAAGCTACCAAAAGCCCCGATTCATCGAACAAAGTTGCTTTGTTCCCGCTAGTACCCAGATCGTGTGCTAATATATACATGTTATATTTTCCTTTTTCAGTTAATTGATTTAGAGTGCCGCATTTGTATATCCGGTAAGTCCGACAAAGATTCCTCCGGCAATACCACCCAGAATAATCACCAGCCAACGGGGAAACGCTTCTTTCAGTAATCCGCTGCGCGTACCTTTCGGCGCACACAGCACATCAGCCAGAATAAAGCCCATCGCAATTGCCCATCCCATGTCTACCCAGGGAGCACTGCCACGGTTTCCCTGATGAATGAGACTGAATTGCATCGGTAAACCGTCGGCATCATTCAGCAGCCCGGTAGAAAAACCGAAACCGGGAAGTTTGTGATTCACCAGCCAGAAAGTACCAATGATAAGGGCAGCTGCCATAAAACCGCCTATCGGACCGAAGTCCTTCACCAATTTAGGCCAGCTCATCAATACGGTAAACGTCACGGCAAAAGCACCGAAAATACTTGTTATGATTCCGGCATTATACATGCCCAACCATTCATTGTAGGTTTGCAACCATTCACTCATTGTATCCTCCTCCTTAATTTATTTTCCGGGCACAATCGCACGAACGGATTTTCCATACCACAATTCCGGCCAATGCGCCGCCAATCAGGCAGCATACCAGCGTGGGTACGGCATAAAAGAAATTAGTAATATCTCCCTGAAAGCGGACAATTCCCCAAGTGATCCCGGCAGAACCAATGCACCAGCCCTGATCCAGCCATATTTTTCCCGGAGGATTCAGAATCGCTCCATTATAGTGATTCATATACCACATGATGCCGATAATCAGCGTTGCCGCCAGCCAGCCTCCCATCAGACCGTATGTCTTCCAAAGTTCGGGCCAGATGCCGAATGCAAAGCCGCCACAGATAGCAGAACCGGCAAATGTCGATAGATAGTGTTTCATATTATTAATAATGTGTTTTATTAGATTGATGATAGTAGATTTGCGCGGGATATTACTCCAATGCCAGTTTAGCCAATGTGAAAGGCTTATCGTGTTTGGTATTCACCTTGTCCGGTCCGGTCACCAGGTCGAAGCAGGATACAATCACCTGACCGTTCCATACGATCGGTTCGCCGGGCTGATCCAGTCCGCCATCGCTTCCGTCGCAATCGGGACTTTGCGCAATGCGCTCAATCTTTCCGTTTTTATCTACACGCGCAACGGCATTTGCAGAGAAGTCTGCTACCCAGATGTTACCTTTATCGTCGATACACATACCGTCTGTAGTACGAAGTTGAGTCGTATCCTGTGCCCAGACGTCGTTGCTGACTACTTTTCCTTCCGCGTCCATCTTGATACGATGAATAGCACCGTCACCAAAGTTGCCTACAAAAAGGTCGCCTGCCTCGTTAAATACAATTCCGTCCAGTCCGTACTGCACTTCGGGATTTTTGGTGATTACCGTAGTCAGCAAGTTCTTATCAGCCGAAGTGTTGGTTACTACAATGTCACGATCGTTCATGTCAAAACAGTATACGCCACTGACAAGCAGACCGGAAGGGTCTTTTATCTGCGACAATGAACTTTGAGTCACATATAATTTTCCGTCACGAATACGAATACCGTTCGGATGCTCCAGACCGGATGCTACCGTAATGGTTTCTTTCAACTGGTCATTTTCAAACTTCAAACGAAGTACACGTCCTTTGTTCTTTGCTTTCTCTGCACCGCTCCAGCCTTGATTGTCACTGATAAACAAGTCACCTTCTTCGTTGAAGGCAAGCCCCATCGGAGAAGCCCATCCGGTTTCTTCCAACACAGGAACATCGAGCCATTTCGAAACCGATCCGTCCTTAGTAATACGCATCAGACAAGCAGGCTGTGTGATATCTGCAAAATTGGGACATGCCAGAATCAAATCTCCATTAGGAGCAATAGCCATACCGTCCGGAGTCGGACAATAATCAGGCAATGATACAAACAGTTCACTCTTTTGCGGAAGAGTATTCTCTCCTGTCTTTTGTTTGGGAGAAGTACATTGAATACAAGTTGCTCCAATCAAAGAAGCAGAAATAAGAGATAGTAAATAATACTTTTTCATGGTTAGCTGATACAAATATTTATGTTTATAATTTGAGTCCGTTAGTTCGGTACGCAAACTTACTGGAAAATCTCTGTAAAAAAGGAAAACGACAAATCAATAAAGGACAATATTTGTTCATTATGACGCAAAAATGCCCTATTTTCCATCTGAAAAGGAAATTTTCCTTCAACAAATAATTATTTTCATCTCTTGATTATCCACCGACAGGAAACTCAATAATAATAGAAACCACATTATTTTATGAACGAATTAAAAGACCGAAACCACTAAAAAGAAGAGTTTATTTAGAATGCACCAGGGTAACGAAGAGAGGGTTAGCAAACAAGTGATCACCAAGAAAAGATAAAGAATAAAGTCATGAGATTCATGAATAATGCAGTTTGAAAAGGGGAAATGTATAAAGCATAGCTTTGAGTGAGCCAAAGCTATGCTTTAAGAGTCGTAAAGCTTAGCTTTGGCTCATGCAAAGCACTAAGTTATCAACAGGTACAATAAGTACACTTTTCTAAGGCTTCCTTTAGCACACACACGCACGAACATTAATTATATACGCGATATATATACGTGCGCACATACGCACGCCTGTGTGTGAAAAAATTATAGGGTGTACCTAATGTACCTTTTGTACCTGCCGGGTTGTTCATAAAGAAAAGATTTACACAGATAGCCTCATGTATTTTATCTCCTTCACCCATGTAATCCACTATTTTAAGGCTAAAAAGCATATTTTCTCCCGAAAAGTTTTTGTAATATCAGAGTTAATCGTATTTTTGTGTACAATTTTGGTGTAGTAATGACAGAAGAAGAAAAAAAGTTATTGAGTACCTTTGAAACGCAGCTACGGCATTTAATGTATTTGCACGATGAATTAAAGCGTGAAAATGCCGGGTTGAGAAAACTTCTTGAAAACGAAAAGTTAAAGAACGAGAAGGTGCAAGCTCAGTATGATGAATTGGAAGTCAACTATACAAACCTAAAAACAGCTACGACAATCAGCCTTAACGGCAGCGACGTAAAAGAGACGAAGCTGCGATTGTCAAAATTAGTGCGTGAAGTCGATAAATGCATCGCTTTATTAAACGAGTAAAGAAGAAAGATGTATGAACGATAAAATAAAGATAAACCTGCAAATAGCAGACTCAAACTACCCGTTAACCATTAACCGACAGGAAGAAGAAATGGTACGGGAAGCAGCCAAGCAGGTAAACATCAGGCTTAATGCGTACCGGGAATACTATAAAAACCTTGAACCGGAAAAGATTATTGCCATGGTAGCCTATCAGTTCTCGTTGGAGAAACTGCAATTAATGCAACGTAACGATACCACTCCGTATACGGAAAAGGTAAAAGAACTAACGGAATTGCTGGAGGATTATTTCCAAAAAGAATAATGCCACCGAGCTATTCACTGATAAAGAAAACACCACGCACTGCAGAATATCCGAGCAATGACTGTTTTGATATTTGGCGGTGCGTTTTTATTTATATAACTAAATTAATGTAAGAATGATAGCAATAATAGCAACAGCAATTGCTTGCTTCGTCGTAGGAGGAATCCTTTCATATGTACTTTTCCGGTACGTACTGAAGTCTAAATACGATAGTATTCTGAAAGATGCGGAAACTGAAGCTGAAGTAATTAAGAAAAACAAATTGCTGGAAGTAAAGGAGAAATTCCTGAACAAGAAAGCTGATTTGGAAAAAGAAGTGGCACTGCGTAATCAAAAAATTCAGCAGGCGGAAAATAAACTGAAACAACGCGAAATGGTGCTTAGCCAGCGTCAGGAGGAAATCCAGCGCAAGAAACTGGAAGCCGAAGCTGTAAAGGAAAACCTGGAAGCACAGCTTGTGATCGTTGATAAGAAAAAAGAAGAACTGGACAAACTGCAACATCAGGAAATAGAAAAGCTGGAAACAATCTCCGGTCTGTCTGCCGATGAAGCAAAAGAACGCCTGGTCGAATCACTGAAAGAAGAAGCTAAAACGCAGGCACAGTCATTTATCAATGACATCATGGATGATGCGAAACTGACTGCCAGCAAAGAAGCAAAACGTATTGTTATCCAGTCTATCCAACGGGTAGCTACCGAAACTGCCATCGAAAACTCCGTGACAGTATTCCATATCGAATCAGACGAAATCAAAGGACGTATTATCGGACGTGAAGGACGCAATATCCGTGCACTGGAAGCCGCTACCGGCGTTGAAATCGTTGTAGACGATACTCCGGAAGCAATCGTTCTTTCTGCTTTTGACCCGGTTCGCCGTGAAATTGCCCGTCTGGCTCTTCACCAACTGGTAACAGACGGACGTATCCATCCGGCACGTATCGAGGAAGTCGTGTCTAAAGTACGCAAACAGGTCGAAGAGGAAATTATCGAAACCGGTAAACGTACGACAATCGACCTTGGTATCCATGGTCTGCATCCGGAACTGATCCGTATTATCGGTAAGATGAAATATCGCTCTTCGTATGGCCAAAACTTGTTGCAGCATGCCCGCGAAACAGCCAACCTTTGTGCTGTGATGGCATCGGAACTGGGACTGAACCCGAAGAAGGCAAAACGTGCAGGTCTGCTGCATGATATCGGTAAAGTACCCGATGAAGAACCGGAATTGCCACATGCATTGCTGGGTATGAAACTTGCCGAGAAGTACAAAGAAAAACCGGATATCTGCAACGCTATCGGCGCTCACCACGACGAAACGGAAATGACCAGTTTGCTGGCTCCTATCGTACAGGTTTGTGATGCTATCTCCGGTGCACGTCCGGGCGCACGCCGCGAAATCGTAGAGGCGTATATCAAGCGTCTGAATGACCTTGAACAATTGGCCATGGCTTATCCGGGCGTAACCAAGACTTATGCTATTCAGGCAGGACGTGAACTCCGCGTAATTGTAGGTGCGGACAAGATCGACGATAAACAGACTGAAAGCTTGTCCGGTGAAATCGCCAAGAAGATTCAGGATGAGATGACTTATCCGGGACAGGTGAAGATCACCGTGATCCGTGAAACACGTGCGGTTAGTTTCGCTAAATAAGTAAATATTCAAAAGAAGATTCAATATAAGGGCGAAGCAATTCGCCCTTTTTTAGCTTATCACCATTTATCTTTCATGTTGGCGGTATCGCACAGCAACATGCAGTCTAAAAGTATCAGCTTATGAAAAAGTTTCAATTTGAAGTCTGTGCCAATTCAGTAGAAAGCTGCCTGGCAGCACAGGCAGGCGGAGCCAATCGGGTAGAGTTATGTGCAGGTATTCCGGAAGGCGGAACGACCCCTTCTTACGGAGAGATATCGACAGCACGTGAGATGCTGACAACGACTCGTCTGCATGTCATCATCCGCCCGCGTGGAGGAGATTTCCTTTATTCTCCCATCGAAGTGAAGACGATGCTGAAAGATATCGAAATGGCACGGCAATTAGGAGCTGACGGAATTGTATTCGGTTGTCTGACAGCAAACGGAGAGATCGACCTTCCTGCGATGCAAGAGTTAATGAAGGCCTCGCAAGGCTTATCGGTTACCTTTCACCGTGCTTTTGATGTATGCTGCAATCCTGAAAAGGCTTTGGAACAGATTATCGAACTGGGCTGCAACCGCATTCTTACTTCCGGTCAGCAACCTACTGCCGAAATCGGCATTCCTTTACTCAAAGAATTGCAGCAACAGGCTTCCGGAAGAATCATCCTGCTTGCCGGATGTGGCGTAAACGAGAAGAATATCGCTCGCATTGCCTCAGAAACCGGTATACAGGAGTTTCATTTCTCTGCACGTGAAAGCATCAAAAGCGATATGAAGTATAAAAATGAATCAGTATCGATGGGCGGCACTGTACATATCGACGAATACGAACGAAATGTTACCACCGCCCAAAGAGTGACAGATACCATTCAGGCTATAAATAAGGGATAATCGTAATATAGATACCCGTAATAATAGCTGAGGTGATTACTCCTGAGATATTGGCTCCCAAGGCATCTCCCAGAACGAACGAATCCGGATTGTCCTTGCTTACTATCTTCTGGGCAACTTTTGCGGTGGTAGGTACGCAACTGACAGCAGCGATACCAATCACCGGATTGTAATTTCCCCGCTTGACAATGTACATAATGTATCCGCCGATAATTCCTCCGATACCGGAAAGCAATAAGGCAACGATACCTAATACCAGCAATTTCAGTATTTTCGGATCAAGCAACAGATGCGCGTCGCAAAGCACACCCAGCAATACGCCTAACATAAAGGTTGAACCATACAACAACGGACCGCTGACAAAATCATAAATGTGCTTCATACCCGATTCGCGGACAGCAACTCCTAAAAACAGGGAAAAGAACAATGGAGAAGCTACCGGAAACAAGAAGCAGAGTACTGCGCAAAGAACAGCCGAAAAGGCCAGTTTCACTTTGGCGTCATAGTTCTTCGGTGCCTTCTTACTTACCATCTTAATGGCACGGAAACGTTTAGGAACTAATAGTTTGACCAGATAAGGATAACCTCCATACGTCAGTCCCAGATACAGATAGGCAACTACCGTGATAGGGACAAACAAATGCTTTGCCAGAGCCAGCGAAGTAAACAATACCATCGGGCCATCCGCACCACCTACCATAGCAACGGAGGCACTCTCCTTCAAAGTCAGTCCAAGGGCGGAAGCGATGGGTACCGTAAGGAACGTGCCAAGCTCGGCACATAAAGCAAGGAAAATACTCGCAAACGGTTTCTGAAGCAAGAAGCCCACATCCAGCAGTGTTCCGATGCCCATAAAGACAAAGCAAGCTATAAGCCCGTTACTGAATGTCAGCGTATAGACAGGCTGCAGAAAGTCTATCTGCATCGTATTCATCAGATCATCCGTATCCGAAAGCATCGGGTCGAGAAAAAGGTTGCCTAATGTGCCATCCGGCATCATCAATGTTCCGCAGTTGATAGCTACCATGCCTAGCCCCATCGGGATCATGACCATAGGCTCGAGCACTCCCTTCCACCCGAGATAGATAAGTAACAACCCCAGAAGTACCAGAAAGACTCTGGCAGAAGCCAGCAGCCAGCCACTTTCCATCATTGTTCCAATGCCCTGAAAGAGGGTGGCAAAATCAATATTTTCCATAAATAAACGTTATTTTATTGCTTGTTGGTAGTAGATTTCTTTAAATTCTTTTTGTTGGTATGTGCCAGCTCTTCTTCTTTGAGAAAGAACTCACGTGTATCCCGCGGATAATAATAATCCATCAGGTTCTTTTCTGAAGCACCCGGACTTACCCCATGATAATAACCGGAATAGCCGGAAAAATTCCGGTTGATTCCACGACTGAAATCTTCGCGGTAATCTCCCAAAGTCTCTTCGGCTTCAAGCGGCATCTGCCTTACAAGCCTTTCTACTTTCTGCCGATGTTGTCGCCAACGGTGTAACCTCAACAGTTCCAGACGATGAGAACTATAAAAATCAAAAGAATCTGCCGCATAGGCAATCAGCTTGATGACCGCTGCAACAAAAAAACCGATGAGAAAGGTTAGTCCCATCATAGCAAAAGTAGATATTAATAAATCAATCATAGCAATATAAATATAGGTTATATAATAGTATTCAAAAAAAAGAAGAGGCGCCCAATGGTATAATCATTATAAAATTTAGACACACATGAAAGTTTAATCCCATCGGGCACTCCTCATCATCCATATAGAAACAATCGGCAGATGTTACTTGCCTGAATCACTTCGGTATACATCTTTGCTTCTATACGACGTAACTCCCGTTTCACAACGAAAAACACAATATTTTGATCCCGACACCTTAACTTGGTATCCGGGAAGTATATCATACGTTTATAGGAACAATAAATAATAAGGAGGGGCAGCGAGAAAGACATTTCTCACCCTGCCAAAGGAAAACAATGTAGCCTAAATAAGAATATGGGCTAATGTATAGACGTAGTATTTACACGAATATTTTGTGTAATTGACATCAAAGCAAGTATGGCTCAGACGTTTCTCCGGAAGCATCGTATTCAACGAGCTCAATATCTGTAGAATTGCAGTATTGGTAGTATTGAACCTCAAATTCTTGAAAGGAACAATGCTTCTTGGAAAAGAGAGATTATCAAAAATACAGTCGCTAACTTTACTGCCGTAAGTTCCGTCAGTCAGCAACGAATGAGTTTCTTTACATGATTTATCAAAACCGGCAGAAGAGATACAGCAATTTGCTCCCTCATTGTAGGACATATCAATTGCCGGGACTCCAGTTTCTTTCTGAAATCCCTGCAATTCTTTGTTGGAAATATGAGTAAATCCCAAAGCCAGAAATGCGCATGCTAATATGCCAAAAATGTACTTTGCCATAATTTGCTGCAAACGTAATCATTCTTTTCCAAAAACAATGTATGAATAATAAGAATTAACGATTATTGCACTCTGGCTTCACCTTATAATCCATGTATTACTTTCATCAATTGCTCTCCCAGACCAATCGTATATCCCTGAGAGACAAAGACTACCCGGTTGAAAGTATCGGCAATGATGAATATCGGCAAACTATTTTTATGTTTCAGTTTCATATTATCCACTATCTGTTTGCAAATTCCATCCGTATCTATACCATAAATAACGGTAGAAGGCAACTCAGGAAACTCGGAAGGATGGAACTTCTTACATTGTGCTTCATCCGGGAAAAGCAATACCATTTTCCGGTTCCATTTCTCTAAGTCAGATTTTAAAGCTGCAATATCATGCAAAGCATGGTTGGTGGGTTCTTGCCCCGGACCTAGTATCCCGACTATAAAGTAGCCGCGGCCACAAGCTTGCAACAAACTTTGCCTATCCAAAAGTGTTGTCTTCTGCCCCATTTCTTCCACTGGAGTAAAAAGAGACTCGGAATTAAACCCGCCAATTACAGCAACTTTCTCACCTGATTCACGTAAATGATAAGAAACTTTTGTAGCTTCCAATTTCAAGTCATCTTTCTGCATCGGCAATACAAAAGATGAAATTCTAGCCAACACACCACCGTCAGCCAATCGCGTACCTGTCACCTGCAAATAATAACCGGCATCCAATACTCCTATATTCCTCAATTGAGGATTATTTTCATCACAATCAATTAATATCGGCCTTCCATCTTCTATTCTGGAGATCGTAAACTTACTATAATACTTCACTCTGTCATCACCATTTGCAATGGGTTTGTTTCCATCATACATCCGATATATTCCTTTGGGCGTTTCTACGCTTTCTGCTTTATCGAAGTTAACATCCACGGATTCATTCCAAAAATAACCGTTATCTTCAAAAGTCATATAATAAGATACACTCCCATTCATACTATTTATATAAGCAGGAATATTCATGCTACGTGCCAACGCAACAAAGAATATATCCCGCGAATGTGAATCAGCCACCCGAGAACGCCAGACTCCTTCCGGGGAAACAGGTATCCCCTGAGAATTATGCGTTCCGTCGACAGTCACATAACGGTTTACCCACTCTACCAAAGCTTGTGGACGATTACGGAATGTATCTACTTCCGCTTCCGAAAACTTTGACTGGAAGAAAGATCTGTAAGGAGTCAATGTCTCCATAGAAATACGTGGTTTGAAAATTTCATGTATTTTTAATTCCGGAGGATCACTCATACAAACAGGCCCCGGTAAAGCGCACACGTATGAACTATTAGAATCATCTTCTGTATACATGAAATGATCCATCAATACCTCATAAGAAACATCACGACGGTCTTTTTCGTTAATGATAGATAATAGCGCAGCAGCTTTCAGCAATTTTCCTTGTCGATCAGCCTCCTGCAGAAAACGAATTAACACATCATAATTTCCTCTGGCATCCACTAAGAAAGAACATAAACTTTTCTTCACACTAGAAGTTTTTGTCCCTTTCCATCCGGAAACTATAGAATCAATCTGCGCAGCAGTCGGAAAAGTAGCGATATACGAATTGCGGATAGAGTCTTCCAGAGCCATCCGCCGGTCATTTTCTGCCCGTTGCTCCGGTGTTACTTCAGGCAAATTGGCATTCTCTACAGGAGGAACCATATCAAGATCCACTTCAAAGATATCTCCTTCTTTTTTATCCAGTACTAAGGCCAACTCCGATTGTTTTCCAAATGATAATTTGGTAAAGCCGAACTTTCCTTCACTGGAAGCCCATACCAGCATATCTCCTTTTCCGGCTGTCAATGATACTTGCCCGTCAGCATCCGTATATTTTGTAGCTACTGTATAGAACTCGGCGTAATTATATACCTTAAAATCAACTCTGGCACCGGAAATAGGATTTCCACTCACATCCGTCACAGTCACTATTGCTTTTGCTGTCGGCGCATAATTCTCTGTCACATTGATTTCCGTATAATTAGGAGTTTCAAGCATAATTTCTTCCGGACCGTTATAGCGACCGAATACCTTTGTATGCATCAGCATTCCCCGGCTAGCAGGAGCATTGAACCATCCCAGATTCAAAACCGGTTCCGGCTCGCAAGCCCCAATAAAATACCACTGGCCATCTGCCCATGCTTCCACCCAGGCATGATTATCATCCGTATGCGCCCAGCGGGGAGTATATACCTGCCGTGCCGGAATACCTACCGAACGCAATGCAGCCACAGCAAACGTGGATTCTTCTCCACAGCGTCCATACGCCGTCTTCACCGATGCCAGCGGAGAACTCGTACGCGCATCGCTCGGACGATACACCACCTTTTCGTGGCACCAGTGATTCACTTCCAGAATGGCATCTTTCATGGAAAGATGCTTTACCCTATCCTTCAATTCTCCATAAAATACCCGGCGGGAGTCATCCAAATTCTCATTATTCACCCGAATAGGTAACACAAAATGCCGGAACAATTCGTTCGGGACCTTATCTCCCCAAGGCATCTCGGCACGTGTCTGACCGGATAACCGAACATTCTCCAAATAATAATCTCCCGAATAATCCGTTACATCCCCTATCGGCATATACGCATAGAGAAACATCAAAGCTTCCTGCTCATACACAGACAAGTCAGGATTCGACAAAACAGTAAATAAGTCTCCACGAGGAAGCGCCTGTTTTTTTTGTTCAAAGTCTTTGGTTACTTGATTCCGATAATCCTCTTCTTTCAGGAAATGAGCATTGCTACAGGCAAACAGCACAATCGAGAGAATCAAAACAGATACTAGATGGATGAATGTTTTCATAAGAGTGTTTGGTTTATTTTAGATAATAAGATTGCTGTCTCACAAAAATACAAGAATATTTTCTGAATGCCTAGATAACTACATAAAAATGTGATGGATAAGAATAATATTGTCATCAAAAGAAAACAGCGGGAAAATTGTAACAGGTTTGTAACATCTCCGTGTTCGAACCTCTTATAAAAAGAAATTTCATAAGAAAAAGAAGATTTTTATGTTTTACAGCATATAATTCAAAAACATTTTGTATCTTTGCAGTGTTAATAAAGAAAACAAGATGTAAAACCGCTCTTCAAAACGTGGAGGGCAAAAAAAGAGGAAACAAATTATGAAAAAGAATGCAAATGAAAAAATCATGATGTTACAGTACCGTATTAAACGTTATCAAGCAATGGGAAACGGTGCTATGTGCCAAACCTTGAATGGTAAACTTCAAAAACTGCTGACGAAGCAGCCTGCCATGTAATTAAACACACTAATATATATCATGAAAAGAGCGGAGCAACCGATTGGTTCTCCGCTCTTTCTTTTTTATTTTCTTCTTATTTCTTCTTCAAAGTCACGTCACTGATTTCTACTACCCCACCTTTATTCTGTCCAAGGATAGCTACGTAACAATCCTTCAGGATAGCAGCATCATCATCCGTATCAGACACTTCCATATCAGGATTGGACTTCTTACTGCTGATAGTATTCACCACCTGTTCCATGTCATAGTAAACAACAACCTTTGTCCATTTGCCCGCATCCTTGATTTTGAAGTTATACTGTGCACCGGAAGCATTAGGCTGAGCATCAGCATCATAATCTCTACGCATAAAGAAGGTAGTGTTCAGCTTACCGTTATCATTCTTTTCTTCATTCGTCTGCTTGATATATACACTGACCGGAGTCCCTGCTTCTTTCACTTTTGCATAGAAAGTCAGCACATAGATACCTTTCTCCAAGCCGTCGGTAATACGTTGTCCCAGAAAAGCTTTATACCAGGAAGTATTCTTTTCTGCACCCGAATTATCTATTTTCATGGCATTCGGATATTTGGCATCCCCGGTTTGTTCCCAAGCGATGGTTGTCACACCGTCTGCCTCATTATTCATGATGAACCACTCACCTGCTGTAGCCTTGTTAGGGTTGGTAACCTTATTCGTTACTTCCGTAGCAAACTTTTCATTCTTGATCAGATTCTGAGCACTTACGCTTACTCCGGCGACAGCCAAAAGACCGACTAATAATACTTTTTTCATCTTACTGCGATTTAATTGTTTATACGTTATTTCTTGTTTCTACTTTATCTGCTAAATTCTATTTCACTTGTTGAATAACAAACTTATAATTTCCAGTCTCTTTTTTCTCGTTTGTTTTTAGTGTGATGCGATAAATCTCCTTGCCCCATACATTAGAGAGGCGCGGATCATCCAATTGGATGGTTTCCAGTTCAGCTTTGAATTGGACCGGATAGTCCAGTTCTACTTTCTGCCCTTTTACTTCAATCTGAATTTTACCCGGTGAAGGGAAAGTCACATTCCCCCAAGTCATAAAATTTACCTGATTGGGAGCTACAACTTCGTTCAGAGTGTAACTGTCAGTGATAGTCAGCTTACGGTCGTCCAGTGCATACGAACGGTTCCAGTTCTTCACTTTCGCCTCAGCCGGATAAGCTTTAGCTATATCAGTAGTGAAAACGCGTTTCTTTTCGTCGCAAGTGGTGTTTGTCACCTTATACTCCTGACCGTATTTCTGCGGTATACCGTTAATCATCGGCAGGTTATGATAATTGCTCTGCATGGTCCAAATGGTGTAACGGTCTTTGCTGAATGTCTGTTTGGTATACGTACCCACTCCGGCGTCGATAAAGACAGGAATCGTATTCATGTATAAAGAGAAAGTTCCCACGTCATTATGATTATGACTTTCGTTATTAAAACCACCTTTGGCAGCCACAAACATTCCATTCTTATTCTTCATGTAGCAGAATTCTGTTTCGGGATACCAGGTTACGTCAGGCATATCATGCTTTGGCGTTTCTTTGGCAAGATCATTGCAGCAAATCAGAGACTGAAGGGAACGGAATGCATCGTTTCCCATTGTTGCATAAGGTTTTCTGCCATTCAGCAGATAAGCTGCAAAATGCATCATTTCATCGCTGTTGACAGCCTTACCAAAACGATAGATCAACAGAGGATCACCACCGCCTTGTGCGGAAGCATCGGCAAAGTTCACTACCCAGCCATTACCGACATAAGAACGGGACATATACTCTCCCATACGACGAATCATCGGTTCATTGAACAGAGATATGTTGCCTCCTGTACCATCGGAAAGTATTTGCAAATAATCATATAGCTTACCTGCCGCATGTCCCCAATAAGAAGTTCCCTCTTCGCAAGCTCCGTCAGACTTCACAAAGTTGATAAACTGATCGACCGATTTCATCGAACGATACACCGCTTTTGCCAGACGGTCTTTATTATTTTCCATCAAAAGAAAACACTGCAAAGCATTAGAATTACACCAAGGATTCCAGTTGTTGATAATCTCACCCGGCTGCCAGTTGAATGCCATCCACCACATATCATCATCATTCATATATGGATCGAGGATACGTTCTTTAATCGCTTTACGCATTTGCAGAGAAACAACCGGATTGATTTTGTCGAAAGGCTTACGGAAGAAATAATGCACCCAAGCCATCAATGCACCATATCCACCGGAACCAAGATCAATAATTTGTTCACGGAAATCGGGAAGAGAACGCTTACTACTTTGTCGGGGCAGATGAGCAGACAATACCCATGAATTCATCTCGCAACTCATGTAAGCTCCGTTCAGCAACTGATCGATGAAACGCCCCTTGCCTTCTGCCAGTTCTGCCAGCATCAGCGTATTCAATGCCTGACGGTTAGCATCATAGGGAACTTCCATTATTTTACGATTACCGGTACGTTCATATTCAAGATAGGCAGTAGCGGGGATAAGTTGCCACTTGTAATCGAGAAGCTTCTCTCCTGCTGCGATAAGACGTTGCTTGTTAGGTCCCATCAGTGAGTCCCATGCGGCACGGTCGGTGTAAGCCGGGTAAGGTACCCACGCCTGCTTCATTACCAATACACTTTTCAACGTAGTTTCGTCTGCTGCTTTTTGCAGCATATTGCGTTCAGTATAGGCATTCGCTTTGAAAGAAAAACTTCCAAGGACAACTACCAAAAGAAAACTAATAAAATGCTTCATTCGATTCATGGTATTTTTGTTCGTTTAAGTATGGCAAAGATAGTACATCTCTGAAAAAGTAAGGTGAGCAAATCATACGAACCTCATGACAAAAAAGTACAGACTTCAAGAAAAAGTATATAAGTGCCTTATTATCCCCAGTAAACAGACGCTCTGTTCAGAGCAAACAGAGCCTTCATTCTAAGTAAACAGACACTCTGTTCCAAGTAAACAGAGGCTCTGTTCGAGCTTCCGTAAAACCGTCGTTACTATCAATCTGAAGGCTGCTTTATTCCCAGTCGCTAAACTCAAAACTCAGTTGTTCCCAAACTCCGCGCTGTTCGTCCGTCTCTTCTTTCGGATTGGATACGGAAAGTCCGATGAGCCGTATCGGATGTTGTTCGTACTCCACACTTTTTAGTAATTCTTTAGCAAGGGGCAGCACACGGTCTAAGGTAGTCAGTTCCTGCGATTGGGTAATACTTCGGGTAATCTGACTAAAATCATGAAACTTAATTTTCAGAGTCAATGTATTCCCTTTAAACTCTTTATGCTGAAGCCGCTCAATCAGTTCTACCGCCACATGATATAGTTCGATGATAACGGAAGAATGGGCGGAAATATCCTTTTCCAATGTCCGCTCACAGCCGATAGACTTTCGGATACGAACCGCCTCTACGGGACGTTCGTCAATGCCACGGGAACATTCATAATAAAGCGACCCGACCTTTCCAAAATGGGCAGTCAGCATTTCAAGCGAACACTTACGTAGCTGAAGTCCATTATGGATACCCAGCAGATGCATCTTCTTTGCCGTCACAGGACCCACTCCCCAAAAAGATTCAATCGGAAGACGGGCTATGAAATCAAGCGCTTGTTCAGGATGAATAGTGCACAAGCCATCCGGTTTTCGATAGTCTGAGGCGATCTTCGCCAAAAACTTATTATAAGAGACACCGGCTGACGCGACCAAATTCAGTTCTTGACGGATGCGGAGCTTTATTTCCTTTGCTATGTCTACCGCCAAAGAGATTCCTTTTTTATTCTCCGTCACATCCAGAAAAGCCTCATCCAAAGAAAGAGGTTCGATTATATCGGTATATTCATGAAAGATTTCATGTATCTGACGGGAGACGGACTTATAAACATCCATTCGACCATGTACAAATATCAATTGCGGACAAAGTTTCTTTGCCTTCTGTGAAGCCATAGCTGAGCGGACGCCATAGCGCCGGGCTTCATAACTCGCCGCCGCTACCACTCCCCGCTCCTCGGCATGCCCCACTGCCAGAGGTTTGCCACGAAGTTCCGGATTATCGCGCTGTTCTACAGAGGCGTAGAAAGCGTCCATATCGATATGTATGATCTTACGCTGAGACATTATCTTCGATTATCAGAGCAAACTTACTACAATTTTCCGAATAAATAGATCTCTAGAATAATATGCATTTATTTTTTTAGAGACACAGGTCATAAAAAAGATTCGATATCATTGCGATCCCATTTCTAATAATAGTATATTTGTATATTGTTATCCATAATCTGTCAACAGGAAAACATTTGAGGTACAAACCATAAAACAAATTTAGTATTATGAAAAAACTACTATTCTATTTATTCATTCTATGCAGCACTTCCGCAGCTGCTCAAAATGGAACGACTTTTGAAGTTGAGCAACTCTCCAAACCCGAAAAGTTGCATCCTGTGGCTTCGCCCGATGAAATCTACAGATACCTGATGTTATCTGATAATGAATTAACCATTAGAATTACAGAAAAAGACATCTGGAAACCTCCATTTAATGTAATTGCCAAAAGTGAATCTCCTGACAGTTTAGTACATTTTGGGTATAATTCTTTTTTCCGCGGCATGTATCAGGCTTATGCAGATCATAGACCGTTCGTTTTATCACCGGATATGATTTGGTTACTGATTAGCCAAGGTTTTGCCCAACATGTGAATGCCAACCATGAGTCTTTGAGAAAATATTTTGTAGATTTCTCCGGGAAACAATCTTTAGTTGTACAATCCAATAAAAAACTGGAAGACCCGAGTCTTTCATGGGAAGAAATGCTCCCTCAGTTTACGGAACAGATAAGAAAAGAAGTAGGAGGTAATCTGGTCGAAACACTCACTTGTAATTTCTCTACAACGACTTCTTTGGAAAAGACCGTTTCTGAGATAACAATAATGGAAACGGTGAAATCATACTTCGAATTTATCACCATAATGATTGCTTGCGGTATTCCGGAAATCACGCTTGAAGGGACACCACAAGACTGGGAAAAAGTTTTAAATAAAGCCAGAGAACTAAAAGAATATAAACTTGAATGGTGGACATCACAACTTGAACCTCTTTTGGAGGAGTTTGTGAAGGCATCAAAGGGGACCGTTAACCAAGAGTTTTGGCGTAATATGTTTAAATGTCATTCACCAAAGTCATGTGGAGCTCCCGAGACTTTTGATGGATGGATCATTAAATTCTTTCCTTATGACAATGAAGGAAAAAGAAATAATCTAAAACAGATTGTGGGTCGTAAAAAACTTCCGAGCGAGATAGTAAAAGTGGATTTAAAGTATATTGAAGCATACAATGATACCGTGATTGAAACACCACTGGAACTGTGGTCCGGTTTCATCGGACTCAAACAAAACAATGAGAGTTTTGCCCTGAGACCACAAATCGGCTGGATGGTCAGAAAGAAAAGCACAGATAACACCAGACTCATAAACAGATTGAAAGCCGACGCCAAAACAGGAGGTTTTGGCGGGGGTATCAACCTTAGAGTGAAAGAGTTCCCTTCCATACTGCTGAAACTTGAAGAAATAAAACAGCTGGAGCTTACCTTCATTAATGAAATTGATATACCGGACGAACTTTCAAAAGTGAAAATCGAAAGGTTAGAGCTATCCGGCAAGATTACGGAAGAAGGAATACAACGCATCAAAAGCTTGTTTCCAAATACAAATCTGAAAATAAACAGAAAGAATATAACAGAAATATCACCTGGTAATTCCCAAAGACACAAAGAAATAATCGGTATTACGTATGAATAGAAATAAGGGCTGAATTCACAATACAGAATTCAGCCCTCTTTTCAGTTAATATACTTTGAAAACTAACCTATAGCTTATTCAAGTCTGACCCTCATCTCTGTCACAGTCGGCTCTACGAAAGACTGACGTCCACCGTTTTCACCACGCAGACCATTGTTTGAAGTTGCATCGTTACGATTCGGCGACTGATCGCGCACATACCATACTCCGTCACGTTGCTCGGTGTCTTCACCATTCATTTTCCAATAACCTACCAGACCATCTGATTTCGAATCAACAAACATCATATTTTCGCGAATCTGATTGGCAGTACGTGCAACTGACCATAAACGTACTTCGCTCATATATCCATTCCATTTACGGCTACTGTCATAGTCATAAGCATAGCCGATACAGAAACGTTCGTTCAAGTCGAATGTCAGTGAGCCAACAGTCTTATCGGCTATTTTCTCACCATTGAGATAGAGAGTAGCCATTCCCGCAGAAGCATCATAAGTGAACGCCACATGATACCACTTATTCAACTGGAACACAGACACATCAGGCATCTGCAACGCAACACTACCCGCCATCTGAAGTTCGTTGTCCGGGTGATTCAAGTCACCGGTACGCATAATTAAAGTACCTTCATTACCCATAATCGTACCCAAATTCTTCCAGCGCAAAGCATAAACCAATGCTTCAAAAGTGACGGAACCCGTTGATTTGTACACTGACGGCAAACGCACATCAAACCACCCCGGATTCACACGGTACACCTTATCAATGATAATCGGCTTCCTCACAACAATGTAAGTAACACTTGTACTGCTGATCTTTTCCACATCCGTACTGTTCACTAACACAGGCAGAATATAAGTCACCCCATCTTCACCTTTGGTAATATTCTTCACTAACAACTCACATGGATTGGCATAAAGTTCTCCTGCCTTAATGGTCGACGAAGCTCCCAGCATTTCATAGTTATCAGCAGCCAGAAGCTGTCCGGTCGTCCCATGTTTTTGATTATATTCATCCACTAGGTCCTGTCCGCCTATCTGATAGCTCACCTTTACATCACTCTTCATCATATTTGACAGACGTGATATCAATTCACAGTCATAAGTATCCGCTTCCACTTCCACTCTTATCACATTACTCTCAAAATAAAGTTTGGATGTCAACAGATCACTTTCACTATCGTTACAACCAGCACCGAAGAAAGACAATGCAACCAGTGCACTTGCATATAAGATTTTGATACGTTTCATTACTGTTCTGTATTTTCATTAGATTGACTGTCCATATATTCCTTATAGGCCTCTTGATTGATTTGTATCGCATGGCGCACAAAATTGTAATCACGGGCATTATCATAGTCATTATCGAGTCGGAAAGCACCTACGCCGCCCTTCGGGCCATTGACATGGTTATAGGCTGCCTGAGTCAGCAAAACACCACCGGACACCCATGATGACTCGAAGTTCTCGGTAAAGATATGCTTACGATAGTCATAGTATTCTCCACACCAACTTTGCAAGGTACTGACTCTCCTGTCAAGATTGGAATCTCCATACGCCTGAGTAATGAAATAGTCGAAATAGGGAGCCGATTCCTTGTTCGAATTCCAGATTTCACCATCTATCATAAAATAGTAGTACTTGCCATTCGGACGTTCAGTTGCCTTCGGACCAAAGTATTTTCCTATCTCTTCTACCAGATAATGCAGAAATTCTCCACGCGGACCACCACGGCGGTCTTTCAAACTTCCGACATATCTTCCTCCGTCACCACCGTTATCCGGCTCCCAGTCAATGTCCAGACCATCATAATCAGTAGCTACGATAGTATCCACCAACGCCTTTGCATATTTTTGAATCGCTGTAATGTGATCTTCCGCACCCTTCTCTCCACTGGTAAAGCCCCAATATTCTTCTGTAGCCTTTTTTACCAGTTCATTGATCTCTTCACTGGAGGCTTCCGGGTTTTCAGCCTGTACTTTCTCTGAAACGGAAGTAGGCGTAATACCTGTCCCGATATTATGCAAAATATAACAGACAGTGATCTTACCACCTTTCTTCTTCTGGAAAATCTCCTTATCAGCCAATTTTGCTTCATTCAAACCAAACGGACCGCTCCACATCGAAACCATATCGATACTGTCCGGCAATGATGCCAAATATCCCTTACGGATAGGGCCTTCGGGTGACCAGTTACTAAACCATCCGAAAAAAATGGGACGACCGTAATCCTTGCTTGTTGCCTTCCATGCACGAAGATCCGCATAATATTGTGCGCTTTCTTCGTTATCCATCGTATTGTAACCACCGATATGCTCAAAGTCTTTGCTTTCTATATCGACACACGACGCAAACACCATCCCAATAATAGGAAGTATATATAAGATTCGTTTTAACATTTTCATATAAATCACAGATTAATAGATTCTATTTTTACAATCCCACCATAGCTGAGTGATTGCTTTATCTTTATCAGCACCACCCAAAAGATTCAAAGCTTCTTCATAATTGGCTCTGTCGTCTGCCGACTGAGAGAAGCTGAGAGGATACACCATACGGCGGATACCACCTTCACGGGTCACACCCTGCCCACGATTTGTCTGCACCTGGTTCAGTTTCGGATAACCTGTTCTGCGCCATTCGGTCCATGCTTCGTGTCCGTTAGGATAAAGAGCAATCCACTTCTGAATAATGATTTTCTCCAGTTTTTCTTCCGTCCCACCGCTGAATTCGGGTGTCGCGGCAGTAGGAGCAGCAGCGCTGTAGCTATAATATGAAGCTCTCATATTATGAGCAATCGGAGTCAAGCCGGATGCCAAATAGTCATCTACAGACGAACTGACACCGTTTTCATCAAAGGATGTGGCAACACCTTGTTCATACAGTGCCTTCGCATCTCCAAACTCTGCTCCCCATCTCAATGCAGCTTCCGCTCTGAGAAAATACACTTCAGAAGCACGCATCCAGTAAGTAGGCGTGTTCGAAGCAATATTAGGCTTGGAGAAGTCGGTGTAAATCGTGTTTTGCTGATAAGCATTGCCGGGAGGAACTGCCTGATATTTTTTACCGTCATAAGCCTCTGTTGCATACGCACTGGCGGAAGCTTCAAAATAAGCACCCAGACGCGGATCTTTGTAACCCAACAAATAAGAAAACATGGAGGATCCCATACGACATTCATTATATTGGTTTGACAACCATTCTATGTTGTTACGAAATACCATTCCGGCTCCACTGCTCATCTGCGCTTCGTCCGCTTTAGCAGTCATCACGCCGACTTCGTGCTTCAAAGCTTGCAGTACATATTTCTTCGCAGTCGTTTCGTCAGCGTAACTGATACGCATTGCCAGCCGTAACATCAGCGAATTGGCATATTTGACCCATTTTCTCGTATCACCGCCATATACGGCATCATAATCGGCAACAATGGTTGCTCCTTGTTCTACTCTGGCTGTCAATATCTCAATAGCAGCAGTCAGGTCAGCAAACATAGCATTGAATGCGTCTTTCTCACTGTCAAAAGGAATAACCAAAGCAGGCTCACCCGCATGTGTATAAGGAATCGGTCCAAATGTTTCGAGCGTCTTATGCCATGCCGAAATCTTCAGAATCTGAGCCAAAGCGAAAACTTCCATTGATCCGGTTTTCTCGGATTCTTGTCTGATTTCCTTCCATGAGGAAAGCAATTCTGTATACGAATTCTTATAAGTAGCAGCCACCCAAGCGTCCTGTAAGTAATAGGTAGTATTGTTGCTACCGCTATACCAGTTGTTATTCTGTCCGAAAAATCCGCACCACGAATCGGCTGACAAATTGTAAGCAACCTGATATTGATTAATAGCCTCTGTATCGTCAGCTTGTGTTCCTACGGGAACTACAGCTCTTTGCATTGCTGTAACGGCGCCTCCGATGGCAACACCATCTCTTATCCCCATTTCGTTGGTCATCTCGAATGGATTGGTGTTTATTTCTTCGAAGTCACAAGCAGTAAAAAGCGCCAAAGCGCAAATGCCTGCCAATAGTTTATATTGATTTATCTTTTTCATGGGTCAATTATAATTTAAATTTAATACCGAAACCGAAACTCCTTACACTCGGTTGCATGAAATAATCATTACCTTGACCGTATGTTCCTACAGACGGAGTCAGTTCCGGATCATGCGGAGCCTTACTGTAGATCATCCAAGGATTGTTGGCAATGAATGACAAAGTAACATCTTTCAGTATATCCTTAAACCAAAGGTTAGGGAACTTATAACTCAAAGTCAGTTCCTGCAGACGGATGTTGGTAGCACTATATACATAATATCCGGAGGTAGTATAGTCTCCCGTACCTATCAACTGATAATATTTCTGAGCATCCACTCTTCCCTGTCCGGGCAATAAGACACCACCTGCGTCACGCGCTTCAGCAGATGTTTTTGATACTCCGAAACGGTCGAGGACAGCTTGGGTAGAAGAAGTTACCACACCACCGAAACGTCCGTTGATCAAGAAACTCAAGCCAAATCCTTTGTATGATAATGAGTTGCTCCAACCCATATTAAAGTCCGGTGCGGTCTTTCCTAAGAAAACCGGTTCACCCTGCTCGAGTCCGAACGAGCCGTCTTGCTTGATTTCAACATAGCCCTGGCTATCCTTCTTCAAGAAGGTATTGGCATAAATATCATTGATACTGCCCCCTACTTTCAGAATTACACGCCCGTTGTCTTTCCTTACTTCCGGGACGTTAATAGGTTCCGGGCTCATACTGGTATGGTAGTTTTCCACCATTTCTTTAATCTCGTTCACATTGCGGGAGAAGGTCAGGTTTGAAGAGAAGCTAAAATCCTTGAAGCTGTCTCTATATCCCAATGAGGCTTCCCATCCGTGATTCTGTACGTTACCTGCCTGCAGATAAATTTGTTTGTAACCCGAAAACTCCGGCAAGTCTCCGATAAATGTCTGATTGTATGTATTCGACTTATAATAAGTGACTTCTGCACTCAACTTGTTCCAGAAGCGAACACTCAATCCGAATTCATACGAACGGGTACGTTCTGCCTTGAAGTCGGTAAACGGATAGATACCTGTGGGAGATAACGCACCGCCCACTATCGGAGTGGTAACTGTTCCCGGAGTAAGTCCTGATTTAGATACCGGAGAACCTACTTCCGTATAAGACCCGCGCACCTTTAAATATGAAATAAATTCGGGCAGTTTCACCATTTCAGAGATAATGCCGGACAAACCTACCGACGGATAGAAGAATGACTCTTCATCGGTGTTTACCAACCTTGAGTTCCAGTCATTACGTCCGGTCAAAGTAAGATAAAGCATGCTTCTCCAACCCAGCTCGACATTAGCAAAGATAGCGTGATTGCGCACGCGACTGTCACCTCCATCTTCGGAAATACGACCGTTGGACGGGTCGATGTTGCTGGCTGCAAACAGGTTTGTCACTCCGAGCAATGTTCCTTTATAACCTCTTGCCAGCGACCAGTAGTTAGAATAACTATAACCCAAGTTGGCAGAAACATTGAAGTCATTAAACTGCTTATTGATGTTCAGCATAAAGTCAGCGTATTCCTGACGGTCTTTATAGTTGCTATAGTCATAAAGCCCCTTTCTGCCTTCGGCGAATTTTTGATCGGAAGTAGCATAAACCTTACGTTCGAACTGGACATGAGTATCGTCCATACGATAACGTCCGGCAAGATTTATCCAGTCTGTGATCTTATAAGTCAGTCCGACGTTGAACATATAACGGCTCTTTTCATTGGTTGCTATATTGCGGTAAGCAGTCCAGTAAGGATTCTGTGAACCATAAGTAGCATCGGCAATAGGCCAATACTGTATCGGAATGTTACGACTCTGATCGTAACGTTCAAAAGTCTTGATATCATCGAAACTTTCGCCACGCGGGAATAGATAAGCGGATATCACCGGATTCCAATATTGTCCCTGCGATACCATGTTTTTATCTTTCTGCTTCACGTAGGATGCACCTAAATCCAACTGCAATTTATCATCCAGAAAAGTAGCTGTATTACGAATCGTAAAATTCAAACGATCATAAGCATTGTTAGGAACAATACCTTTTGAATTCGTAGAAGATACGGAAGCAAACGTCTGGTTCTGCTTTGTACCGGTCGACAGTGTCAATGAATTAATGAAATTAGTTCCGGTATTAAAGAAATCACTCTTAGGATCATATGAATTAGGTCTGGACAGCTTATCGCCCCAGCTTTCGAACATACCTTCTTTATTTCCATAGGTATTCTGGAATTCAGGCATCATATATGCCTTACTGAATTCGGATGAAGAAGAAAATGATATCTGCAATTTCCCTTCCTGTCCTTTCTTCGTAGTAATCAGGACGACACCGTTTGCCGCGCTACTACCATACAGAGCAGCAGCCGAAGGTCCGCTCAGAATAGAAATACTTTCGATATCTTCCGGGTTAAAGTCGGCAACACCTTCTGTTCCGGCTTTGCCTTCACCCATGATACCACTGTCGGTGTTTCCCATATTGGTATTAAACAAAGGAATACCGTCAACTACATACAGTGCATTATTGTCTCCTTCGATGGATTTTGCACCACGCATTACTACACGCGTTGCACCACCGACACCGCTACCACTTTTGTTGATACTCACACCCGCTATCTTACCGTTCAGCGAATTAATGAAGTTAGCGTCTTTGATAGCGGTTATTTCATCTCCTTTTACTTGTTGCACATTGTAAGACAGTGCTTTCTCCGCACGCTTGATACCTAATGCCGTAACAACGACTTCGTCCAGTACCTCAGCATCCTGCTTCATGGTAACCGGATAAAACTCTTTATCGGAAACTGCAATCATTTGAGTTGCATATCCTATATAAGATACTCTCAGCCTGGCATTGCCGGGACCGCTAATAGAAAAGTTTCCATCAAAATCGGTTATTGTACCCGTAGAACTACCTTCCACTGATATATTTACCCCAATAAGAGGTTCACCATTCTCATCGGTCACTTTTCCCTTAATCATTTTCTGAGATTGTTGAGATTGCGCAGCAGGTTTCTTTTCGGTAACTATGATATAATTACCCTGAATCTGATACGAGAAACCAGTTCCTTTTAAGATTGCGTCGAGTGCAGTTGCCACTGATGCGTTTTCCAAGTTTAGTTCGGCTATTTTCTTTCCTTTCAGTTCGGAATCACTGTAATTAATAGACATCTTCGACTGCCGTTCCACAGCTTTCAACGCATCTACTGCAGTGATATCTTTTTGCTTGATAGTTATTTTACTATCATTTTGAGCAAAAGCGAGGGTCTGCAGCAACAATAGACCTAAAAAAATGAGAAATACTCGCTTTTGAGCAACATTATCTGCTATTTTTTCATAAATTTGTAGCATCTTTTTAGTATTAGTTAATTGGTTATTATTTTATGATCAATTGAAATAGCGTCAAGACACGCTAATATTAAAAAGAGAATGATTTCACATCCGGGAGAAACGGCCATTTCTTCCGGATATTTTTTTGCATAATGTATTAAATTAAAAAAGGTTCAACAATTATTCTTTATTCGTTATCTGTAATATAGCATTTATTTCCCCTGATTACATATTTGACATCTCCCGCTACTTGAGTTATAATCTGCATAACTTCTTCCAAAGTGGCTTTCTGTTGGAAACGGAAACTATACGTTTTATCATTCAGGCTGTGAAGGCTATAAACAAAGGTATAAGGGAACTTACGTTCGAGGCTTGTGAAAATCTCGTCCAGATGTATATTGCTGAAAACCAGTTCTCCACGCTGCCAGGCAGTCACATCTTCCATTCGCGGCGTTTGAAGGCTACGCTTTCGGGTCTGTTTATTATACGTTATCTGCTCATTAGGTTTTAAAATCACATTAGATAATAGGTTATTAAATTCTACTTTCACACTTCCTTCCAGCAGAGTTGCAGTCAATTCATCATTCTCCGGGTAGGCATTCACATTAAACTCTGTTCCCAAAGCAGTAATTTGAAAATCATTGGCTTTTACAATAAAGGGATGTTCTTTATCCTGCTTTACCTGAAAATTTGCTTCACCAATCAAATATACACTGCGCGTTTTACCGGTAAACTGTTCGGGATACAGTAAAGTACTTTTCGAATTCAGCATCACCCGTGTACCGTCAGGCAATGTAAATTCACGTATTTCCGCTGTCGGTATATAATATTCTACCAGATCCTTTTGCGGCTTGTCCTTCTCCAGCATCAGATAGATTGAAACAGACGACACTGCCAACAAGAAAATAGCTGCCGCTCTCCATATAAGCAATTGATACTTCTTATCGGAACCGGCAGGCTGCATTCCTATATTTCGTTGCATCCGTTGTATCGACTGCTGCATGCCACGGGGTACCTTCTGTTCTCCCGCTTGCTGCCACAACGCATGGAGTGCTTCTTTTTTTTCTTCCGCATGGTTCTCATCTGCCAACCATTGCTGCACTCTTCTCCGCGTGCCCAATGAATATTCATTATGCCCGAATAACTCTATAATATGCTGAATATAATTTTTCATCCTCGTTTTTCTCCTTTATACTTTAAATACAACTAAAACAAAAACACTACTTAAATGAAAACAGAAAAAATAAAAAGAGGAGTACTTTCTTCAATTCTATAAGCACCAGATAAACCTGATGCTCCACCGTGCGAATAGAAATATTGAGCCTCTCCGCTATTTCTTTATAACTAAGTTCTTTAAAACGGCTAAGCTCGAATATTAATCTCCGGCGTTCCGGCATTTTCTCCAGAGTCAGGCGAATGACAAGCAGCATTTCTTCATAATATATGTTTTTCAGCGTGTCCTCACTTTCCATCAGTTCATGAAGTACCGCCTTTTCAAGATACCCTTCCTGATAGTCCTGTTCTATTTGCTGGTGTTTGAAGATATTCAGAATAATGTTTCGAGTCATTATAAAGAGATAGTTATCCAGTTCCTTTTCATTGTCTAGCCATATCTCGGGTTGTAACCAAAGTTTATAGAAAACATCTTGCGCTACATCCTCTGCATCAATCTCTGACCTAAGCAGCATCTGTGCATAATTCTTTACTTTTGGGAAGTTTTCAGTAAAGAAACGCTGAAACTTTAATTCAATTTGTTTCACATTGATTTCCATTTTTGCTAAGATAATTATCGGTTACAAATATAAATTTAAGCATTCTCAAAGATTAGAAGGCAATAGCGTCTCAATATTAAGACTTGTTTGCGTATATTTGCAATTATTCCGCATTTCAATTACAATCATAAAATTATTGACAATACAAAACTTCTTTTATAGCATACCAAAAGAGAACAAACGTAAATACATGTATAAGAAATTGACTCCTTATCTAAAAAAGAGGAGAAGAGCCGGTCAGTGGTAAAAACAGAGAAACAAGAGGAGTATAAAGAAAAAAATAAAGCTCTGAATACTCAGAGCTTTATTTTCTAAATCGTGGAGCTGGAGGGTGTCTCTCGAACCTTTTTATAAAATTTCACAGGATATCAAATATCATGTAATCAGTTATTTATCTCTTTCTTTCATTAATCTAAATATCTCTTAATATCATTGTATATCTCATTTTTCGGGTGTATTTTTGGGTGTCATTTTCAAACACACCCAATTATGAATATTAAAAGAAATATCATTTTCGCACCGGAAAGCCGCAAAAAAGACGGTATTCCAGTCACAAAGAATGTGCCAATCCGTATGCGTGTTATCTTTGCCAGTCAGCGTATCGAATTTACTACGGGATATAGAATCGATGTAGAAAAATGGGACACAGACAAGCAACGGGTTAGAAACGGTTGTACCAACAAGCTAAAGCAAAGTGCATCCGAAATCAACGCCGAACTATTACGGCAATACACCGAAATACAGAATGTGTTCAAAGAATTCGAGGTGCAAGATGTAATACCCACCCCTGCACAAATTAAGGAAGCGTTCAACCTAAAGACAAAAGGGGAAAAGAAAGAAAACCATGAGGAAAAGCAAAAGGTTGAATTAGACTTCATGAAAGTTTTCAATGAATTTGTAGCAGAATGTAGCAAACAAAATGACTGGTCTTCCTCAACCCTCAAAAAGTTTGCAACAGTCAAAAAACACATTTATACATTTGACCCTAATACTACGTTTGACAGTTGGACGGAAAAACATTTCAATGACTATATAGAATTCTTGCGTACAGAAAAAAACATGCGCAACACTTCCATTGCCAAACAAATCAAATTCGTAAAATGGTTCTTACGTTGGAGTAATCGAAAAGGGTATCACCAAAACATGGCTTATGATAAATTCACGCCTAAAATGAAGAGTGCACCCAAAAAAGTGATATTCCTCACCCAAAATGAAATAAATAAACTAAGAACCTGCCCAATACCACCAACAAAGAAATACCTTGAAAGAGTAAGGGATGTATTGCTATTTTGCTGTTTCACCGGATTACGTCACTCCGATGTGTATAATTTGAAACGTAGTGATGTTAAAAACGGTCATATCGAAGTTATTACCATAAAGACGGCAGACAGTCTTATTATTGAATTAAATGACCACAGCAAGGCAATACTCGAAAAGTACAAAGGTGTGCCGTTCCCTAATGACAGGGCATTGCCAGTTGTAAGCAATCAAAGGATGAACGAATTTTTAAAAGAACTGGGACAACTGGCAGAAATAGATGAACCAATACGAGAAACATATTATAGAGGAAATGAACGAATAGACGAAGTTACACCTAAATACGCATTATTAAGTACTCACACCGGAAGACGAACATTTATCTGTAATGCTTTGGCACTTGGCATTCCAGTACAAGTAGTAATGAAATGGACGGGACACAGCGATTACAAAGCGATGAAGCCCTATATTGATATAGCGGATGAAATCAAAATCAACGCTATGACTAAATTTAATCTGATATAACTATGGACGAAAGAATAACATCAATGATACCCCACTACGGGAAACTCAACAAGATATATACCGAAATAATGTCCGGCGGCAGTTTCTCTTTTGAGAAGCAGCAATTCATTTCCGGCTTTTACGGAGAGTACGGGGACACGCAGACATTTGAAACCGCACTCATCAGCCTCATGCTTGAAATGGACGCCGCACACTTCTCCATATTGCTGAACAGCCTGAAACGTGAGATTGAAAGCAACATCTCGACTTACAACGCCTGCAGGGAGTTTTTCGACCGTCTCGATACCGAATACGTCTGCCGACGGCATGAAAGCCGTTTTGACTGGGACATCGACAGACAGATGAAAGTCACAAACGGATATTACCGGGAACTCATGGAAGCCAACGGCTCTTTGGAAGCGGTAGGCTTCAGGGAGCATGACCGTCAGGAAGAGGAACTGCTGGAAAGAAGGTACGAACGGTGCAAGCGGGAATACGACAAGGAAAAAGCCAAACTGGATGAACTGTACAAACAGAAGGAGCAGGCAAGGCGGGAAGCCCTGCAATGCCTGAAAAACCGTTGCGGGGACATTTGCAGACTGGGCGGCTCACTATTGGCAATCCTTGAAAAATACCTGACCGACCAAAAGAAAAAGGAGGGAGAGGAAAAGGAAGCCGCCACCACACCGACAAGCCAACCCGCCTACTTCCCCATGAAACTCTTGTCAGCCGTTTACGAAAGATGCAACGGCGAGCAGTTCGAAGCCGTTTCAGAACTGGACTTCTACGCCAGCATGAACCTGCAACCGTGCGAAGGCAGACTGAAAATAAGACCGAGGGAGAAAGCCCGTGTATGCTATCTCATTTTCCTTATGGGTGAAACGCTGCCCAAGCCGGACAGAGAGAAATGGAAAGAGGATATCATGAACCTGCTGGGAATAGACGATGCATACTACAAGTCCAAATACAAGGCACCCGTTCCCCGTACCGATTTAGCCAGTGACAGCAATCAGGAATTCGCAAGGGAAATGCGGTCAATATTCCGATAGTCGGTGATATGCAACGACATTCCACGACACGACCACTTTTACCACTCAAAATAATTTCCACCACCCTTTATTATCTTCTGATATTTAGTGAGATAGCGTGACACCACAATCACGCTATCCACATCCTTACCACCCGTACCCGGAACTAACTTTGCACTGTTCGAACGAGGTAAAAAGCCCATGCGCAGGGCTTGCAGTACAAACGTTAATTTCATTCTGATATGGAAATTAGAGACCTTTTATCAAAGCCCGTATGGCAGATGACGGGTGAAGAGTTCATATTCCTGAACCGGCACGCCTTACAGGGAAGCGAAACGAAGCCAACCCAACCCGCAGCCGACAAGGAAAAGAAGTACGTGTACGGGATAGGCGGCATAGCCCGGCTGTTCGGGTGCAGCATACCCACAGCAAACCGCATCAAAAAAAGCGGGAGGATAGACAGAGCCATTACGCAGATAGGACGCAAAATCATCGTCGATGCGGACATGGCGCTTGAACTGGCAGGACGCAAAAGCGGGGGACGCAGATAGGGAGGTGCGGTATGGACAACAAGGAAAGAAACATCACGCCCGAAGAGGCGGTAATCCTATGGCAAGCCTCACGGCTCGACCTTTCGGAAGACTACGAGAAGGCACCCGAAATCCTGAAAGTGCGGGGTTCCGTCATCGGCACGCTGGGGAATTTCAGCGCGTCAATCGGGAAAGCCAAGAGCAAGAAGACGTTCAACGTCTCCGCAATCGTGGCGGCTGCGCTGAAAAACGGGACGGTACTAAGCTACACGGCTGAACTGCCCGAAAACAAGCGGAAAATACTCTATGTGGACACCGAGCAAAGCACCTACCACTGCGCAAAGGTGGCAAAGCGGATATTGCGCATGGCGGGACTGCCCGCAGACAGAAACCATGAAGACCTTGAATTCCTCGTCCTAAGGAAGTACACGCCCGAAGAGCGCATAGCAATCGTGAGGGAGGCAATCTACCGCACCGAGAATATCGGGCTGGTAGTCATTGACGGAATACGGGACATGGTGCACGATATCAACAACCCCGGTGAGTCCACAACGGTAATCTCCTATCTGATGACATGGACGGGGGAAAGGGACATCCACATCCATACTGTCCTGCACCAGAACAAGGGGGACGAGAACGCAAGGGGGCACATCGGAACCGAGCTAAGCAACAAGGCGGAAACCGTGCTGCAAGTGGAGAAGGACGAGAATAACCCCGACATAAGCACGGTCAAAACCGCACACATCAGGGCGGTGGACTTCGAGCCGTTCGCATTCCGTATCAATGAGGAGGCACTGCCCGAACTGCTGGACGGCTACCGGTTCAAGGAGAAGGAGCCGGGCAAAGGGAGGAGGAAATTCGACCCCTACAAGGACATCACCGAGCAGCAGCACCGCATCGCACTGGAAGCCGCATTCACCCTGAAAAACGAATACGGCTACAAGGAACTTGCGGGAGTATTGAGGGAAACCTACGCCACTGTGGACGTCATACTTGGCGGAAACAGGGTGACAGACCTCATTACCCTATTGAAGAACAAACGGATGATAGTGCAGGAGAACGGCAGGAAATACACCTTCAAGCCCGATTTCCACTATTAGCGGTATGGCATGGGAACCACTTTACTTTAGTCCCGTACCATATATATACGGAAATAAAGTAAAGTGGATATAGCCCGTAACATATAGAGAGGTACGGGCGAAAACAAAAAAAAGATGTTCACACCGCCTGACAGGAAAAACAGCACGGGCATGACAGCCCGGAAACCGCTTTACTTTAGTCAGGGTGCATATATATAGCGAAATAAAGTAAAGCGGATGCAGCCCGCAACATGCAAAAGGCACGGGCGAAAACAAAAAAACAATATCCACTTAAACAGAAACCCACATGAATACGAATGAAGCGAAGCGGATACGCATTGAGGAATATCTGCACAGTCTTGGCTACAGCCCGGCAAGACAGCAGGGCGGCAGCCTATGGTACAAGTCACCTTTCAGGGACGAGTGCGAACCGTCCTTCAAGGTGAATACCGAACGCAACCTATGGTATGACTTTGGCGCGGGCAGGGGCGGGAACATCATCGCACTGGCGCAGGAGCTCTACGCATCAGACAGCCTGCCCTACCTCTTGGAAAGGATAGCGGAGCAGGCACCAAACGTGCGCCCGGTCTCCTTCTCTTTTGGCGGGCAACCTTTCTCCAAACCGAGCTTCCGACAGTTGGAGGTGGCGCCGCTTTCTTCCCCCGCCCTATTCTCCTATCTGCGGCAGAGGGGGATAAATACTGAACTGGCAAAAAGAGAATGTTACGAGGTGCGCTATCAAACCGACGGCAAGCCCTACTTTGCCGTCGGTTTTCCCAACCGTTCGGGAGGCTACGAGATACGCAACAAATTCTTCAAGGGGTGCATAGCACCGAAGGACATCACCCACATACGGCAGGAACAGACGAAGGAGACCTGCTATCTCTTCGAGGGCTTCATGGACTACCTCTCCTTCCTCACCCTGCGGCTGGAAAGGTGTCCCGACCGCCCCGAACTTGACGGGCAGGACTACATCGTGCTGAACTCTACTTCCAACCTTTCCAAAGCAATCCACCCACTGGGCGATTACGAACGCATCCATTGTTTCCTTGACAACGACAAGGCGGGAATGGAAGCCGTTCAGGAACTGCGGGAGGAATACGGGATGCGCATACGGGACGCATCGCACATATACGGAGGCTACAACGACCTGAACGACTTCCTTTGTAGTAAACGGTCAGGACAAGCGGAACGGTGGCAGGAGAAGCCGGAACCGGAGAAAAGGCAACGGCAGGCAAGGCAACCGGAGAGGAAAGGCAAAGGCATCGGGATGTAACCGCACATGCCAACGGAAGGCTTTAAAAAAGCCATAGCTCATTAGGGCTTTTTCTTCACGCAATGCACGCATCGCTAAAAAAGCCCCAATGAGCAAAAGGGACGCCGCCCCTTTTGAAACCCCGTGAGCCATGCGGCATGGAAGCAAGGCAGGGGAAGTATTAACCGAAAAATGTATTACAGTTATGGGATATGCAGTTTTGCATTTGGAAAAGGCAAAAGGTGCGGACGGCGCAATGTCCACGCACATAGAGCGCACCGTACACCCGAAGAATGCGGACAGAACGCGAACGCACCTGAACCGGGAACTGGTACAGTTCCCCGAAGGGGTAAGGAACCGTACGCAGGCGATAGCGCACCGGATAGAGACGGCAGGCATCAAACGCAAGATAGGTACCAACCAGGTAAGGGCAATCCGGGTGCTGCTCACCGGAAGCAACGAGGACATGAAGCGTATGGAAGAGGACGGGAGGCTTGACGGCTGGTGCAGCGACAACCTGAAATGGCTCCGGGAAACATACGGCGAGCGGAACCTCGTGTCGGCAGTCCTGCACATGGACGAGAAGACGCCGCACATACACGCCACCATTGTACCGATAGTGACCGGGGAGCGCAGGAAAGCCAGACAAGACGAACAGAACGGGAAGAAGAAGTACAGAAAGAAGAACACGCAGGATGTGCGGCTGTGCGCCGATGACGTCATGGCAAGGCACAAGCTGAAACACTATCAGGACACCTACGCACAAGCCATGAGCAAGTACGGCTTGCAGAGAGGCGTGGACGGTTCGCTGGCAAAGCACATACCGACCTCGCAATATTACAAGGAACTGGTGGAACGGCAGGACAGCCTGCAGGAGAACATCGAAAACCTGCTGGGGCTGGAAGAGGAAGCGCAGAAGAAGCTGAAAAAGGTCAAGGGGGAAATCAACGTGCAGAAGATGAAGGGTGCGGCGGTGAACGCAACCACAGCCATAGCGGACGGGGTGAGTTCTCTTTTGGGCGGCAGCAAGGTCAAGAGGCTGGAAGCGGAGAACGAAAATTTGAGGCAGGACATTGTGGCTCTGCAAAAGCAGGTACAAGCCGAACAGAGGGAGCAGACAAAAATGGAGAACCGCCACAACAGCGAGATAAACAAGATAGACCGGAGCTACCAGCAAAAAATCAGGGAATACGACAACAGACTGGAACAGATAGACACCTATTTCCCTATCGTGAAGGAATTGTTGCCCATAGCCGAACAATGCCGGGAAGTGGGGTTTACCGAGGAACTGACAAGGCGGGTTGTCAGCCTGCAACCCGTGGAGTTCAAGGGAAGGCTCTATTCGAAGGAACACAAGGAGAAGTTCAGGACGGAGCACTCGACGGCAACCGTGGAGAGGAACCCGCAGGAGAAAGGGAAATTCCGGCTGTGCATTGACGGCATGCCCATACTCGAATGGTTCAAAATGAAGTTTCAGGAACTCAAAGAAAAGCTGGGTGTAAGCCACACCCAAAAAGAAGAGAACAAACCGAAAAGAGGGTTGAGATTGTAAAACGTAATAAAAAATAGGGGCTTTGGTTTCATTTTTTTAGCTGTTTTTTGTATTTTTGTATTGGATTGAGTATGCTCTTTCCAAGACATATTAGAATTTTTAGAAGCGTTATGCTTATCTTGTAGATGAAAACGTAGGAAATTTTCAAAGAGTACAAGGATAGCATAGTGGTTCTCACGCTATAGCGTGGGCTGCTATATCCATATCTGTACTCAAGGTATTTTCCTACGACCTTCATCTAAGACGTGGCATGCAGACCCACGCTTCTTTTTGTATAACTCTGCTTAGTGGGGTCTCAGGCGGCTATATATGAAACCAACAACATGATTTCACAAGATGAATTTTCTTTATTTGACCCTCAAAAAATGAGAGCTTCAGTCTTACCTGACAAGCCCGGTAACTATATCATAGTATTACGTAGTACGTCCTCATTGCCCATAAAAGTACAAATTTCCACCACTCCTATACTAACCTTTTTTGATTACAAAAAAGAGAAATACAATGTCGTGTATGTAGGCAAAAGCAGTAAAAGTCTGCGTATTCGTGACTACAAACAACATTTCACTGGCACTGCCGGAAATTCCACAATTCGCAAATCATTAGGATGTTTATTGGGATTCAAACTGATTCCAAGAGACATAAACTCTCCCCAAAACGGAAAAACTACATTTGGTGAATTTGACGAGCGTACACTGACCGAATGGATGAAAGACAACCTGCTACTTTTTTATTATGCAAATAATGATTATGCAAATGTTGAAAAAGAATTGATTCGCATATATAATCCCCCGCTTAACTTGCAAGGAAATTTCAATAAAACTAATCTTGATTTCCGTAAGGAGCTTTCTGCGCTTCGTTCATGCACTTCGGCGAAACAAGCCCCAATACCAAATAACCAATTAAAACTAAATACCTATCCACAACAATTGCAATGCAGCAATTGTGGTATAAATCTAACAATTGATGAAGGGTTAAAAAATGAGAAGTACATTAAATGCCTTTCTTGTGGTTGTATTATTCAAAATCCCATCTACATACAAAATAAAAAAAATAAAGAACGCCGACAATGGATAGCGGTATTGATTTTTCTTGTTGTGGTTATAATTTTCAATATTTCAAATAGAGAATACAGCACTTCTTCAAAGGGTAACAATAGAATCGAAAACTACGGGAGCAACAAAGGACCATCTCAAACAAAAGCTATGGCAGGAGTAAGGGTCTATCTTAAACGGCATTATCTTAAAGACCCTGATAGTTATGAAGGAATAAGTTGGGAAGCCTTTGGTATATATAATAAAGACAATAATACTTATTTTGCTCTTCATAAATATAGGGCTAAAAACAGTTATGGCGGTTACGTGGTGGAAGAGAAACTTTTTGTATTGGATTCTGACGGGAATGTTATAAAAGTTGTAGATGACATGAATGAAGTCATTAATGGTTATTGATATAAACAATGAACAAACAATGAAGTTATGAAGGAGCAAAATGCTGAAAGACTTTCTGAATATGAGAAAGCCCAAATAGAGTTTGCAAAAGGTAAAGCGGAGTTTCTACAAGGATGTGGCGGTTGCCTGATGATCCCAATCATCATTATCATTCTACTTTGTATAGTAATTTTAATAGGTCTAATTGCTTCTCCTTTTATGGATTAATCAAAAAATTTAATTCTAACTTAAATAATATGGCATTATGAAAAAAATTATTACTTCTATTTTCATTTTGATGTTTTATCTTGGTTGTTCACCATCACAGAAGGATGTACTGTTTGCAAACGCTTCCGATGAACAAATCATAGAATGGGGTAAACAATACGTAGTCCATTCCATTGAGGATAGTTTAAAAGAAGGAGAAAGTTACAAAATAATGGAATGGATTTTGGCAGAAAAAAAGACAAGTATTCCCGTTGAGGTATGGCAAATGGATAATACATATAAAAAAGATTCAATATCAGAATGCGTCAAGCTATTAGATACACGAGGTATTTTCGATGAACTCGCATTTATAGGAAATGGTGATAGCGCATTTGTAGCCTTCGCTGTTGCATATACAATAGATGAAAAGAATGGGAATAGTTCATTCTTAGAAAAAGTTTTTACCCTCGATAAAAGTGGTAAAGTGTTGGATTGTAGCGATTACCTCAGCCCTTCTCAAAAGAGAAAACAAATAGAAGAAAATTTTAACAGAGCTTTGGAACAGATGGGGCCTATTCTGATTCAGACGGTAAAGGAAGGTGCAGCTATGGCTGGTAAAGATACAAGCAATGTAACAAGTATAACGATTAATGGAAAGACATATTCCGAATAATTTATAATATTACGTATTATGAAGACAAATGAACGTATTTTAAGAATCAACAGTGTTTTGCAAAATCATTTTATAAAACATCCTCAAAGCGGAATGGTTCTTGCAAAAGAGTTTATGCCTCTTTTCATAGAGAATGGCATTTTCAATAAAGATTATAGGGAAGGTTTGCCCATTCGAAAAGTTCTGAGAGCTTTGGATACTGAAAATTCATTGGACAAAATCCCCTATGTTCATGCCGAAAGGAAATCTAAAATAACCAATTGGTATTTTCGTCCTTTGCTTTTATCGCTTGTGATATTTATGGGTATGCTTTCGAGTTGTTCATTTAAGTCAAATACCGATTTCCCTGAAGTGACCCATGTAGCTTTCCAAAAAGAAAAACATGGGAAATGGGGCATGGTTGGAGTTAATGGAAACATCTTGTTTGAAAACAAATTTGATAAAAGACCGTCTTATGCAGTAAATGGAGTGTTTAGAATTCAGGATTATGATACAAATCAATATCTTTACTATTCCGCAACTCCAACTCCTAAATTGATAGGAACTCCAAAAGGTTATAAGCAAGGAGGCATATGTAGCGAAGGAATAATTCCTGTTGTTTCTGCAGATGAACGTATTCACTATCTAACAGAAACGGGAGAAACTGCTTTTTATTTGCTTCCGTATCAGGGGAAAGAATTCTTATGTGTATCTCCGTTCTTTACGGAGCAACGTGCTTGGTTTCGGTTAGAAAATCGTAAATGCGGATATATAGATCCACAAGGCAATGTTGTGATAGAACCTATTTATGATAACGCTTTCCCTTTCCATGAAGGAAAAGCTATTGTATATAACAAAGAAGCTGACAAATGGTTAGTTATCGACCCCAATGGAAAAGAGTTATTTGAAGCCAGTTCCAATGGGTACCAACAATATTCATACACCTTTTTTGAAAACGGATATTGTTTAATAGAAAACTTCTTACTCAATGAAAAAGGCGAAAAAGCACAGAGATTCCCTTCTAACATTTACAGTATTTCACCTTTCATTGACAATGTTGCCTTATTTCAAGACAGTAAAACTGGATTATGGGGACAACTTAACATAGAAGGAGAAAGTATCGGAGAACCTAAATATTCGCGAGCTTTAGGCATTATAGACGATTGGATATATGTTGCTGATACAATTGCCAATTTAAGAGATGAATGGGACAATCAATATATGAATGTATATGCAATAAACTCTAAAGGTGAAATTAAAAATAAAATAGAAAACGTTTCATGTTTTTATCCATTATCCCAATATGCTATAATGGCAGAAAATGAGAAATATTACTTTGCTGACAAAAAAGGGAATCCGATAGACAACAACTCTTATTACAAAATTTCAGTTCCCCCATTTACAGATGCTCCCAGTTATTCACCCTTTTGGTCTTCTTTAATAGCACCTCATTCCATGTCTGATTATGATGCTTGGGGAGTTGCTACCGATTATATAGATGAAAAGAAAACATTGGCATCAATATTCGATAAGCTAACATCCGACGGCATTGACAGCTTAAAAATTGGTCAAACTATTTCAAGAATTATGGATTTATATAATATAAAGCAAATGCCAACAAAAGGAATGGTTGACTTACATAATAGAGATTGGGGTATAAATCAAGTCTTTGCGACATATTCCGTTGGTATTCTTCATGAATGTAAGTGTGCAATTGTGATTAAAGTAAAGATTAATGTGAGTGCTTCTCCGATAGGTGATAATCCAAAGAAATTGTTTGATGCTATACCACAATATCTTACAGAAACTTTGGGATTAAAAAGGGAAGATGAAACCCTTTATCGATCTGAAGATGCTTGTTATGATATTGTTTATTATGAAGGAGAGGATTCATTCTTTTTAATGTCTAAAGCGATAACAGAGAAATAGTTAAGAAACATTCATATAAATCGAACACTTAAAAATATTCCCGTACAGAACATCAAATTCTGTACGGGAATACTTTTATACATAAAAAATAATTATCTAAGTATCGTGGACCTGGGGAGAATCGAACTCCCGTCCAAACGAGGAAACCATATGCTTTCTACATGCTTATCTTTGCCTAAAATTTTCGAACATAAGCAAGACCAAAGCCACCAACTTATGCCTTATCCTCTAAAATTTCGTAAGAGTTACGAGGAAAAACTCAAACTATTCCCGATTTTACTGTGCCACTTTATCAAACGCTTCGGAACAAGAGCTTTTGAGTGACATCTCGTTTCTACCACTTTGGCGGAAATAAAGCTAATCTACTATACTTCGATTAAGCAGCGAGAGCATAATTTTCGTTGCCAGATAAAATTTTGATAACTGATATTTAAGTGGAAATTACCGACCCACTGCATGCTTACATACCATTCCAACTCGCTGTCAATTCCAGTCAAGCCCTAATGATGTTTCAAAGATAGGAAATCGCCTTGATAAGAACAAACAAAATGATAAAAATTAAAATAGAATATCACAAATCATCACAATAGTTAATTTATTTAAGAAAGGCAGATAGCTTTTGATATAAAGAATGATAATCAGACTATCATTTTTTATTTCAGGGTGCATTTTGGGGTGCAAACAATATAAGCACCTAATTATCAATATCATTTGTGGAGCTGGAGGGAATCGAACCCTCGTCCAAACGAGGAAATCATAAGCTTTCTACATGCTTATCTTTGCCTAAATTTTCGTGCAGGAGCAGAACCAAAGCCATCAATTCCTGCCTTATCCTCTAAAGTTTCATCAAAAACGCGAGGCCGCTTCTGACTATCCCCGATATTACTGCACCACTGAACCGGAATGCTTCGGAGCAACAGCTTCCGAGTGATGTCTCGTCCTGACACCTAGTGTCTGGATTAAGCTAATCTACTGTGATTCGATTAAGCAGCAAGAGCGTAATTAGTTTCGCCAGATAAAGTTTTGATAACTGAGATTTAAGTGGAAATTACCGACCCACTGCATGCTTACCTACCATTTCTGCCCGCTGTCAAATCCAGTCAACCCCATGACTTTATAACGGTCTGAAATTTTAAATACGCTGCAAAGATAAGAAATGTTTTCCTATTCCCGGCTTTTCATTAGCAAATATTATATTCACCTCACTTGTATGGACTCTCAGTGCAGGCAATTTGTACGAAAATTGCTGTTATTTTCCGATAAGTGGCATTATCTTTACAGGCAGAAATCAAAAACAAGATATCATATACCATGAAGAAACTTTTATTCACCGCACTCTTTCTGGGAAGCAGCACATTGTTATCTGCACAGAAGGCAACTAAAACACCTGCTGTTTATAAACCTGTCCGCACAGAAATGTATAAGAAAGGATGGATTGACTTTAACAAGAATGGAATCAAAGACGTGTACGAAGATCCGACTGCCACAATCGACGCACGTATAGAAGACCTGCTCAGCCAAATGACACTGGAAGAAAAAACATGTCAGATGGTGACGCTTTATGGATACAAAAGAGTATTAAAGGATGATCTGCCTACTCCCGAATGGAAAAACCAACTGTGGAAAGACGGAATCGGAGCTATTGACGAACATCTGAATGGTTTTCAGCAATGGGGACTTCCTCCCTCCGACAATGAAAACATATGGCCCGCCTCCCGCCATGCCTGGGCATTGAATGAAGTCCAGCGATTTTTTATAGAAGAAACAAGACTCGGCATTCCCACCGACTTCACCAATGAAGGGATTCGCGGAGTGGAAAGTTATAAAGCTACCAACTTCCCTACCCAACTGGGGCTGGGACATACCTGGAATCGCCGGCTGATTCACCAAGTAGGGCTGATCACCGGACGGGAAGCACGCATGTTGGGATATACCAATGTGTATGCACCTATATTGGACGTAGGTCGCGACCAACGCTGGGGACGCTACGAAGAAGTATACGGCGAGTCTCCTTATCTGGTTGCCGAACTGGGTATAGAAATGGTACGTGGTATGCAACACAACCATCAGATAGCAGCAACCGGAAAGCACTTTATCGCCTATAGTAATAATAAAGGAGCACGCGAAGGCATGGCACGTGTCGACCCGCAAATGTCGCCACGTGAAGTGGAAATGACCCATGTCTATCCTTTCAAGCGGGTTATCCGCGAAGCCGGATTATTGGGAGTCATGAGCTCATACAATGACTATGACGGATTCCCGATTCAAAGCAGTTATTACTGGCTTACCACCCGTCTGCGCGGAGAAATGGGTTTCCGTGGATATGTGGTTTCGGACAGTGATGCGGTAGAATACCTTTATACCAAACACGGAACAGCCAAGGACATGAAAGAAGCGGTACGCCAAAGCGTGGAAGCCGGACTGAATGTGCGCTGTACTTTCCGCTCACCGGATTCGTATGTATTACCACTAAGGGAGCTGGTCAAAGAAGGAGGACTGAGCGAGGAGGTCATCAACGACCGTGTACGGGATATTCTGAGAGTCAAGTTCCTCGTCGGATTATTCGATCATCCTTACCAGATTGATTTGAAAGGGGCTGATGAAGAAGTGGAGAAGGCAGCCAATGAGGAAATAGCTTTGCAGGCTTCCCGGGAATCTATCGTACTACTGAAAAATGATAAAAACATATTGCCGTTAGATGCTTCGGGCATTCAAAAAATAGCAGTCTGCGGTCCGAACGCAGACGAACATTCGTATGCACTGACTCATTACGGTCCACTGGCTGTGGAGGTCACTTCCGTACTGAAAGGTATTCAGGAAAAGATGAAAGGAAAGGCAGAAGTACTCTACACAAAGGGCTGTGATCTGGTAGATGCCAACTGGCCGGAATCGGAACTGATTGATTATCCTCTGACCGATGAAGAGCAGAAAGAAATAGAAAAAGCTGTCGACCAAACGAAACAGGCGGATGTAGCTGTAGTCGTTTTGGGAGGTGGGCAACGCACTTGCGGAGAGAACAAATCCCGCAGCAGCCTCGATCTTCCCGGTCGTCAGCTCGATTTGCTGAAAGCAGTAGCAGCTACGGGAAAGCCGGTTGTACTCGTTCTTATCAATGGTCGTCCGCTTTCTATCAACTGGGCAGATAAGTTTGTTCCTGCCATAGTCGAAGCATGGTATCCGGGTTCGAAAGGTGGAAAGGCGGTAGCAGATGTACTTTTCGGAGAGTACAATCCCGGTGGAAAACTGACCGTCACTTTCCCGAAAACGGTAGGCCAGATACCTTTCAACTTCCCCTGCAAGCCCTCTTCACAAATAGACGGAGGCAAGAATCCGGGAATGGAAGGCAATATGTCTCGTGCCAACGGTGCATTATATCCGTTCGGATACGGACTGAGTTACACCACTTTTGAATATAGTGATTTGAAAATCTCTCCCGCCATCATCACTCCTAACCAGCAAACATTCGTCACCTGCAAAGTGACAAACACAGGCAAACGGGCGGGAGACGAAGTAGTGCAGCTTTACGTACGCGATGTACTAAGCAGCGTCACTACTTACGAAAAGAACCTTGCCGGATTCGAACGAGTTCACCTGCAACCGGGTGAAACGAAGGAAGTAACTTTCCCTATTGACCGCAAAGCACTGGAATTGCTCAATGCCGATATGCACTGGGTAGTAGAACCGGGAGATTTCACGCTGATGGTCGGAGCTTCCTCTACCGATATCCGTCTGAACGGCACACTGACGGTAGTGGAACCCGGTCGTATACCTACCACCGAAGCTGATAAAGACAGTAGTCCGGTAAGCGCCAGTACCAACGCCGAAACAGCAAATAATGTAATAGACAATAATTTAACTACTTCCTGGGAGGGTAATAAAGGAGATTACATTACCTTTGCCTTACAGAACGGAGCCAAAGTAGACGGTGTATCCATAGCTTTCAGCCGCGAAAATGGACTGGATACTAATTTCGAGATACAACTATCCAGTGGTGGAGGACAGTTCCTCACCGTCTATTCCGGTATCGTAAAAGAGTATAACAAGCTCTTGGATTTTCATTTCAAAGGGACAACTGCCAGTGATTTACGCATTGTGCTGGGTGACGACCGAATCGGGATCACAGAAGTGAAATTGCCGCAGTTAAAGAAATAGCAATCAAACTGAAAAGAATCTATATATGCTAAAAATTCTTGCAACAATCTGTATTATCGGTATGGCCACATCTAGTTGTACATCAAAAAAAGCTTCCCGAACCGAAAGTTCCCATGAAGCAGAACCGGAACTGACAATGATTGTCGGTACTTACACTTCGGGAGACAGTAAGGGCCTTTACAGTTTCCGGTTCAACGAAGAAAACGGAACGGCAACTGCGCTCAGCGAGGCGGAAGTAGAAAACCCATCTTATCTTGTACCGTCTGCCGACGGAAAGTTTATTTATGCAGTCAGTGAGTTCAGCAATGATCAAGCTGCTGCCAACGCATTTGCTTTCAATAAGGAAGAGGGCACTTTCCGGCTACTGAACACGCAGAAAACCGAAGGCGAAGATCCTTGCTACATCATCACCAACGGCAGTAATGTGATCACTGCCAATTACAGCGGAGGAAGCATTTCTGTTTTTCCGATTGATAAAGACGGTTCGCTCCTCCCCGCTTCTACGGTAGTGAAGTTCAAAGGCTCGGGAGCAGACAAGGAGCGTCAGGAGAAACCGCACCTGCATTGTGTCCGCATCACACCGGACGGTAAATACTTGTTTGCCGACGATCTGGGTACGGATCAGATACATAAGTTTATCATCCATCCGAACGCCAAACCTGATAATGAAGAGATCCTCCTGAAAGAAGGAAATCCGGCTTCTTATAAAGTAGAAGCAGGGTCGGGTCCCCGCCACCTGACTTTCGCACCGAACGGACACTATGCGTATCTCATTAACGAACTGTCGGGGACAGTAATCGCATTTGAATATAACGACGGAAACCTAAAAGAAATCCAGACAATAGCTGCTGACACAGCAGGAGCCAAAGGAAGCGGGGATATCCACATCAGCCCGGATGGTAAATTCCTGTATGCAAGCAATCGCCTGAAAGCGGACGGAATAGCGATCTTCAGCATTCATCCGGAAAACGGCATGCTGACAAAGGCCGGTTATCAGCTGACAGGGATTCATCCACGCAACTTTATTATTACTCCCAACGGAAAATACCTGTTAGTCGCCTGTCGGGACAGCAATATGATTCAGGTCTATAAAAGAGATGCAGACACGGGATTGCTGACAGACATACATCAAAATATAAAAGTAGATAAGCCCGTGTGCGTGAAGTTTATCCCGTGAAACGATATCTTACAGGCTCTTACATGAACACTTGTTGCCTGCTGCCTTGAATAAGCCCGGCAAAGTTATGCTGTATAAGGGGAAAACTTCCTTTTCTCCCTATGCAAACTTATCTTTTATCGGATATAAACTATAATTGCAAGCTTTGATTGTAAAAACGCAAGTTCCATTTTTATAATCAAAGCTTGCAATTATAAAAATGAAACTTGCGTTTATAGTTTGCTTCAGGACAAAACCAACTTTGCTATGGGAACAAAAGAAGTTTGCAAAGCAGGAAGCAAAACTTGGTCAGTACCAAACCGGAACTCTTAACCTATCAGGCTACGGAAAGCCTGAATGCCCTGATGATTGATATCCAATTTCTCCACCTCACCCAGCAAGCGAACAGATTTTTCTTTTTGATTCAATCCCCAGTAACCCAATGCCATCATATATTTGCAATGGATGACATTACGTATTGTCAGATCATCTTCCCAAATTAATAAATCGGGTAGTGATACTGCAAAGTAATCCATCTTAATCTTGTCAAACAAATGCTTTTCACCATAAGAAGTCAGTTTATGAAAGCGTCCGTTAGCCTCATCCATACGACCGAGTTTCAGTAATGCCAGTCCCTGATAGAATATCTTATCAGGTTTTGCATCGTTGTAGTACATAGCTGCAGCCGGTTCGGTAGGACCGACAATGGCTTGTTCCCAACATTCCGCCGCTTTGTCACTCTGCCCCAGACCTTCATAAGCGCAACCCATAAAGTAATAGAAGTCATTCTCCTGCGCACCATATAGTTTGCCTTCACCCAAGTGGTGCGGATATTCCAGACATTCTTCCAGAAGCGGGATAGCCTGACTGTAATTACCGGCTTCAAGTGCTTTCTTCGCCAGTTCTACGCGGGCAAACTGATACTGTCCCGGCACTTTTCCTTCTCCACCTTCCCACGGATGGAAGATGTGTGCATCAAGCAATGTTTTCGCTTTTTCGTACTCTCCTGTCTGATTCAACAAAGTGATTTCTTCCAATACCAGATCGTCACGTTGTGCTATCAGTTCGGGATATTGCTGTAAGAACGCCAAACGTTCGGCATGTGAACGGCGGACACGCTTGTAAAGCTGATCTAATTCCATCAACACACGCGCGTCAGTCTTATCGAGCCGGAAAGCACGCTCCATATACTCGATGGCTCTTGCTTCTTCGTTCTTCTTGTTAAAGTTGGCCAAAGCCAGGTTGCGCCATATCGTCGGAAACTTGTCATCCAGTTTAGCCGAAGTTTCCCATGCTTCAAGTGCCAAGTCGTACTGGCGCTTGTCGTAATACAAATTGCCCAGGTAATAAGGAGCTTTCGCATCATTCGGATTTTGCTCCATAGCACACTGCAAGGCAAGTATTGCTTCCAGGCGATTAGGGAAACAGTAGTCGGAACATGCTTGGGCTGCATCGGCAAGTGCTTGCTCTGCACCGGAAAGTTTCCCTTGGGTCAAACACCATCCCAGATAATAATAAGTCATCGGAGTCACACTACCCTCAGTAATCGCCACATTCCATAAGCCGGCAGCTTCCGACCAGCAACCGGCACTACAATAATCGAGTGCTATTTCATCATAGTTGTGGGCTTCGCCACGCATCATTGTCCGCAAAGTCAGCAAGTCCTCAGCGGCATGAGTTATCAGATACTTTTCATAACGGCAACCAAAGTTGAACTGATCAATAGCCAATGAGTCTTCAATGACCTGCAAAGCTTCTTTCGCTTTCCCCATCTGACGAAGAATAGCAGTTCTCAGTGCACGTGCCTTGTGATGATGCCAGTTGCGGATAAGCGAGCGGTCCACTTCATCCAAAGCATCTTCCAAGCGACCTTGCATAGTAGCAATCTGAGCACAGGCAAAATAGCCTGCATCCTGCCATGCTGCATTCCAGCATGATTTATAGAAACGATCGTATGCTTCATTATATCGTCCCTGATACTTCAAGGCAAGTCCGAGATTGTAAAGAGGTTCTCCGTCATAAGGATTCGGATTGCGTTTCTGCAAGGTCTTCACTGCTGTAAGCAGATATTGTTCGGCTTTCCGGAAACGCCCCTTACGGATATACCACAGTCCAAGCGCATTATTATTGCGTACGTCAATCGGATCACGACGCAAGGCTTCTTCGTAATAATCTACCGGATTGTAAGTAGCATGTCTGTATTGCTCCAAGTGTAAGCCCGTCAGATAGAGTTGCTCGGTTGTCTTTATTTCTTCCGGCAACAGGGCTGCTTCGGCAGCATCGGGAATCGGTTTTACCTCTTCCGGCTCGGCATGCCAGTAAAGCAGTTCCTTACCGTTTGCTGTGATTTCGAGGCTCAGTTTATTGAACTTCTCACCTGCCACATCAACCGTTTCATCCAGCAATTCTTCCGGAGTGATGACTACTTGTTTGCTGTAATATACTGTGCCGTCCTCCCCTTTCAATACTACCTTAACCGTTTGTTCGGAAGTGGCGAATATCTTGAAACGCACCTTATCTTCACCCTCCGGTTCTATGTTCATCAAGAGGTCCTTGCTTGCATTCTTGACTACTCCCAGTTCACGATAAGGCAGAAAATACTGCACGAAGCTTTTTTCCTCGTAAGGCTGTAACCAGGTAAAGTCCGGTTGATTCTCGGTGTAGACACCTGCCATCAGCTCGATGTATGGGCCGTCTTCATCAGTCAGATTACGATCCCAGGCACGACCGAAATCGCCGTTTCCCCATGTCCACTGCTTCTTACCCGGAGAAATATGGTGATTGGCTACGTGAAGCATACCTGCATGCGTATCGTTCTCATATCCACCTTCGAAATTATACCGGGAATTGACAGCCATGTACGAAGTAGGTACTTTGATATTTTTATAGTTAGAGATGTCTACTCCGGCAGAATAATCCATTTTGTAATAAGTGCCCGTGGCAATAGGGAAGCTGGATACGGCCCGCTTTCCATGATCGAACACCGCATTAATATCGGGTGGGAATACACTCTGATAATGGTCGTTCACCGCTACGGCAGGATTTGCCCACCACAGGAAAGTTTGCGGTACTTCGGTACGGTTGTAGAGTACTCCCTTGATTTCGAGAAAAGCATGTCCCGGACGAAGAGTGAAACCTGCCATCCCTTTCTGATGAAACATACGTTCCATTTCATTGACCCACACAGTTACGCTGCCGTCTGCATTTTCTTCAACCGCCGTATCTACGGGCATGTAGGTACTGGGACGGTGATGCTGGGGCCAGTTGAACTCGATGCCTCCCGAAATCCAGGGACCTGCCAGTCCTACCAGCGCAGGTTTAATCACATGATTATAATAGATAAAGTGACGTTGCTTGATTTTGTCATAAGCCATTTGCACACGACCACCCAACTCGGGAAGAATCATCACTTTGATATATTCATTTTCAATAAAGATGGCATCGTATTCCTTATCCACCTTTTCATCGGACATTGACTCGATGACAGGATAAGGATAAACCACTCCGCTACTTCCCTGATACACACGCTTCTCCAGGAAAATAGGATTCTTCTCAGGCTTACCTACCTCATACGTAGGGATTACAACCTTTTCTTTCCACGCTTTTACCATAATATAATTAGTTTTATTTTATTAAATCTTTCTCCAACGTCTCCAGTGACTTTCCTTTGGTTTCGGGCAATGACCGACAGAAGAAGACAAAGCCTACGAGACAAATAGCTGAATAAATCCAGAATGTACCGTAACTACCCAGTGCGCTGTTCAGCAAAGGAAACGTGTATGTCAGTGTGAAACTACCTACCCACAAAGCGAAAGTACAGGTTGCCATAGCGACACCACGCACACGGTTAGGGAATATCTCAGCCAGCAATACCCATGTGATAGGTCCCAGTGACATGGCATAACAGGCTATTGCCAACACCACCAGTACGACCATAAAGAATCCGCTCACCTGGAAGAAATAACAAGTGCCGAGAACCAGATAAATGCCGGCCAGTCCGCCTGCTCCCAAAAGCATCAGTACACGGCGTCCCAGACGTTCGACTGTGTAGATAGCCACAAACGTGAAGATCACATTTGCCACACCGGTCACTACAATATTAAAGAGCACATCTCCCAGCGAATAACCTGCCGACTGGAATATTTCCTGTGCATAATTAAAGATCACATTCGTGCCGCACCACTGCTGAAACACAGCCACTATGATACCGAGTACCAGCACTTTTCGGAACGGACGACTGAAAAGCAATTTCAATCCGCCTTCTGATTTGGAAGAACCGGTTTGCTCCACCATCTGAAGTTCCTGTTCCGCATAATGGTTTCCACCTATCTTGCTGAGCACATTCCATGCCCTCTCTCTCTTTCCTTTCATAGCCAGCCAACGGGGACTCTCAGGAATAAAACAGGCAAGCAACAAGAATACTGCCGCCGGAAACGCTGCTCCCCAAAACATCCAGCGCCATCCCATCTGTCCATTCCATGAAGCACAGATATCGGCAGGAGTAAAGTCGGCAGGAATAGGCTCGGCTATCAGCCAGTTGGCTATCTGCGCACCGAGAATACCCAGTACAATAGTCAGCTGATTGAGTGAAACGAGTTTCCCTCTGATAGAAGTCGGTGCTACTTCGGCAATATACATCGGAGACAATCCCGAAGCGATGCCGATACCGATACCTCCCAGAAAACGGGCCACCAGAAACCAGCTAAATACGGAAAAAGCTCCGGTAGCGTATGCAGAAGATAAAAAGATAAATGCGGAAATCAGTAAAAGAGGCTTCCGCCCGTAACAGTCTGCCATCATACCGGCTACCATCGCACCGATCAGACAGCCAAGCAAGGCTACACTCATCGCCAATCCCTGCATCGTCGGTGAATCGGCAATATCGAAATAGAGTTCATAGAAAGGTTTCGCTCCGCCGATGACCACCCAGTCATATCCGAACAGAAGACCGCCCATCGCGGAAACCAGACAAATAGAATAGACAAACTTTTTATTATAACTTTTCATACCACTAGAAGATTGATTAATTGGTGTTGCAAAGATAGGGGGCATCCCAGGTACAAAAAATAGAATTTCATTTTATAAAGATGGACAATCTTATTTTCAATGTATTATTTGACAGATACCATACATTATTATATATTTGTGCAGAATAACCAATTATATGCTATGGTAAAACTAAAAGATGGATTTACCGGAGAAAGAGCCCTAGTCCTGCCCCGTATGATCGTTGACAAGATGGAAGAAGACCCGCTGACCTCCATGCTGCATATCACCGACATCGGATATTATCCGAAAGCCAAGTATCATTTTCGGGAACGGAAAGAACCCATCAATCAGTTCGTCTTTATCTATTGTATAGACGGGGCCGGTTCTTACCGGATCGGAGATCAGGAATATAACGTCTCTGCCAACCAGTATTTCATCCTTCCGGCAGGTGTCCCGCATTCATACGCCTCCAATCCTTCTACTCCATGGACTATTTACTGGATTCACTTCAAAGGAACAGCAGCTCCATTCTATGCCAAGGATGCCGGCCGTCCGATGGACATCAAACCCGAACGACATTCGCGCATCAGTACACGGATCAATCTGTTTGAAGAGATATTCAACACACTGAAGAACGGCTACAGCAATGAGAATCTGCGTTACGCGTTTTCGATGTTCCACTTTTATCTGGGAACATTACGCTATATCCAGCAATATCGCAATGCAGGCACCAACCAGGTGGAAGATGAAAGGATAGTGGATGTTGCCATCCACTATATGAAAGAAAATATGGAGAAACATCTGAGTCTTGAAGAAATCTCGACGCAAATCGGATATTCTCCGTCGCACTTCTCAATGCTGTTTAAAAAGCAGACGGGACATAGCCCGCTCACGTACTTCAATCTGCTGAAAATACAACAAGCTTGCCTGCTGCTGGATACCACCGATATGAAAATCAACCAGATATGCTATAAAATCGGTATTGAAGATACTTATTATTTTTCCCGCCTGTTCAGCAAAATCATGGGAATGTCACCAAGGGAGTATCGCAAATCAAAAAAAGGGTAGGAACTTCTCCTACCCTTTCTTGTCTTCTTATAAGTCATCAAGGCTGAACCGCGTAAAACGGTTTACTTTTTCTCTATAGTCAGAACAAACTGACGCAGATATACTTGCTGTTCTTCATTGCTCACATTGGTGAACCGGACAAACTTCAACGGAGTTTTCTGCAAATCAGCCGACAACCTGCTTTCTTTCTGCTTCATATCGATCGTTTTCCATTCTTTGCCATCCGCAGAGATTTCAAGACGTCCCCATGTACAAGGAGCATCCTTACCAAAGTTTATCTGAATATTCTCTCCCGGACAGATCGCATCCAGTTCTATTTCAACACTGTTTCCGGGTGCCCATTTCACGACCTCATTAGCAGGAGAGATAAGTATACGATTGGCTTTCACCTGCAAAGGCAAGTTCTTTATTTGCTCCACACTACTGATTATCTTATGTGGCATATAGTCGGTAACAGCATCCAGACGGGCATTATACTTTTTATTGTAGTAACTCACAACAGCAGCGAAAGTCTGGTCAATCAATGGTTTTATCACTCGTGTGGCCGTCTTTACTCCCGGCTGATAAGGGTTCTGATTAGATGTCTGGTCAATATAAAACATCTGTTGCTGCAAAGCTTTCACATGATTGTATTTCCGCAGAAAATAAGATTCATTCCGACCTTCTACCATTTGCAGCACTTCTTCTCCTGTTTCAGCCATCAGTTTAAACTGACGCAACCAAGGAGTAATTTCGGCAATCAACGGTTTGTTTTCCGTATTGGTCAGCAGTATATCAGCGGACTCTTTCATACGCTCGAAAGTATTCCGGAGGGCTTCGAAATCCGCCTTATCATAGCTGCCGTCTTCTTTAAAACTTTTAAGGAAACGATCGGCGGCAGGCTGAATGTCCTGAGATTCTTCACGACGGTAGCCATGTCCGTTAGGTCCTAAGTCGGAATTATGGATAGCAAAGCATTCGAGTTCACCCGACGCACTTGGCAGAATGGTACGAATCGCATCCTTCCACGTTTGCCAAGTATCATACTTGGCAGGATTCCAGGCATAGCTTGCCACACTATAGATAGCAATTTTAGATGACTCGGCATGTTCCATCGGGTTCGTTACGAAACCTGACATTTCTTTGGCAATCGTCGTATCGTTACCATACACAGGACCGAGGAGCAAATGGTCGCGCACATAATCGGACACCGGAAAATTCCACCAGATGTAAGCCGGACGTTTGATCCGTTCATTAATCCACGCCATGCCATCACGGGTAATGTCAGAAATGACACGGTCTCCCGTCCACATAATCTGAACGGAAGGGTTGAGCTTTTCACCCAGCGTAGTCAGATAATTGCCGTTAGGATTCGACCAGCTTTTATTATATTCCGTAGGACACATGACAAGTTGATTGACATCAGGCTTCGTCTGCGCAAAATTCTCATCAATATAGTTCAGCAGCTCCGCCTGCTTCTGAGGATTGGTACCTTCACCGGAAATATCATCGAAGAATACGGCAAACGAACGAACGCCGAGCTGGTACATCTTCTCAAATTTGGAAAGCAAAAGGTCGCGGTCTTCCTGATTCCATTTGATATCCTGTCCCGGATGGATTGCCCATACAAAGTCAACTTCGTTCTCATTGGCTACTACCACCAATTCTTGCAGTTGGGCAGCTTCTTTGTCGGGATATGGCAGGCGCCAGTTGGGTGCACTATGATACGGATCGTCTTTCGGACCGTATATATAAGTGTTCATCTTGTTTTTACCATAAAACTTCAGCTGACTGAGGCGTGCCTGATGGCTCCACGGAGTTCCGTAGAAACCTTCTACTACCCCCCGATATCGTACGGAAGGATAATCTTTGATTTCTACTTCGGGCAGTTTCCCGTCTTTCAGTAACTGCGCGAAAGTTTGCAAGGCATAATAGGTACCTCGTTCGTCATTTCCGGCCAGTACGATTTCTTTTTCATTCACAGAGAGATAATAGCCTTCCTCACGGTTAGGAATCCGGCGGCTATATTTGCGTACGCTCTTGTCGCCTTTCTCACCAATGGAAATAAGTATTCCCTGCTTACTGCTTTGCTTACCGGAAAGCAATTCTTTCAGTACCTTTACGGCATGCGGATTCGCTTCTTTCTCACCATTTAGCTGATAGACAGCAGGCAGATCAATGGTCTTGTTTTGAACAATAAGTTGTTGAGGAGGGGGTTGCAGACTTACATTCTGCGCAAAGACAGTTACAGCACACAGGAGGCAAGCTCCCAATAGACAGATCTTGTTGTTTTTCATAAGTTGTAATAATGGGGGTTAGTTATCATGACTTATATTATCGTACAAAGAAACACTAAATTATCAAATTACGCAAATTTATAGGGAACGTTGATCAAACAAATCAAAAAGAGCAAACAAAACAATCAGAAAGACACACTTTTCTAATTTATTATTTCTATCTTCGTCCGCTGTTATACTTTTTATTCAAATACCCCCAATTACCATGAAAATTAAACACTTTTTACCCCTGCTATTGCTAGTTCTTAGCAAGCAAATGTCAACAGCGCAAGAAATTGCCATCATCCCACAACCGGCTCACCTTACGGTAAAAGACGGACGTTTCGAATTTGGCAACCAACTGAAAGCCAAAGTCACTCCCTATCAGGGAGACAGTGTCCACATGGTCTTCGAATCATTCAAAAAGGAGTTTCAGAAAGTAACCGGCATCAAAGTCTCTTCTACTCAAAAAGAAGCCAAAGCCGCCATTATTCTGAATTTGAATCAGCAACTTCCGCCCGAAGCTTATAAACTGAACGTTTCAAAAGAACAAATCCGGATTGAAGCCGCCCGCCCTGCAGGTTTCTATTATGCGCTACAAACACTAAAGCAGCTGATGCCCCGCAACGTAATGGCAGGCGTAGCACCGTCCGGCCATCAAGAATGGAGCATCCCATCTGTTGAGATTGAAGACGCTCCCCGTTTTGAATGGAGAGGTTTTATGCTGGACGAAGGCAGACATTTCTTCGGTAAAGATGAAATAAAACGAGTGATCGACATGATGGCTACTTACAAAATGAATCGATTCCATTGGCATCTGACAGAAGACCAAGGCTGGAGAATCGAAATAAAGAAGTACCCCAAACTGACGGAAACCGGTGCATGGAGGAATAGCAAAGTGCTGGCGTATGGTGACGTAAAACCTGACGGCGAACGTTACGGCGGCTTTTATACTCAGAAAGACATCAAAGAGATTGTAGCTTATGCGAAAAAGAAATTTATAGAAATCGTTCCCGAGATCGATATCCCCGGACATTCACAGGCTGCTGTCGCTGCTTATCCGGAATTTCTGGCATGCGACCCGGAAAATAAACATGAAGTATGGTTGCAACAGGGAATCTCTACGGATGTAATCAATGTGGCCAATCCTCAGGCTATGCAATTCGCCAAAGACGTGATAGATGAACTCACCGAATTGTTTCCATTCAACTATATTCATCTGGGAGGCGATGAATGTCCCATCAACAAATGGCAAAAGAATGAAGAATGCAAGAACTTGCTAAGCGAAATAGGTTCTACCAATTTCAGGGACTTGCAGATTTATTTCTATAAACAACTGAAAGATTACATTGCCACGAAACCTGCCAGCCAGCAACGCCAACTGATATTCTGGAATGAAGTGCTTCACGGAAATACCCGCATTTTAGGCAATGACATCACCGTCATGGCATGGATCGGAGCGAATGCTGCCGCTAAACAAGCAGCCAAACAAGGTATGAACGCTATTTTAAGTCCACAAATTCCTTACTATATCAATAGAAAACAGTCGAAGCTTTCCACAGAACCGATGTCACAGGGACATGGAACTGAAACAGTGGAGGCCGTATACAACTATCAGCCGCTTAAAGATGTGGATGCCGACTTGCAACCTTATTATAAAGGTGTACAAGCTAACTTCTGGACCGAATGGGTCACTGAGCCCTCAGTGCTCGAATACCTGATGTTACCACGTCTCGCTGCCGTTGCCGAAGCTGGATGGACCCCACAGGAAAAAAGAAATTACGAAGATTTTAAAGAACGGATTCGCAAGGATGCAGAGTTGTACGATCTCAAAGGATGGGATTATGGCAAACATATTATGAAATAAGCCAAAAGGCTTTGAATAAAAGAAACAAAGGCTTTATGCGTCGACCGGACCATGAAGCCTTTGTCTATAAACCTTGCTAACAAGGCTGTTCCATTTATTTTTTATTTTGAGCCATGCGATTACCGGTTGCCTGCGACCTCACTACAATTCCATTTCCATTCTTCGTACATTTGATACATTCTTTCCGCAACGTACCTTCTTTCAGATTGAAAATAAGATTCGGATTGAAATGCTGACCGTTAATACGGGTTTCAAAATGCACATGCTCCGTAGTCGCACGACCGGTACGTCCGGTCAGTCCGACAGGTTGCCCCGCTTTCACTGTATCTCCGCTCTGCACCAGATTCTTGAAGTTATGGCTATAAATCGTTTCCAATCCGCTCGGGTGACGGACTACTACCAGATTTCCGTAAGCATAATATGGCTTGGACATACGTACCACCCCATCAAAAGCAGCACGAATGGTATCTTTTGCACACGTTTTTATATCTGCTCCCGAATGCCCTCCGCGAGATCCATAAGCCGAAATGACTTTAGCTCCCGGTAACGGAAATGCATACTCATGTTCCTTCAAAGAATCCAAATGCAAATATATATGATTGCTTTTCGCAAACAGTCCGGGAGTAGCAACCCGTACATGGTTCACCTCCATAGAAGAGAAGGAAGATTTACTTTGCGCATGAGCCATAGCCGGCAAAGCTAAGACTGTCAATAATATCAGTATGTTTTTCATGTATTTTTCCCCTTGTTATTCAAAATAGATAAGTTCGCCGCCATCCGATCCAGCATAATCCTTCAATAAGGATTGAATCATTTCAGCAGCTTCCTTAAGTCCTTCTTTTCCGTTATATCCGTTGACTATTGCAAGAATATGACTGGTCCCGATATCCATCTTTGTACGTTCATGATCGCTTGTCGGCGTTCCGATTCCTCCCAAAGAATCTCTGTACACAGGCAGTCCTTCTATGTTCAGCACCCCCCGTCCGATACCTTCAAAGGGTTCTTCCGCTTTGCCGATACCGAGTTCAAGACGGTTACCCTGTATCTTGTCCGCATCGAAACCACCAATAGAATGTCCGGTACGAAGAGAAACCAGATTGATAAGGTCTACCAAGGTATCGATCTGATACAAAGGAATTCCACGCATCAGACGGCGGCGCAATGCTTCTGCCGACGGACGATAGCGCCCCGGATCTTTACCACAACGCTTGTAAGCCTCACGGGTAGCAGCAATCACAGGTTGCCGCTTGATGTCTTCCATTTGAGTAGTGGTAGTCAAATCTTCTGTGAAAGCATTTATTTCTTTCCAAAGCCCCTCGCAGAAAGCGGTATTTTTCACTGCAGCATATACGGCTGCCCCGGCAAAAAAAGGGCAGGCATTCTTTAGCTCCTGAGATACTTTTATTTCAAACATTCTTTTATTCAAGTTTATGTCAACCTACATTCAAATTTATATCCACTTATATGGAAAGTATTATTCATGAATCATGATCCCCGACAGAATCCGTCCGGACTTAATGCCCAGACGCCTTGCCGAGAAGAAATCGTCGTAATGAATATACGTACATATCTGCGCAAGTTCCACCTGTCCGGGAGGTACTCCGAAAGCAAGCAGTTGCAATCGGTTCGCTTCCCATAAATCGATATGATGCTTTCCGGTTTCCTCTTTCCTGATAGAAATACGGGGCATGTCAAAACCATTCTTTTGAAATGCTTCGTACACCTCTTCACCCACTTCAAAAGAAGTCAATGAAATACTCGGACCGATACAGGCAACCACATCTTCTCCACTTGTGCCAAACTCTTTTTCCATCCGCAACAAGGTATCACGTACAATATACGCTACCGTCCCCCTCCATCCGGCATGGATGGCAGCCACTGCGCAATGCTTCGTGTCATATACCAGTACAGGCACGCAGTCCGCCGTCGATATGCAAAGACAATATCCCGGCTCGCGGGTAATTAGCGCATCTACTCCACACAGCATATCCTGTTTTTGCCGAGGCGAAGCAGACAAATAAACATCCCCAATCAGCAGGCAGTTCGTGTCATGAGTCTGCAAAGGAATAACCAGTTCTCTGGGCATTTGCGACATACCTTCCATCAGCAGACTTTGATTCCGTCGCACTTTCTCCGCCTCATCACCACTGTAAGGCGTGCAGTTGAACGACGCATAAGCTCCCTCACTGCATCCTCCCTGCCGGGCAGTTACAAAATGAGAAATGTTGGAGTATGAGCTTAACGACTCATACCCCAACATTCTTTTATCTCTTGTGATTGAAATCATTTTTCCTCCCAATCCTCTTCTTCGTATTCGTAGTCAAGATCATCGTCTTCGTCGTCAGCCTCTTCTTCATATTCATATTCGAGGTCTTCGTCCTCACCCATGTCTTTGAGTTCCTGCTGCAGACGGGTCACGTCTTTCGGACGGTGAACGATGTCTTCTATCTTGTTACTTTCCTTATTCAGTTCCTCCCACAAAATGTCTTTCAACACTGAGATTCCCAAACCGGAAACAGAAGAAATGAATATATGAGGAATGCCTTCGGGCAATGTCGGTTCAATCTCGTCCATCAGTTCCTGATCGAGCATATCGCTCTTTGTGATAGCCAATACGCGCTGTTTGTCCAACATTTCGGGATTGAAGGTACGCAATTCATTCAGCAATACTTCATACTCCTTGCGGATATCGTCGCTGTCCGCCGGAACCATGAACAATAATAATGAGTTACGCTCGATATGACGCAAAAAGCGCAGTCCCAATCCTTTTCCCTGACTTGCTCCCTCGATGATTCCCGGTATGTCCGCCATCACGAATGACTTTCCATCGCGATAGGAAACAATTCCCAGATTCGGTTCGAGTGTGGTAAACGGATAATCAGCAATCTTCGGTTTTGCCGCTGAAATAGCAGAAAGCAACGTAGACTTTCCTGCATTCGGGAAGCCTACCAAACCGACATCTGCCAACAGCTTCAGCTCCATGATCACCGTCATTTCCTGCATCGGCTCGCCCGGCTGCGCAAAACGCGGAGCCTGACGGGTAGCTGTCTTGAAATGACTGTTGCCCTGACCACCACGACCGCCTTTCAGCAAGATCACTTCCTGTCCGTCATCCGTCACATCACAAAGGTACTCTCCGGTTTCGGCATTATATACTACCGTACCGCAGGGAACTTCGATCACTTTATCTGCGCCGTCTTTTCCGAAACTACGGTTCTTGCTTCCCGATTCGCCATGTCCTGCCATCGCGTGGCGGTCATATTTGAGGTGAAGCAATGTCCAGTAATTACGGTTACCGCGCAAGATAATATGGCCTCCTCTTCCACCATCGCCCCCATCGGGACCTCCGTTAGGACAATATTTCTCGCGCCTCATGTGCGTAGAGCCTCTTCCGCCCTTACCTGAGCGACAGTATATCTTTACGTAATCAACAAAATTCGATTCAGCCATACTTTTTATTTATTATAATTTGTCTACTGCTTCGCAGATATCAGCGAAGATACCATCCATAGTACCCAAGCCGTTGATGTGTTGGTACTTCTTCTCGTTCTTGTACCAGTCGATCAGCGGTGCTGTCTGTGAATGATATACATGCAGACGTTTTTTGATTGTTTCTTCGTTGTCGTCAGCACGACCGGAGTCTTTGCCACGTTTGATCAGACGGGTCATCAGTTCATCTTCCGGAACTTCCAGATCTACCATCACAGTAACATCCTGTCCTCTTTCCGCCAACATCTTCTTTAATGCTTCCGCCTGTGCAATTGTTCTTGGGAAACCGTCGAAAATAACACCTTTGCTGTCTTCAAAGCTGTCGAATACGCTTGCCAGAATATCAATCATCAATTCATCCGGAATCAACTGACCCTGGTCGATGTATCCCTTAGCTGTTTTGCCCAGTTCTGTGCCGTTCTTGATTTCTGCACGCAATACATCTCCCGTAGAGATGTGGTTGATTCCATACTTTTCTACAATACGTTCGCTCTGTGTTCCTTTTCCTGAACCCGGAGCACCGAAAATTACAATGTTCAACATTTTGTCATTTACAATTTAATGATTTACAATTTACCATTTAAAAACTGGCCCTATTCTTTTTTATATATAATATATCTTAGTCCACTACCGTATAAATGTCGGGATAATTACGTCCGAAGCCGTCATAATCCAATCCGTAGCCAACAATAAAATCGTTCGGAATTTCCATTGCTACGTATTCGATGTTCAGATCTACTTTCAACTTTTCCGGCTTCACCAGCAAAGAGGCGATATGTATAGCTTCGGGATTGCGGGTCCCCAATGTATCCAGCAGGCGTTGCATCGTCAGTCCGGTATCTACAATATCCTCTACGATCACCACCGTACGTCCGGCAATGTCTTCGTTCAGTCCGATCACTTCCTTTATGACTCCGGTGGAGGTCACTCCCTGATAAGAAGCCAGCTTCACGAATGAGATTTCGCAAGGAATCGTGATATGCTTCAACAAATCGGCGGTAAACATGAACGAACCGTTCAACACACTGAGGAAAAGCGGATTTTTACCTGCCAAATCGCGATTAATTTCGCTCGCTACGCGAATCACTTCTTTCTGAATATCCTGTTCCTTGATGGAAACAGTAAACTGCTTGTCTTTTATCTGTATGGTATCCATAACCGGTCATTTTAAAAAAGTTGTCGCAAAAATACGATTTTTTATTCTACCCCGTGCATCATCTTCTGTAATTTCTTCGAGAGAAGGAACAGAATCAGTGAAGCAACACCCGACATTACGACGAATACCATGAAGAAATCGTACATGGTAGCGATCTGATAGCCAAAGAGTGATTTCACTTTTCCGTCTTCGGGATACAAACCGCTCAACATACCTGCAAATTTATTGGCAGTAGCGGTAGAAAGATACCAGATACCCATCATTAAAGAAGCAAAACGCAATGGGCTTAGTTTGTTTACCATCGAAAGTCCGATAGGAGACAAAGCGATTTCACCCATAGTGTGAATGAAGTAGAGTCCCGTCAGCCAAATCATGCTGACCTTCACTCCGGGAACAGCATCTTTCACTCCGAAACAGATAAAAAGATATCCCAGTGAAAGAAGCAGCAAGCCGATAGCCTGTTTGGTAGGAGAAGCCGGTTCCATCTTCCGTTTGTTCAGGAAGCTCCATATTCCCGGCATAATGTAGGCAAGGATGACAACGAAAAGCGGATTGAAAGACTGGAACCAGGATGCCGGCATTTCCCAGCCGAGAATATCACGGTTCGTCTGTTCGGCTGCGAAAAGCGTTAAGGAAGCACCCGCCTGTTCATAAGCTGCCCAGAAGAAGATAACGAAGAAAGCAACAATATAGATGACAAAAATCCGGCTGCGTTCTATCTTCGTGAGCGAACCATCCAGCAAAATGAGTACAGGGAAAACAATACATGCAGTAAAAATACCGATACTCACCCAGTCGCCACTAAAGGCATAACTGAAAAAGACCAATAAGGCAATGGTAAGAACAGTGATAATGACCGTATTGCGTATTTTTGTCCCCTTATCCATTTTAGGATGTACGATATGTTCTGCTTTATCTTCCTTCTTTTCACGTTTGGCGTCAGGAATAATGCCGATAGGTTCACCGGAAGGTGAGAACAGGTATTTGTTCTTTTGGGTTTCGAAAAGAACGACTGTAAACAGTGTCATGATACCAGCAGCGAGGAATCCCCACTTAAAGTCGTTCGGATCTCCGGTATCACCCAAATAACCGCAAATCAAAGGTGCTGCGAAAGAACCGACATTCACTCCCATATAGAAAATGGTGTATGCAGCATCCAGACGTCTGTCACCCGGCTCATAAAGTTGTCCGACCAGAGAAGAAACGGTAGGTTTGAAACAGCCGTTACCTAAAATCAGAAATCCGAGTCCGCCATACATCAACCAGTGTGCAAGGTCCGTATTATTCAATGTGGAAGCACTCATAAACATCAGGAACTGTCCGACAGCCATCATCACCGCTCCCCAGAACACGGAACGACGGATTCCCCAATATTTATCAGCGATATATCCGCCAATCAAAGGGGTCAGATAAACCAGTCCGGTATAACTACCGTAGATAGATGCCGCTGCCTCCTTATCGAAAAGCAATGCCTGCGTCAGGAAGAGAATAAAAATCGCACGCATTCCGTAATAACTGAAACGTTCCGCCGTGCTTGTCGCGAAAATCAGATAAAGGCCTTTCGGATGCCCCTTCAATGCACTCATGAATTTATGTGTTTAGTAGTTTATGGGGTACAAAGGTACGAAAAAGTAGTTTAAAATGCTTCAAGATAGGAAAGTTCTTATAGAATAGAAGGGTATAGAATTAAGTGCAAAACATCTCCAGCATCCACTTGATTAAGTTTTCAACCATGTAATTAATTCAGTGGATGTTCACCTTAAATGTTAATCGGTCATCATTTAGCCAAAACTAAATTCAACATCGTCGATCTTGACAAAGAGCATGTTGTCTTTTTCTCTGAAAGAAATTTTGTTTTCTCTGGCGAGCCAGCCAATAGCAACAGCTACTTCTTCAAATGTCAAACCTAACTCGCGGCAGAGTTCAAACATTGACAATTCACCTTTCTCATTTAAGATACGCCATACTTTTCCGGCATTTAAGCCAATTCTCGTATTTTCCATCATGCAAACTTTAAAAGATTAAACAATCCGTTAACTATAATCTAATTGTTGTGAGCACAGGAAATAATGCAAAGCACATTATGTACTACAAAGATAACATTTTCTTCGAAATAATCAAATAATCAACAGAGTAGCTACTACAATCAGTTATATTCCGGCCAAATTCCCCGATTCCTGCTAAAAATGGTACAAATTAAAGAAACGATTCAATTCTTTTTATAAGTTTGCAGACGCATACTCCGATAAAAGTCCGACCGGAATAAAGCATTAATTCAGAGTTTTTGCGTAAGTTTGTAGGTCGAAAAACTAAAAGAATATTGCAATGAAAATATTTCCAAGCAGCAGCATTAAGAAGTTAGATGCTTATACCATTGAACATGAACCAATTGCATCAATAGATTTAATGGAACGTGCCGCACAGGCACTGACCAAAGCCATTACCAACAGATGGAATCCGGAAACTCCTGTCACCATTTTTGCCGGACCGGGAAACAATGGCGGAGATGCCCTTGCCGTTGCCCGCATGATGGCAGAAAAAGGATACAAGATCGAAGTATATCTCTTCAATACAAAAGGAGAACTTTCTCCCGACTGCCAGACGAATAAAGAACTGGTAGAGATGATGGAAGAAGTAACTTTTCATGAAATCAGTACCCAGTTCGTTCCGCCTACGCTGACGCCCGAGCATCTCGTTATTGACGGTCTGTTCGGTTCGGGACTGAACAAACCGTTGAGCGGAGGTTTTGCTGCTGTAGTGAAATATATCAATGCTTCTCCTGCCATGGTAGTCTCCATCGATATCCCTTCCGGACTGATGGGAGAAGAAAATACATTCAATGTAAAAAGTAATATTATCCGTGCGGACGTCACTTTCAGCCTGCAACTTCCGAAGCTTGCTTTCCTCTTTGCCGAAAACACAGAATTCGTCGGTGAATGGGAACTGCTGGACATTCAACTGAGCGAAGAAGGAATCGAAGAAACAGAAACCAATTACGAAATGCTGGAAATCGCAGAAATCCGCTCACTGATTAAGCCACGCCGGCAATTCGCTCATAAAGGAAACTTCGGCCATGCCCTGCTGATAGCCGGTTCGAAAGGAATGGCAGGGGCATCGGTATTAGCCGCCCGCGCCTGTCTGCGTTCGGGGGTAGGTCTGCTGACCATACATGCACCGTTATGCAACAATGATATCCTGCAAACTTCCGCGCCCGAAGCAATGGTAGAAACAGATGCAAGCGAAACATGCTTTGCCGTACCTACCGATACCGATGATTATCAAGCTGTCGGCGTCGGTCCCGGACTCGGTCGCAGTGAAGAAACGGAAGCTGCCCTGATAGAACAACTGGAACACTGCCAGACTCCGACGGTAGTAGATGCCGATGCGCTCAACATTCTGGCAAATCACCGGCATACACTCACCCATCTGCCGAAAGGTTCCATCCTCACCCCTCACCCCAAAGAACTGGAGCGCCTGATCGGCAAATGCCAAGACTCTTACGAACGCCTGATGAAAGCCTGCGAACTGGCTCACACCGCTAAAGTGCATATTATTTTGAAAGGAGCTTACTCCACCATTATCACTCCCGAAGGCAAATGTTACTTCAATCCGACTGGCAATCCCGGTATGGCGACAGGAGGTAGCGGAGACGTATTGACAGGAGTGATTCTGGCACTACTTGCACAAGGCTATCCTGCCGAAGACGCTGCTAAAATAGGTACCTATATTCACGGATTAGCCGGAGACATCGCCCAGAAAAAACAGGGCATGATCGGACTTATCGCAAGTGATATCGTAACCTGTCTGCCAGCAGCATGGAGGCTTGTAAGCGAATAAAAGTTAAGAACTTACAGTTTATTCAATAACTTCATTAACTTTGTTTTTCAAAATCAGCTAAAAAGAACCGAATATGAAAAAGTTAATCATAGCAACAGGACTACTAATGGCCACTTCTGCCCACGCACAAACAGAAGTGCTGACAGGAGTGACACGAGGAAAAGATTACGGAGTAGTGTACGCCCTTCCCAAGACTCAAATAGAAATAGAGATAAAAGCGAACAAAGTCAACTATAAGCCGGGAGAATTCAGCAAGTATGCCGACCGCTATTTGAGACTGACCAATATCTCTGCCGAACCCGAAGAATATTGGGAACTGAGCAGCGTGAAAGTGAAGCCGGTAGGAGTACCCAACAGCGAAGCTACCTACTTCGTCAAACTGAAAGACAAAACGGTAGCTCCTCTCATGGAACTGACTGAAGACGGACTCATCAAATCAATCAACGTACCTTACAGTGGTAACAATACCACCAAAGCAGCAACCAACACTCCTGCTTCACAAAGGAAAGCCAACCCGCGCGACTTCCTCACAGAAGAGATTCTGATGGCAAGCTCCACTGCTAAAATGGCCGAACTGGTAGCAAAGGAAATCTATAACATCCGCGAAAGCAAGAATGCATTGTTGCGCGGACAAGCCGATAACATGCCTTCGGACGGCGCACAGCTCAAGATCATGCTCGACAACTTGAATCTTCAGGAAGAAGCTATGACCGAAATGTTCTCAGGAACCCGCGACAAGGAAGAAAAGACATTCACTGTCCGCCTCACTCCGGATAAAGAGTTTGACAATGAGGTCGCTTTCCGCTTTTCAAAGAAGCTGGGCGTAGTTGCTAACAACGATTTGGCAGGCACTCCATTCTACATCAGCCTGAAAGACCTGAAAACGGTGAAGATTCCGCAAGAGGACGGAAAAAAGAAGAAAGATATGGATGGAATTGCCTATAACGTACCGGGACAGGCAATGATTACGCTGACCGACGGCAAAAAGAAATTATACGAAGGAGAAATACCTGTTACTCAATTTGGTATCATCGAGTATCTGGCTCCTGTATTATTCAACAAGAACTCAACCATCAAAGTTTACTTTGATCCGGTGACCGGTGGACTACTTAAAGTAGATAGAGAAGAAGGTAAATAAAACTCTTTAATAGTAAAAATCATGGGTGGAGAAGGACACATGCTCGACATGATACGCCGGCTAAAAGACGGCAAAGAAGCTTCCCGCTTACGCCGGGAACGGAGAAATGACAAACTAGGAAGACTCAGAAGAAACAATGATCCCTATCTCTTACCGAACACGACTCCGGAAGAAATGGAACGCATCATTAAAGATTCGGAAAAGAAAAAAGAAAAAGACAACAACTATTTCGTATGGGGAACGCTTATCATTATGGGCGTCCTAATAGGATGCGCTGTCCTTCTATGGGCTTTATTTAATTGATAATGGACAATGAGGTTGAGCCAACCGGATATTATCTTATACTAAGCATTCACTATCCATTATCAATTATTCATTATCCATTTAATAAATCCGTCTTTCTGTAATTGGGTAAGATAGGTTGATATACGAGACTCGTAGCCTGCTTCACGCTGAAAGTGGTCTGCGAGTTTTTCTATGATTTCACGCACCGTCCGCTGACCGTCTATCAATTCCCATACAGCCGTTCCGTGTTCCTCCAGACGCACATGAATATCCTTTGACATTCCTTTCGGCAATAAGTAACGACTCATCCACGAACGCTTAAAACGAGGAAAGGAGAGCACAATAGTCTCCCCTTCCCGTTCAGCTTTAATATGTTCGTTACGACAAGGGATAACCTCCAAGAGGTTTATTTTCTCTTTCGTAGCCATATCTTTTCTCTTTTATATCTTTATTCCTGATAGGATCTGATTATTTCTGAATATTTGCTTCTTCCAGTCCGTAGCCTTTCTTCTTGTTCTCTGCTTTCAGCATCAAAGCAACAATCAAGGCCAATACACCGAACATAGCAAAAATAGTCATCGGCAATGTATAATCATAGGTCTGCGCACCGTCTACTACCGGGCCCTTGCAATAAGAATTCAATACCCATCCGATCAGCAAAGGTACTCCCATCAATCCCCAGTTCTGTACCCAAAAGATCAGTGCATAAGCCGTACCCAACTGTTTCTCCGGAATAATCTTTGGAACTGAAGGCCACATAGCCGAAGGAACCAGTGAGAAAGCAAATCCCAGCACAATCATGATAACGGTAGCAAACCACCATACATTCAGAATAGGAAGAGCGAACATGGAGTGTACGAAAATCAGCATCACCGACCCGATTACCATCAACGTAGCTCCCTTACCGATACGGTCATACAAAGAACCGAACAACGGTGTCAAGATGATCGCACCAATCGGCAACAATCCGGGAATGGTTCCTGCCAGTTTCGGATCTACATGATACTTCTGCACCATCAGGTCAGCCGCATACTTAATGAATGGGAATACAGCCGAATAGAACAATACACACAGTAATGCGATCAACCAGAATCCTTTGTTGGTAATGATATATACAATATCTTTCATGCGGAACGGCTCTTCCGGTTCCAGTCCTTCTGCATCCAGAGAGGCATCCAGCTTCTTATCATAGAAAGTATAGATAAAGAATGCAATCGTACCTACACACAACATGACGAGACAGAACAGAATCGGAGCAGGAATATTGGTATGGAATGCACCGCCCTCATCTGTATATCCGAAAAAGTCGGCCAAAGGAACAGTAAGCACCATCGCTAAAGTAGTTCCAATACGTGCAGTAGCCATTTCCAGTCCCATAGCAAGAGCCATTTCCTTACCCTTAAACCACTTTACAATAATCTTCGAAACAGTGATACCCGCAATCTCGACTCCTACACCAAAAATAGCATATCCCAAGGCAGCCAGTGTGACCTGCATCTTGAATCCGAAAAGCATTGCACCTTCCGGGAAAGTAGTAGAAATAGCATAATATTTCAATCCGCAACCGAACACCATCAACAAACAGGCTCCCATTCCGGTGAAGCGAACTCCCATTTTATCCAGGATGATACCACCAAAGATAAGCATCAGCAGGAATACATTAAACCAGCCATAAGCACTAGTAAAGAAACCGTAATCTAAACTGTCCCAAAGAAGTTCTTTCTCAAGCATGGGTTTCAGGGGAGACATGACGTCTGTGAGGAAATAGCCGCACAACATTGTAAAAGCGACTAATGCTAGAACACTCCAACGCAACACTGCGGAGTCATTCAGCTTTTGTTTCAATTGTTCTGTCATTGTAATATTTAAAAGGAGTTAATAATCTCGTTACGGGCAACAAAGTTAACTAATTATCATTTGTTTTACTAAAAAAGAGGCATATTTTATGAGAAAAAGGTTAACTGACAAGATATTCCTGCATGGAGACAGGCAGACAACACAAAATAATAAAGACAGGCGCGAATCACACGTATTACACAGATTCCGTTAGAATCCCAGTAACTCGCGTCATTCGCGCCTGTAACGGTGAGGACGAATCAGAAGTTTGCCGATGATACCCTCACACAATAAGTTTAAACCGAATATCCTATCACTGAACTATTCTGCTGCAGGAGCAGGAGTTTCAGTAGCCGGAGCTTCTGTTGCAGGTGCAGACTCTGCAGGAGCAGTAGCGTCTGTATTAGGAGCAGCAGTACCGGTAGGCATGTTATACGGGTTGGTTTGTTGTTCTTTCTGTGCTTGTTCCAACAATACATCTTTAGCTGCAGAAGAAGTAGGAACAACATAAGCGGTAGCAATGCTCATTACAACCATGAAGATAGCTAAGCCCCAAGTTGCTTTTTCCAGAAAGTCTGTAGTCTTGCGCACGCCCATAATAGCGTTTGATGAAGAGAAACCGGAAGCAAGTCCGCCTCCTTTTGAGTTCTGAATCAGCACGATGAAGCACATCAGCAAGGCTGCAATAACCATTAAGATAACGAATAATAAGTACATTTTTAGTTATTTTGAATTAGCGTTAATAATCAATTTCTCCAAAAATCTGATTTGGTCTGCAAAGTAAGCATTTTTTTTTGGATATTTCAAACTTAATTTTTTAATTATTTCAAGAGCTTTCGAATATCGTTGCTGTTTTACGTAGATTTTGGCTAAAGTTTCGGTGAAACAACTGTCATCTTCCTCTTCTTCAGTGTTTGTTTCGGTCGTTTCGGTCGTTCTGCCTGTTTCGTTGGTTTCAGTCGAAGAAGCGGTCATTGTTCGCTCTTCTTCTCTCAAGGGTTTCAGATACACGACAGCGTCACTCTCACTTTTTTCTATAAAGTTGTCAATAAGTTCATGTCCTTTCAGCTTGGGCATAGCCTCTGCCGGCTCGTCTGCAACGGGAGTCTCTTCGAGTAAGTATGAAGTATAGTCCATAGAATAATCAAAGCTTGTCTGACTGGTCACTTCTTCGGGAGCTGTAGAAAGAAAGGCATCGATCAAAGCCAGTGTCCGGTCGACGGTAGGCTCATCTTCCAATACTTCAGTGAGAGGCAGGTCTTTCTTCCGGGTTTCGACAGCAAACCGTTCGCCTTCGATCAGGTGAAACAGTTTCCGTCGGTCGGCAATATACAGAACGGCTTTCCGCAGCTCTGCGCCGAAATTGATGTCGTGGAGAATATATAGGTTCTTGAGATACAACAACCGGAGCGACTGAAAATACGGATACCTCGCGAGCTGGTTGCGCAGTTCGTACAAAGTATCTCTATTCAGCGTCTCAGGATGCTGAATCCATTGTTGCAAGTTAACAGAAGTCATTAAATTACCAGTTCGCTACAGTTGCATTAAATATTTGGTCGGTTATCTCTTTACTCATTTCCGCAATCAATCCATCTTGTACGGCTGTCAGCAACTGACTGGAATCATAGGTACGGAAAGCTGAGAATTGCTGCTCGAAGTCTTCGGCGTGATTAGTGTTGTTGACAAAACGTACATTGACCGTAATGGTCAGTTTCGTTTCCGAAGAGTATCCATCGGCAGACACTGCCTGGTTGTACTGGTTGTAGCCTGTGATTTCTCCGTCAATCTGCAAATCCGCATTCTGGTTCGGCTTCAGCAGTTGCAGGCGGGTCTGTCTAATGAAGATATCCTTCAGGTCTTCATTAAATTTAGTAGCCAACGGAGCATACACATACTCCGACTTAATCGGAAAGTCGGCAATCGAAATGGTCTTCACCTTATCATAATTGATAGAAGAGCCATTAAACTTATAGGACACACTACAAGCAATGATGACTGCCGGCAAAACGATCAGTATCAGCGGTCGTGCTATTTTCTTAATCCAATTCATATTCTTTTATTTTTCTGTAAAGGGTACGCTCGGAGATATTCAGATCCTTCGCCGCACTTTTCCGCTTGCCATGATGCCTCTCAAGTGCTTTGCGTATCATTTCTTTTTCTACTTCATCAAGCGAAAGGGTTTCTTCCACATATTCCTCCGTATCCTGAATATCGTCATCATCTTCTTTGGGACAGACAGACGGTTGTACCGCATGGATGATAGCAGGTACGGAAGGCTGATGTGTAGTCGTCACTACCGGAGTAGCTACCACTTGCCCCATCTGTCCGACTTGTCCCGCACGTTCGGCCATCATATTGTGCACCATCTTTTTCAGTTCCGCCACTTCCTGACGCATATCGAACAGGACGGAATAAAGTATCTCGCGTTCGCTCTCGAATCCTTTGCCCTCACGTGTTCCGAACAGTGCCGGAAGGCGTTGGGTATTCTGTACCGGAAGATAGGTCCGCAGAATAGCAGCCGTAATCTCACGGTTCGTTTCTATAATCGAAATCTGCTCTGTGATATTCTTCAACTGACGAACGTTTCCCGGCCACGGATAAGCTACCAATTCCTTCTTGGCATCTTCAGTCAGCTGGATAGCCGGCATCCGGTACTTCTCGGCAAAGTCGGCGGCAAACTTACGGAACAGCAACCACACATCGTCTCCCCGCTCACGCAAAGGCGGTATCTGAATAGGCACCGTATTCAAGCGATAATATAAATCTTCCCGGAAGCGTCCTTCGGCAATAGCTTGTGTCAGGTTCACGTTGGTAGCCGCTACAATACGCACATCCGTCTTTTGCACTTTGGATGAACCTACCTTGATAAATTCACCGCTTTCGAGCACACGGAGCAGACGCGCCTGTGTAGGCAACGGCAACTCTCCTACTTCATCAAGAAAGATAGTACCACCATCAGCTTCTCCAAAATATCCTTTCCGCTCACCAATAGCACCGGTAAATGCTCCCTTCTCATGTCCGAAAAGCTCGGAATCGATCGTACCTTCCGGTATCGCACCGCAGTTGACAGCAATATACTGTCCGTGCTTTCTCCGGCTATATTGATGAATGATCTGTGGAAAACTTTCTTTTCCGACGCCACTTTCTCCGGTAATCAGCACAGACAAGTCGGTAGGCGCTACCTGAATGGCAACATCTATGGCACGTGACAACGCTTCGGTATTACCAATAATGCCGAAGCGCTGTTTCACTTGTTGTATTTCCGCTTTTGTCATTGCTTCTTAATCTTCGTCTACTGTATCCAGTTTTAGTTTATCACTATCATCCCGTTTCTCGTAATACTGCTTCCGCAGCGGATTTACCCGTGCCGCTTTCTCGCGCTGGCGGTTACGGAATACATCAATCGCTACATAAATGGCCTGACGGAAAGAATCTTCGCTGGCAAGTCCTTTACCGGCGATATCATAGGCTGTTCCATGAGCCGGAGAGGTACGTACCACCGGAAGTCCGGCAGTATAGTTCACACCATCTTCCATAGCAAGAGCTTTGAACGGTGCCAGTCCCTGATCATGATACATAGCCAATATTCCGTCGAAATGAGTATAATTGCCCGATCCCATAAAACCGTCTGCCGCATAAGGACCGTAACAGATGATGCCTTTCTCTTCCATTTCTTTCATGGCAGGAATAATCACTTCCTGTTCTTCCATACCCAGCAATCCGCCGTCTCCGGCATGGGGATTGAGTGAGAGCACGGCAATACGCGGAGCACCAATACCGAAATCCTGTTTCAGGCAGTGATGGAAAATAGCCAGTTTCTCCTGAATCAGTTCCTTTGTGATCGTTGTAGCAATCTCCCTTACCGGAATATGTGTTGTCACCAAAGCCACACGGAAATCATTCTTCATGAGAATCATCAGCGACTTGTTTCCATTGCCCAGCCGTTCTTCAATATACTCTGTATGACCGGGGAAAGAGAACTCTTCCGACTGGATGGTATGTTTGTTGATCGGAGCGGTCACAATAACGTCGATCAGCCCCTCACGATATTCTTCAATAGCACGTTCCAAAGCGCCCAGTGCAGCTTTACCTGCTTCGGGATCGGGTTTGGAGAACTCTACTTTCACTTCATCATCGGTACAGTTCACTACACTCAGACGATTGTATCCGGCTTCGGAAGCTGTATTGACAATGCTGAAATTAGCCTGCACATCCAGCGCTTTACGATGGTAGGCCGCCACTTTAGGTGAACCGTAGATGATCGGAGTACATAGTTCAAGCATAGTAGGGTCTGAGAATGTCTTCAAGATCACTTCATAGCCTACCCCGTTGATGTCTCCCTGGGTAATGCCGATTCTTATTTTGTTTTCTTCCATGTTTTTATTTTTTAGTTGGTTCCGCTTCTTTGGTCACTCCCAAAGGAATCTGGCTCTGCGGAGCTTCTTGCGGAAGTCTCAGCGTATAAAGAGATGATTCCATCTGACGAACTAAGTTGCGTTTCATTTTATCAGGTGAGTATACAAATATTTCTGCTGTAATGATACGTTGGTTTTTCTGATCCAGACGAGTGTGGGAAACAAACGGACCACCCATGAAGTCTCCCTTCATGCGCCACAATCCACGTGCTTCCATCGTGTAGTCATTGTGTACGCTGATCGGACGGACGTCAGTCAGCAACGAATCCGTCGACATATAAACGCCCTCTTTGAATCCGGGGATATTGACCTGCATCACAGAGTCGCGTTTATGAACAAAGTATTCTTTAGTAAATGTATCTTTATCCGTATAAGGATAAGAATACATCACGAAATTACGATCAGCAGAACCTGTATTGGTAGAAGCCCAAAAGAAATCCTCACCTGTCTTCGAATTGTTCAGTTCCGAAGGTATCCAGATATCACAGCCAAACAAGCTATCTATCTTCTGAGAGATAAAATTACTGTGTTTTTCTTCCAGCAACGTAATCTGACGGTTCATCTCGGCACGAGTAAAGAAGTCGATAATCGTTTGTTTGTTCTCTTCCACGAACTTCTCAAACACTTCTTCGTCCGGAGCCTGAATAGTCAGTATCAACTGTGGAGAAGCATAAACGTCTTTCGCATATTTGAAAGTACCTTTCGTATAAATATCTTTTATATCTACTATGATAATGTTGCGGATCAGCTTCAGGGTAGAGTCGTAATCTTTCGGTGAAGTATACATAATCCGGAAAGAAGGTTCCGACTGGGGCAATCCCGGCATGTCAGAATCAAGCACATCATGCAAGGCCCTTCCGGCGGCACGGTCCCATACACCCGCATCCACTACTACCAGCAGTTCATACGGACGGCCACTAGAGGTATGATTCCCTTTCAGTCCACAAGAAGCAACGACCAAAGCTACTAAAGCCATGCTTAAATAAAAGAAGTACTTTTTCATGATGTTCGATTTTATATATTAACTTTTACTATTTTCCTCCTGTTTCGCAGTCGACAGCATGCCACATGCCGCAAAGATGTCTTCTCCCCGTGAGGCACGAATGGTAGTGAAAAGCCCGTGCGTGGTCAGATAATCACGAAAACGGGTCATTGTATCCATATCGGCCCCTTCAAGGTTTACTCCCGGAATGGCATGGAAGCGGATCAGATTGATCCGGCAATCCAGTCCGCGAAGCAGTTTCAACAACTCCCTGGCATAGATTTGCGAATCATTCAGCCCCTTAAAAACAATATACTCAAACGAAAGTCGACGCTGTTTACTAAAATCATAGTTTTTTAACAGTTCTACCATTTCTGTCATTGAAAAGGCTTTCTCCGCCGGCATCAGTTCCGCACGTTGGGGCAGCACCGGAGAATGCAGGCTGACAGCCAGATGGCAGTCACTCTCTTCGATAAAGCGCTGCAATCCTTTCCGCAATCCGACCGTAGAAACTGTTATCCGTTTCGGGCTCCATGCGTAGCCATAAGAAGCAGTCAGTATATCCAATGCTTTCAGTACTTCATCCAGATTGTCGAGTGGTTCGCCCATTCCCATCATGACCACATTCGTCAGTTTATCCCGTTCGGGCAATGAATGAATCTGGTTGATAATCTGCTGAGCGGTCAGGTTGGCGGTGTAGCCTTGTTTCCCTGTCATACAGAACTTACAATTCATTTTGCAACCTACCTGTGAGGAGACACATAAGGTCGCCCGTTCATCGTCCGGAATATATACCGACTCTACGAAATGATTCCCGCCTACAGGGTACAAGTATTTCACCGTACCGTCTACAGAGCGCATTTCATCCACCGGGGCTTCCGCACCGACCTCATAGTTCTGCATGAGCAACTCCCGGTGTTTCAACGACAAATTAGTCATTTCATCAATCGAGGTCACCTTCTTATCGTAAAGCCAGGATGCGATCTGCTTGGCGGCAAAGCCGGGCATACCCAGACGTTTTACCAGCGATTGCAGCTCTACCAGCGTCATTCCTAAGAGAGGATATTTAGACATCATTCTTTCTGTTCATGGTTTATATTTGCAAATGTAAGGAAATAAAGTCGATTTCCGTATAGCGAGGATGTAAAAGTTAGCAAAAAAGGTCGTTCCCGAAAGAGGAACGACCTTTTGCAGTTATCGTTTTTACGACTGATCTTAGAAGAACAGGTAACGTGTATCCTTTACATTTCCTTTCAGATACAGGTCGTTCATCAGACGGCTTGCGAAGCGTGCATGCATGTTGGCCAGTGTAGCTTCTTCATCTTTAGCGTTGAAGGTATCGCTCAGTTTGTCTTTGCCATACATCTGCAGTACAAATACGCCTGCATTACCTTTGATCGGAGCACTCAGCTTGTTCATTTCGGCAACAGAAGCATAAGCACCTACCAACGGTTCGCTGCTACGCAATGCTGACACATAGGCAGGAGCGGCAAATGTAACCAACTTCAAAGAATCGCTTACTGCACCGGATATCGCTTTGTACTGGTCGAGAGAAGTCGCGTTAGCGGCTTTCATGTCAGCCATAATCTTTTCAGCTTTCTTATCTTTAACAATTTCAGCTCTCAACTGATCCTGTACAGCTTTCAAAGGACGATATCCTTCCGGAGTAACACCTACCAAAGCCACTGCAACCATGTGATCGCTTTCGCCACATTCGTACAAACCGGAAACATCACCCGGTTTAGCGGAGAATGCCCATCTTAATGCTTCTTTAGTACCTCTTACACCACCGATCGTATGTTCTGAGCTATACAAGTCTTTTCTGTCCAACAGTCTGTATCCGGCTTCTTCAGCATTAGCGGCCATCTTTTCTGCAGTAGGATTAGCAGCGATGAACTGGCTGAAGTCATTGTAAGCACGGTTATATGTTTCTTTGCTGAACTCAACTTCACGTTTCACAACAGCTACTTTATATTTATCCTTCACGGCTTTCTTGTTAGTCACCTGGAGGATTACATTAGCCTGACCTAACGGCAGGTTCACTACTTCGTTCACACCTGTATTGTTGATAGCAGAGATAAACTTCAGGTTGTCACCATCGATCTGCGCTCCTTCATATTGTGCAGAGCTCATCCAGTTGCTTTCACCTGTCTGACCATATTTTTTAGCCAGATCCGCGAAGTTAGCACCTCCTTTGATAGCAGTATAGATACTGTCTGCCAAGGTTTTTGTCTTCAATGCATCTTCTGCAAATACCTGGATCTGACGGAACTCGATAGAGTCGGCAGCGGCAGTCTTGGCAACTACTTTGAATGAATTGATAGTATTGTCGGCACCATTATAGTAAGGACCATAAACTGAACCTATAGAAGCAGAATCCAGACGGGCAACTACATCAGCCGGGAAAGCTGTCTTGTTGTAGAACAAGTCTACATAAGGAGCCTCCGAACCTACAGAACGGATAAAAGAAGTATAATCGTCTGTTGTGTTAGCCAACTGTTCGGTAGCTTCGTCTACTTCCTTCTGGATAGCAGCTCTGTCTTCGGCACTTGCAGTCACCTGAACATCGATGTACTTGATATCACGGCTTTCCTGATATTGCTTGAACTGTTCTTTCTTCTTGTTATAAAGGTCTTTCAGTTCCGATTCTTTCACTACGATTGTAGAGTCTACTACAGAAGAATAAGGAACGGCAGCCATCAACAGGTCGTATTGATTCACCCTTGCATCGAAAGCATCCTGTGCTTCTACCGGATTGGAAAGAAGTGCTTTAGATACCAATGCCTGATATTTCTCAGCCAGACGGCTCTGAACCAATGTTTTCTGGATGAATGACCAGTATTTGTACATGTTGTTATACTGTTCGGCATACTGAGCAGGCATCTGAGATTCGCTCATCTTGGCATAATCTACCAGGAACTTATTCAGCATATCCTTATCGAAAGCACCGGTCTGCGGGTTGCGGAAAGGAGTCTGTTGCAACAAAGGATGCACGCCTGCTTTCAGGATATCCTGAATTTCAGCAGCAGAGACTGTCAATCCCAATGCTTTTGCTTCTTTCTCAACCAGTTTGTTATTTACGTAGGAACGCCATACTTCGTCGCGCACCTGATTGGTCTGTTCGTCGTTCAGTGCAGTCACTCCACGAGAGAGCTTTATCACCTCGGTATATTCTTCTACCAAATTCTGATACTCCTGAGCGGAAAGAGCATCTCCGTTCACCTCACCTACGTCATGTGCCTGGTGCGGTTGCATTACCTTCCACGCGTCACCCGCGATGAAAGCAAACAGCGCCAAACCGATAACAATCACCAATAGAGGTCCTTTCGACCTAATGTTTTGTAATGTTGCCATTTTGATTAATACGATTTATGTTTATTATTATTTCTTTCCATTGTCATTTTAGCGCACGAAGATACAAAAAATGCTAATATGCTTCTATTTATTAGCTAAAAATTTCACGGTTATCGCCATTATTCCATGACTTTTAAGCGTACAAGTTCTATTTTTGTCGCTGTCACCTTGATTATTTTAAACTCATAACGACCGACACGGACCAATTCATGTAGTTTCGGGAAACTCTGATATTGGCTCAGTATCAATCCGCCAACTGTCAGGTAGTCGTCCGATTCGGGCAGGTCAAGTCCGAACATTTCATTGACCTTTTCTATTTCCAGGCGGGCGGACAAAACATATTCATTTTCATCAATCTTCTTGCTGATATATGAAGTATTATCATGTTCATCTTCTATATCACCAAAAATCTCTTCTACCAAATCTTCCAATGATACAATGCCGGACGTACCACCAAACTCGTCTACCACTACCGCAATCGTCTTCTTTTGCAGCATGAACAGTTTCATCAGTTTGTGAGCGGACATTGTTTCGGGCACAATGGGCACATCTTTCACGTTATCGTGCCAATCTTTCGGAGCACGAAACATTTCCGACGAATGGATATAACCGACCACATTATCTATATTTCCGTCATACACAATAATCTTCGAGATGCCGGATTCTATAAAACGGTTCTTGAGCTCATCCAGTGAGGTTGTGAGATCAACAGCCACCACTTCGGTACGTGGAACGATACAGTCACGTATCTTTATGCTCGAAAAGTCGAGTGCATTCTGAAAGATCTTCACTTCCGTGTCCAGTTCTTCTTCATTTTCGGCATTATCGATGCTACTCTGTATAAAGTAGTCCAAATCGACTTTTCCGAAAGCGATATCCGAAGCTTCCTTGTTTACCTTCATTCCAAAAATACGAAGAAACAGGCAGGATACTCCGGAAGCGAACTTGGATATAGGATATAAGACGATATAACAGATAAAAAGCGGAATAGCGGCAACATTCAATACCAGATTGGGATTGATCTTAAACAATGTTTTAGGAAGGAACTCTCCAGTCACCAAAATAATCAGAGTGGAAATGACGGTCTGAGCCAGTACCATCAGAAAGTGGCTATCAATAAATCCGGCCAACAGATTATCACCGATAATCTGTGCCATCAATATACCATAGATAACCAATGCTATATTGTTTCCTACCAGCATGGTAGAGATAAATTCGTTCGGGTGCTTAAAAAAAACAGAAAGGATACGGGATGTGACTCTTCCCTTACGTTCCATTTCAAAGCGTAACTTATCCACTGAGACAAACGCGATCTCCATTCCTGAGAAGAAAGCGGAGAAAGCCATCGTGATGAGTAAAGAGATATAAATATTCATAGTTTATTTCACAGAATCTTTTTTCGTAGAATCCGGTGGCAATGTTTTTACTTCCGGCTGAGCGGTTCCCTCGTTTTCGTCTACATAGAAAATACCTTCAATATTCTGAATGACATAAACGGTCATTTGTTGATTAGAGTCAAAGCCGTGTCCGGTAATCACCCGGTCCGGCTGCTGGATGCGTATAAACTTATCGGAATATACTTTCTGAGTAGATTCGTTCCAATAAAGTAACTCGGTATTAAAACGCTCCCCTTTCCGGTTTTGTATATCAACGTTTCCTATCAGTTTCCAGAGCTTCTGCTTATCATAATAATAAGCGGTATCTGCTTTAATGCTGGCCTCGATATTAAAGATAGAATCAAACTGTTCCAGATACACTCCTTTCTCGAACGCCCAATAAGAAGGTTTCTTGCGGTCGTATACCGTCCACTCTTCCGTGTTTACCCGGTAGCGTGTCACTCCCGAATCGGATATAAGGGTCGTTACTCCCAGTGTATTCATCACCGGCAATGAATCACGTTCAGTTATAGCGTCGCCCAGCGCATTCTTCTTGCCGCCGCAGGAAGAAAATGAAAGAAGCATAACAATTGCCCCGAAGGCAATTGTTATGCTTATGCTTTTATGCAACAAACGGTTACTTCGTTTTCGCAACATAAATTTTATCTAATCGTTGTAGACTCTCCGATCCAGCCACCGATAGTAATACGGTCGCCTGCTTTATAACCTAACATAAAGAGGTCTTTCGCCTGCGGAGTATGACCGGAATAAGTGCCAATCAATTTGTTTGCTTCTTCAGCTACACTTGGATCCACTGCTTTTGCACGTTGCAGCTTATCTATTACAGCAAAGTAAGTACATTTGTTCAATGCAGACTCATCACTCCAGTTAGGACTCATTGCATACAGGTTGGCAATCAGAATATAAGGAGCACCGTAGTTCTCGTTGAAACTAATTGCTTTCTGGCAATATGATCTGGCTTGAGACAACTTCTTGGCAGAAGCCAATACAGCTGCGGCAGCGTATGCCTTTTCAGCCTTCTTCACGTTGTCTGTTTCCAGTTGGATTGCTTCGTCAAAGAACTTCACTGCACCGTCAATATCACCTTTCTTGAATGCCTGATAAGCACATCCGGTAGCAGCTTCAGCAGTCGGCTCCATCTTATAAGCATAGAAAGATGCTTGCAGATAAGCTTCACTTTCCGTACATCTCATCATTTTCATGATATCGATTACTTTTTTCAGATAAGCCAAGTCTGTCTGGTTAGATTCTACTTTCGGACCATAGATACCTTGCAGTGATTCACAGTCAGCAGTACCACTATTCACAAACAAAGCAACGAGATTATCTTTGATACCCATCAGGTTTTTCTTCTTTGCTTCGCTAGTTTCCGCAGCAATAGCATCATCCGCATATTCTGAAGCGAGCAGATAATCCTGGATAAATTGTTCTTTATGATTAGGATCTGCTTTCAATTTGTCCAATGACATCTGAAGAAAATAGAACAAAGTAGCTCCAGCAGATTCACCTTTCACCGCATTTACAGACTGGCTCAACCATTGATAAGCCTGATTAGCATCCACTTTCGGAGCTAAAGCGATATAGTCTACAGCCTTAATTCCCAGTGCTTCGTCGGCAGAAGAAACCTTTGTTCCTTTTGAAAGGAATTCTTCTGTGTATTTCATACGCAGGTCGTGCGTATTCATTAATTCATCAAAATACTTCTTATATTCGGGACTATTTTTATCCTTAATCTGTGCCATCAGCCCTTTAAGGATTTTATATCCGTCAGTAAAAGTGTAGAAACGCAATGTCGGGCAATTATCCAACACAGCTTTCCAAGGAGTATACGCATCTTTAAAATTTCCTGCACGCACAGCCTCATGCGAGATACTACTGTTCGAATTACAGTTAGTCGCATCCTGTGCTACCACAGTGGTTGCTCCAGCCGAAAGGAACAACATAGCCACAAGCGTTTTAATTTTCATTGTATCTAAATTTTAGTTGTTTATATAATATCGTCTATTCTCTCTCACTTTATTATTCTACCCTACGTTTGAAGAACCAACGTTCGTTGAACGTAAGTCCGATACTCACACGGAAGATATTTTCATTCACCATGTTCGTCTCCAGTCCTTTCACACGAACAAACTGTCCGCTGATACTAAGAATGGAACGCGAACGGGGAACAGGCAGACCGAAACCGGCAGTTACACCATATTCACGTGAAGCCTTTTTCCCATCAATCTTATAATACGGAGTCGTATAATAAGCTCCTAAACGGTATTTTATGTGGGCGAAATAGGAACGTCCTATCAAATTAGGAATGTATTCCGCACCGACTGATATTTTTGTACGATCACAATAATCGAATGTTTCATTAAAGTCCTGACGCACATTTTCATCATTGGTTACTACTCCAAACTTTGTTTTTGACCACTGCTGCAAACTGTAATCGGCACCGACTGTCAGACGTTTATCATAATTGTAGGTAAAGCCGATTCCAAAAGTATTGGGCAACTCTAACGTAGCATCCAAATTGTCCTGATATGAGGCCTGATTGCTAGTCTGTGCAGCCATTAGGACAGTTGATGAATAATCGTTATTCAACTTATGTTTAGGAGAATATACTGCACCAACCGTCAAAGAACTCTTTTTATTCAAAGCCTGTGTATATTGTGCACCCAAATCCAACTTATAGTCCGATATTGAAGCTACCATTGTCCGTTGATAAGAATAAGAGGAAGATTCTCCCGGATAGTACACTGCTCTTCCGCGGGTTAGATCTCCCCAAAAGTAAGAAGCATTCACACCAATAGACAAATTCTTAAGCACTTTTACACCAATACCTGCGTACATTTGATGCAAGCCACCATCTCCGGTAAAACTTCTGCTGGTAACCAAACCGTCATTCCCAGTCTGGCTATCCGACACACTATATCCGATATTAGAATATGGCAGCAATCCGACACTCATTCCCATCCACGGAGCTAACCGAAACTGCATAGCGAGATAATCGAAGCTGGCATTCTTGGCGTTCATCTTCACACCGCCATTACTAATATTCATATTCTGTAAACTGACACCTCCCTCGAACAGGAACGTCAATGAGTCAATGGCCGTATATGAAGCAGGATTCGTTGGATTGATCTGCGCCCCATCCCGGAGTCCGAAAGCAATTCCACCCATCGCCTTGCTATTTCCGAAACTTTGATCGGATAAGTCGCCATAGCCATATCGTGTGTAAGGAGAGTTTGTATTATTTTGAGCGATTGCCGTTCCGGTAACCATCATGAGCAATAGCGCCCAAATCGTGTGTTTAAATCCTACCATTATTATAGTTTAAAATTCTATTTAATCCTTTCAACACTAAAAATCTATCTGCAAAGATGACACTTTTTACGCTGCTATCAAAAGAAAAATCATCTCCGCCCGTTAAAAAAACCAAAAGTTCAGGATATTTATGCTTCATAGCCTCAATATAGCCTGAAATTTCATATTCCATCCCTTTCAGCACTCCGGCACGGATGGCCGTTTCCGTATCCTTTCCCATCGGGAGTTTCCGCCCGTTGGCATCTATCTGTGGCAAACGCCCGGTAAACTGATGAAGTGCCTTGAAGCGCATCTGCATGCCGGGAGAAATATTACCACCGTGATACTGCCCCTTCGAGTCGATAAACTCATAAGTGATGCAAGTGCCCGCATCAATGACCAATATATCATTATGGGGAAAACGCTCATTAGCCCCTACTACCGCTGCCATCCGGTCATACCCCAATGTATCGGGAGTTTCGTACAAATTGGCTACCGGCAACGGAGTCTGATGATTGAGCCATAACAAAGGGAACGGCAAAGCAGCCAGATCGGCCAGTATCCGTTCGCTCAAATCAATGACAGTAGCCACGATACCTTGTTCAACCGGGTATTTGGAACAAAGAGCTTTCAAGCAATCTAACGATTGATTGGAGTCGGTCACAACCTCCACCATCTCATTGCCATCAAAGAGAGCTACTTTTGCAGTCGTATTTCCTATGTCAATAATTAAATTCAATGTTCTCTTTTATCAATTGCGGGCGCAAAGGTAAAGTAAAAAAAGAAAAGTATCTGCATGTAGGATGAATTATCTGTTTATTTTCCTTTTGGCAACACAAAAAAAGTGAGTCGTCCGAACAATATTAATATAGATAATTATATTTATTAATAATATATGGGCGGGTGTATGGGCGGCATCATTTTTCAGAAGCCAATAATCCACTATCATACAACTAGTTACAAAGGCTGAAAATGGGGCGGTTGTATGGGCGGCTTTTCCTCGTGCTATCCACCAGAAAACAGAGCCTCCATTTCACCCAAACAGAGGCTCCATTTGCCCCGGTCAGAGCCTCTGTTCAGACAAAACGAAGGCTCTATTTTTCGAATCCAACTATTCTTCGTATATTCGCTGCCAAAATAAAACAAGTCCTTTCATGAAACGGCCTAATTTATATATACTTTTACTTTTTTTCCTGTTGCTCCTGCCCTTTGGACAAACAACTGCCAACGGTAACGACTCTATCCGACTCAGTCTGCTGACTTGCGCCCCCGGAGAAGAAATATACTCCCTGTTCGGTCATACTGCCATCCGCTACGAAGATCCAGCCAACGGAATCGACGCCGTATTCAACTACGGGTTATTCAGTTTCAACACCCCGAATTTCATATTCCGTTTTTCATTAGGCGAGACAGACTACCAGCTCGGAGCCACCGATTACGCTCACTTTGCCGCCGAATATGCTTTTGACGGGCGCAGTGTCTGGCAACAAACACTCAACCTGAGCAAGGAAGAAAAAGCAGAACTGATCCGATTGCTACAAGAAAATTACCGCCCCGAAAACCGGGTATACCGTTATAACTTCTTCTACGACAACTGTGCCACCCGACCGCGCGATAAAATAGAGGAAAGCATCATCGGAAAGGTGATTTATCCGTCTGAGTCCCAAGACGGCTCACGCTCCTTCCGTGACATCGTGCATCAATATTGCAAAGGGCACCCGTGGGCCCGCTTCGGCATCGACCTCTGCATCGGAAGCGAAGCAGACCGGCCTATCACGCAGCGTCAAATGATGTTTGCCCCCTTTTATCTGATGGATGCTTTCGCAGGTGCCCAGATTGCCAATGACTCCATTCAGCGTCCGCTCGTATCCGACAAAGCACTGATCGTAGACGCTGTCTCCGATGAAGAAGAAGGCGGCTGGATGCCCACCCCACTGCAATGCTCTCTCCTTCTTTTCATACTTACCGCAGCGGCAACCATTTACAGTCTCCGCAAAAGAACGGGACTGTGGGGAGTTGATCTGGTGTTGTTCGGCACCGCAGGCATCGTAGGTTGTGTGCTGGCTTTTCTGGCACTGTTCTCCGAACACCCCGCTGTCAGCTCCAATTTCCTGTTACTGGTCTTCCATCCGGGACAGCTTCTTTTTCTTCCATACATCATTTATTGTGTCCGAAAAGGGAAGAAATGCTGGTATCTGACATTGAATTTGATCGTTTTAACACTTTTTATAGTGCTTTTTCCACTAATTCCGCAAAGATTTGACTTTGCTGTTGTACCTTTGGCACTCTGTTTGCTGATACGTTCAGCGAGCAATTTGATTTTGACCTCTAAAAAGAAATAATGAAAGGACTACTCACTTCCCTGATTACCGTATTGACCTTCACCGGGCTACAAGCTCAGTCGTTGCCTACTGCCCCTAAACTTGTGGTAGGGCTCACGATTGACCAACTGCGTACGGACTATCTGGAAGCCTTCTCGTCACTCTACGGCGAAAGAGGCTTCAAACGGCTCTGGAAAGAGGGAAGAGTATTCCACAATGCAGAATATACATTCAGCGGCGTAGACCGTGCCTCTGCCATGGCAGCCATCTACAGCGGATCGACCCCTTCCGTCAATGGAATTATCTCGAACCGATGGATGGACGTCTCGACCCTGCGCACTGTCAACAGTACGGACGACCCGGCCTTCATGGGATATTATACCGATCAGACCTGTGCCCCGACGAAATTATTAACCTCTACCATTGCCGACGAGCTGAAAATAGCGACACAAGGCAAAGGTCTCGTATACGCCATCGCCCCTTACTGCGACGCAGCCATCTTCGCTGCCGGACATGCAGGAAACGGAGCATTCTGGATCAACCCCACAACCGGCAAATGGAGCGGAACGACCTATTATGGCGAATTCCCCTGGTGGGCAAGCCAATATAACGACCGCCAAGCCATCGACTCCCGCATCTCCAGTGTCACATGGGAACCTGTTTTTCCACGTGGCATGTACACTTTTCTGCCAGATTGGCGGGATGTGGTATTCAAATATAAATTTGATGACGACCGTAACAATAAGTTCCGCCGCTTCATCACCAGCCCATTCGTCAACGATGAAGTAAACGCCCTCGCCGAAGAAGCAATCGGAAAAGGTTCGGTCGGCATGGATGACATTACTGACTTATTGGCACTTACTTACTATGCCGGCAACTATGCACACAAATCCGTACAAGAGTGCGCCATGGAAATTCAGGATACGTATGTACGCCTCGACCGCAGCATTGCCAACCTGCTTGACCTGCTCGACAAGAAAGTAGGCCTGCAAAATGTACTTATTTTCGTCACTTCCACCGGATATACGGACAGCGAATCAACCGATTCGGGATTGTACAAAATACCGACCGGAGAGTTCCATCTCAACCGCTGCACCGCATTGCTGAATATGTTTCTGATGGCTACTTACGGAGAAGGGAAATATGTAGAAGCCTATCATGACCAGCAAATATACCTGAACCATAAACTACTGGAACAAAAGCAACTGAACCTGACAGAAGTGCAGGAAAAGTCCGCCGACTTCCTGATGCAGTTCAGTGGAGTAAACGAGGCATATTCCGCCCATCGGCTTCTCCTGGGTTCATGGACTCCGGAAATATACAGAATACGTAACAGCTATCACCGCAAACGTTCCGGCGACCTCGTAATCGATGTATTGCCGGGATGGACCATTGTCAGCGAAAACGGCAATGAAAACAAGGTGGTACGCCACTCCTATATCCCCGCACCGCTGATCTTCATGGGACATTCCGTGAAACCGGCCATTATTCAGACCCCTGTAACCATTGACCATATTGCGCCTACACTGGCTCATTTCATGCGCATCCGGGCTCCCAATGCCTCTTCTTCTGCCCCTATTACCGATCTTCGGTAAAAGATTCCTCACAAAAACCATGCGCAAAACATAAATAAATCAGCATTTTAATGTAACTTTGCGCGGATTTTATAATCACTCTGCACAGCTTGGCAACAGGTTTATGCCGTTCCTCTTTCCCGGAAAGTGAAAAAAATGCCGTGCAGACAATCAAGAAATAATAATAAACTAAATAATATAACATGGGATTTAATGAAATTTTAAGCTCGATTTTCGGAAACAAATCCACGCGAGACATGAAAGAAATCAAGCCCTGGGTAGAAAAGATCAAAGCTGCCTATCCGGAGATTGAAGCACTGGACAACGACGCCCTCCGTGCCAAAACGGAAGAACTCAAAAAATATATCTATGAGTCGGCGGCTAACGAACGCGCAAAAGTGGAAGAACTCAAAGCGAGCGTTGAAAACACAGAACTGGAAGACCGCGAAGACATCTTTGCACAAATAGATAAGATAGAGAAAGAAATTCTCGAAAAATACGAGAAAGCACTGGACGAAGTGTTGCCCGTAGCTTTCTCTATCGTCAAGGCAACTGCCAAACGATTTGCAGAAAACGAAGAAATCGTAGTAACTGCGACTGAATTCGACCGCCATCTGGCTGCTACAAAAGATTTTGTACGTATCGAAGGCGATAAAGCCATCTACCAGAATCACTGGATAGCGGGTGGTAACGATATGACATGGAACATGGTTCATTACGATGTACAGCTGTTCGGTGGTGTCGTTCTGCACAAAGGTAAGATTGCGGAAATGGCAACAGGTGAAGGTAAAACACTGGTAGCTACCCTCCCGGTATTCCTGAACGCATTGACCGGAAACGGCGTGCATGTGGTAACCGTGAACGATTACCTCGCCAAACGTGACTCCGAATGGATGGGCCCGCTTTATATGTTCCACGGCCTCAGCGTAGATTGTATCGACCGCCATCAGCCGAACTCCGATGCTCGTCGACAGGCATATCTGGCTGATATCACATTCGGTACAAACAATGAATTTGGTTTCGACTACCTGCGTGACAACATGGCAATCAGCCCGAAAGACCTTGTACAACGCCCACACAACTATGCCATCGTCGATGAGGTTGACTCCGTATTGATTGACGACGCCCGTACTCCGTTGATTATTTCCGGTCCGGTGCCGAAAGGTGACGACCAACTGTTCGAACAACTTCGCCCGCTGGTAGAACGCTTGGTGGAAGCTCAAAAAGTGCTTGCTACCAAATACCTGTCCGAAGCAAAACGCCTGATCGCCTCCAACGACAAGAAGGAAGTGGAAGAAGGATTCCTTGCTCTTTATCGTAGCCACAAGTGTCTGCCGAAGAACAAGGCATTGATCAAGTTCCTCAGTGAACAAGGTATCAAAGCCGGTATGCTGAAGACCGAAGAGATCTACATGGAGCAGAACAACAAGCGTATGCACGAAGTGACTGAGCCGTTGTACTTCGTCATCGAAGAAAAACTGAACAGTGTAGACCTGACAGATAAAGGTATCGACCTGATCACCGGTAACTCTGAAGACCCGACGCTGTTTGTTCTTCCGGATATTGCCGCACAACTTTCCGAACTGGAAAATCAAAATCTGACCAACGAACAACTGTTGGAAAAGAAAGATGAGCTGCTGACCAACTACGCTATCAAATCGGAACGCGTACATACCATCAACCAGTTGCTGAAGGCTTACACGATGTTCGAAAAAGATGACGAATACGTTGTTATCGACGGACAGGTGAAAATTGTAGACGAACAGACCGGACGTATCATGGAAGGTCGCCGCTACTCCGACGGATTGCACCAGGCAATCGAAGCAAAAGAACGTGTGAAAGTAGAAGCTGCCACACAGACTTTCGCCACGATCACTTTGCAGAACTACTTCCGTATGTATCACAAGCTGTCCGGTATGACCGGTACTGCCGAAACGGAAGCAGGCGAACTCTGGGACATCTACAAGCTGGATGTAGTCGTTATCCCGACTAACCGCCCGATCGCACGTAAAGATATGAATGACCGCGTGTACAAGACCAAACGCGAAAAGTATAAAGCCGTTATCGAAGAAATCGAAAAACTGGTACAGGCAGGACGTCCGGTACTGGTGGGTACGACTTCGGTAGAAATCTCCGAAATGCTGAGCAAAATGCTTACCATGCGTAAGATCGAGCACAGCGTATTGAATGCGAAGCTGCACCAGAAAGAAGCTGAGATCGTAGCAAAAGCCGGTTTCAGTTGCGCAGTAACTATCGCTACCAACATGGCAGGTCGTGGTACCGACATCAAGCTGAGCCCGGAAGTAAAAGCCGCGGGCGGTTTGGCCATTATCGGTACGGAACGTCACGAATCCCGTCGTGTAGACCGCCAGTTGCGTGGTCGTGCAGGACGTCAGGGTGACCCCGGTTCTTCTGTATTCTTCGTGTCACTGGAAGATGACCTGATGCGTCTGTTCTCTTCCGACCGTATTGCCAGCGTAATGGACAAACTCGGTTTCCAGGAAGGCGAAATGATCGAGCACAAGATGATCTCCAACTCTATCGAACGTGCACAGAAGAAGGTGGAAGAAAACAACTTCGGTATCCGTAAACGTCTGTTGGAATACGATGACGTGATGAACAAGCAACGTACCGTTGTTTACACCAAGCGTCGCCACGCTCTGATGGGCGAACGTATCGGTATGGATATCGTAAATATGATCTGGGACCGTTGCGCGAATGCAATCGAGAATAACGACTACGAAGGTTGTCAGATGGAACTGCTCCAGACATTGGCTATGGAAACTCCGTTCACTGAAGAAGAATTCCGCAATGAAAAGAAGGATACTCTGGCAGAAAAGACATTCAACATTGCCATGGAGAACTTCAAACGCAAAACGGAGCGTCTGGCACAAATCGCTAATCCGGTCATCAAGCAAGTATACGAAAACCAGGGACATATGTACGAAAACATTCTGATTCCTATCACAGACGGAAAACGGATGTACAATATCTCTTGTAATCTGAAAGCTGCTTACGAGTCCGAATCAAAAGAAGTGGTGAAATCGTTCGAGAAATCAATCCTGCTGCACGTTATCGACGAAGCATGGAAAGAAAACCTGCGTGAACTCGATGAGTTGAAACACTCTGTACAGAACGCAAGCTACGAACAGAAAGACCCGCTGTTGATCTACAAGCTGGAATCCGTAACGTTGTTTGACGCTATGGTGAACAAGATCAACAACCAGACTATCTCTATTCTGATGCGTGGACAGATCCCTGTACAGGAAGCTCCGGCAGACGAGCAACAGGCCCCACGCCGTGTAGAAGTACGTCAGGCAGCTCCCGAGCAGCGTCAGGATATGAGCAAGTATCGTGAGCAGAAGCAAGATCTGAGCGATCCGAACCAACAGGCTGCTGCCAGTCAGGATACTCGCGAGCAACAAAGACGCGAACCGATCCGTGCGGAAAAGACAGTAGGACGTAATGATCCTTGTCCATGCGGAAGCGGTAAGAAGTATAAAAACTGCCACGGACAGAATGCTTGACAGCAGTCCGGTGTAAGATTATAATCTAAAAGAAAGCCTCAAACGGTTAAAAACTGTTTGAGGCTTTCTTTTATTCATTCAAAATACTACTTTTGCTTAAACTACTAAAGATATCAAGACTATGGCAAAATTCTATTCACTGGCATTGGTTTCTCTGCTATTGTTAGCGCTCGGCAGCTGTCAGAGCCTGGAGCAGATTTCTATTGACTACATGCAGCCCGGAGACATGACTTTTCCTTCTCAGCTCCGCAAAGTGGCTATCGTGAATAACACCAGCACCGAACCGGATAACAAGCTGATCACACAAACCGAAAAGCCTAAGGAAAATGTCCCCGAAATCAGTCATGCCACAGCCTATGCAAATGGCAATGTTAAGATTGCAGCCGAATCACTGGCTGAAGAAATCGCTCATCAGAACTATTTCGATGTAGTGGTGATCTGTGATTCCGCCTTACGGGCTAATGATAAGTTTCCACGCGAAAGTACGTTGAGTCAGGAGGAAGTCCAACAGCTGGCATCAGACTTGGGAGTGGACTGTATCATCGCCATGGAGAACCTGCAATTCAAAGCGACTAAAACGGTGCGTTACATCCGTGATTTTAACTGCTATCTGGGTACAGTGGATGTAAAAGCCTACCCGACGGTCAAAGTATATCTGCCTTCACGCAGCAAACCGATGACTACGCTGCATCCGACCGACAGTATCTTCTGGGAAGAATACGGAGAAACGGTAACAGAAACATTTGCACACATGATTCCGGACGCGCAGATGTTGCGGGAAGCTTCTGAATTTGCAGGAACTATTCCCGTCAAACAACTGCTGCCTCTCTGGAAGACGAGCAAACGATACCTGTACACGGGCGGTTCGGTACAGATGCGTGACGCAGCCATCTTTGTACGCGAAAACTCATGGGACAGAGCCTACGAGCTCTGGAAACAGGTGTACGACGGAACCAAGAAGGACAAAAAAAAGATGAAAGCCGCACTTAACATCGCAGTATATTACGAGATGAAGGACAGCCTCGCACAGGCAGAAGAATGGGCAGTCAAAGCACAGCAACTTGCTCAAAAAGTAGACAAGAAAAACATTGCCGAAAATGCTACGTATGCTACCATCGATGATGTGCCGAATTATTATATGACAACCCTTTATGCAAACGAATTGAAGGAGCGTAACAGCCAATTACCCAAGCTAAAAATGCAAATGGAACGATTTAATGATGATTTTTAAGGAAATCATGCATTGATTATTATTTTTTTTATACCTTTGAGGTAACAAAAAGGAAGAACCTATGAAACTGAGCCAACAATCTCTATCTACCATCGAATCGGCTATCCAAAAGGCAGTCGGCAAATATGTATGTGGCTGCGACCAGACAGCCGTAACCGATATTCATTTACAACCGGACCAAACATCGGGACAACTCACTATTTTTAACGACGATGATGAGGAACTGGCAAATGTGATGATTGAAGAGTGGGCGACTTACGATGGGGATGATTTCATGGAGAATGTGGAGCCAAGCCTGAAAAGTATCCTATGCCGAATGAAAGAGGCGGGCGACTTTGAAAAAATAACGATACTGAAACCGTATTCATTCGTATTGGTAGATGAAGACAAGGAAACTGTTGCCGAATTGTTGTTGGTAGATGACGATACGATACTGGTGGATGATGAATTACTGAAAGGGCTGGACAAAGAGTTGGATGAGTTTCTAAAGAATTTGCTGGAGAAATAAATAATCATAACCATATAAGAATAATCGGAAGTAAACAGGCAATCCCTTTTACTTCCGATTATTTATTTAAAGTTATATGTAAGAGCTCTACAGGAGGCGGCTCATTCAACTGCTGACCGATACACGGTCTTTGCCGTCTCAATCACAGATGGTCCGTTCTTGCCGGATACATCGACAGTTTTACTTTTCTCCGCCCATGCTTTCTCCATGCCATAGAAGTGGATCGGTTCTGCCGTAGATTTATCGAGTTTACCGTCCAGTTCCTGCTGTTTCTGTTCAAAGAAGGTATTCCAACGTTGATAGTACAAGTCTTTCAAAAGGCCACTCCATTCCCGATGGGAATAATCATGCAGACCTCCTTGATTGGCAGCTATACTGTCACCCCAAACGGTGATCAGTGCAGAAGCATTCCATTCATAAAGTTTCTTTTCTTCTTCTGTAGTTCCCAAGGAACGGGCAGCAGATAACCATGAAGATACAGAGAACTCTTTTCGGGTGGACAGTAAACTGTCTTGAGATAATATCAATCCTAAAAATTGTTGTGTCTGCTTTCTGAAGCTATCCTTGTCTTTCCGGTCATAACTTTGGGAGATTTCTTCAAGCAATACATTCGCCTTATCTGCCAGACTCTGACGTACGATGTCCACCAGATCATATTCAAAGTTATTATTTCCTTTATACCGATCTGCGACAGAAAGTAGTAGCTGAGCTGCTTTCGCTGTTGAGTCAGGTGAATAGAATAACTTGGCATATCCCCAGGTTGATGTTCTGTCCAAATGAAATCCCGGACGGGCACATAACAGAGATTCGACTGTACCTTCTCCCTGATAATTCTTCGGAGCATTATAAACAGTATGCTCCAACGCACGCCACGCTTCTGTTACTTCCGGCGACAAATCATCTCCATAACGCGCCTTCAGATATCCTTGCAACCATATGTCCGGTGAGAATCGTTCTTCCCGCCAGGGAAGCTCATACAGCAATTCAAACATCATCGGATTGTTCTCTATTCCTTCCGGGGTAGCTCCTACCCCCCGCAATGTTTTCCCGTTGATATGTGCACAGGCGTTATAATATCCATTCACCAACTGCTCCATCCGTCCGTGCAGACCGACATTACCGCCAAAGTTAAGCAGCATACAATAAAGCCAGTCATGTTTTCCAAAGCCTTTCTCCCGATACCACATCGACTCCGGATCACCCCATTGCGGTAGCTTTTCACTATACAAATCCAGTACCAGCAAATCACCGGAATCGAGCGTGTTGACCATCGCTTCCCGCGGATTCGCCTGCCATGCCTGCATCACCCACACAGCCTCCGGATTCGCTTTCTTCATAGCACCCATAATAGAAGTTCCCGCCTTTGCCAAGTCTACTCCTTCCGTATTTCCTCCTTCATGAAAGGGGTCCATACTGTAATACTTTGCTTTTCCGTACAGTTTCTCCAACTCCTCATAATACATGGCAGCAAATGAATCGAAATGTTCATCTTCCGTAGAAAGAAAAGCCGGACGAGGGAAACCGCACCATTTACCGGGATCGGCAATCTGATATCCCAGTTTCTCTCCGATATTACGGGGGACCATTCCTGCATATCCGGGGAATACCGGTTCAATGCCCAGCTCCCTCATTCGGGCAATGATCTTCTTTTGCAGTGCTTCCTGTTGCCGATACCAACTGTCGGGATTCGGGCCGCCCCATCCTTCCAGATTATTCATCTGCCACCATGCCATAAAGGCAGGACCGGAAATAAACTCATTGACCTCCTCCGTCGTATATCCGATACGCTTCAGCAAATTATACCAGACAACCTCCATCCCTGTTATACTCAAAGGCATATTGATGCCGTGCATCGCCATCCAGTCTATTTCTTTCTCCCAGCGTTCCCAGTCCCAGAAAGCCATGGAGTAGGAATAGGTACAGTAATTCAGGTAATATCGATTCTTCATAGCCGTTGTCTGTCGGATTTTCTTTTGAGGCAGAGGCAGTACTTCCGGCAATTTCTGCGAGGGATTATTCCACGAAAGATGAATACCTGCCACATATTTCAGGTACCAATTCAAGCCTGTAGCCAGTGAGAGATCAGAGTTCCCGGTTATCAGTACTTTGTCATCCTTGGAGTCTATCTCAAAGTAGTCCTTTGCCGGATCGGCTTCATCAATAACCAACCGGAAAAGGATTTGATCTTTCGACGTATTCTCCGTCACACGTGCTGCCAATGAATCGATTGGAGCAGACGTAGATCGGCAACTTGTATACATAACAACAGAACCAAATAATAAAAGTAATAGAAGACGCATGTTCATAGTCATTATTTTTTTAAGGGTCATCAAATGTGTTTGAGCATTTGAACCCCTAAATATATTTCAAATTTCCGATTACTGAAAATAAAATATAGTTCTTTTATACTGATACACATAAAATAACCTCCAATATATGAAAAGTCGGAAAGATATAGCATTGGCTCTAATAAAGAAAGAAGATGTGGCAAACAGTTATTTGCACATCTTCTTTCAATTTGTGTTTCAGTTAATTATTACTCCCATCCCGGATTATTGGGGGCCAGTTCTGGGTTTAATGCGATTTCATTAGTAGGCACCTGATACAGATAATACTTATCTAACCAACCTTTACCTGCTACCAAAGGATCATTATACATATAGATAAAACCTTCTTTCTTTCCTGTTGTATCGGCGTATCCTTTTTCAAGATCAACAAACTGTCCGGAATCGCCAATCTGCTCTTTAGTAGCCCATTGACCATACTGTATCTTATTGATAAACCAAGGTGCTTTTTTCCAACGGCGCACATCGTAGAATCCAAATCCTTCGCCCATCAATTCTACTATGCGCTCGCGACGAATCTCCCACAATACAGGGTCTACGGTCTGGTCGCGCTTCGGATCAAATCCGGCATTTATCTCGGCCACTTTCATATGGGCAACTCCCACCCGATCGCGTAACTTATTGATAGTAAGATCAGCAACAGTCTGATTGAAGCCTTCGGCACCTGTACCACCTTTTTCAAATTTAGCCTCGGCATAATTCAACATCACTTCATCAATCTTGAACAAAGGTACATCTGAGGTCCCTTCATTCTCTTTCGAATTGTCCCATACATTATAGTATCTGTACACATAGTTACCGCTACGGGCTACGAGGAAACCTTGTCCGCCATTGTTGGTGAAGAAGTGAGGCATTCCTTTCAATATAGCAGCAGACCAGTTCATCAATGGGAACACTTTATGTTTACCGGCTTCCCCATTTCCGCCCCCGAAACCTGTGTAACGGGTAATGCCCATGATATCCATAAACTCACGGTCCTTGGGATCAGAAGTATACTCCCAACTGGTATTATCGGCACTTGGGATCACCTTATAAGGGGGAGCTACAGTCTCCAGCAGACGAAGGTCACGATTGCGGAAAGTAGCATTCATACTATTATCCCCGTCCTGCGACCATTCATATTCCGAGCTGTTATGAATCGTTTTACCATCTTTACAAAGATACATGTCGATGATGTGTTGCGGCATTTCCACATTATGGGTGGATGTCCGTTCAACATGCGTCAGTACATAATTTGTCAGTTCTTTTTCTACATATTCCTTATACAGAATGATGCCTTTCATTCCTTTCAGGTCAGATGTCAGCATCTCTCCCCAATCACTGTTCAGTTCGGGATAAGAATCCATCAGTTTCTTGGAATAAGTGATACAAGCATCAAAGTACTTATCTTCGTCCCCCAAAGCATGATATTTACGCCATGTACCTTCAAAAAGGCAGAAACGGGAAAGAAGAGCACGGACAACATGCACATTGATCGTATTTTCACCGTCACCTTCTTCTTTTATATGCTCTTCAGCGTATATCAAATCGTTCAATACATGATCGGCAACTTCTTTACGAGGTGTACGGGGACCATATGCTATTTCCTTATCCGAATCACCCAGTACACGATCTACCCAAGGCACATCACCAAAACGAGCTATCAGTTCCGAATAATAATAGGCACGGAAAAAATATCCCACCGAACGCCAATGCTCCTTGTCCGCATCCGTCATCCCTGAGTTATCGATATTTGCCAACATGACATTGACCCGATAGACGAAACTGAATGCCCATCCATTGCCCGATGACGAACTGGATACATTCTGAAAAGCATACGGATTACCGTCACCCTGACGACGCATCAGATAACCTGCATAAATATCGCTTGTATAGGATGTGGCACTGGCATAGGCTCCGTTTGTTCCGGGAATACGCAGGATATTAGTATTTGTAAATACTCCATATAATCCCCAGGCATAGGTCTTGAAAGTATTATAATTACTGAACACTGTCTGCTCCGTTAACGAAGTATCCGGATAGCGTTCCATAAAACTATCGTTGCATGAAGTAAACCCGATAGCTGCTGCCGCAAGCATAGTATATATTATTTTTTTCATAACCAATTCTAAATTAAAGAGTAACATTAAAACCAAAAGAAATCGTACGATAGAAAGGATATCCCCAAGACAGGCGTTCCGGGTCATAACCCTTCATCAGCTTAGTAAATGTGTGAAGGTTCTCACAACTTACGAACGCTTTCAAACTCGTTAATGTAATAGGTGCTAACCAGCTCTTCGGGAAATTATAACTCAAAGTCACATTCTTGACACGCAGATAAGAGCCATTCATCAGATACTTCGTTTGCGCACGTGTATTGTAACCGGAGTTGTTTCCTTGCCCGTAAATACGGAAATATTCCGCATTCGGATTGGCTGCCGTCCAGTCACCATTGGCAGAATCTACCGGTTTCCAATAATCCAGCTGGTCTTTAAAGAGTGAACCAAACTGTCCGGAATTAAACGGCCAGCGGCGTGCATCACTGATCCATACATCACGTTTACCTACTCCTTGCAGCAAAACACTCAGATCAAATCCTTTGTAATTGACTCCCAGATTTATACCATACTGCAAACGCAAAGAGTTATTACCGATTATCTTGCGGTCTCCCGGATTGTCAAAGGTTCCGTCTCCCGTATCAATACGATTCGTACTCGATTCATCATCACGCAAATTCTGGTACTTGATGTCGCCGGGACGCGGACTTACTCCATCCACTGTCACCACTCCTTCTTTCAATTTCCAGGTATTTGTATCTTCAAAGTCATCGGCTGTATAGTAACCATCCGTTACATAACCCCAGATAGAACCGATTTCATATCCTTCATAATAATTATTCGTGCCATCACTTTTCAGGATAATCTTGGATTCATTATGGTATTTGGTAACGACTGTTTTAGAGTCATAAAGATTGAAGCCTACATTATAGCCCCATGCACCGATTCTATCTCTCCAGGTCAATGACAATTCCCAGCCTTTCGTACGCAAGTCGGCGGTATTCTGCAAAGGTGCGGAAGCACCTACCACTGACGGCAACTCAGCTCCCGGAGCAAGCATATCTTTCGTATCACGGCGATACCAGTCGAAAGTACTTTGCAGACGTCCGTTCAAGGCAGTTATATCAAAACCAAAGTCCAATGTTTCTACCGTTTCCCAAGTAAAACTATCACTGACCAGTCCCGGAGCATTCAAAGTCAGCGGCTTCGCTCCATTCACCAGCCATGCCACATCCTTCTTTTCCACTTGCGACATGGTTGGAACAAATTTATAAGGGTCAATGCCTTGATTACCTATTTGTCCCCAGGTTCCGCGAAGTTTCAGATCGCTTAGCCAGTCACCTACAACCGGTTTCATAAAGTTCTCGCGGGCAATGTTCCAACCCACAGATACAGAAGGGAAGAAACCGAAACGATTTTTCTTCGGGAATTTAGACGAGCCGTCATAACGACCATTGGTCTCAAACAAATATTTGCCTTTATAATCATAATTAACACGATAGAAAGCACCACGCACGGTATACACGCGATGATCATCTGTAATAACCTTATTCTCACCGGTAGCCGTACTATGTGACGGATACTTCTCGTTAATCATATCATAAGAATAAGTATACAATTTCTTCCAGTCACTGGATTCCTGGTTGAAGCCGCCCATTAACGACAAGTTATGCGTGTCATTCCATGAATATCTATAATTAGCATACAGGTTGATGGCATTATAATCAGTACTTTGGTGAGTCGTCTCCAGAGAAGAAGTAGTGGCAGTCTGTATTTTTGCCAGCTCAACCGTTGTATAATCAATGGAAGCCTTATTCACATTCTGATTACTCCATGTCTTGTCAAATGTATATTCAAATGCCACTTCAAGCCCTTTCAATGGTTTCAATACCGTTTTTGACAGGATACGGGCATTGTCTCTGATTGTATTGTTATCCGTTGCCATTCTCAAAACGTTGGAAGGCGTATTCGTCATCAGGCTGGTGCCGTCAGGCAAAGTCAGGGAACCTTCGGGATATACAACCGGCAAACGCATATCATACAATCCGGTCTTATCCGAAGTCACAGGCATATTCTTGTCACTCTGAGCATAGCGTATATCTACAGACTGAGTCAGCCACGAGGTGATTTCGGCAGAAATATAGGCACTACCCGACAAACGTTTGTAGCGGTCTTTATCGGTGATCAAAATACCTTGCTCGCTATTATAACCAAGGGACAGACGATAAGCCAGCTTATCAGTACCACCACTCAATGACACATTATGTGCTTGCAGAAAACCGTAATCATCAAGCATATTGGCATACAGGTCTTTCTCATTCAGGTAATAATTCAATCCTGTTTCCGGGTCTACATATACTCCGTCTCCGGTAGTCTGGAATTTACCCGGATTCTTACGATATTCGGTCAGGTAGTTCATCCAAGTTTTGATATCTTGCCCGGTGTAATATTTACCGGCATTGAACTCGCCGTCCAGGTAAGCCTGCATCCACTCCAGCCCGTCAGCCTGTTCCGGACGATTGATAGAACTCTGAAAACCAAAATTATTATTATAATTGACATGAAACCCGTCGCCTTTCTTCGCCTTCTTTGTAGTCACAAGTATTACACCGAAAGCGGCACGCGCACCATAGATAGCGGCCGAGGCGGCATCTTTCAACACAGAAACACTTTCGATATCTTCGGGATTCAACATATCGATATCCCCCGGAACATTATCTATCAACACCAACGGACCACCGCCATTGATGGAAGTCGTACCACGAATATTGAATGATTTGCTCTGTCCCGGACCGGCAGCATCATTATTAGGAGTAATCTGAAGTCCCGGCATCGCACCCTGCAAAGCACTCATGGCATTTACAACAGGACGGCTCCCCAGTACATCATCCATCTTTACTTGAGATACCGCGCCGGTCAGGTTCGCTTTCTTCTGTACGCCAAAACCAACTACTACCACTTCGTCCAGACTCTGTGTGTCTTCTTTCAAGACTACCGACAGCGTCTTTCCCGGAGTTACTTTCAGGGACTGTCCTTGATAACCAATATAAGAGATTTCAAGAATGGCGTCTTTTGAACCGACATTCAAGATAAAATTACCGTCCATATCAGTGATCGTGCCATTGGTAGAGCCTTTTTCTATCACACTGGCACCGATTACCGGTTCACCTGCCGCATCCACTACTCGTCCGCTTACTTTTACCTTTTCCTGATGCGCCTGTTCGACAGATGCCAACTCCGTGGACAGAATGATCTTTTTATCTATTACCTTATATTCTACACTCGTATTTTTAAATACTTCGTCAAGAACTTTAAAGATATCATTACGGTTAGCGGAGATTGTCACCAACCGTTTCAAATTTATATGAGCATTGTTGTAGAAGAAACTAAATTCTGTTTGCTTCTCTATCGCTCTTAATACATCCTCAACTGTCTGATTACGTACATTCATCGTAACCTTTGCAGATTGAGCATAACTATCTGTCGCATTAGTTAATCCGACAAAACAAAATAAGAATAAAATAACCAGTCTCATAGTACGTGGGATTTTTTTCGAGGTTAGCCAAAAAGACTTTACCACCCTTAAAACTTGGATGCTAAAATTGTTTTGCATAATTTTGTATTGATTTAAGTTGAAAATGAGTTAACTATGCTTGTCTGCCAACAAGCATTTTCAATTGATTCATTTTAGTATGGGGAGATCTGCCAAAATCTTCCCATACTTTTTTCTAGGTAAGTTTTGCTTTCATACTATTAAATTGTTAAAGGTTAATCAATAAATTTCTATTATCTCTTTTTTTCTGTCACTTCCATCCTTATCATCATTGATATGTTGCCAACGTATTTTGGAGGATACTTTAAAATATTCCAGGATCTTCTCCAAACGTTGATTTGTAAAGGTTCCCGTAAACGAACTATTCTTCAGTTTTTCGTTCTTAATAACAAATTTCACACTATATCTTTTTTCCAACATCCATAATGCTTCTTCCAAAGGTGTATTATCAAGAACAACTTCTCCATCTTTCCAAGCCAACTCTGATTTTCCCGAAGTTTTATAAAGGCGGACTTTATCAGTCTCCGAATCATACACCAGCTTCTCTCTTGGAGATAAGAACACATGTTTCACCCCAGCGTCTTTCTCGAACATAAAATCTACTTTTCCTTCAATCAAAGTTGTAATAACCTCTGTATTCTGTTCATATGCTTCCACATTGAAACATGTACCCAATACTTCTATCTGTGATTGATGTGTAGTAGAAAGGATAAATTTCTTTTCCGGATCTTTGGCCACTTCAAAGTATGCTTCACCACTCAACGTCACTTTACGGAAATCTCCATTAAAGCGAGAAGGATAAGACAAAGAAGATTCCGAATTTAAATAAACAATTGTACCATCGGGTAATGTCAACGAAGTTGTCATTCCAGGACTGGTCTTAACTTCCATCATCTCCGCTACCTCACCGGTATCCCCTTTCCAGTTCTGCCATATAAATAAGGTAAGAAGCGGAATAAACAGAATTGCAGCAGCACGTTGTGTCCACTCCCACCACACTGTCCTTCTCACTTCACGGTCCGACATTTTTCCCTTTACTTTCAGTAAAGCTTTCTCCGTATCAACTTTTTTCATTACCTGAACCGTGTCCACAGCCAAATAAAGGGCAAAAGTCTGAGTAGCAACTCGTTTATTCTCCTCCGACTCATCTATCCACGCTTCCACTTCCAGACGTTCCTCCTCGCTCAGCCTCCCCTCACAATAACGAGGAAGCAATTCTTCTATTCTATTATTATCTAATTCTTTCATCCTTTATTCTACCTTTTATTATATGACAAGACCAAACCATGACATTCCTAAACGAAAACCTTATTTTTTTCAGAAAATCTTTATTTTATTATAAAAAAGCTATATTTGCAGTAAATTAGAATTTAATAAATGAAGGAAGTACACATAAAGAGGAATGACCCTCAATTATCTGAAATACAGCGTGGAGGCCTAAAAGCCTTTGAAACGCTATTCAGGCAATACTATGCAGTGCTATGTGCCTATGGTCATAAATATGTTGACTTCCACGATGCAGAAGAAATTGTGCAAGACTCCCTTCTATGGATATGGGAAAACCGGGAAAACCTAATTATTGAATCATCATTAAGTTCTTATCTCTTTAAAATGGTACATCACAAGGCTTTAAATAAGCTTGCACACATTGATGCCATCAAACGTGCTGATACGCGTTTCTATGAAGAAATGCAAGAGATGATACAGGATATGGACTTCTATCAAATTAAAGAGCTAACCAAACGTATTGAAGAGGCGGTTACTGCATTACCGGAAAGTTATCGGCAAGCATTTGTTATGCATCGTTTCCGGGATATGAGCTACAAAGAAATTGCAGAAACATTGGAAGTGTCTCCAAAGACTGTAGATTATCGTATTCAGCAAGCACTCAAACAATTACGCATCGATTTAAAAGATTATCTGCCATTGCTGCTTCCTTTACTGTTTCCTTAATATAAGTGACTCCTTCCAATAAATTGGATTCGTACCTATTAAATCTATACCATCCTTCAACTAAATAGAGAAAAACGGTCTCTTTTTAGGTAAAGTTCTTTTTTGCTCTATCAATTAAAGCTATAAAACAGAAAATAGTAAATCTGTATTTATCTATAGTACAAGCTGATACAGATCATAAATTCTCAACCATTCTCATCATGATGAGAATTTTTTCTCACCACAGCGAGAACTTTTTCTCATCGCAGTGAGAATCTTTTCTCATTGGATTGAGAATATTGTCTCATCGTAATAAGCTGACCAAAATCTTGGAAGTCTGCAATACATAAAACAAACAATCATAAAGGATAAGAAGACAGATACAATCCTATTCTTGCCGATAAGGCAGCGTAAACCAGAAAGTAGAACCTTTGTTTTCCTCTGATTCAACTCCAATCGTCCCTCCTAAGCGATCGATAATCATCTGACAAATGGAAAGTCCCAAACCTGTTCCCTGAACAAAAGGATTGTATTTCACAAACCTTTCGAATACATGCTTGCATTGCTCTTCCGACATGCCGCAGCCTGTATCCGAGACATAAAAGCAAATTGTATCGGCATCCTTCAGACGATATCCCATTCTGATAGAACCTGTCTGAGTAAATTTAATAGCATTGATGACAAAATTGGAAATCAGTTGTATCAAACGATTCTTATCTGTATAAAGGGTACATTCCGGCAGACGTTCGATAAAAGTAAGAGTGACAGTTTCTTTTTTCAAGCGAAGCCTCATACTCTGTTCAATTTCTTCCATTGTCTGATTGACATCTATCAATGAAGGGCAGAAGTCAAAAGTGCCGGCTTCGATTTTGGACATGTCCAGAATATCATTGATCAGTTGAAGAAGCAAGTCGGTATTTGTTTCGATGATGTCTGCATATTCGCGCATCTCCTTACGATCTTCTATATCCGGCAACATATTCGAGAAGCCGACAATCGCATTCAACGGAGTGCGGATTTCATGACTCATATTAGCCAGAAAGGCGGATTTCAACTGATTCGCCTGCTCCGCCTTTTCCATTGCCTCACTCAGACGAGTGTATGCCTTGCGAAGAATACGTATATAATAGATGATCGCTGCTATCAAAATAAGAAGGAAAATGGAACAGGAAAGGATTTCAACGCAGTATTGATGAAATATACTTTTAGGTTCGTTGACATAAACAGCTCGTTCGGGATAAAGGTGATAGGGAATATTGTAGGATTCCAGCACCGGATAACAGAGGTAGGCACTCGCCTTTCCTCCTATACTTTCGGGAATGTCCTCCGCCTGTTCTCCATGCAGCACACGGCCAATAATTTCAAGCAAGGAATCGCCGAATGATTCTGCAGAAACGTAATAGCCTCCTGCAAAAGTATTATTGGACAAGTCTTCGGAAGAAAGCAGGAACAAGGGAGAGGACGTAAAATTGGTGATAATCTCCTGAATATGATCAAAAAGATAATTATTATCTTCTTTATTATGCGACTCAAACCATGAATAATAAATAATTCCGGTGTTTGCTTTATAGCTGCGCAAGGTGTCCAGAAGCATTTCTGTTGACAAGTGAGTGGTAGAAAGCAATTCTAAAGGCAGGTTTGGGAAATGCTTTTCAACAGCTTCTTTCACGTCTCCGCGGGTTTCTTCACTGATGTAGCGGTCGTCCGAGATAAATGCCAGGCGATCCATATCAGGTATCAGGCTATAGATCAGTTCAACGGTTTCCTTCACATAGTAATGCTGTTTCAGGGTAGTCAGGTTGTAGCCTTTTCTCCACTCTTGGGCGGGGACGCTGTTGGTCTCATTCAACGGGGCATGAGAGAGCAGAATATCCAAGGTAGCAGGCAGGCGGTCACGGGAGTTCGTTATGATCACCGGAACATCTTTCCACAGGTCGTCAAATAAAGGACGGCAGACAATCCAGCCCGGATCGCCAATTATCACAATAGCGGCAGGAGGAAGCGGATATTTCTGACGCAGATGCTCGATGACCGCATTTACCTCCATCGTATCCTGCAAGGCCGGGACAGACAATGATTCCGCTCTGGCGGTTATTCCCTGTTCCTGAAGAACATCGTGCACATACCAATAGAAGTTTTTGGCCCAGGGAAGGTTGAAGTTAATAGAATTCAAAACTAATATTTCTTTATCTGATTTCCCATTATCTGCCAACATAGGGGAAAGGAGTCCTTCGAAAAGAAGAAAGAACGCACCTGTTAAGCATATTCGCAGTAATTGTTTCATTTTGCTGTGTGATTAAAAGTGGAAGCAAAGATAGTATTATTTTTATCTTTTAAAAAGAAAGGCATCCCAAATCTATCGGGATGCCTCTCCATTACATATTTTTATGTATCAGTTCATTATGCCTTTTTTAAAGCTGCGATGCTTTCTTTCAAAGAACTGATGATACTTTCCGCATCGGCCTGCTTCTTACGTTCCATTTCGAGAACGGCTGCGGGGGCATTATTGACAAATTTCTCATTGCTGAGTTTCTTCAATACACCTTGCAGGAATCCTTCCTTATGTTTCAGTTCAGCTTCCATACGGGCGATTTCGGCTTCTACATCAATCATGTTGCCCAATGGCACAGCGTATTCGGTAGTTCCTACCATGAAGGAAGAAGCACCTTCCACCTTGCTCTCTACCACTGTGATAGAAGAAAGGTTACACATCTTCTGGATCACCGCATTGAACTCTGCAACCGGATTTTCGCCCAACACCTGCAAATCAAGCGGTTCTTTCTGAGCTATGTTCTTTTGCAGACGGATGCTGCGGATATTACTGATAACTCCCTTGACAACTTCAAACTGTGCAACGAATGCGGTGTCTACATAAGTATCCATGCTCAATGCACTTACCATCAGACTTTCTCCTTCTTCCGCATTACGTTCGTACATCTGTTGCCACAATTCTTCTGTGATGAACGGCATAAACGGATGAAGCAGATGCAACAGGTTATCGAGGAAGCAGAGAGTAGCGTCATAAGTGGTACGGTCAATTCCCTGTCCGTAAGCCGGTTTAATCATTTCCAGATACCAGGAAGAGAATTCATCCCAGAATAATTTATAAACAGCCATCAATGCTTCGCTCAGACGGTATTTGCTGAACAAGTCCGCTACTTCGGCAGCTACCTCGTTCTGTTTGGATTCAAACCAGTGGACAGCCAGTTTAGCGGCATCCGGAGCCTGAATATTATCGTCAACCGTCCAGCCCTTGATCAGACGGAAGGCGTTCCATATCTTACTGCAGAAGTTACGTCCCTGTTCGCAGAGCGCGTCGTCAAAAAGAATATCGTTTCCGGCGGGAGCTGCCAGCATCATTCCCATACGGACACCGTCAGCACCATATTTGTCGATCAGTTCCAACGGGTCGGGTGAGTTGCCGAGTGACTTGGACATCTTACGTCCCAGTTTGTCGCGAACGATCCCTGTAAAGTAAACGTTCTTGAACGGCATCTTTCCTTCATATTCGTAACCCGCCATGATCATACGTGCCACCCAAAAGAAGATGATATCCGGTCCGGTCACCAGGTCGCTGGTCGGATAGTAATAGCTGATTTCCTCGTTACCCGGATGATTGATTCCGTCAAACAGGGAGATAGGCCACAACCAGGAAGAGAACCAAGTATCCAGACAGTCTTCGTCCTGACGAAGATCATCCATCGTCAAAGCGGCGTTTCCTGTTTTCTCTTTGGCTTTAGCCAGCGCTTCTTCGGGAGTGGCGGCTACCACATAGCCACCTTCCGGCAGGAAGTAAGCAGGAATACGATGTCCCCACCACAACTGGCGGCTGATACACCAGTCTTTGATGTTCTCCATCCAGTGCCGGTATGTATTCTTATATTTGGCAGGATAGAATTTCAACTCATCGTTCATTACCGGAGGCAATGCCATATCGGCAAAATGCTGCATTTTGAGGAACCACTGCATAGACAATTTCGGTTCGATCACTACATTGGTACGCTCTGAGTAACCTACTTTATTTGTGTAGGCTTCTGTCTTTTCGAGCAATCCGGCAGCATCGAGGTCTTTCTCAATCTGCTTGCGGACGTCGAAACGATCCATACCGATATATAACCCGGCAGCTTCGCTCAAAGTCCCGTTATCGTTGAAGATGTCGATGCTGGGCAGATTATACTTTTCACCCAACATATAGTCATTTACGTCATGGGCCGGAGTTACTTTCAGACAACCGGTACCGAACTCAATGTCCACATAATCGTCTTCGATGACAGGGATAACACGGTTTACCAACGGAACGATTACTTTCTTTCCTTTCAGCCATGCGTTCTTGGGGTCGTTGGGGTTGATGCACATTGCCGTATCGCCCATGATTGTTTCGGGGCGGGTCGTTGCTACTACTGCATAGCGGCCTTCCGGATCACCTTCCACCTTATAGCGGAGATAGAACAGTTTTCCGTGCTCTTCCTTGTAGATCACTTCTTCGTCGGAAAGGGCAGTCAACGCTTTCGGGTCCCAGTTTACCATACGGACACCACGGTAAATCAATCCTTTGTTGTACAGGTCTACAAATACTTTCAATACGCTTTTGCTGCGTTCCTCATCCATAGTAAAGGCGGTACGGTCCCAGTCACAGGATGCACCCAATTTGCGGAGTTGCTTCAAGATAATGCCTCCGTGCTCTTCTGTCCAGTCCCAGGCATGTTTCAGGAACTCATCACGGGTCAGGTCTGTCTTCTTGATGCCCTGGGCAGCAAGTTTGTTTACAACTTTTGCTTCGGTAGCGATGGAAGCGTGATCAGTTCCCGGCACCCAGCAGGCATTCTTGCCTTCCATACGGGCACGACGAACCAAAATATCCTGAATGGTATTATTAAGCATGTGTCCCATGTGCAACACACCGGTGACGTTCGGGGGCGGAATGACGATGGTGTAAGGTTCACGACCATCGGGTTTCGAACTGAATAAACGGTGTTCCAGCCAATACTGGTACCACTTTCCCTCCACGTCAGCGGGATTGTACTTACTTGCTAATTCCATGTTTCTTTATGTATATGATAATGTATATTCAAAAAATAACGGCTGCAAAATTAATAATTTTAATTCAAATCTTGCCACCCACAGGATGTTTCTGTGCCCGGAAAGATAATTTATATCCCTCATAAACAGCAATTCCATAAAATAAGGCGGACATCGACACCACATTCTTCACCATGACAGAAAAGATTTCGCCATAATCGACTCCCGTCAGCACTTCGAAAAACGTCATATCATAATCCTTGGCAGCAAAGCCGATGATGGATAAGAAATCACCCAATACACAACTGATCAATGCCAGTACCGCTCCCAAAATACCGAAGACGGGACGTATCCCCTTCCCCTGCCGCATGGCGAAACCGACCAGGAATCCGACTCCGATAGCCATATATCCCATCTGAAGACCTGTAGAAACGGAGATAAGACTCCATGCCACCGCCCCCAAAATACACGCGACGGATGCATACAGCACTCCTTTGGGAAGATTTTCTTCGGCGAGAAGTTCTTCTTCCGTCATTGACACCGGAAAGTCGTCGGGCTTGGGAGGAGCCATCTTCAACAGTTCTTCATCCTTCTCGAAGTTTTCGCATTCTTCGTCAAAGTCAGGAAGCTCTCTGGTACGTTTGCAAACAAGCCCTTTCCCATTCACGAAATCACGTGACACGCAATTCCGGCAATACTTTTCAATTTCTTCTACGGTAGCCATCTTTCGTTTAACAGTTTTTTTGCAAATATAGAGGTATTTTTTCGCGTGACGTTTATTTAATGCATATTTTTGTTGACTAAAATCTGCACGGATGATGAAACGGAAACTGATAATTAGATATATACCCCTGGGAGTACTGCTGCTTCTGGTATGGATGACACAGTCGATTCCCGCTTTGGGAAACCTGTATTCACAAACCGTTTATCCTGTCATCTCCCGCGTTTTGTCATTCTTCTCCAACTTATTCCCTTTTGCCATAGGGGATTTATTTATTTTCGGGAGTATCACGGGAGTCATCGTTTATCCATTTTATGCCCGTATCCGCAAGAAACTGCCGTGGAAGAGGATTCTGCTGCGTGACGGAGAATATCTGTTATGGGTTTACGTATGGTTCTACCTCGCGTGGGGGTTAAACTATTCGCAGCCAAACTTTTACCAGCGTACGCATATTCCTTATACAGCTTACACACCGGAGATTTTTCAAGAGTTTGTGGATAACTATATCGACTCACTGAACAGTTCGTTTGTTCCCGTAAAAGGAATCCATGAGGAACAGGTACGTGACGAAGCTGTCAAACTTTACAATCAATTAAGCGACAGCCTGGGAGTACACCGCCCTCCATTTCCCAATCCACGGGTCAAGACGATGATATTCACCCCATTCATATCAATGGTCGGAGTGACGGGAAGCATGGGGCCTTTCTTCTGCGAATTCACTTTAAACGGAGACTTGCTCCCCATCAACTATCCGGCAACGTACACTCACGAACTGGCTCATCTACTGGGAATTTCGAGCGAGGCAGAGGCCAATTTTTATGCCTATCAGGTTTGTACCCGTTCACAAATAAAGGGAATCCGTTTCAGCGGCTACTTCTCGATTCTGAATCATGTACTGGGGAACGCCCGACGGCTGCTGAGTGAAAAAGAATACGCCGATATAATCAACCGTATCCGACCGGAGATTATAGAACTGGCGAAAAAGAATCAGGAATACTGGATGGCTAAATACAGTCCGTTGATCGGTGATGTTCAAAACTGGATATACGACCTCTACCTGAAAGGAAACAAAATAGAAAGCGGAAGAAAAAACTATTCGGAAGTGATCGGGCTGTTGATTTCGTATCAAGTATGGAAAGCGAAAACCGCATCAGACCAATAAAAAGACTTTTATTAACTCCCTTGCTTTTGTTTTCGTACCGATTAAGGCTATAAAAGACAAGGAAGCATTATCTTTGCAACATTATTTATAAAAAAATCAAAGGAATGATACATACAAGAGAAGAACAGATGGAAGCCTTCGGCCGCTTTCTGGACATCCTCGATGAGCTTCGGGTCAAATGTCCGTGGGACCGCAAGCAGACGAACGAAAGTCTGCGCCCCAACACTATAGAAGAGACTTACGAACTTTGTGATGCCTTGATGAGGGATGACAAAAAAGATATTTGCAAGGAGTTGGGAGATGTGCTGCTGCACGTAGCATTCTATGCAAAGATCGGTTCGGAGACAGGTGACTTCGACATTAAAGATGTCTGTGACAAGTTGTGCGACAAACTGATTTTCCGCCATCCTCACGTATTCGGAGAAGTAAAAGCTGAGACTGCCGGACAGGTATCCGAAAACTGGGAACAGCTGAAACTGAAAGAAAAAGACGGAAACAAAAGTGTATTAAGCGGTGTTCCAGCTGCACTCCCTTCACTCATCAAGGCTTACCGCATTCAGGACAAAGCCCGCAATGTAGGTTTCGACTGGGAAGAACGGGAACAGGTATGGGATAAGGTAAAAGAAGAAATCGGAGAATTCCAGGCAGAAGTAGCCAATATGGACAAAGAGAAAGCAGAAGCCGAATTCGGCGACGTCATGTTCAGCCTCATCAATGCGGCACGCCTCTACAAAATCAATCCGGACAATGCTTTGGAACTAACCAATCAAAAGTTCATCCGCCGTTTCAACTACCTGGAGGAACATACGATTAAAGAAGGGAAAAACCTGAAAGATATGTCTCTTGAGGAGATGGACGCTATTTGGAACGAAGCTAAGAAAAAAGGACTGTAACCCCATCCTCCTTCCTTATGGAACGGGTATAATACGTGTCCAAACTCTGTTATTCCCACTTCCAGCAGTCTATTCTTTTAGTAAAACAACAAAGGTAAGCTAACAATTCATCCGGAAACAAAAATCAGAGGCTCTATCCGCATAGAATAGAGCCTCTGATTTACTCTGACAGAGCGTCTGTTTCATCCCAACAGAGCCTCCGTTTTATTTCTTTCTTTTCGGGTCATTTCCTCCGTCATTGCGGTTCATGCCTTTCAGCATTTCCCGATGGAAACGCATCTCCGCACGTTGAACGAGGTATATCTTCTTGTTGGAAAGTATCTTTTTAAACCGGTCCAGATAAGACTTATCAAGACGGTCGGCAGCGATACGGTTGTCACATACCTTTGCTACAATTTCTTCGTACTGGGCTTCTGTTGTTTTATCGTCTTTACCTTGACGCATCAAACTCCACGATTCATCGTTCAGTTTCTTCTTCTTCTCCTGCAGTTCAAAATAAACCGGGAAGAATTTGGCAGCCTCTTCCTTTGTTAATCCGGCCTGCCCAATAATAAACGCTTTCTGTTTATTCCGGAATTCCTCACGGGACAAATGCTGGTCACATCCATCGGCAGCCCAAAGAACAGGCATAAAGCCACATAACAAAACGATTAAAGTGATTAGTTTTCTCATTTTCTATTATTCAATCTGTTTTAATAAATCATTCTACACTCGCGTCACTCAGATAGACGTATAACGAATAATCATCCAACATCGCACGGTCCAACGCTACATCAATCATCTCGTCGGATACTTGTTCCGTATCCGTCTCCATAGCCGTTACTGCCACCGTTATATCATCTGCTGCCGGTTTATGGTCTGACGACGCCACCCGGATAATCAGGGCAGCTCCTACAAACATAGCCGCCATATAGAATAATGGTTTCAATCTCGTCCATGTCGAAACAGGCTCTTCCTTGAAAACGACTTTCTCTTTTTCAGGAAGTTTGTTCATCACCTCTGAAGTCAGATTTTCAAAGTAACCGTCGGGCACTTTGAAGGAATGCTCCTTTCCGATTTTCTTCAATAGGGTATCTTCTTCTTTCATACGTTTTTCTCCTCTCTTTTGATTAGACAATGTCTGCTTTAAAAGGTTTAATCTACTTCTTCCAAAAACTTCTCTATTTTCTTCACGGCATGGTGATAGGAGGCTTTCAGGGCTCCGACCGAAGTCCCGAAGATCTCTGACATATCCTCGTACTTCATTTCCTGATAATACTTCAGGTTGAACACCATCCGCTGTTTCTCGGGCAAAGTCAGCAATGCTTTCTGCAATAGCATCTGCACCTGGTCGCCCGAATAGTACGGATCACTCTCCAGCTTCTGCACAACTACTGCCTCGGGGTCGTCAATAGCCACCATCGTTGTAGCACGCTGCCTGTTCAGAAAAGTAAGACATTCATTCAGCGCGATACGGTAGAGCCACGTAGACAGCTTCGCCTCGGCACGGAAATAATCAATATTCGTCCATGCCTTAATGAAGGTATTTTGCAGAAGATCGTTCGCATCTTCATGCGATAGTACCATCCGGCGGATTTGCCAGTATAACTGCTCGCTGTATTGCGCCACAATCAACTCAAATCCTTTCCGCTGCGTACTCTCCTCCTGAAGGAGTTTCAGAACTTCACGTTCGTTATAAGGGGTCATAATCTCTCGTATCTGTATGTTTATTTATGGTTTTTCTTTTACTTCTCATGTACCGCTCCTCCTTCGAGTTCAATACACATATTTTCTCTTGCTAAAATTGTTTGGGGAAAGATGGCCGCTGCTTCATTCAACAACACAGTTTCATCCTCATAGCGTGCGGAAAAATGTCCGATTACTAATTGTTTCACTTCGGCATTCAATGCCATCTGTGCAGCTTGCGCAGCCGTTGTATGGTGGGTTTCCTTCGCCCGTGCCTGCTCAGTCTGCGCAAAAGTTGCTTCGTGAAAAAGAAGGTCTACCCCCTTTATCTGATCCACAATCTCCGGTCGGTAAATTGTGTCGGAGCAATACGCATATTTTCGTGCGGGAGCAGACGGACGGGTCAAGCGGTGATTCGGAATGACTTCTCCTTCGGGAGTCACAAAATCAGCTCCGTTTTTAATTCGGTTCAGTTCGTAGACAGGTACCTTGTAGAAGTCTACCATATCTCTGATTATATGATTGGGACGTTGCTTTTCCTCAAAAAGAAAGCCGCAACAAGGAATGCGGTGCTTCAGAGGGATGGTAGTCACACTCACCGAACGGTCGTCATAAATCAGTGCCGGTTGCTTTGTCTCAAACTCATGAAAAAAGACTTTATAGGCCAGTGTTTTGCAAAAGAAAGAGAGTAATGGGGCAAACAGTTCTTCCAGTCCTTTAGGTGAATGAATATGTAAATCTGCCGTTCGTCCCAACAGTCCGAAGGTAGAGATCAGTCCCGGCAAACCAAAACAATGATCGCCATGAAGATGAGAAATAAAGATATGATTCAGACGGGAAAACTTCAGGCGAGAACGGCGCAACTGCATCTGAGCCCCTTCCCCACAGTCAATCATAAAAAGCTTTTCACGCAAGTTCACAACCTGCGATGTCGCAAAATGGCGAGTGGTGGGCAAAGCAGAACCGCATCCAAGTATATGTAGTTCAAATTTCTCCATAGCGGCACAAATGTACACAAGTTTTTTGATATTTGCGCTATCATGGGGCAAACAAAAAAAAGCGCCCCGATCACCGGAGCGCTTTTCCATTATATAGAAATAAGAATTATTTCTTTCCTTCCAACTGTTCCTTCAAAGCAGCCAAAGCGTCGATGTCGCCCAGCGTAGTTGAAGCAGCCTGGTTCTGGATCATCGGAGCATCTTCTCTCTTGTTAGAAGACTTCTTAGCACCAGAAGCAGCTTTCTTTTCTGCTCTTTCTTCAGCCTTAGCTACATCTTCGAAGATACGGCTGTGAGACAGGATGATTCTCTTAGCGTCTTTGTTGAACTCGATTACTTTGAATTCAAGTTTCTCATCCAACTGAGCTTGTGAACCGTCTTCTTTTACAAGGTGTTTCGGAGTTGCGAAACCTTCTACACCGTAAGGAAGAGCTACAACAGCCCCCTTATCCAACATTTCGATGATAGTACCTTCGTGTACAGAGCCTACAGTGAATACTGTTTCGAATACATCCCAAGGATTTTCTTCGAGTTGTTTGTGACCCAAGCTCAAACGACGGTTTTCTTTGTCGATTTCCAGTACCTGAACTTCGATGTCAGCACCGATCTGAGTAAATTCTGACGGGTGTTTCACTTTCTTAGTCCAAGAAAGGTCAGAGATGTGGATCAAGCCGTCAACACCTTCTTCGATTTCTACGAATACACCGAAGTTAGTGAAGTTACGTACTTTTGCAGTATGCTTGGAACCTACAGGATACTTCTCTTCAATCGTTTCCCATGGATCTTGTTTCAGTTGTTTGATACCCAAAGACATCTTACGTTCTTCGCGGTCCAAAGTCAAGACTACAGCTTCTACTTCGTCGCCCACCTTCATGAAGTCCTGAGCAGAACGCAGGTGCTGGCTCCAAGACATTTCTGATACGTGGATCAGACCTTCTACGCCTGGAGCAATTTCGATGAATGCACCGTAGTCAGCCATCACAACAACTTTACCTTTCACCTTGTCACCTACCTTCAAGTCAGTGTCAAGTGCATCCCATGGGTGCGGAGTCAATTGCTTCAAGCCAAGAGCGATACGTTTCTTTTCGTCATCGAAGTCAAGGATAACAACGTTGAGCTTCTGATCCAGTTCAACCACTTCTTTCGGATCGCTAACGCGGCCCCAAGAAAGGTCTGTGATGTGGATCAAACCGTCTACGCCACCCAAGTCGATGAACACACCGTAAGAGGTGATATTCTTAACAGTTCCTTCAAGAACCTGTCCTTTTTCGAGCTTGCCGATAATTTCTTTCTTCTGTTGTTCCAGTTCAGCTTCGATAAGAGCTTTGTGAGATACAACAACGTTTTTGAATTCCTGGTTGATCTTAACCACTTTGAATTCCATTGTTTTGCCAACGAATACATCATAGTCACGGATCGGTTTAACGTCGATCTGAGAACCCGGCAAGAATGCTTCGATTCCGAATACGTCTACGATCATACCACCCTTTGTGCGGCACTTGATGAATCCCTTGATAATTTCTTCATTTTCCAGAGCAGCGTTAACGCGATCCCAAGAACGAGTAGCGCGGGCTTTTCTGTGTGACAGAACGAGTTGTCCTTTTTTGTCTTCCTGGTTTTCGATGTATACTTCTACAGTATCACCCACCTTCAGGTCCGGATTGTAACGGAACTCATTCAAAGGAATGATACCGTCTGATTTGTAACCGATGTTCACAACTACTTCACGCTTGTTCATTGCGATTACGGTTCCGTCAACAACCTCACGGTCGTTCACCTTGTTAAGCGTACCGTCGTAAGCTTTTTCAAGTTCTTCGTGGCTTGCGCTTGTTACAGCTTCACCGTTTTCATAAGCATCCCAGTTGAAGTCTTCAATAGGAGCTACGTTCTTTAAGTTTTCCATTAATAAATAAATTGTTTAATACTTTAATTGAATAAGACATTATATTATCTATAAATCGGGCGCAAAGGTAGAAATATTTTCTTGACCGACAAAAGAATAGCAAAAGAAAAGAGGAACATATTCGTATTTTTTGTAATATTGCAAATCTAACATTATATTACTACGGACATGAACGGAACATTGGACAAAATCAAGGTGCAGTTTGATTATCTGCCACTTATAAACTTCGCGATGCAGCAAAATAAAGTATCGGTCATCCACCGGCTTTCGATTGAAAACATGACGTCCGAGCCATTCAGAGACATTCAGGTGCTAATAACTGCCGAACCCGACTTCGGCAATATCACCCCTGTGGCTGTAGAAGCAATTCCTGCCAATGATTCCGTGTGCCTGCAGTCATTCAGCCTTGTCCTGTCCGCCAATTATTTCGCCCAACTGACCGAGCGTATGTCCGGAAGCCTGAAAATAGAAATCCGCTCCGAAGCGGAACTGATCTTTACCCAGACATATCCTATCGACATACTGGCATACGACCAATGGGGCGGAATCAATATATTCCCCGAAATGCTGGCTGCATTCATCACGCCCAATCATGCCGTGCTTGCTCCTGTTATCAAAAGGGCCGCCGCCATTCTGGAACAATGGACCGGAACACCGTCGCTGGACGAATATCAAAGCCGTAACCCGGACTGTGTGAGAAAGCAAATGGCAGCTATCTACACCGCCCTCACCGAACAGCAGATTATCTACAGTACTGTTCCTGCCAGTTTCGAAGAACACGGGCAGCGTGTCCGCCTGACAGATTCCATACTGGCACAAAAGCTCGGAACCTGTCTCGACATGGCATTGCTATACGCTTCCTGTCTCGAATCCATAGGACTGAATGCTCTCATCGTCATCACCAAAGGACATGCTTTTGCTGGTGGCTGGCTGGTGTCGGAAACCTTTCCGGACGCTACCATCGATGATGTATCTTTACTGACTAAACGGACAGCCGAAGGAATCTATGACATCACTCTGGTAGAAACCACCTGCATGAGTATGGGGTACAATACCAGTTTCGACAATGCTGTGAAAAGTGCCGACGGCAAACTAAGCGATTCGGGAAATTTCATCCTTGCAATCGATGTCAGAAGAGCCAGACATTCGGGAATCCGCCCTATCCCCCAGCGGGTGTTAAACGGACAAATCTGGGAAATAAAAGAAGAAAAGGAAGAGGATCTTTATAGGAATACAACGCATGCTACCCCGCAAAGCGTGAATCCGTATGACTTGTCGGGCAGCGAAACCCAACCGGTTCTCACCAAGCAACTGCTTTGGGAAAGAAGTCTACTGGATCTAAGTTTGCGCAACAACTTGCTGAATATCCGGATTACCAAAAACACGCTTCAGCTGATTCCGGCAAACCTTGCCTGTCTGGAAGATGCGTTAGCGGAAGGGGATGAATTTCGTATCCTCCACCGTCCAGCCGAATGGGAAAACCCGGTAATGGAATTTGGCATCTACTCATCCATACCGGCATCTGATCCGATTACCGATTTTGTAAATTCGGAGCTTTCACAGAAAAGGTTACGTTTTTATTTACCGGAGAATGATTTAGGTAAGGCACTGACCCACCTGTACCGTTCGTCCCGTACCTCTATCGAAGAGAACGGGGCCAACACGCTTTACCTGGCTCTCGGTCTTCTGAAATGGTACGAAACTCCCTCCAGCGAACGTCCCCGCTATGCACCGATATTGCTGCTGCCGGTTGAAATCATTCGCAAGTCAGCCGCCAAAGGGTATGTGATTCGTTCGCGGGAAGAGGAAACGATGATGAACATTACCTTATTGGAAATGCTTCGCCAAAACTTCGGTATCTCCGTGCCGGGACTCGATCCGCTTCCGGCTGACGAAAGTGGAGTCAACGTCAAGCTGATTTACTCCATCATCCGGCATTGCATCAAGAATCAGCGTAAATGGGATGTGGAAGAACAGGCTATTCTGGGTATCTTCTCGTTCAACAAGTTCATCATGTGGAACGACATCCACAACAATGCTCCCAAACTGGTCCAAAACAAAATCGTCTCCAGCCTCATCAACGGAAAGATCGAATGGGATGCAGTCACGGAGGAGATGGATGCCACCTACTTGGACCGACAGTTATCTCCGGCAGATATCGTACTGCCCATCATTGCCGATTCGTCTCAGCTGGAAGCAATCTACGAGGCTGTACACGACAAGACTTTTATCCTGCACGGACCTCCGGGAACCGGAAAGTCCCAGACAATCACGAACATTATCGCCAATGCACTTTATAAAGGGAAGCGCGTATTGTTTGTTGCCGAAAAGATGGCAGCCCTCTCCGTCGTCCAAAACAGGCTGGCAGCCATAGGACTTGCCCCGTTCTGTCTGGAAATTCACTCCAACAAGACGAAGAAGTCCACCGTTATCTCGCAACTCAAAGCAACAAGTGAAATCATCCGGCAAACCGCTCCCGAAGAGTTCCGGAAAGAGGCCGAACGTCTGCTTCTGTTACGGACAGAACTCAATAAGTATATCGAAGCCTTACACAAGGAATATCCTTTCGGACTTTCGCTGTATGATGCTATCATCCATTACCAGTCCATAGAGACCGAGCCTTACTTCCGTATTCCATTATCTTATCTGAATACATTGGATAAAGATAAATTCTCACATTGGGAAGATGCTGTCGAGTCTTTGGTAAGAACTGCCAATGCCTGCGGACACCCGCATCTTCATCCGCTGACAGGAATCACTATTCACAAATATTCGTCTGCCCTCAAAGAAGAAGCAGCACAAACGCTCACGACTTTCATCGGCTTGCTGACTGCCATACAATTGAAACTATCCGTCTTTTCCGCTTTACTGAAAGACACGGATATTCATCCTACCCGCAAGGATTTCGAAATAATCGCCGCCATTATCCGAAAGATACTCGATATTCCGGAACTCACGCCCGAACTGCTGACCACTCCTTTATTGAATGAAACACTGGAAGAGTACCGGAAAGTCGCGGAACACGGCAAGAAACGCGACGAAGTCAAAGCAGCAATAGAAAACAGATTCACCAAAGATATCCTAAAAATAAATGCCGGTCCTATGTTGGCCGAATGGAATCGTGTATCCGCCCAATGGTTCCTCCCTAGATATTTCGGACAAAGGAAGATTATCAAGGAGCTTCGTGCGTATGCTCTGAGACCGGTAAAGCGGGAAGCCGTCAACCCTCTGCTCCATCAGGTCATCCGTTATCGGGAAGAACTGGAATTTACAGACAAATACGTCGCCAAGCTACCTTCTCTGTTCGGAAGATTCGGGAGAGACGAAGAATGGGAAACGATCAATCAGATTATCTGTGAAATGTCTTCCCTCCATTCCCTGTTGCTAAGTTATTCGAAAGATGTGGCAAAAACATCCCGGATCAAACAGAACTTAGCGTTGCAACTGACGGAAGGTATCCGGACATTCAAAGATATTCATTCCCACTCCCTCAATGAATTGTATCAGCTGTCCGAAGCGCTTACAGCCACCGAGCAACAGCTCTCCGGCACTTTGGGTATAGCCGCAGAGTCACTTTACGCAAACTCTGCCGACTGGACAAACATCGCTTTGCAGAAAGCCGGAACATGGAAAGAGAATCTGGATAAACTCAAAGACTGGTATCAATGGCAGCAAGCTTCAGGCAAACTGAACGAACTGGGCCTCGGATTCATCGCAGAAAAGTATAAGGAAAAGAATATCCCTACAAACCTGCTCCTGAGTGGCTTCCGCAAAAGTTTCTACCAAACCGCCACTCGCTATATCATTGGCAAAGAACCGACACTGGAATTATTCAACGGCAAGATATTCAACGATATTATAGCCAAATACAAACAAGTATCCGCCAACTTTGAGAACATTACCAAGAAGGAGTTGTTTGCCAAACTGGCGTCCAACATTCCATCCTTTACCCACGAAGCTATCCAGAGCTCAGAGGTCGGAATATTGCAAAAGAACATACGCAACAATGCGCGCGGCATATCCATCCGGAAACTATTCGACCAGATTCCGACCTTATTGCCACGTATGTGTCCCTGCATGTTGATGAGTCCCATATCTGTTGCCCAATATATTGACACCGACGCGGAAAAGTTCGATCTGATCGTCTTCGACGAAGCTTCACAGATGCCGACTTACGAAGCAGTAGGCGCCATCGCCCGGGGAAAGAATGTGGTCATCGTAGGCGACCCCAAGCAGATGCCGCCCACCAGCTTCTTCTCCGTCAATACCGTTGACGAAGACAATATCGAGATGGAGGATCTGGAAAGTATTCTTGACGACTGCCTCGCCCTGTCAATCCCCTCCAAATACCTGCTGTGGCATTATCGGAGCAAACACGAAAGCCTGATTGCTTTCAGTAACTCCGAATACTACGACAATAAACTTATGACTTTCCCGTCTCCGGACAATATCGAGTCAAAAGTAAGAAGGATTGCTGTCGACGGTTATTATGACAAAGGAAAATCACGCCAGAACCAAGCGGAAGCGCAAGCCGTAGTAGACGAAATAGCAAGGAGGCTAAGAAGCGAAGAGTTAAGAAAGAAGAGTATAGGCGTAGTCACTTTCAGCGTAGTCCAGCAGGCATTGATTGAAGATTTATTATCCGATCTCTTCATCTTCCACCCCGAACTGGAAACCTTTGCACTGGAATGTGAAGAGCCTCTGTTTATCAAAAACCTCGAAAATGTGCAGGGAGACGAACGGGATGTAATACTGTTCTCTGTCGGTTATGGTCCGGATGCCGAAGGGCGCGTCAGCATGAACTTCGGTCCGTTGAACCGGGCGGGAGGTGAAAGACGACTGAACGTAGCCGTCTCCCGTGCCCGATACGAAATGATCATCTTCTCCACACTGAGATCGGATATGATTGATTTAAACCGGACCTCCTCCATCGGAGTAGCCGGACTAAAACGTTTTCTTGAATATGCGGAGAAAGGAATGAAACGCCCGCTGAATACCAATACCTCCAGCAATATCTATCTCCCGGATGAAGAGACTTCCATCGAGAAGATTATTGCCGACAAGCTGCGTTCTTTAGGATATACCGTGCATACGGATATAGGTTGCTCCGGATACAAGATCGATATAGGTATTGTCGATGCCCAAAATCCGTCCAGTTACCGGTTAGGTATCATTTGTGACGGAAAGAATTACAAACGTACCAAAACAGCCCGCGACCGGGAAATTGTTCAAAACAATGTGCTGAAAGCACTTGGATGGGATATCTGCCGTATATGGACGATGGACTGGTGGGAAAAACCGGATGAAGTAATTGCAACCCTACGGAGAAGAATCTCACAGCATGCGGACAGCAATCAGGAGAACGAAGAAGAAACTGTTCGGACGGAAGAACAAAAAGACACGGCGAAACCGGAGATTCTCAAAGCGGCATATCCTGCCATCTCCAAAAAACAACTCGCATTCAGTCTTGCCGCCGCCATCAAAGAAGACAGATACAAAAAACGAAAAGTTGTGTATCAGGAAACTGCATTAACCGCAGGGCAATACCAAGCAACAGATTTCTTTTTTGAAAGAAGTATCCCTATACTCCTCTCTCAAATCAAAAGAATCATGGAAAACGAAGCCCCGATCAGCCAATCCCTGATCTGCCAAAAGATAAACGCTGCATGGGGAATATCACGCATGTCCCAAACCGGTTCTCACCTGGATGCCCTTATACGCAGGCTGAACTTTTACCGTAGCAGACATAACGGGATCGACTTCCTGTGGCTGGACGAAGCACAGTACCGAACTTATTCACAGTTTCGTACCGATTCCAATCGTGCAGCTACAGACCTGCCCCCGGAAGAAATCGCAAATGCAGTGAAATACGTACTGACCGACTCCGTCAGCCTGCCCCTTCCGGACCTGGCCAAAGCCTGTGCCAAACTATTCGGATTCCCCCGTATGGGATCAAACATCGAGGCATCCATGCAAAGAGGCATTCAGGAGGCAGTGAAAAGAAAGTACGCTAAAGTGGAAAGCGGACGGATAACAATCATCGGTTAAGACAGCACAGCATGTGAAACACAACCGATCGTCGCCATCTGTCAATCCCCCTTTTGCAAGCGTTTCAAAGCAGCAATAGAATCGGATACATAAGTATTGTCCGGTTCTATGGAACGCCAATAGCAAAGCGTTCCTATCAACCGCTTCAGATAGGCAGGATCATGAGAGCCGATTCTTCGCTGATGTTCTGCCAGCCCTTTTGTCAGAATGAAATAGACATTCTTGCGAATCTCCCGTTTTCTGGCTTTAGGGATGGTCAGCTTCACACCCGAACTGACAGAGATACCTGTGATAATCTTCCTGTCATACTCATTCAGGAAACGGGTTTTCTCGTGATTCGGCTCAAACTTCTCTTCCCTGATGATTTCTTTGACCCGGACAAGCACCTGTTCTTTCGGAAAAACATCGCCCGAAAAGGTAAGGTCGTCGGCATAGCGAGTATAAGCCAGCCCGAATTCCTCTGCCATCGCCGCCAGTTTCCGATCCATCTCATAAGCAATGATATTACTCAATGCCGGACTGGTGGACGCTCCTTGCGGCAGATGCCGGCGCCTGCAGCACAACTCACCCAACACCTTCGATATATTCTTAGGATAACCTATATTTTCGAAGGTTTGCTTCACCCTCGGACTGCGTATAGAAAGAAAGAAATCGTGAATATCCGTCTTCAGGACACATCGTTTCCCCAGATGGGGGCGGACATTATCGACAATGGAATGCTGACGCCGGAATCCGGTAGCGACGGGATGCACATTGACGGGCAGCAATATACGGTGATAAATAGTATCCTGAATAGATTTCAGTTCTTTGTCCGGAGCAGAGATCATACGGTATCCCCCTTTCCGCTTTCTTATCCAGAATTCCCGATAATGGGAAGAGACATCTTGCAGTATTTCCTTCAATCTCACCGCCTCTACTCCCAGCAAACCGGCACACCACACCACCGCCTCTTCATCAAATACAGGATACGTTCTCGCTTTAGGAGTGGTTACTCCCAAAGCATGCCTGAGCCATGCACCATGTTTCCATTTGTTTCCGGCAGTTTCTTCGTTTGCAGTATCACCGCTGCCTGTTGCTTTCCATCTCTTGTATCCTTCCTGTTTCCGACTCGAAGAAATCATTTTATAAACCAGAAAACCGGTCACAATCAGTATCGTAATTAGAAGTCCGTCCATCTTGTTGCTGCATATATAAAAAGGAGAGGAAGAGGATGAGATTTTACTAAAATAAATAGAGGTATTTATACCAGAGATTTATTTTCCAGGAAAATACCTGTGCCTGCGAGGCGACTACACCTCTTTTCTGCTAAATTTTTCCTCATCCTCTTCCTTACAAAGATATGTATTTTCTGCACACTATGCAATAGTTGAGAGGAAAAACTATCGGTTGAACAACTCGAAAGTAAATTTACATCCTATCCCGCTGAATTTCCAGTTTTCACTGCTGACGAAAACTCCCACATCAAAGATATGCGTACCGATACCATACCCCACTTCCAGATAGGGCTGGAGATGCGGCATAGACAGTGCACTGATATAAAGACGTTCGTTCTGCACATAGCGGGTATATTTCATCAGATGGCGGAGAATCAGAAAAGGGGCTTCATAAGTGAAGTGTCCGCGTACGTAACGGCGGGAGGAGTTATACCAACGTCCGTCGAGCACCTGAAACACACCGCCGATTTCATCATTCCACCCGACAGGAAGGTTGTGCCGGGCAAAATTGGCAAAGTCGACAAAATACAGTTCATCCTGATTGGTGAATGCTCCGAATCCGAAACGGTAATAAATATTTCGCATCAATCCCAGCTGAATCTTATGTTGAAGGTCGAACTCCACCCGTTCATACTCTCCGGTACTCTTGAATACTCCCTCTATTCCCCGTTCGTAATCTACCGAAAATGTCGGATAGTCAGAACGCAGATTGATTTTACGTTTTCCGTTCATATAGTAATAAAGCGCCGGAGTCCATTCTACACGGATGCGCGGGGCGAAACTGATATAGGTATTTCTGAACCGTTCCATAAATTCCGGAGGAGGCATCGGATAGTCTCCCGTAATCACGAAGCGGGACTTCTCGACGGCTGTTCTCTTATGTGCCGAAAAACCGAGACTGATATCCAGTCCGTTGATTATTTCAAAACTATGACGGAAGTTGAAATACAAGTCTTTGAAATAGTCCAGATGAATGAGGTCGAAATTAAAAATACTATCCGGCATCGCTTTCAGTTCATCCAGCATCTTACTGCTATAGATGCGGTTACCATTACCTACACTCAGCCGGAAGAAGCCCCGCTTCTGCGGCCAGTATTCGAAGTCGGCATTCAACGACCAGTAGAATTCTTTCCGTGTAAAGTTATAACCCAGCTTGGGCACGATACGGAGCCACTTGTCTCCTCTGAAAATCCGGTTGTAACGGAAGTCTTGCCGGTAAGATAATCCATTGCTTCCGCTATAACTGAACAACAGCGGATTGATAAACGGCGAGAAACGGACACTCCCGATATTGGACAGATTGAATTTATAATCTTCCACCATCAGGTCCCCCATTGTTCCCCAGAAAGCCTGACTCTTGGATTTCCGCTGTACCGACACGGTATCGCGTCTGTACGTATAGTCTTTATAAAGTTGCTTTTCGCCCTCACTCAAAGGGATGGGACGCAACACTCCGAATGTAGAAGCATCCGTCTTATAAGCATTTGTATCGCATTGCAGGGAAAACGACTCCGACAGATTATACTTCTTCTTTTCTTTCTTCCGTACTTTTCTTTCTTTCAGTTCGATAGATTTATAGTCCAGCGAAGCGGTATAGTTGCCGTCTACCTTGTTTCCCAGAAACTTAAAAAGGGCTTCGACATCATAACGCACCGGAAGAAACTCGTCTTTCTTTCCCACTTCCCCCATCTTGATCCAACAAGTGAACGTGATCAGTTCCGACCGTCCCGAAAAGCGTATTTCCCGCACGCTCCATACATTGCTGCTGACAATCATATAGCCGCCCACCAGCTGATCGCTCTTGGTACGGGGAATGAAGCGTATCCGGTAATCGAGATTATTAGGGTCACCCATCACGCTGTCAATCCGGTATTTATAATACTTCTTTCCGTTTTTGGCAAGCGGTGACAGCAAGCGTTCATCGTTGAGGAGGGAGGACGAATAGATATTGACATTAAAATATTCGAGCAGTCCCGGCAAGCCCCTGTTCCCTCTCACGGTACCTTGCGACGCCTTTACTTTCTGATCATAGATATTGGGGGCTGTATAATGCAGGTCGCTGTACGTTTCAAGCAGATACTCGCGTACTCCTTTCTGCAAGCGAAACATCGAAGGTACATACCGGAGAATGAAATTCTTCTTCTGAATATTCATCTTGCCCTTTATATATAGGTTCGCGCGATAGTCACTCACGATACTTTCATAAGAAGGGGCAAAAGTCATGACACGTTCGATGATGGAATCAGCAGATATCTCCTGACTGGTATAAGGATTGAGAACAAGATTAGCTGCCCCCTTCGGAATAAAAGAGAACAAGCACAACATACATCCTATCAATATCTTATATTTCAATCGTCGTATCTCCTGTTTATTGTAGGCAAATATAAAAAAGAATATCGAAAAGCAAGGGAATTAAGCTGCAAAAAAGAGTTAGCGGAGAAAATATCAGATTTCTCTCCCAATCAATTTAACATGAGTTTTGCTCTCATGCTCTAACTATCGCTCTACATTCCTTTATTCATCGGTATTTCAGTTATGAGAGATCCGATGGTAGCAGAGTGAGAGCAAGCAGTTGCTCTCACTCTGCTACCATCACATTTTATAACATGTTTCTTACATTATCTATTGATTGACAGCATGTTAACGCTTGATGTGTCAACTATTAATGATTGACATGTCAGTTATTAACAATCGAAAAATCAGGCGTTAATAGCTGATGACTCATGTATTCTTGACTGAAAAATGATTTAGTACTTCCTGAAAGAACAGGTTAAGCAAAACAGTAGCTATGGTCAAGTTAATCAGGTAGATAGGTGCTTCAGAAAACTTCGACAGGTGTTTCAAATAGTTTCAAACGCTTGAAACACTTTGTTTCACCGTACGAAACACTTTGTTTCATTGCTTGAAACACTTTGTTCCAAGGCATGAAACACTTTGTTTCATCGGTTGAAACTAGTCTTGGAACTACACTGTATTAAAGTTACTCTTACTTGTCTCTTATTTTTCACTTTATTCTTGCCAAAAAAGAAAAATATAGTACCTTTGTAATGCATTTCATACCAGAAGGCGGGTAAACCTGCCAATTTCCGTGGCGGGCATTTTTATGTCCGTTTACGTTCATTCTATATGGCGGTTCCGTACCCCCGTGTAGAATGTTAATGCATCTACTGCCTTCTGGTGAAATGCAACGGGAAAGGCGGAACCGCTCTTATTATTTTAGAAAATCTTCGCCTACCACATACTCATAATCATCATTATGGAAACAGAACAAGTTGCCGTTCAACCAACGGTGGGAAGCATCGCACAAACTCCCCAAAATGCATTTGTTGTTCCTAACGGAGAATTAAAGGACTTCTACCTCAAATTCGCCCTCCTTCTGAACCCGAATTCCTGCTCCGCAAACCGTACCGAATTCGAACTCTTAAACATTCTTCTGAAAGACTTGAAAAAAATTGTGGGAGCACTCACTCACCTCACCATGCATGCCTGGGATGATGGTATACCGGAAATCCTGCTCTCATGCGGTGCTTACTCCCTACAAGACGACTTAAACAAAAAAACACGTATGCAAATGAACGCCTCGATGGGAAAGCATTTACAATTCCTCACCCAAATGGCTATGGACAGTCCTGCAATGAAGCTACTATACAGAAACATGAACAAGCATTATATGCAGGTAGAAATTTTAGTCAAACAGATGGCTACAGAAATCGAACGACAGAAAAAGGAGAATGGACAACAGGAAATAATGAAAACCATCCCTTAATGGGCCATAATCAAAAAAACCGTGATGAGCAAAAGGTGATTCAGAGATAAACCAACCCAACAAAGAGGGGGTATCTTTCAGAAAACAGTCTATTTTCTGAAAATACCCCCTTAAAAATAGGGGTACTTTCAGAAAAAACATATAATTTTGCGCCATCAACCGATAAAAAGAGGACTATTTATGTCAAAAATGAGATTTTACGCTTTACAAGAACTTTCCAACCGGAAGCCGTTGGAAGTCAGTGCCCCTTCCAACAAACTCTCAGATTATTATGGTAGCCATGTATTCGACCGCAAGAAGATGCAAGAGTATCTTCCGAAAGAAGCCTATAAGGCAGTTACCGATGCGATCGAAAAAGGTACACCGATCAGCCGTGAAATAGCCGACCTGATTGCCAACGGCATGAAGAGCTGGGCTAAGTCGCTCAACGTCACACACTACACCCACTGGTTCCAGCCTCTGACAGACGGAACAGCTGAAAAACATGATGGATTTATCGAGTTTGGCGAAGACGGCGGAGTGATCGAACGATTCTCCGGAAAACTGCTGATTCAGCAAGAACCGGATGCCTCTTCTTTCCCTAACGGCGGTATCCGTAATACCTTCGAAGCTCGCGGATACACTGCATGGGACGTTTCTTCTCCGGCATTCGTGGTAGATACCACACTTTGTATTCCCACGATTTTTATCTCTTATACGGGCGAAGCACTGGACTACAAAACTCCGCTTCTGAAAGCACTTGCCGCTGTAGACAAAGCCGCTACGGAAGTCTGCCAGCTATTCGACAAGAACGTAACACGCGTATTTACCAACTTAGGATGGGAACAGGAATATTTTCTCGTAGACTCCTCCTTATATAACGCACGTCCCGACCTTTGCCTGACCGGACGTACTTTAATGGGACACTCTTCTGCCAAAGACCAACAGCTGGAAGACCACTATTTCGGCTCTATTCCTCCACGGGTCACGGCATTCATGAAGGAACTCGAAATCGAATGCCACAAACTGGGTATTCCTGCCAAAACCCGTCACAACGAAGTAGCTCCCAACCAGTTCGAACTGGCCCCTATCTTCGAAAACTGCAACCTGGCAAACGACCATAACCAGCTTGTCATGGATCTGATGAAGCGTATCGCACGCAAACATCATTTCAACGTACTACTGCACGAAAAGCCTTATAGCAGCGTAAACGGCTCAGGCAAACATAACAACTGGTCGCTCTGCACAGACACCGGCATCAACCTGTTTGCTCCCGGAAAGAACCCGAAAGGAAACATGCTGTTCCTCACCTTCCTGGTGAATGTACTGATGATGGTATATAAAAACCAAGATTTACTTCGCGCCTCCATCATGAGCGCCAGCAACAGCTACCGCCTGGGAGCCAACGAAGCTCCTCCCGCCATCCTTTCCTGCTTCTTGGGCTCACAACTCTCAGCAACCCTCGACGAAATCGTGCGTCAGGTAGGCAACGAGAAGATGACACCGGAAGAAAAGACAACGCTGAAACTGGGAATCGGACGTATCCCGGAAATTCTGCTCGATACCACCGACCGTAACCGTACTTCTCCTTTTGCCTTCACCGGAAACCGCTTTGAGTTCCGTGCCGCCGGCTCTTCCTCCAACTGTGCCGCAGCCATGATCGCCATCAACGCTGCCATGGCAAACCAGCTGAACGAATTCCGCGCATCAGTAGAGAAACTGATGGAAGAAGGGGTAGGAAAAGACGAGGCTATCTTCCGCCTGCTGAAAGAAACGATCATCGCTTCCGAAGCCATCCGCTTTGAGGGCGACGGCTACTCCGAAGAATGGAAACAGGAAGCCGCCCGTCGCGGACTGACCAACATCTGCCACGTGCCGGAAGCCTTGATGCACTACGTAGACAACCAATCGAAATCTGTACTGATCGGCGAACGTATCTTCAACGAAACCGAACTCAACAGCCGACTGGAAGTGGAACTGGAAAAATACACCATGAAGGTACAAATCGAGGGACGTGTATTGGGCGACCTTGCCATCAACCACATCGTACCGACTGCTGTCACCTACCAGAACCGGCTGCTCGAAAATCTGTGCAAAATGAAAGAAATCTTCTCTCCCGAAGAATTTGAAGTACTGAGCGCCGACCGCAAAGAACTGATCCGCGAAATCTCGCACCGTGTGACCTCTATCAAAGTACTGGTACGAGAAATGACCGAAGCCCGGAAAGTAGCCAACCACAAAGACAACTACAAAGAAAGGGCATTCGAATACGAAGAAAAGGTACGTCCTTACCTCGATAAAATCCGCGATCACATCGATCATCTGGAAATGGAAGTAGATGACGAAATATGGCCGTTGCCTAAGTACAGAGAACTATTGTTCACCAAATAAAAAAGTCCTCAAGATTGCACGAAAGAACCTGCTTTTGTGCAATCTTTTTATAGTTTCGTTCATTTTCTCATTTTTTCTTTCTACTTTTGTGCTGTATAACACAGTTTTGTAGCACCCATGGTAAAAATGAACATGTCAGACATCGATATTTCGGAACCGTTATCCGATCTGTTAGCTCCTTTGAATAATGAACAAAGGGAGTTTCTGATGAACAATTATACGATACAGACCTACAAAAAGAACGAAACCATCTATTGCGAAGGGGAAACTCCCTCTCATTTGATGTGCCTCATTACCGGCAAAGTCAAAATTTTCAAAGATGGTGTAGGAGGTAGAAGTCAGATTATCCGCATGATCAAACAGCGGGAGTACTTTGCGTACCGTGCATACTTCGCAAAGGAAGACTTCGTCACTGCCGCCGCCGCTTTTGAACCCTCTGTTGTCTGTCTCATCCCTATGACTGCCATTACCACGCTAGTCGCTCAGAACAATGATTTAGCCATGTTTTTTATCCGCCAGCTTTCTATTGATCTGGGCATCTCCGACGAACGTACCGTCAGCCTGACACAGAAACATATCCGCGGACGTCTGGCAGAATCGCTGATTTTCCTCAAAGAAAGCTATGGCCTGGAAGAAGACGGATCGACACTGAGTATTTATCTTTCCCGTGAAGACCTTGCCAATCTGTCGAACATGACCACCTCAAACGCCATCCGTACCTTATCACAGTTCGCAACAGAACGCCTGATCACCATCGACGGAAGAAAAATCAAAATCATCGAAGAAGAAAAGCTCAAGAAAATAAGCAAAATAGGATAAAACAAACCTGATACGATCATAAAAGTTATCTGAAACTTTAACTGGAAGCCGGCGTTCATCACACCGGCTTTTTTATTTATATATTATTGGAACTTATCAATTAAACAAGTACATTTGCCCTGTCAATATATTAATAACTTAACACAAATCTCAGACCATGAAGAAAAGCATTTCCCTTCTTCTTTTATCCTTACTCATGATTGCCCCCAGTTGTCAGAAGCCAAAAGAAACCACGAACGAGTACAACATCGTTCCTCAACCCAATCAGCTTGTCCCCAAGGAAGGCCGTTTTGAGCTGAACAAGCAAGTCCGGCTGGTCACACCGTCCGATGCCTCGGAAGTGAAAAAGGTAGCTGACGGTTTTGCCGAACAGTTGAAACAGACTGCCGGAATCTCTCTGACGGAAGCGGAAAGTGCAGACGGAAAGCCTGCCATCAGCTTTGTAGTACAGGAAGATATGCCCAAAGAAGCTTACAGGCTTTCGGTCACCCCTACCCTCATTACGGTCACCGCTTCACAGCCAAATGGCTTTTTCTATGGTGTGCAGACTATTTATCAGCTTCTTCCTCCTGCCGTCTACGGAAAGAAACTGAACAAAAAGGCCGACTGGTCTGTCCCTGCTGTAGAAATCGAAGACGCCCCGCGCTTTGTACACCGCGGACTGATGCTGGACGTCTGCCGTCATTACGCACCGATAGAATATATCTACAAGTTTATCGACCTGTTGGCTATGAACAAAATGAACGTCTTCCACTGGCATCTGACGGACGATCAGGGATGGAGAATCGAAATCAAGAAATATCCGAAACTGACAGAAATCGGCTCCAAGCGGGAAAAGACGCTGGTAGACTATTATTATGTAAACTACCCGCAAGTATTTGACGGTATAGAGCATGGAGGGTATTATACACAGGAGCAGATTAAAGAGGTCGTAGCTTATGCGGCCAGCAAATATATCAATGTAATTCCCGAAATAGAAATGCCGGGACATGCACTGGCAGCTCTCGCTGCTTATCCGGAATTGTCATGCGACTCTACACAGACCTACAAGGTATGTCCTACATGGGGCGTGTTCGAACAGGTATTCTGTCCGAGCGAGACTACTTTCAAATTCTTCGAAGGAGTAATGGATGAGGTAGTCGAATTATTCCCGAGTGAGTACATTCATATCGGAGGGGACGAATGCCCCAAGACGGCTTGGAAGAACAGTGCTTTCTGCCAGCAGCTGATTCGCCAGTTGGGATTGAAAGATGATGTGACTCCCAGCAAAGTGGACGGAGTGAAACACAGCAAAGAAGATAAACTGCAAAGTTACTTCGTCACCCGGATGGAGAAATACCTGAACGGTAAAGGACGAAATATCATCGGCTGGGATGAAATTCTGGAAGGTGGTCTGGCACCGAACGCCACCGTTTTGTCATGGCGCGGTGTGGAAGGCGGAATGAATGCTGCCAAAGCAGGACACAATGCAATCATGGCCCCTATGCCTTATGCTTATCTGGACTTCTATCAGGAAGATCCGGAAATCGCCCCGACTACTATCGGCGGATACACTACGCTGAAAAAGACTTATAGCTACAATCCGGTTCCGGATGATGCCGACGAACTGGTAAAGAAGCATATCATCGGTATGCAAGGTAACCTCTGGAGAGAATACATGAAGACCTCGGACCGTGTAGATTACCAGGCATTCCCACGTGCAATGGCTATCGCAGAGACAGGATGGACACTGGATGCCAACAAAAACTGGAAGAGCTTCTGCGAACGTATGGTCACGGAGTTTGAACGTCTGGAAGTAATGGATACCAAGCCTTGTCTCAACTTTTTCGATGTAAACGTAAATACACATGCGGATAAAAACGGTCCTCTGATGGTATTGCTGGAAACATTCTATCCGAATGCGGAAATCAGATATACTACAGACGGCAGCGAACCGACAAACGGCTCTGCACTGTATGAACAGCCTTTCGTGCTTGAAGGAAACATTGACTTGAAAGCCGCTGCCTTCAAAGACGGCAAGATGTTGGGCAAAGTAACCCACAAACCATTGTATGGCAATCTGCTGGCTGGAAAACCATTTACCGTTAATTATGCAATGGGATGGACGGGAGATATATTCGGCGAAAACGATGTATTAGGAGCCGACCCGACCACTTTCGGTCTGACGAATGGAAAAAGAGGGAACAATGCCTCTTATACTCCTTGGTCCAGCTTTGCTATCGTCGAAGGAAAAGACCTTGAATTTATCGTCAATCTGGACAAGCCGACAGAGGTAAGCAAAGTCATCTTCGGTTCTTTGTTCAATCCTGCCATGAGAATGCTCCCTGCCGGAGGAATCGCTGTAGAAGTATCTGCCGACGGCCAGCAATATACACAAATAGCAGAAAAGACCTTGAAACATGATTGTCCGGAAACAGGAAGAATCGCATTCACCGACTCTATTGAATTTGAACCGGCACAAGCCACTTTCCTGAAAGTAAAGATCAAGAATGGCGGTACGTTACGCAATGGCGTCAATTTCGAAAAGAACAACGGTCCGGAAGTTATCCCTGCCGAATTGTGGATAGATGAAATCGAAGCATATTAATGCTTGTGATATAAAATGATATAAAAAAACGGTGGACATTCAGCTTATTGCTAATGTCCACCGTTTTTTTATTTATTCAGTGCTTATTTATACAGTGCAACGCATTCCGCGTTCCGCCTGTGATATCTTTAGATGATTCCTTTTGCAGAAAGATAACGTTCCGCTTCAATAGCAGCCTTACAGCCACTTCCTGCCGCTGTAATAGCCTGACGATAATGCGGATCAGCCACATCTCCCGCAGCAAATACTCCGGGAACTTTTGTACGGGGGCTGTCGCCGTCCGTAATAATGTAACCTACCTCATCGGTATCAATGTATTCTTTGAATATATCTGAATTCGGTTTGTGCCCAATAGCCAGGAAGAATCCGTCGATAGGCAAACTGTAACGTTCTTCGTCCGCTTCACCCCAGCGCTTCACAACATTCATACCTTCCACTCCATTGTCACCAAACAGGCCGACTACATTATGTTCGAAAAGTACTTCAATCTTTTCGTGCTTCTGCACACGTTCCTGCATAATCTTCGATGCGCGCAAATAAGGTTTGCGGACCACCAGATAAACTTTGGATGCCAGACCGGCCAGATAAATAGCTTCCTCACAAGCTGTATCGCCACCGCCAACGACTGCAACGACTTTCTTACGATAGAAAAATCCGTCACAAGTAGCACAAGCACTGACTCCCATGCCGGCATATTTCTTTTCATCTTCCAGCCCCAGATATTTAGCCGTAGCGCCGGTGGAGATGATCAATGCTTCTGTCTCAATCACCTTGTCACCATCAATCGTTATTTTATAAGGAGCTTTGCTTAAATCTGCCGCCGTCGCAATACCAAAACGAACATCTGTTCCGAAACGGCTGGCTTGTGCACGCAAATCTTCCATCAACTGCGGACCACTGATTCCTTCCGGATAACCGGGGAAGTTCTCCACGTCCGTAGTAGTTGTCAACTGACCGCCGGGCTGCAATCCTTCATAAAGCACCGGACAAAGGTTAGCACGTCCTGCATAGATCGCTGCCGTATAGCCGGCAGGTCCCGAGCCTATAATCAGGCATTTTACTTTTTCTATTTCTGCCATTTTATTGTTATATTATCGTTTTATTATTCCAGATATCTTATCTCCTGTTCAAAAAACATATTATCTCAAGTCTATCACTTCCGCAGTCGGATACGCTTTTCTGTCGAAAGTGAAAACATCGTCTGCATAATCCAGTCCGGTCTGATAAGCCGTCACGGTAATCTCATTACGTGTCTTTTGGCCACGTTGCTGAAGTTGGATGCAAACAGGTTCATACGCATTCTTCGTCACATAAAGAGTAATACTTTCCAACTCTTGCTTCTTATCATTAGCAGTCAGAACCACTTCCCAGACAGCTTTTCCCTGAAACGTCTTCACTGTTCCCAGCTTATAAGAGAATCCTTTCTGATACATATAAAGAAATGTATACGGATTGATCTGCTGCAACTCTTCCTGAGTAGGGGTACTGACATTCACTTCATCATTCCTTACCATATAACTCCACTGCGTTTTTCCATCAAACCAAGTGGTCGTTTCGGAAGTCTTCAACATGAATTTCTCGCCTTTCAACTGGATAACACCGTTCTCCCGTCCTTCCAGACGACCATCATTGAGTGCCTTCAATGTAAAATCAGCTCTAACACCACCGGCTTTCTTAAATGCTTCGGCTGTCCTCTCAAGAACAGCTTTAGCCTGCGACTGCTGTTGTTGAGCAATCACAGGCAGTGACAGTAAAGCTATTAAAACACTAAAAATGTATTTTCTCATTTGATTAATAAACGATCTGTTATTGTAAATTGTTCAAACGCATTTCGAGGTCATTCTCGTCGATACACAGTACATCACGCGCCTTGCTCCCCTGGGTAGGCCCGACAATTCCGGCTTTTTCAAGCTGATCCATGATACGTCCGGCGCGATTGTAGCCGATAGCAAATTTACGTTGAATTAACGAAGTGGAACCTTGCTGATGGATGACCACCAGACGAGCCGCATCTTCAAACAACGGGTCGAGACGTCCCATATCAATATCCCCCACTTCACTGCCACTGTCTTCGGTCACATATTCGGGCAGGAAGAACGGAGTAGGATAGCTCTGCTGACGGGCAATAAACTTCGTGATCTCCTCCACTTCCGGTGTATCGATAAAGGCACACTGCACACGCACCGGATCGGCACCTTGCAGGAAGAGCATATCGCCCTTACCAATCAGGCGGTTCGCACCCGGACGGTCAAGAATCGTACGGGAGTCCATCATGGCAGATACACGGAACGCAATACGTGCCGGGAAGTTCGCCTTGATCGTACCCGTAATGATATTCGTCGTCGGACGCTGCGTAGCGATGATCATGTGAATGCCGACCGCACGTGCTAACTGAGCGATACGTGCAATCGGAAGTTCGACTTCCTTACCGGCAGTCATAATCAAATCTCCGAACTCGTCAATTACCACTACGATATATGGCATAAACTTATGTCCTTTCTCCGGATTCAGGCGACGGTTGATAAACTTCTCATTATATTCCTTGACATTACGCACATGAGCCATCTTCAAGAGGTCATAGCGTGTATCCATCTCCACACAAACCGAATTCAGCGTTTGCACTACCTTCGTCACGTCTGTAATAATCGGCTCACCTCCATCGGGAAGTTTGGCCAGGAAATGATTTTCAATGACAGAGTAAATGCTGAACTCCACCTTCTTCGGATCGACCAGGACAAATTTCAGTTCAGCCGGATGCTTCTTATATAATAAGGAGGTAATGATTGCATTCAAACCAACAGACTTACCCTGACCGGTAGCACCTGCCACCAATACATGCGGCATCTTGCAAAGATCGAACATAAAGACTTCGTTTGTAATCGTCTTACCCAGTACAATCGGCAAATCGAACTTGGATTCCTGAAACTTCTTGCTTCCGATCACGCTTTGACCGGATACGATCTTCGGATTCTTGTTCGGAACTTCAATACCGATGGTTCCCTTACCCGGTATCGGAGCAATGATACGAATGCCATCTGCCGACAGACTCAACGCGATATCATCTTCCAGACCACGAATCTTCGAAATACGTACTCCTTGTTCGGGGGTAATTTCATACAGAGTCACCGTAGGCCCTACCGTTGCCTTGATCGTACTGATTTCAATACCAAAGCTGCGCAAAGTATTAATGATACGGTCTTTATTCGCATTCTGTTCGTCCATATCAATCGTCGGATCGTCATTCTCAAAATGCTTCATCAGATCGATTGTCGGGAAACGATAGTTTTCCAGATCCTTCATCGGATTATAAGGTTCCTGTTCCGGTCCCTGATATTCTTCTTCGGTCGCAGCCGTCTCTACCTGAAACCCGGGTTCATCCTCACCCGGCAATTCGTCCTGAGGCGCAGGAGTAACCGTATCAGCCACAGTCGGTTCAAAGACCATAGTCACTCCTTCCCCTTCATCAGCAGAAGGAAGTTCCTCGTCCGGTTCCGGTTCGTTCACCGGAGATTCTTCTTTCGGTTCCTCTGCCTGTATGTCCATCACAGGAGCAGGAGGAGGTGTTTGTTTATAAGTACGTTTCAGATTGAACTCAACTTCCTGTGGTTGCGAGGTTGTAAATTCCTGCGTTCCTTCTGTCGCTGCCACTTTTTCCTCTTCTTTCTTCTGACGTTTCAAGAAACTCAAAGCAAAGAGCTTGCGCAGCCAGATAACCGTTCGTGCACTTACATATATAAAGAAGCAGACTGCCGTTATCAGCAAAATCATCCACACACCGGGAACTCCCACCTGCGAAACCAACCAACGGCTTACATTATAACCGTGCATACCTCCCAGATAGATGAAAGAATCCTGATAATGATCCATCAGGGCGAACCCGAAAAACACGGAGAACCACACCAATAATAATGTACAACCGATAAACCATTTCCATAAGCGGACAATGCGTACCCGCATCAACTTCAATCCTGCCACTGCCAGAAAGACAAGGATAAAGAATGAAGATATGCCAAAGCAGTCATTGATCAGATAACTAGCCAACTGTGCTCCACGAGATCCAGCATAGTTTTTTACATTGTTATTAACAGCTGCCAGGTCTGCAGAATTGCCGCTGTCGATAATACTTTGGTCGGCTGCCCCCGTAAAGAAGAAGGAAGAAAAAGCCAACAAAAGATAAACAGAAAAGATCACCAGCATCAATCCAATTACAAAATGAATGGTTTCATTCTTAAAAATTGATACAATCTTTCCTGGAGAAGACGGAGCGCGTTCAGCCTCCTTATCTATTTTCTTTTTTGCCATGAGTCTTTATTCTTTAATAAATTGGAATCCGTATTATAAGCCGCAAAAATAATAAAAAAATAACGAGCGCTACTCTCATTCAATCCTTTTTCTTACCTTTGCGATTCAAATCAATCTGATTATGGAAAAAGAAAGCCAAACGATATTTGAAAAGAATGTGATCGAGTTCGTAACGGTAGCCGCCGAATTTTGCGCATTCCTCGAACGTGCCGAACACATGAAGCGCAAAGCTTTTGTCGACACGTCTTTAAAAATACTTCCCTTGCTCTATCTCAAAGCATCCTTGCTTCCGAAGTGTGAAACAATCGGAGACGAGGCACCCGAAACGTATGTAACGGAGGAAACGTATGAGATTCTACGCATAAATCTGGCAGGACTGATGGGAGAGAAGGATGATTATCTGGATGTTTTCGTACAGGATATGGTATACAGCGACCAGCCTATCAAGAAATCCATCTCGGAAGATTTGGCAGATATCTATCAGGATATCAAAGATTTTATTTTCGTCTTCCAACTGGGACTGAACGAAACCATGAACGACTCGTTGGCCATCTGCCAGGAAAACTTCGGTCTGCTGTGGGGACAGAAACTGGTAAACACCCTGCGCGCCCTTCACGATGTGAAATATAACCAGCAGGATGAAAATGACGAAGAGGACAACGAAGAAGAGAATAACGAACTAAGCGATGACGACTATTGTTGTGAAGAAGACGGATGTCATTGTCACGACCACAGTCACGAAGACGGTTGTCACTGCCACGACGACGAATGCCACTGTCATGACGACAGCTGCCATTGTCGTGATGACGAATAAACGAAAATGATAGTAAGAAGAAGTATAAATAAAGACGAACTAAAGGAACTCCCGAAAACTGTTTTTCCGGGACGGATCCATGTTATCCAGTCGGAAGCGGAAACAGAAAAAGCGGTAGCCTACCTGAAATCCCAGCCAATACTGGGTATCGATAGCGAAACGCGTCCATCCTTCACCAAAGGGCAAAGTCATAAGGTAGCACTCCTCCAGATTTCCTCGGACGAATGCTGTTTCCTGTTCCGCCTCAACATGACGGGACTTACCCAACCTTTGGTTGACCTGCTGGAGAATCCGGCTGTCATTAAAGTAGGATTGTCACTCAAAGATGATTTTATGATGCTGCACAAACGTGCGCCTTTCACCCAACAGAGCTGCATCGAACTGCAGGACTATGTCCGCCAGTTCGGCATACAGGACAAAAGCCTGCAAAAGATTTACGCAATCCTGTTTAAAGAAAAGATTTCCAAATCACAACGGCTGTCCAACTGGGAAGCAGACGTACTAAGTGACGGACAGAAACAATATGCAGCGACCGACGCCTGGGCCTGCCTCAATATCTATAATCTGCTGCAGGAACTGAAACGAACCGGCAACTATGAGGTCGAAAGCCTCCCTGCAGAAGAAGAGGTTAACGCAAGCTCCCTCGCCAATCGCTGATAAATAACCGATAGAAGACTAATTAATAACTGATCAAATAGCACTATCTCCACTCCTTTTTTTCGAGGACCGGAGAGAAAACTGAAATTTTAATAACATGCATAAAGTATACCTCAAACCCGGCAAAGAAGAGTCTTTAAAAAGATTTCACCCCTGGATTTTCTCCGGAGCAATCGCTCGTTTCGATGGAGAACCCGAAGAAGGTGAAGTTGTAGAAGTATACACTTCAAAAAAGGAATTTATAGCCGAAGGACATTTTCAGATCGGAAGTATTGCCGTACGTGTGCTTTCTTTCCGTCAGGAACCTATCGACCACGATTTCTGGAAACGTAAACTACAGATCGCCTACGAGATGCGCTGCGGTATCGGTATCGCAGTCAATCCGACCAATAACACCTATCGTCTCGTACATGGTGAAGGAGATAACCTGCCCGGACTGGTCATCGACATTTATGCCCGGACTGCCGTCATGCAAGCGCACTCCGCAGGAATGCATGTAGACCGCATGACTATCGCCGAAGCCCTGTCGGAAGTAATGGGTGACAAGATTGAGAATATCTATTATAAATCAGAAACCACACTACCTTTCAAGGCAGACCTTTTCCCCGAAAACGGTTTCCTTAAAGGAGGAAGCAGTGATAATATCGCACAAGAGTATGGTTTGAAATTCCACGTAGACTGGCTGAAAGGGCAGAAAACGGGATTCTTCGTAGACCAACGCGAAAACCGCTCACTGCTGGAGCATTATGCTAAAGACCGTTCAGTACTGAATATGTTCTGCTATACCGGTGGCTTTTCTTTCTACGCCATGCGTGGAGGCGCGAAACTGGTACATTCCGTGGACAGCTCCGCCAAAGCAATCGATCTGACTAACAAGAACGTAGAACTGAACTTCCCCGGTGATCTTCGCCATGAAGCTTTTGCCGAAGATGCCTTCAAGTATCTCGACCGTATGGGCGACCAATATGATTTGATAATTCTCGACCCTCCTGCATTTGCCAAGCATAAAGATGCTTTGCGGAATGCCTTGCAAGGTTACCGGAAACTGAATGCCAAAGCATTCGAGAAAATCAAACCGGGCGGCATCCTGTTTACATTCTCCTGTTCACAAGTAGTGACCAAGGACAATTTCCGCACAGCAGTATTTACTGCCGCTGCCATGTCAGGACGTAGCGTACGTATCCTGCACCAACTCACACAACCTGCCGACCATCCGGTTAACATATACCACCCGGAAGGAGAATACCTGAAGGGACTGGTACTCTATGTAGAGTAATGCAGATATAAATGCCATGAAACTTACTTATTCAGGAGCGAATAACAGAAAAAGAATAGCTTCAAAGTTAATTAGAGTTAACAAATAGAAGATTTCCGGCAATTCATTATGTTTTATAACATAAAATGCTCTATATTTGCACTGTGTTTTTCATGGTATTAGATTTAAGGTTAATAAAGATTGGCTGTCTGGGATAGATAGCCTTCTTTTTTTTATATACCTACTCCCTTTCCACTTTTTACCGGCAATTCCTCATCATTCTTCGCATTTATGGCTTTTTTATCCCCTTTTTATCGATTAACTTGCTCACCCAATCAACGAAAATATTATATTTGCATCTATTATTAACGAAAAAGAGAAACACAAATTAGAAAAGTCATGAGTATAAAAGTTCGTTTGATCATTATGAACTTCCTGCAATTCTTTGTATGGGGTTCATGGTTAATTTCACTGGGAGGTTACATGGGACGAGAACTCCACTTCGAAGGAGGGCAGATCGGTGCCATCTTCGCCACCATGGGTATTGCCTCTTTAGTTATGCCCGGCATCATTGGTATCATCGCCGATAAGTGGTTTAATGCTGAACGTTTATACGGACTTTGCCACATCGCAGGGGCTGCCTGCCTTTTCTACGCCTCCACCGCTACAAGTTACGACCAGATGTATTGGGCGATGCTGCTCAACTTATTGGTATATATGCCTACCTTATCGTTAGCTAATACCGTTTCGTATAATGCACTGGAACAATATAAATGTGACCTGATCAAGGACTTCCCTCCCATCCGCGTATGGGGAACCATCGGTTTCATCTGCGCCATGTGGGCAGTAGACCTTACCGGATTCAAGAACTCCAGCGCACAACTCTATGTAGGCGGTGCGTCGGCACTATTACTGGGATTGTATGCTTTTACCCTGCCAGCATGCAAGCCTGCCAAAACAGAAAAGAAAACATTGCTCTCTTCCTTCGGGCTGGATGCTTTCGTATTATTCAAAAGAAAGAAAATGGCTATTTTCTTCCTGTTCTCCATGCTTTTAGGAGCAGCATTGCAAATCACCAATACATATGGTGACCTTTTCCTGGGCAGTTTTGCCAATATTCCGGAGTTTGCAGATTCCTTCGGAGTGAAACATTCGGTGATCCTATTGTCCATCTCACAAATGTCTGAAACATTATTTATTCTCGCTATACCATTCTTCCTGAGACATTTTGGTATCAAGCAAGTGATGCTGATCAGTATGTTTGCCTGGGTATTCCGTTTCGGACTGTTCGGCTTCGGTGATCCGGGCTCCGGTCTGTGGATGCTGATTCTTTCCATGATCGTGTATGGAATGGCGTTCGACTTCTTCAACATTTCCGGTTCGTTGTTTGTTGAACAAGAAACCAGCTCCTCCATACGTGCCAGTGCTCAGGGATTATTCTTTATAATGACCAACGGACTGGGCGCTATCATCGGAGGATATGCCAGCGGTGCTGTCGTAGACGCTTTCTCAGTATATGCTGATGGTAAACTGATAAGTCGTGAATGGCCGGACATCTGGTTTATCTTTGCAGCATATGCACTGGTGATCGGCATCCTGTTTGCTCTGGTATTCAAGTACAAACACCAACGAGAGAGTAAAGTAAATTAAGTAATAAAGAACAATGGACAAAAAAGTAGAATTACAAGTTTTAAATATCACAAATAGCCAAGCGCAAGTAGGTGCCTTTGCCATGCTGTTGGGCGAAGTGGACGGTGAACGGCAATTGCCTATCATCATCGGTCCCGCCGAAGCTCAGGCAACCGCCTTGTATCTGAAAAGAATTAAAACTCCCCGCCCCCTGACACACGATCTGTTTATGACAACTCTTGGTGTGCTGGGAGCCAGTTTGCTTCGCGTATTGATTTACAAGGCAAAAGATGGTATTTTCTACTCTTACATCTACTTAAAAAAAGACGAAGAAATTATACGTATTGACACGCGTACCTCAGATGCTGTAGCTCTGGCTGTCCGTGCCGAATGCCCAATCCTCATTTATGAGTCTATTCTTGAACAGGAATGTCTGCACATCTCAAACGAAGAAAGAAGGCACCCGGAGGAATTTGACGATGAAGACGATGAGGGAGAACCGGAAGATGAAAAAAAGCGGAACCTGCCTCGCAACGTCACTTCCATGTCACTCGAAGAAGCCTTGGAGCAAGCGATAAAAGACGAGAATTATGAACTGGCCGCCAAAATACGCGACCGGATCAATTCCAGAAATCAAAACCAGTAATCAATTATGCACGTATTTTATACTCCCGATATACAGATAAGCAACGAACTTCCGGAAGAGGAAGCACAACACTGTACCCGTGTACTGCGGTTGGGTATCGGAGACGAAATCACTCTCACTGACGGTAAGGGGTATTTCTATCAAGCCGAAATCACGGTTGCAACCAACAAGCGTTGCCTTGTAGCCATCAAAGAAACAATATTTCAGGAACCGCTTTGGCCATGCCATCTGCACATTGCTATGGCACCAACCAAAAATATGGATCGCAATGAATGGTTTGCAGAGAAAGCTACAGAAATCGGATTTGATGAACTGACATTTCTCAACTGCCGTTTCTCCGAACGCAAAGTGATTAAAGCCGAACGAATCGAAAAGATTCTGATATCGGCCATCAAACAGTCGCTCAAGGCCCGCCTGCCTAAGCTCAACGAAATGACGGATTTCGACAAATTCATCACACAAGAGTTCAAAGGACAGAAATTCATTGCACACTGTTATGAAGGTGAAAAACCTCTGCTGAAAAATATACTGAAAGCAGGAGAAGACGCTCTCGTTCTGATCGGTCCCGAAGGAGACTTCAGTGAAGAGGAAGTGAAAAAAGCTATCGAATGCGGATTCACTCCCATTAGCTTGGGAAAATCACGGCTTCGAACAGAGACAGCAGCGTTGGTGGCTTGCCACACAATCAACTTATTGAATCAATAATAACTTTTAAATAGTATGAGTATGGCAAAGAAAATGATTTCACGGCTCTCGGTACTGGCAGTACTGATGGTGTTTTTGGCAGCATGTTCCAAACAAACGGAATATACGAACGTAATACCGGCAGATGCTACGGCTGTTGCCTCTATTGATTTGAAATCGCTGGCCAATAAGGCGGGGATGAATGACAAAGAGAATGAAGCTGCTAAACAGAAACTGCTGGAAGCACTGAAGAGCGGAATGAATGCCGCAACTTTCCAACAACTGGAGAAAGTGATAAACAACCCGGGAGCATCCGGTTTAGATCCGGAAGCACCGATCTATATCTTTAGCTCTCCCCAGATTTCCGGTGGCGTATTCGTTGCCAAAGTCAGCAATGAAGATGACTTGCACGCATCGCTTGACGTAATGACAAAAGAACAAATCTGCCAACCAGTGAGCGAAGCAGACGGATATAGCTTCACTACCCTGAACGGAAATTTGCTTGCTTTCAATGAAACCACTGCAATCATTATCTCCGCCAACAGAGCTTCTCAGACAGAAGCAGCCAAAGAAACCATCACCAAACTGATGAAGCAGACTGCCGACAACAGCATTGCTAAATCCGGAGCTTTCCAGAAAATCGCAAAACAAAAAAGTGATATCAACTTTTTCGCCTCCATGTCAGCGATTCCTTCTACTTACAGAAGCCAGATCAGCATGGGACTTCCTTCTGAAATCAAGCCGGAAGACATTACTATTGTAGGCGGATTGAACTTTGAGAAAGGCAAGATCGCCCTCAAAACAGAAAACTACACGGAAAATGATGCTGTAAAGGCTCTCTTGAAAAAACAAATGGAATCATTCGGAAAGACAAGCGGCACATTCGTGAAATACTTCCCGGCATCCACACTAATGTTCGTCAATATGGGTGTAAAAGGAGAAGGACTGTACAATCTATTAAGCGAGAATCAAGAATTCCGCAGCACAGTGTCAATTGCCAAAGCAGATGAAGTAAAAGAACTGTTCAGTTCATTCAACGGTGATATTTCTGCCGGATTAATCAATGTAACCATGAACAGTGCTCCTACTTTCCTTGCTTATGCCGATGTAAAGAATGGAAATGCTCTTGAAGCTCTTTATAAAAACAAACAGGCATTGGGGCTCAAGAAAGGAGAAGACATCATGGAACTGGGTAAAGATGAATATGTCTATAAAACAAGAGGAATGAATATATTCTTCGGCATCAAAGACAAACAAATGTATGCCACTAATGACGAACTGCTCTACAAGAGTATTGGCAAAGCTGTTGACAAATCCATCAAAGATGCTCCATACGCGGCAGAGATGAAAGGTAAAACTGTATTCATGGCTATCAATGCAGAAGCCATACTGGATTTACCGGTTGTCAAAATGCTGGTAGGTTTCGGAGGCAAGGAATTTAAGACTTATTCTGATCTCGCTTCCAAAGTTTCTTATTTATCCGTAAGTTCGGAAGGAGAAACAAGCGAAACAGACCTTTGCCTGAAAGACAAAGATGTCAATGCCCTCAAACAAATTGTAGATTTTGCCAAGCAATTTGCCGGCATGTAACTCGTAAACGGACGGTATGAATAGTATTCACTTACAGCAAACACTTCCTCAAGTGTTTGCTGACCGTAATTCGGTGACCTCTGACATATGGCATCAGGACCTTATCTTCCAAAAAGGAGAAATGTATCTGATAGAAGCTGCCTCCGGCACCGGAAAATCTTCGTTGTGCAGCTATATTTACGGCTATCGCAACGACTACCAAGGAATTATCAATTTCGATGAAACCAATATCAGAGCATATTCCGTGAAGCAATGGGTAGACTTGAGAAAGCATTCACTGAGTATGCTTTTTCAAGACCTGCGTATCTTCACTGAACTCACAGCTCTTGAAAACGTACAACTGAAAAACAACCTTACCGGATACAAAAAGAAAAAAGAGATTCTTTCATTGTTTGAAAAACTGGGTATCTCAGACAAACTGAATGTGAAAGCCGGAAAACTCTCTTTCGGGCAGCAACAACGGGTTGCCTTTATCCGTGCATTCTGTCAGCCGTTCGACTTCTTGTTTCTGGATGAACCTATCAGCCATCTGGATGATGAGAACAGCCGTATCATGGGAGAAATCATCATCGACGAAGCCGGGAAGCAAAGTGCCGGAGTCATCGCCACATCCATTGGAAAGCATATTGAACTACCTTATAAACAGGTACTCCAACTCTGATGGATCAGTGTTTCACCTTCCCTTTTTAATTTAATTATAAATTGTAAAATTGTAAATAAGATGTCTGCTCTTGTCTGGAAACTTCTCCGCCAACATATCAGTATCGGCCAACTGACCGGTTTCTTTTTAGCCAACCTGTTCGGCATGATGATTGTACTGCTCAGCGTACAGTTTTATAAGGATGTCATCCCCGTATTCACCGAAGGAGACAGCTTTATGAAAAAAGACTTTATCATAGCAACCAAGAAAATCAGCACACTCGGCTCCTTTGCCGGAAAAAGCAACACGTTCTCTCCCGAAGATATCGCCGATCTGAAAAAGCAATCGTTTACCAAAACGACAGGGGCTTTCACCCCTTCTCAGTTTAAAGTTTCAGCAGGATTAGGCATGCAGGAAGCTGGTATTCATCTCTCTACGGATATGTTCTTCGAATCAGTTCCCGATGAGTTTGTAGACATCAAACTCGATAAATGGCATTTCGATGAAGAAACGCATACGATTCCCATCATTATCCCACGCAATTATCTGAATTTGTACAACTTCGGTTTTGCTCAAAGCCGCAGTCTGCCCAAACTGTCGGAAGGACTAATGGGTCTTATCCAAATGGACATCATGATGCGAGGTAACGGACGGGTAGAGCAATACAAAGGAAACATCGTCGGTTTCTCCAACCGTTTAAATACCATTCTCGTACCCCAGTCTTTTATGGACTGGGCCAATAAGAATTTCGCTCCCAATGCAGAAGCACAACCTGCCCGCCTGATCATCGAAGTAAACAATCCGGCTGATCCTTCTATTGCCAGCTATTTCCAAAAGAAAGGCTATGAAACGGAAGACGGAAAACTGGATGCCGGAAAAACCACTTACTTCCTTCGCCTTATCGTAGGCATTGTATTGGGAGTAGGTCTGTTCATTAGTATCCTGTCGTTCTATATCCTGATGCTAAGCATATTCTTACTACTCCAAAAGAACACAACCAAACTCGAAAGCCTGCTTCTGATAGGATACAGCCCCAACAGAGTAGCATTGCCTTATCAGATATTGACTGTAGGGCTGAATATCATCGTATTGATTTTATCCATCGGATTAGTATGCTGGCTGCGCAGCTATTATGTAGAAAGTATCCGATTGCTCTTCCCCCAACTGGAAACCGGTTCGTTATGGGCAGCCATCAGCATGGGTATTTTCTTATTCCTCATCGTATCAGTCATCAACATACTGACTGTCAAGCGAAAAGTTCTTTCTATCTGGATGCATAAAAGTTAAAAACACATTATATGAAAAACATAACTACTCTTCAATGTAAAAGAAGTATTACAGCGTTTTTAGGAGTACTCCTATATTTCTCTTCACTATCTGCACAAACCATGCAAGATACAATCATCGCCCACTTCAGCCTGATGGAAAGAATTCCTAAAGAAAAGTTATACCTACATCTGGACAAGCCTTTCTATGGAGCCGGAGAGAAAATCTGGTTCAAAGGATATCTGGTAAACGCCAACACTCATCAGGATAATGCACAAAGTAATTTTATCATTACGGAATTGATCAACCGTTCCGATTCCATTGTAGAACGAAAAAAAATCCGCAGAGATTCTTTGGGATTCCATAACGCCTTCACACTTCCTGCGACCCTTCCGGCAGGCGATTATTACCTGCGAGGATACACTAACTGGATGTTGAATGATGATCCTGATTTTTTCTATTCGCGCAATATCAAGATAGGAAACTCTATCGACAACACCATCGTATCAAACATCGAGTACCAACAAGAAGATGATACACATTATACAGCCAAAATCAAATTCACCAGTAACGTGCAGGCTGTTTTTGAAAACACAACAATTAAATACTTATATCTCGAGAATGGGAAAATAAAAAACAAAGGAAAAAAAAAGACGGATGAAAACGGCTGGATCTCCATCTCCCTACCCGATTTAAAATCTCCGGCAACACGCAGAATAGAAGTAGAATTTGACGATCCGCAATATATCTATAAACGTACCTTCTATCTGCCTGTCTTCACAAACGATTTCGATGTGAAGTTTTTCCCCGAAGGCGGTGCCCTGCTCAGCATTCCTCATCAGAATGTTGCCTTCAAAGCGCAGGGAGCAGACGGATTCTCGAAAGATATCGAAGGTTTTCTGTTTAATTCAAAAGGAGACACACTTACTAATTTCCGTTCTGAACATAATGGCATGGGTGTTTTTACGATGAATCCCATCGATAATGAGACCTATTACATTACAGCTAAAACCAACGACAGTATCACCAAACGATTTGACCTTCCTGCCGTAGAACCGAAAGGAATTAGCATCGCTATGTCACACTATAAGCAGGAGATTCGTTTCGAAGTCCAAAAGACAGAAGCTACCGAATGGCCTCAGAAGTTATTCCTGCTTGCGCATACCCGTGGCAAACTTTCCATTCTACAACCCATCACTCCGGAAAGGACTTTCGGAAAGATGAACGACAGTCTGTTTACAGAAGGGATTACTCACTTCATGCTAATCGACCAGCAAGGAAATGCGCTCAGCGAACGATTGATTTTCGTACCGGATCATAAACCGAATCAATGGCAAGTCACGACAGACAAACCGACTTATGGAAAAAGAGAAAAAATATCTTTGCAGATCGCTGCCAAAGACCATGAAGGGAATCCGGTAGAAGGAACTTTCTCCGTCAGCATTACCGATCGGAAAAGTATTCAGCCCGACTCTCTTGCTGACAATATACTGTCCAATCTCCTATTGACTTCGGACTTGAAAGGATATGTAGAAGATCCGGCATTCTATTTTCTGAATCAGGATGCCCGGACACTCCGATCCATTGATTATCTGATGCTGACACATGGCTGGCGCAGACATAAAATAGAAAATGTGCTCCGCACTCCTTCAATGAATTTCACCAACTATATAGAAAAAGGACAAACTATCAGCGGACGAATCAGGGGATTCTTCGGAGGAAATGTTAAGAAAGGACCAATCTGTGTACTGGCTCCCAAATACAATATCGTCGCTACCACCGAGACAGACGAAAAAGGTGAATTCATCGTAAACACCTCATTCAGAGACAGCACGACATTCCTGGTTCAGGCACGTACCAAAAAAGGTTTTGCCGGTGTGGACATTGAAATTGATACTCCCCCATATCCGGTTCCTACACATAAAGCTCCTTATTTTAACGGAGCCACCACTTTTATGGAAGACTACCTGCTGAATACCCGCGACCAATATTATATGGAAGGGGGAATGCGTGTGTACAATCTGAAAGAAGTGACAGTCACAGCGAAACGCGAACGTCCGAGCTCGAAAAGTATCTATACAGGTGGCATCAACACTTATACTGTAGAAGAAGACAGACTGCAAGGATATGGTCAAACAGCTTTTGATGCAGCCACCAGACTACCCAGTGTTACGATCATGAACGGAAGTGAAATACACATCCGCAACAATCCCGAACCGGCAGCCATTGTCATTGATGATATTGTATATGATGATGCGTCCGACATTCTGAAAGATATACAAATTAGTGACATGTCCAGTATCAGCCTGCTTCGCGGGGCAGATGCCATCATACTGGGTCCCCGCGCTTCCGGAGGTGCCATTGTGATTACTTTAAAAGATCCCAGGAATCTCCCTGCTAAACCGGCACAGGGAATCATCACTTATACACCGCTAGGGTACAGTGAGTCCGTAGAATTTTATCATCCCACTTATGATACTCCCGAGAAAAAGAACGAACAGCGCTCTGACTTCCGGAGTACCGTTTATTGGAATCCGGAGTTACGATTGGATGCAGAAGGTAAAGCGACTATAGAATATTATACACCGGACAGTACAGCACCCGAAGATATTATTATCGAAGGAGTAGACAAGAACGGAAAAGTGTGTCGTCTTCAACAAACAATCAATAAGTAATCAAAACAGATATCATTTAAATAATCAGATAAAAGCATCCGAATATCTATTGGGTCAAAATTATTTTGTATTTTTGCCGACATAAAAGAATAAAGCTATGCCGGACTATGATTTAATCACCATACTAGGACCAACTGCCTCAGGGAAAACTCCTTTTGCAGCAGCATTAGCCCATAAGCTGAATACAGAAATTATCAGTGCCGACTCCCGTCAAATCTACCGGGGAATGGACCTCGGTACGGGGAAGGACTTGGCTGATTACACAGTCAACGGACATCCGATCCCCTATCATCTGATCGACATTGCCGATCCCGGGTACAAATATAATGTCTTCGAATATCAGCGGGATTTCCTGATTTCTTATGAATCTATCAAACAAAAAGGCCGTCTGCCCGTTTTATGTGGAGGGACAGGTATGTATCTGGAGTCTGTGCTGAAAGGCTATAAGTTAATGCCGGTACCGGAAAATCCGGAGTTACGTGCCCGTTTCGCTGATCACTCTCTCGAAGAACTGACAGAAATCCTGAGGCAATATAAAACGTTGCACAACTCTACGGATGTGGATACAGTGAAACGTGCTATCCGCGCTATAGAAATTGAAGAGTATTATGCCAAACATCCGGTTCCCGAACGGGAATTTCCGAAGTTGAACAGCCTCATCATCGGAGTCGATATCAACCGGGAGTTACGCCGTGTGAAGATCACCCGACGATTGAAACAACGGTTGGACGAAGGAATGGTAGACGAGATAAGGCGGTTGATAGAACAAGGAATTTCACCGGATGACTTGATTTACTATGGACTGGAATACAAATTCCTGACGTTGTACGTCATAGGCAAACTGACTTATGAAGAGATGTTCACAGAACTGGAAACAGCTATCCACCAATTTGCCAAACGTCAGATGACCTGGTTTCGCGGCATGGAACGAAGAGGATTTACCATCCATTGGGTCAGTGCAGAGTTGCCTATGGAAGAAAAGATAGCTTTTGTGATAGAAAAACTGCGAGGGAATTAGTATCTTTGTCAGTCATTTACGAATAGTCTGTGAAAGATAAAAATGCGATTGTTAGTTAATACAGTTAGGATAGAAAAACGGTTATGAGTGTAGAACCTGGAAAATGGGGAGTAATTTACAATCCCAAAGCAGGTACCCGAAAGGTACAGAAACGATGGAAAGAAATCAAGGAGTACATGGACAGTAAAGGTGTCAACTATGACTATGTACAATCCGAAGGTTTCGGTTCTGTAGAACGTCTTGCCAAAATACTGGCGAACAACGGCTATCGCACAATTGTCATTGTAGGCGGAGACGGTGCTCTGAACGATGCTATCAATGGTATCATGCTTTCTGACGCCGAAGACAAGGAGAACATCGCCCTCGGTATCATTCCGAATGGTATCGGAAACGACTTTGCCAAATATTGGGGACTCAGCACCGAATACAAACCAGCCGTGGATTGTATCATTAACCATCGCCTTAAAAAAATAGATGTGGGCTTTTGCAATTTCTATGACGGCAAGGAACACCAACGCCGTTATTTTCTGAACGCAGTCAACATCGGACTAGGTGCACGAATCGTGAAAATCACCGACCAGACCAAACGCTTCTGGGGCGTGAAATTCCTGTCATACGTTGCCGCCCTATTCTCGCTGATATTCGAACGGAAACTGTACCGGATGCATCTTCGCATCAACGATGAACACATCCGCGGACGCATCATGACCGTATGTGTAGGAAGTGCCTGGGGTTGGGGACAAACTCCGAGTGCCGTACCTTACAATGGTTGGCTGGATGTATCTGTCATCTACCGTCCGGAATTCCTGCAAATCATTTCGGGATTGTGGATGCTGATTCAAGGAAGAATTCTGAATCATAAAATGGTGAAAAGTTACCGGACAAGAAAAGTAAAAGTGCTCCGTGCACAGAATGCTTCCGTCGATCTGGACGGTCGTCTGCTGGCAAGACACTTCCCACTAGAGATAGGTGTATTATCAGAAAAGACCACTTTAATTATTCCAAATTAGTCAATAAAATCGGGAAACTGACGAAAAGGCAGCCCTCAACTTTTTAAACTATAGATAAGTAATTAGTAACTTGTAATTAATAAAATGATCGAACTTAAGAACAATCCTGCCGGCAATTTCTTTCTGCTGGCTGGTCCATGTGTAATAGAAGGTGAAGAGATGGCAATGCGCATTGCTGAGCGCGTGGTCGGAATCACTGAAAAATTACAGATTCCTTATGTCTTCAAAGGTTCTTACCGCAAGGCAAACCGTTCGCGTCTGGATTCATTCACAGGCATCGGTGACGAGAAAGCGCTCAAGGTACTGAAAAAAGTACGTGATACTTTCGGAGTTCCCACGGTGACGGATATACATTCAGCCAATGAGGCTGAAATGGCTGCCGAATATGCTGACATTCTCCAGATTCCGGCTTTCCTTTGCCGTCAGACGGATTTACTGGTTGCCGCTGCCAAAACCGGAAAGACAATTAACATCAAGAAAGGACAGTTCCTCTCCCCGCTCGCTATGCAGTTTGCTGCAGATAAAGTGGTGGAAGCGGGCAACAAAAACGTGATGCTGACCGAACGAGGAACAACCTTCGGTTATCAAGACCTTGTAGTAGACTATCGGGGAATCCCGGAAATGCAAACGTTTGGCTATCCGGTCATACTGGATGTCACCCATTCATTACAGCAACCCAACCAGACCAGCGGAGTGACCGGTGGTATGCCCCAACTGATCGAAACCGTAGCCAAAGCCGGCATTGCCGTAGGAGCCGACGGTATCTTTATCGAAACACACGAAAACCCCGCCGTAGCCAAGAGCGACGGAGCAAACATGTTGAAGCTGGACCTTTTGGAAGGACTATTAACTAAATTAGTCAGAATACGGGAAGCTATTAAATAATTCTTTTTTCTGCCTGTTTGTGATTATGCACAAAAGAATACGACAGATATTTCAGACAACTTTTTTATAAACTAAATAGAACATGAAACATTTATTACGTGGATTTTTTATTGCAGTTCTCTTTATATGCTGCAACTTCCAACTCGTGTCTGCACAACCCATGCAAACACTGCCTGTGGACAAAAATGTCCGCATAGGTAAACTTGAGAACGGGCTTACTTATTACATCCGACACAACGCACTCCCAGAAAAACGCGTCGAATTTCACATTGCACAAAAAGTGGGTTCCATCCTTGAAGAACCGCAACAGCGCGGTCTGGCCCACTTCCTTGAACACATGGCTTTCAATGGAACAAAGAATTTTCCGGGTGATGAAACAGGACTAGGTATCGTACCTTGGTGTGAAACCAAGGGTATCAAGTTTGGTACAAACCTGAATGCATATACCAGTATCGATAAAACTGTATACCGCATCAGCAATGTGCCTACTGACAACGTCAGCGTAGTAGATTCTTGTCTGCTGATCCTGCATGACTGGTCAAGCGCCATCAACCTTGCCGACAAAGAAATCGATAAGGAACGTGGTGTGATCCGCGAAGAATGGAGAAGCCGCAACAGTGGTATGCAGCGTATCATGACTAACGCCCTGCCTACGATGTATCCGGATTCTAAATACGCTGACTGTATGCCAATCGGAAGTCTGGACGTTATCAACAATTTCCCTTATCAGGACATCCGCGATTATTATGCTAAATGGTATCGTCCTGATTTACAAGGCATCATGATTGTCGGTGACATCAACGTGGACGAAATGGAAGCAAAACTGAAGAAAGTTTTTGCAGACGTGAAAGCTCCGGTACATCCTGCCAACCGTATCTATTATCCGGTAGCAGACAACCAGGAACCATTGATCTTCATCGGTACGGACAAGGAAATCGAGACTCCTTCTATCAGCTTCTTCTTCAAGAGCGAAGCGTTCCCCGATTCACTGAAGAATACAATCAACTACTACGGTATTCAATATATGCTGAGCATGGGTATCAGTATGCTCAACAGCCGTCTGGCAGAAATCCGTCAGCAGGCTGACCCTCCTTTCACTGGTGCAAGCGCAGGTTATGGTGACTTCTTCGTCGCTAAAACAAAAAGTGCTTTCGGTATTGATGCCAGCAGCAAAATTGGTGGTATCGAACTTGCCATGAAAACAATCCTTGAAGAAGCTGAACGCGCACGCCGCTTCGGATTCACTGAAACAGAATATGACCGTGCTCGTGCCAACTATCTACAACGCGTAGAATCCGCTTACAACGAACGCGAAAAGATGAAAAATGATACTTATGTCAACGAATACATCAGCAACTTCCTTGACAATGAACCGATGCCGGGCATTGAGTACGAATATGCAATGATGAACAAGTTGGCTCCCAACATTCCGGTGACAGCTATCAACCAGGTGATGCAACAGTTGATTACTGACAACAATCAGGTAGTACTGCTGGCAGGTCCGGAGAAAGAAGGTTTGAAGTACCCGACTAAAGAAGAAATCACAGCTTTACTGAAACAGATGAAATCTTTCGACTTGAAACCCTACGAAGACAAAGTTTCTAACGAACCTTTGCTGAAAGAAGAACCGAAAGGCGGAAAGATCATTTCTGAAAAAGCCGGAGACATTTACGGAACAACGAAACTGGTTCTGTCCAATGGTGTGAAAGTATATATCAAACCAACAGACTATAAAGCAGACCAAATTTTGATGAAAGGTACCAGTCTCGGTGGTAGCAGTCAGTTTGCTGACAAAGAAATTCTGAATATCTCTCAGATCAATGGTGTTGCATTGGTTGGTGGTATCGGCAACTTCAACAAAGTAGACTTGGGCAAAGCACTTGCAGGCAAACGTGCTTCTGTAGGAGCCGGTGTCAGCGCTACGACTGAAACGGTTTCCGGTAGCTGTTCTCCGAAGGACTTTGAAACAATGATGCAACTTACTTATCTGACTTTCACTGCTCCCCGCAAGGATAACGAAGCATTCGAATCATACAAGAATCGCCTGAAAGCAGAACTGCAGAATGCCGATGCTAATCCGATGACTGCATTCAGCGATACTATTTCTTACGCTTTGTATGGCAACCACCCGCGTTCTTTCAGCATGAAAGAAGAGGATGTAGACAAGATCGACTACGACCGTGTACTGGAAATGTACAAAGACCGTTTCAAAGACGCCAGTGACTTTACATTCTACTTTGTAGGAAACGTAGACATTGAGAAAATGAAACCGATGATTGCCAAATATCTGGGTGGTCTGCCGTCTATCAATCGCAAAGAGTCTTTCAAAGATACAAAGATGGAAATCCGCAAAGGACAATACAAAAACGAATTTGCTAAAAAGCAGGAAACTCCGATGGCTTCCATTATGTTCCTGTTCAGCGGCACTTGCAAGTATGATTTGCGCAACCAGATGACTCTCAGCATCCTTGACCAAGCTTTGGATATGGTTTACACCGCAGAAATCCGTGAAAAAGAAGGAGGTAGCTATGGCGTGAACTGTAGCGGAAGCCTCAGCAGATATCCGAAAGAACAACTCGTTCTTCAAATTGTATTCCAGACTGACCCTGCCAAGAAAGATAAACTGTCGGGCATTGTTATCGAACAGTTGAACAAAATGGCAAAAGAAGGTCCGTCTGCCGAACACATGCAGAAGATCAAAGAATATATGCTGAAAAAATACAAAGATGCTCAAAAGGAAAACAGTTACTGGCTGGGTAACCTGGACGAGTACTTCTACACAGGTATCGACTATACGAAAGACTATGAAACGTTGGTTAACAGCATCACAGCAAAAGATGTACAAGAATTCCTTGCTAAATTGATGAAACAGAACAACGAAATCCAAGTCATCATGACCGTACCTGAAGAAGAAGCTAAATAAACATCTTATAGCATACCAACAGTATGATGATATTCAACGAATTACGCAAACATGGACGGCTTGCCTCCAAACGGCATCCGATGTATGAAAAGAACAAAGTTGCCAAAATATTCGGATATATCGGGGTTGCCTTTTGGGCAGGATACCTGATCTTCTTCGGCACAACGTTTGCATTCGGCTTTGCAGATATGGTTCCCAACCGGGAACCGTATCATGTAATGAATGCAGTTGTCCTGATTTTTATTTTAGCACTTGATTTCTTGTTGCGTGTTCCGTTCCAAAAAACACCGACGCAGGAGGTAAAGCCTTACCTCCTGCTGCCGGTAAAACGGAATCGTATTATCGATTTCCTGCTCATCCGTTCGGGATTAAGCCTCTTCAACCTGTTCTGGTTGTTTATGTTCATCCCTTTTTCCTTCATTACTATTACCAAGTATTTCGGTATCTTAGGTGTATTCACCTATCTCATAGGCATTTGGTTATTAATCGTAGCCAACAACTACTGGTACCTGTTATGTCGCACACTAATTAATGAACGTATTTGGTGGGTGCTGCTCCCTATCGCTTTTTACGGTGGGCTCGGCTGCCTTGCCTTTATTCCCGAAGACAGTCCCCTATTCTACTTCTTTATGGACTTGGGCGACGGATACATTAACGGGAATATTCTCTATTTTCTAGGTACTATACTCGTCATAGCCATCTTGTGGCTGATCAACCGCAAAATCATGTCCGGTCTTATCTACGCAGAATTAGCCAAAGTAGATGACACTCGCATCAAGCATGTTTCAGAATACAAATTTTTCGAGCGATACGGAGAAGTTGGTGAATATATGCGGTTGGAGTTAAAAATGCTTTTACGCAACCGGCGTTGTAAAGGTGCGCTACGAAGCGTCATTCTTGTCGTCATCGCTTTTTCTTGTATACTGAGCTTTTCAAGCCTTTATGACAGCAGCACAATGACTACTTTTATTTGTGTTTACAATTTTGCCGTATTCGGCATGATCATTCTTTCACAGCTTATGTCCTTCGAGGGCAACTACATTGACGGCCTAATGTCCCGCAAAGAATCTATCATGAGTCTGTTGAAAGCAAAATATTATATTTATACTATTGGCGAAGTCGTTCCCTTTGTGCTGATGATTCCCGCCATAATAATGGATAAAGTACCTTTATTGGGTATTTTTGCCTGGTTCTTTTACACCACCGGTTTTATCTATTTCTGTTTCTTCCAACTGGCTGTTTACAATAAACAAACTGTAGCTCTAAACGAAAAAGTGTCAAGCCGCCAAACCAATAGCGCCATACAAATGGTTGTCAACTTCGGAGCTTTCGGAGTTCCCTTAATCTTGTATTCTACATTAAATGCACTTTTGGGTGAGACTGTAGCATACTCTATCCTGCTCGTCATCGGACTCGGATTCACCATTACTTCTCCGCTTTGGATCAGAAATGTTTATAAGCGCTTCATGAAACGAAGATACGAGAATATGGAAGGCTTCAGAGACAGTCGCCAATAAGAGATTTACAATTGAACCGATTTACCATTTTACGATAAAAATACCAAGACAATGATAAGCATCAATAATCTTCAAAAGAAATTCGGCGAAAAGATGGCCGTGAACATAGACCACTATGAGATCAATCAAGGCGATATGCTCGGATTGGTAGGAAACAACGGTGCTGGTAAAACAACACTCTTCCGGTTAATGCTCGATTTGCTGAAAGCGGATAATGGCAATGTAGTCATCAACGATATTGACGTCAGCCAAAGTGAAGACTGGAAAAACGTTACAGGTGCTTTCATTGACGACGGATTCCTAATCGACTACCTAACTCCGGAAGAATATTTCTATTTCATAGGGAAAATGTACGGACTGAAAAAGGAAGAGGTAGACGAACGTCTTGTACCGTTCGAACGTCTGATGAATGGAGAAGTAATCGGGCAAAAGAAATTAATCCGCAATTATTCTGCCGGCAATAAACAGAAAATCGGCATTATCTCCGCTATGCTTCATTACCCTCAACTGTTGATACTCGATGAACCGTTCAACTTCCTTGACCCCAGCTCGCAGTCTATTATCAAGCATATGCTTAGGAAATACAGTGAAGAACATAATGCAACAGTAATCATTTCCAGCCACAATCTGAATCATACGACAGATGTATGTCCACGTATTGCCCTGCTGGAGAATGGTGTCATTATCCGGGATATTATTAATGAGAATAATTCTGCAGAAAAAGAACTGGAAGACTACTTTAACGTAGAAGAATAAAGCAAATTACGATACCTGATGAAAGATAGCCGATGAGAGTAAAATTCAAACTTATCCTCATATTGACAGGACTGATCTTTATCCTTAGTTCCTGCCGTACATCCGCTCCCCGTTTGGATTATCAAGCACTGGCACGTGCTTCCATCCTGCTGGGTGTAGATATTAATATGGAAGATGACCATAAACTCTATTTGGAATCAGCCGAATGGATAGGTGTTCCTTATCGTGGAGGAGGCAATTCAAAACGTGGCACTGATTGTTCGGGACTTACTTACCAGATATACCGGAAAGTTTACCGTATGCAAGTCCCGCGGAACTCTGAAGACCTGAGAAAAGAAAGCACTAAAGTAGCCAAACGAAATCTACGAGAAGGAGACCTCGTATTCTTTAGCAGTAGCCGTTCCAAAAAGAAAGTAGCTCATGTAGGCATCTATCTTAAAAACGGGAAATTCATTCATGCCAGCACCAGCAAAGGAGTTATTGTCAGTCGTCTGAGTGAAGACTATTACACCAGACACTGGATATCCGGAGGAAGAATACGCTGATTACCAACTAAAAAGATATAGAATCATGAAATCATTTATTGGAGCAATCATATTTATCTGCGTAGCATTAAGCGCAAATGCACAACTTTTATGGAAAGTTTCTGGAAACGGACTTAGCAGCCCCTCTTACATCATGGGGACTCACCATCTTGCTCCGTTAAGTATCAAAGACGGTATCACCGGACTACAGAAAGCAATGGATGAAACGCAACAAGTATATGGAGAACTGAAAATGTCGGAGATACAATCTCAGGCTACCATCCAAAAGATGCAGAAAATGATGATGATCGAAAGCGATACGACTCTAACCACTCTCCTTTCACCGGAAGAATACGAAACAGCTAATAAATTCTGTAAAGAGAACCTGATGATGGACCTGAGTATGGCACCCAAAATCAAACCAGCTTTCTTACTGAACAACATAGCAGTGGTGGCATACATCAAACATATTGGAAACTATAATCCTCAAGAACAGCTTGATACTTATTTCCAAACTCAGGCAATACAGAAAGGAAAAAAAACAGATGGGCTGGAAACCCCGGATTTCCAATTTAACCTATTATATAATGGACTATCCCTGCAACGCCAAGCACAACTGCTCATGTGTACCCTCAACAACATCGACAAAGAAGTGGAAAGCCTCAAAAGACTGACGGACGCCTACATGAAACAAGATTTAGAAACCATGCTTAAGATCAACGAAGAACGCAAAGGGAATCAATGTGACGCACTTCCCGCAGAAGAAGATGCCATGATTTACAACCGTAACAAAACATGGGCACAGAAATTGCCGGCAATCATGAAAGCCGCTCCCACCTTTGTTGCAGTCGGTGCTTTGCACCTGCCGGGTGATAAAGGATTATTAAACTTACTGAAAAAACAGGGATATACAGTAGAAGCAGTGAAATAAAAAAGGTGTTCATTATATTTGCCGAAAACATCTTCCCATGAACTATAAAACTTATTTATTTGATTTCGACTATACATTAGCCGACTCATCACGGGGTATCGTTACTTGTTTCAGGAATGTACTCAATCGCCACCAATATACGAACGTCACTGACGAAGCGATCAAACGTACTATTGGCAAAACACTGGAAGAATCTTTCAGCATACTGACCGGAGTCACCGACTGGGAACAGCTCACAGTTTTCCGACAAGAGTACAGACTGGAAGCAGATGTTCACATGAACGTGAATACCCGTCTTTTTCCTGATACACTCTCTACTCTGAAAGAGCTAAAAGAACAAGGTGCCCGCATCGGTATTATCTCTACTAAATACCGTTTCCGTATACTCAGTTTTCTGGATGAGTATTTGCCGGAAAACTTTCTCGACATAGTGGTAGGCGGAGAAGATGTGCAAACTGCCAAACCTTCACCGGAAGGAGTAAACTTCGCTCTCGAACACCTGGGCAGTGCTCCGCAAGAAACTTTATATATTGGAGACAGTACAATAGATGCCGAAACAGCACAAAATGCAGGAGTAGACTTTGCAGGTGTCCTTAATGGGATGACTACCGCTGATGAACTTAAAGCCTATCCCCATCGGTTTATCATGGAGAATTTATCCTGCTTGCTACAAATATAATTATTGAAGTGGACGAAGACAAAAGATACTTCAAAAATTCATGTGAAAGCTGTATCTCCAAAAGGAAAACAGAGTATATGTAAAATGCTTTAATAAGAAACAGCAAAAAATAAAGGAAAAATTTGTCTGAAACAAATAAAAAAAGTAATTTTGTGCCCGATTATTCCGCAACGGGTTCGACAAAGAGTTCTTTAAGTGATTAAAGACCACCCGCCGGAGCTAACTTATACATTATATATAAGATGTACGCAATTGTAGAAATTAACGGTCAGCAATTTAAAGCAGAAGCTGGTCAGAAGTTGTTCGTTCACCACATCGAAGGTGCAGAAAACGGTTCAACAGTAGAATTTGAAAAAGTTCTTTTGGTAGACAAAGACGGAAACGTAACTGTAGGTGTTCCGACTGTAGAAGGTGCAAAAGTTGTTTGCCAGGTTGTTTCAAGCTTGGTTAAAGGCGACAAAGTTCTTGTTTTTCACAAGAAAAGAAGAAAAGGTCACAGAAAACTGAACGGTCACCGTCAACAGTTCACTGAGTTAACAATCACAGAAGTAGTAGCTTAATCATTTAAAAAGTAAGAAGAAATGGCACATAAAAAAGGTGTCGGTAGTTCTAAGAACGGCCGCGAATCACATAGCAAAAGATTAGGCGTAAAGATATTTGGTGGCGAAGCTTGCAAAGCAGGTAATATTATCATTCGTCAAAGAGGTACTGAATTCCACCCGGGTGAAAACATCGGAATGGGTAAAGACCACACTCTTTTCGCTTTAGTAGATGGTACAGTTAGCTTTAAAGTAGGCAAAGAAGACAGAAGATACGTTTCTATCATTCCTGCTGAAGCAACAGAAGCATAATTGCACAACTGAAATATTCAAGAAAGGAGATGTAATCCAAAAGGATTGCATCTCCTTTCTTTATTTATGCAGATTTTCATTGCTCGCTTATTCGTTTTTTCTTTATCTTTGTAGCCTTAAAAAGAAAGTTCATAAAAAGTATAGATATGCTTACCATTAAACAGATTACAGAAAATACAGAGGCGGTACTCCGCGGGCTGGAAAAGAAGCATTTCAAGAATGCAAAAGAGACGATTGACGAAGTCATCACCCTCAACGACAAGAGACGTACTACGCAAAACCTATTAGATAAGAATCTGGCAGAGGTTAACTCACTTTCCCGTACTATCGGTCAGTTGATGAAAGAAGGAAAGAAAGAAGAAGCCGAAGCTGCACGTGCACGTGTTGCCGAACTGAAAGAAAGCAACAAAGCACTGGACGCTACTATGACACAGGCTGCTACAGACATGCAGAATCTACTTTATACCATCCCCAACATCCCTTATGACAGCGTACCTGAAGGTGTAGGTGCCGAAGACAACGTCGTAGAAAAGATGGGAGGTATGGAAACAGAACTTCCCAAAGATGCACTGCCTCATTGGGAACTGGCTAAAAAATATGATTTAATCGATTTTGACCTCGGTGTAAAGATTACAGGGGCAGGTTTCCCTGTATATAAAGGAAAAGGTGCCCAGCTGCAACGCGCTCTGATCAACTTCTTTCTGGACGAGGCACGCAAGTCCGGATATACAGAGATCATGCCACCGACAGTAGTCAATGCAGCTTCCGGTTATGGTACCGGACAACTTCCCGACAAAGAAGGACAAATGTATCATTGCGAAGTAGATGATCTTTATCTGATTCCGACAGCCGAAGTGCCTGTTACCAATATCTACCGCGATGTTATTCTGGAAGAGAAACAGTTGCCGATCATGAATTGTGCGTACACACAATGTTTCCGTCGCGAAGCAGGTTCTTACGGTAAAGACGTACGTGGTCTGAACCGCCTGCACGAATTCTCCAAAGTAGAATTAGTACGCATCGACAAGCCGGAACACTCCAAAGAATCTCACCAGCAAATGCTCGACCACGTAGAAGGTCTATTGCAAAAACTGGAACTTCCATACCGTATTCTCCGTTTGTGTGGTGGCGACATGAGCTTTACCGCTGCGCTATGCTTCGATTTCGAAGTATATTCCGAAGCACAGAAGCGCTGGCTGGAAGTAAGTTCCGTATCCAACTTCGACACCTACCAGGCTAACCGCCTGAAATGCCGCTACCGTAGTGCAGAAAAGAAAACAGAACTTTGCCATACACTGAACGGTTCAGCATTAGCATTACCACGCATCGTCGCCGCCTTACTGGAAAACAATCAAACCCCCGAAGGTATCAGAATACCTAAAGCATTGGTTCCATATTGCGGTTTCGACCTGATAGACTAAGAAACTTTTTACTCCTGTAAGAACAAGACATATTTGCCCCTTACAGGAGTTTTCTTTATTTATTAACCTTTAACACATTTACCCCCATGACAAAAAACACAAAAAGTTTTGCATTGCCATTGGCATTCATTGGCGTCATGTTCTTCTCATTGGGCTTCGCCCTTGGTATCAACTCCGTACTAGTCCCCGTTTTGAAAGGGTCGCTGGAAATCAGTTCAGCCGAATCGTACTTGATCATTGCCGCTACTTTCATTCCATTTCTTATCTTTGGTTATCCGGCAGGACTTACAATTAAAAAGATTGGATACAAACGGACAATGGTCCTTTCATTCCTTATGTTTGCCATAGCTTTCGGGCTTTTTATACCATCGGCAAGTTATGAAAGTTTTCCTCTATTTTTGCTGGCCTCCTTCATCAGCGGAACCGCCAATGCCTATCTGCAGGCTGCCGTAAACCCATACATCACCATTCTGGGACCGATAGACAGTGCCGCCAAACGCATTAGCATTATGGGTATATGCAATAAACTTGCATGGCCAATCCCCCCTTTATTCCTGGCGTTTCTTATCGGAAAAGAAGTAACTGATATTACCGTCTCCGACCTGTTTTTGCCCTTCTACGTTATTATCGCCGCATTCATTGCATTAGGAATTATTGCTTATATGGCTCCACTACCAGAGGTAAAAGCTGTCGGCGAAGACGATAGCGAAGAGGCAGCCGAAGCCTGTCCTTATGCAGCAAAGAAAACATCCGTCTGGCAATTCCCGCATCTATTATTAGGATGCCTCGCCCTCTTTTTATATGTAGGTGTAGAAACTGTATCACTTGGCACATTAGTCGATTATGCCACTAGCCTCCATTTGGAAAATGCAGCAATGTATGCCTGGATCGCTCCGATAGGCATTGTCATCGGCTATATTTGCGGTATCATCTTCATCCCCAAATATATGAGTCAGGCTACAGCATTGAAGATTTGTTCTATTTTAGCAATCATCGGTTCCGTATTAGTAGTACTTACGCCTGCCGATATATCCATCTATTTCATTTCCTTCATGGCGCTGGGATGCTCTTTAATGTGGCCTGCTTTATGGCCTTTGGCTATGGCAGACTTAGGAAAGTTTACCAAATCCGGTTCATCTCTTTTGATTATGGCAATGGCAGGTGGTGCCGTCATTCCTACTTTATTCGGTTATTTAAAAGACATTTCAGATATCCAGAATGCTTATTGGATTTGCCTCCCCTGTTTCCTGTTTATTCTATATTACGGAGTGGCGGGATATAAAATCAGAACGAAATAAATAAAGATATCCGTATAGATATGGGAAGCCGCTCATCAAAAGAGTGGCTTTTCTTTTTATATTTCGTAAATAAGCTGTATCTTTGCCAAAATTTACAACATTCTGATAGCAGTTACGTAATAATACCAACAAAATAATTAGATAATGAACAAAATCATTAGCAAAGAACGCTTTTCTGAGAAAGTGTTTAAACTTGAAATTGAAGCTCCTTTAATTGCTAAATCCCGCAAAGCCGGACACTTCGTCATTGTACGTGTAGGCGATAAGGGAGAACGTATGCCTCTGACGATTGCCGGTTCTGATTTAAAGCAAGGTACAATCACTTTGGTGATACAGGAGGTCGGGCTCTCCTCTACCCGTCTCTGTGAATTGAACGAAGGTGATTATATCACCGATGTGGTAGGTCCGCTTGGACAAGCTACCCATATTGAGAATTTCGGAACAGTTGTTTGTGCTGGTGGTGGTGTAGGTGTTGCTCCGATGCTTCCTATAGTACAAGCATTGAAAGCTGCCGGCAACAGAGTGATCACAGTATTGGCCGGACGTAACAAAGATCTTATCATTCTGGAAAAAGAAATGCGCGAGAGCTCCGACGAAGTGATTATCATGACGGACGACGGCTCTTATGGCCGCAAAGGCTTGGTAACCGAAGGCGTAGAAGAAGTAATCAAACGTGAAAAAGTTGATAAATGCTTTGCCATCGGTCCTGCTATCATGATGAAATTCGTTTGTCTGCTGACTAAGAAATATGAGATACCTACCGATGTTTCATTGAATACCATTATGGTAGACGGGACAGGTATGTGTGGTGCTTGCCGCATCACTGTAGGAGGAAAAACGAAGTTCGTATGTGTTGATGGTCCGGAGTTTGACGGTCATCAAGTGGACTTTGACGAGATGCTGAAACGTATGGGTGCGTTCAAGAAAATTGAGCGTGAAGAGATGCACAAGCTCCAACCCGAATGTGAAGCGACCAAAGAAATGGATGAAAAAAGTCGTAACGCTGCCTGGAGACAGGATTTGCGTAAATCGATGAAACCGAAAGAACGTACAGCTATCCCCCGTGTCGAGATGAACGAGCTCGATGCCGAATACCGCTCACATAGCCGTAAGGAAGAAGTAAACCAGGGATTGACTGCCGAGCAAGCAGTTACAGAAGCCAAGCGTTGTCTGGATTGTGCCAATCCGGGATGTATGGAAGGCTGTCCGGTAGGCATTGACATTCCACGTTTCATAAAGAACATTGAGCGCGGTGAATTCCTTGAAGCAGCCAAAACACTGAAAGAAACAAGTGCACTTCCGGCTGTATGCGGTCGCGTTTGCCCCCAGGAGAAACAGTGCGAATCCAAATGTATACACTTAAAGATGAAAGAGAAACCGGTGGCCATCGGTTATCTGGAACGCTTTGCTGCTGACTTTGAACGTGAAAGCGGGCAGATTTCAGTACCTGTCATTGCCGAAAAGAACGGTATCAAAGTTGCGGTTATCGGTTCGGGTCCTGCCGGATTATCATTCGCAGGCGATATGGCAAAATACGGTTATGACGTAACAGTATTCGAAGCACTGCACGAAATCGGTGGTGTATTGAAATACGGTATCCCGGAATTCCGTCTGCCTAATAAGATTGTAGACGTTGAAATAGACAACCTCGCCAAAATGGGTGTCACTTTCATTAAAGACTGTATTGTAGGAAAAACAATCAGTGTGGAAGATTTGAAAGAAGAAGGTTTCAAAGGAATATTCGTTGCCTCAGGCGCTGGCCTGCCTAACTTTATGAATATACCGGGTGAAAACTCAATCAATATCATGTCTTCTAACGAATACCTCACTCGTGTCAATCTGATGGATGCCGCTAGTGAAGACTCCGATACTCCGGTAGCTTTCGGTAAGAATGTAGCTGTCATCGGCGGTGGTAATACTGCTATGGACTCTGTCCGTACTGCCAAACGCTTAGGTGCCGAACGTGCCATAATCATCTATCGTCGTTCGGAAGAAGAAATGCCGGCACGTATCGAGGAAGTAAAACATGCCAAAGAAGAAGGAGTCGAATTCCTGACCTTACACAATCCTCTCGAATATATTGCCGACGAACAAGGTTGCGTGAAACAAGTTATCCTCCAGAAAATGGAATTGGGCGAACCGGATGCTTCCGGACGTCGTAGTCCTGTCGCCATTCCGGGGGCAACGGAAACAATTGATATCGATCTGGCTATTGTCAGCGTTGGCGTATCTCCGAATCCGATTGTGCCCAGTTCGATCAAAGGACTGGAATTAGGCCGCAAAGGAACCATTTCCGTAGATGAAAATATGGAATCTTCTATTCCGATGATCTATGCAGGTGGAGACATTGTGCGTGGTGGAGCTACTGTTATTCTTGCAATGGGCGACGGTCGTAAGGCAGCTGCTGCCATGAATGAGCAACTGCAAAGCAAATAAAAAAAGACCTGATTATAGCAGAAAGGGGCTGTATCAAAACTAAGGCACATCCCCTTCTTTTTTTAATATAAAATAGTCGTTCCTCTTTTTTGTCTATGCGACTATTTTTTCAGTAATTAG